>VFSW01004105.1_pt1 | contig 21712 bp, 17 predicted proteins | sample 5358111 | NCBI WGS metagenome assembly VFSW01 (sample SAMN11554181, study PRJNA540505) | mine drainage metagenome | isolation source: sediment from site ElyBrook_90M | place: USA: Ely Copper Mine, Vershire, VT | collected 2017 | reverse complement strand
ATTTATACTTTATTATGTGTTTTCTTATCAAGAAAATCATTGAGCTCCTTGTCAACGAGGCTCACATACCTGTTCTCCCGTCTGACGTTGAGCAACTCATGCTTTTTAAATTTCTTCAGTAGTGTGCCTGCCTCCTTTTTCAACTTTTTCAATTGTAAATTCTTTATCTTGTAATTTCCAGCAAGCTGATTTATCATTAGTTTGCTGTCCGAGTGCAGAACCAGCGCGGTTCCGCTGCCCCATTCCTTGAGCACACGATTAAGTGCCATGATAACCGCTTTGTACTCAGCGATATTGTTCGTGCAGATGCCGTTGTAGGCAACTTCCCACTGCAGTATCTTGTGTGAATCGTCAAGTACACAGTAACCAGAGGCGCTTTCTCCGGGGTTTCCACGCGATGCACCATCGGTATAAACATATAGCATCATCGCTTCACCTGAGCTTTTTCAGCTCGCCAACTTTGCCAAAGTCGAGTATTTCACCTTCACCTATGCAGAGCGCCCGCATCCCATTAATATCTAGCATATCTTCAAATATCGGAGACATTTTTCGCAGGTCTTCCTGGTTTACGTCAACACCCTCGGCGAAGTAATTCATCGCTGGCAGTATTATTATTTTCCTTCCATCAGACATTTTGCCATACAAAAAGCATCGCATTTTTTCTCTTATGCCTAGCTTGCTGTATATTGCAATCGAAGGATGTACGTGGCCCATTACTAGCAGGTTCCCTGCTTTATTTTTTGGCAGTTCCTCGCCGTGGAAGAAAAGATATTTGCCAACAAGAGCTTCCTGCGCGTGTATATCAAACTTCATTGCCTGCTTGAACCTGTCTATAAAATTGTCGTGGTTTCCCTTGACCAGAACTATTTTCTTTATCTTCAAATCCTTTCTAAGAAAGCCAACGAACTCACGAAACTCGTTAAACTCTTCGACATGTACATCTGAGAATTCATTCTTAATGTCTCCTACAACGATAACGTTCTTTGCATGGCTCTTCGCCACAGCTTTCTTCACCATTTCCTTTACCTTCTTTAGGTTTGCTTTTGGCATAAAGGTTCCGCGGCTTGCCATCACGCCTTCGTAGCCTAGGTGTAGATCTGAGCATACGATCGCGGATAGCGATTTGATGTAGAGCATTGGCAAGCCATCAATCAAATCAACATCACTAGTTAGTTTCATCATCCATACCTCTTGCCTATTTTAACAAGAACATGTTTGTGCAGTTCCCTCAGATGTTTGCGTCTGTCTTTCATCATTATTACATCAGCCTCACCGAAAGTTACCATCACATGCGAAAACGGCGACGGCACCTTTGTTTCTATTATCTCATAACCTATTTCCCCTTCTTTTATCTTATTTAATACCTCCTTAGCTCTTGGAAGGTCCATCACATCCTCCATTATTTCTCTGTACGTTTCTTTTACTATGGGAAAGTCTGCACTTATCTCTTCAGAAGCCTTCAGCAGCAGCTCCGAATTTATCTGCTGTCTCCTTACGCTTATTTTCTTACCCTTGTAGTTCCGCAACACCATAAAACTTCTCACTGCCGCGTGCCTGAATCTTCGTTTCATCATCTCTGTCCGTCTTACGTTGCTTCTTATTATCCGCATGGCATCGCTCGCCACTACCTCAGAGACGAGTTTTGAGATATCGTCCTTTGTTATTTTTATTTCCGAATCGGTTACTATGACAAAACCATTATCATTAATCATCATTCCAACGTCTGTCTCGAACATATCGCTTGCTTCTATGGCGAAAAGCCTGGATAGTGCGTCGTTGACTCTTCTGCCGTAGAGGCTGTGGAATATCAGGTAGTTTCTTTCCTTTTCCTCATCGATTGTTTTTTCTATGAGGATCAGTTTGTCATTAGGTACGTGTTTTGCAAACAAGAGCTGTTCTGCAAAATATGAGAGTATAGAGCTTTTTGTGTTTGCATCTACAGGCATCGAGTCTAGCAGTTTTTCTGCCTCCTCTCCACTCTTTAGTTTGTGCTTTTTCAGCAATGCCACAACACCCTTATTGTTTTTGAGCTCTTTGCCCATCGCCTCTGATAGGTTCCTTCTGAATTTACCAATCTCTATTGCGAGCTCGTAGGTGAGCGGCAATTGTTCAGAGTACCACGGCGGTATAGTTGGGATTTTCGTATCTGCCCTCGCTACATACACCTTCATCTCTCTCGAATGATCAAACCTGTAAAGCCTTCCGCCGAGGACGAATATGTCTCCGGGCTTAAGCCTCGAAAGAAACTCCTCTTGTATGCTGCCGATCCATTTGTTTCCTTCTGCGTAAACATCCACGGAAACCTCATCGGGTATAGTGCCGATGTTGAGATAGTAAATAAGCTTGGTTAATCTGCCTCTCCTGCCAAACACGTCCTCATTCGCATCGTACCATATTTTGCCATACACTCTTCTGCTCTCCAGTCCGACATAGCTTCCAGAAAGATACTCTATGAGGTTCATGAAATCTTTTCTGTCAAGTCCATGATACGCATACGCTTTCCTTACAACATTGAACGCATCATCGATTTTCCATTTCTTTGTAAGGCCCATGCCGACTATGTGCTGTGCAAGCACGTCCAAAGCGTTTCTGGGTATGTTGAAGGAGTCGAGATGCCTTTTCTTTGCTGCGTCAAGCATGACCGCGCACTCAACGAGGTCGTCCCTATTTATTGCAATTATTTCTCCCTTTGCAGTATCCTCAAAACTGTGTCCGCTTCTGCCTATCCTTTGTATGGCTCTTGTCACGCTCTTCGGAGAGCCGAGCTGTACAACGTCATCAATGTAACCTATGTCTATCCCAAGTTCTAGGCTTGTTGAAGAGACCACGCACTTCAGCTTGCCCTTTTTCAGCATTTCCTCTACGCCAAGTCGCATTTCTCTGGAAAGCGAGCCGTGGTGGGCAGCGATGTGCTCCTCGCCATACTTGAAGCGCTTCATCAAATTGTAGACGACTCTCTCAGTCCCACTCCTGGTGTTGGTGAATATGAGCGTGGTCTCGTTCCTTTTTATTATTTCATCAAGGCGTTTGTAGATTGAATCGTCTATGGTCTTGTCTGTCGCGTTGACAATATCTCTGACCGGGCACATCGTCGTGTAGTTCATCTTCTTGTCCCACGTGGCATCGATTATGTAACAGTCTCTTTCCTTTTCCTGGTTTTCAAAGCCGACCAGGAAGCCAGCTGCCTTCTCTAGCGGATACAGCGTGGCGCCTAGGCCTACCCGTATGAAATCCTTGCCCGCCAAATCAGCCAGCCTTTCCAAAGAGAGCGAAAGGTGCACGCCCCTCTTGTTGTTTGCTAGCTCGTGTAGCTCGTCTATGACCACGTACTTTACTCCCTTCATGTTCTCAACGAATTTCTGCGAATTCAATATTATCGCAAGGCTTTCAGGTGTGGTTACGAGTATGTTTGGAGGCTTTCTGACCTGCTTCTGCCTCTCGGACTGTGGCGTATCCCCAGTTCGTATCCCAACGCTTACCTTCTTCATCGAATCGCCTAGCTTTGCGTATATCTGGTCGAGCGGCTCATTCAGGTTGCGGTATATGTCGTTATTCAGTGCTCTAAGCGGAGAGATGTATATGCAGTATATCTTGTCCTCAAGCGTGCCCTTCTCGGCCATGTTCATCAGGTCGCTGAGTATCGCCATGAATGCGGAGAACGTCTTTCCGCTGCCGGTTGGGGCGGTGATCAGAAGGTTTTTTCCCTCGCTTATGAGTTTGAAAGAGTAGAGCTGCGGCGGCGTTGGATTCTTATACCTCTTCTCGAACCAGTCCCTCAGGTAGAAGTTGAGAGTGTTCAGACTCTCCTCTCTGCTAAAGGGTTTTGAGTATCTTTCTATCATGGAACTCAACAAATAGGCTAGCTTTTAAATATTCGTGACATAAATATTTATTCTCGATTTTATGCCAAAAAGCTCAAAGCGCGCCGCAAGCAACAAAAGGCTAGAGGCACTGCTGCGCGCGCAGAAAATGAACGAGCTACTGAAGATGGGCGGGATACAGAGCCAGGCGCTTCTGGACAGCGCGGGCGAGAGCAGACCCAGCGACGAATCTCATGTTGTCGAGCTGCTGGACAGCGAGAAATTCACAAGATCGGAGATGTCAGGGGCAGCCATGCACAAAGGCAGTGCCAAGAAAACAAAGAGGGCAAAGGTTCACAAAAAAAGCGTTGCGCATGGGCACAAACCTGCAAAGAAGAAAAGGCGCTAGCCAGATAGGTCTAAAAATTAACTCTCTGCATGTTCTATCCAGATTTGAGAAATTCCAATCTAGTGGTAACAAAGTTTTAATACTTTTGTTCCCAGATTAATGCTGCTGCTCCAATAGTGCTAGACAGGGAAAGATTTGGATACCACGACTAAAGTAGTTGAAGAAATTTCTTTTAGATCCAGAGAGATGCCCCTGAACAAAACAGATATGCACCTCACAAAAGATACTACCAATGCACAGTTGCCAAACCAGGCGATAAGCTTCGAACAGCTTATCAAAAAAGGATTCTCGAAGGAGCGCATAACGACTTTGTACTCAACGCTGAAACTTTTCCCTACGCCCTTTAAGGGAATATACTATGCGCCAATGGAAACCGAGCACAAAGGCGAATTCATAGAAAAGCCTTTTCTTGTATTATCACAGGCGATCTCTCTCTTTCTTGAAAACGACGACTTCTACTTCAGCTGCAGCACCGCTGAGCAGATAATGAACCCAAACAACGGCCAGGTGCACGAGAGCGTGCACATAGTGAACAGCAGGCTATCCAGAAAGATAAACATCAGATCAAGGGCCGATTGGAACAACAGCAAGGGAAACTGGAGATCTAGAAGGATAGCAAAACTGCTCTCTTTCTACGGAGATGAAATCCTATTTCACAAAACGAGCAAGGCTGCAAACACGCAGACTAACAAGACGCAGTACGGAAGGATTGCGACAGGATTGCAGGCGCAGGCTGACAAGAAGAGGTTCGGTGTATTATAATGGATATTTGGCAACAAAACGGAGACGCAGGGAACAAACGCGCCTCAGAGTCGGCGCCAAGTTCTTTCAGGAACCTCAAACTTCACAGCGGGCAGATACTCGCGCTACTGACTCTATTTACATTCCTGATTTTCGTCATTGTGCCATTAGCTCTTTCAACAACAACTACCACGACGAATTCTACGACCAGCACGACAAGTACCGTGCTAAACTCTACAACTTCAAGCACCACAAGTTCTTCGACAACAACGCTCCAGCACTTTGCAATCAACGCCTCCGCGTCCAATGCAATTGCTGTCCAGGGTCAGGTCGAAAGCCTCTCAATATCGGTATCGGGAGGCACACCGCCTTATTCTTATTCCTATGCGGTCAGCAACACAAACTCTGGCAGGACAATACTAAACTCAACAGCAAAGAGCAACTTGACAACTAACGCGCTCGTTTTTACTTTGCCAGTCAATCCAAACGACATAGGCAACCTAACCTTCACTGCAGGAGTCGCAGAATCGGGCGGCGCTTCCGCATCTAAGTACCTTACAATCATAGTGAACGCGGCGCAGAACAGCACCACAACGAGCACCACAAGCACTACCACTGCTTCGTCAAGCCTTTCAACCAGCTCAACAACATCGACCACAATCTCATCGGCTTCTTCAAGCGCGACTTCTACTTCCTCAACAACGCTGAATACAACTACCCTCTCGACACTTAACACTACCACTTCCTCGCTTACCACAACGGTTGAATACACAAATATACCTCTCAACTACAGCGGCAGGGAAAATGTCGGACGAGGAATAGTGCTAAACGGCCCGACCAGGTTTATCATAAGCAAGTCGCCATTAAAAAACATCGGACTCCGCGTTGCAAAACCCGGCTTCGTGACGAGTATAACTGTAATGAACCAATCGACCGTGCCAAATAGCCTGAAGCAACCGCAAGCGATACTCTACTATCAGTATCTGCAGATAAATGGGAGCGTCGGAAACCAGCAGGATAACATAGACCAGTATGTTGCCAGCGTGACGTACAACTTCTCGGTACCTATATCTTGGCTGACACAACAGGGGAAAAGCGCTTCTCAGGTGCAGCTTTTCAAGTACTATCCACAGAGCCAGAGCTGGAGCGCGCAACCAACCACTCTTGTGAATTCTAACGCGACTTCATATTTCTATTCTGCAAACTCAACATCGCTTAGCGGCTATGTTGTTGGCTTCTCAACAGCGAAGACCACAGGCACAAGCGCGAAACTAACGCTAAGTGCGGGAGGCAGCTGGTATACTTACTTCTACGGGGCAGCTCAAAGAATATCTGGAGCAACTAGTATTACCTGTAAAACATGGACCGTTAATACTGTGCAGATAACAAGTAACGAGATATGCTCAGGAACGACTGTTGATAACGTGACGGTGATCAGCTACAACGGTCAGAATACAGGATCGTCTGCCTCTCTCGCAAACATAGTAGCAAGCACCTCCTCTGGAATCTCCCCTACCTACCCTGATGCTCTTGTCGGAATAGGTGCCAACGTCATCTTCACGAACAACGACTTCACAACATCTACCGCTCTATTAGGCACTTCCGCAAACTCGCTTACGTTCACTACCTTGACCGCAAACGAGCAGGTATTCATAATCTATGCTATGGGAGGAAACCAGATCCGCAGCGTGACTTTGCCCGCCGGTGGCGGATGCCAGGTTGCGACTGCTGCCAATAGTGCCCTAATTGCCGGTGCAAGTGTCTTCGCGGCTAACTGCATCGTCCCTACAGCGGGTAGCTACACGACCTTTCTGGTTCCTAATACTGCAGCGGTGGTCGGCGTAGCAAACTCCATAGTGGCATTCGGCTATCCAGCTTACGGCCTGTGGCTCAAAAACAATCCCGCAAGCGGCAACATACTAACCTCCCCATGCGTAAGTTGTGCATCCTTCAACCAACAGAACGGCAACGTAGTAAACGTAATCGGCAGTAACTTTGTCGGCCCCGTAGCACCGACCGGATATACTTTCAGCGGCTGGACCGTCGACGCTGCGAACAGCGCGAACATTGTGCTTTCTTCAGGTGTTTTTGCAGGTTCAGGAACTGCTTCTAATGCTATAACAGTCATGGGCAACGCAATCCTCACGGCACAATATGTTCCGTGCGGCTCCTTAGGCAACGGCTACGTTGTTGGTTTTTGTACATCGGGCACAACAAGTATCACCAAACCGACAAATTTCAACGCCGGGGGCAGCTGGTACACCTACTTCTTCGGGATAAGCAGTCGTCTCAACTCACCGGCTGGCAACCCTGCTTGTAATGGTAATTGGCAGACTAATACGGTCAAATTCACTAGCAATGAAATATGTACTGCGGTTACCGGGCACAATGATAACGTGACCGTTATCGGCTACAACGGAGCCAACACCGGCTCGTCCGCTCCGCTCGGAAACTTTGTCACTGATACAGTAGGGACCAATCAAAACACCATCATCATCGGAATAGGCGCCAACGTCATCTTCACTAACAACGACTTCACAACATCTACCGCTCTATTAGGCACTTCCGCAAACTCGCTTACTTACACAACAGCTTCTGCCAACGAGGTTGTATTCATCCTATATGGCATGTCAGGAAACACGGTTTCAGGCGTAACCCTCCCTGCAAGCGGCGGTTGTCAATTGGGAACCACTATAAATGCGGTCGCTATGCTCAGCGTTTATACCGCAAACTGCATAACGGCTGCGGCAGGCAGCTATACTACTTACCTCCCTCCAAACACCGCTGCAGGTGTCGGCTATGCTAACTCCATCGCAGCAATCGGCTTCCCTCAATACGGCCTGTGGCTCAAGGACAGCCCCGGAAGCGGCAACATACTAACCTCGCCATGCGTCGGCTGCTCACCTTTCAACCAACAGAACGGCAACGTTGTCAATGTCATAGGTAGCAATTTCATCGCGCCAGTAGCGCCTACTGGCTACGAATTTGCCGGCTGGACCGTAGATTCTGCAAATAGCGCCAACATAATCCTAAGTTCTACAGGTAGTACAACAAACGCGATAACGGTGATGGGCAACGCCATTTTAACTGCGCAATACGTTCCATGCGGACATACAGGCGGCAGCGGCTATATTGTAGATTTCTGTACACAAAGTGCAACAGGAACGGCTCAAAAAATACTCCTGAACGCCGGCGGCAGCTGGTATACCTACTTCTTCGGAATTAGCAGCCGCGAACATAGAGCAAACGCATGCAAAACGTGGACTACAAACACTGTGCAGTTCACGAATAACGAGATCTGCGCTAACGGACAGAACGACAACGTCACTGTAATAGGCTACAATGGTGCCAACACCGGTGCATCCGCCCCACTTGGAAACTTCATTGCCGCTACTCCAGGAGCGAGCCCAAATTACAACACCATCATCGGCGCGCTAGGCGCTAACGTAATCTATACTAACAACGACTTCACCACATCTACAACAACAACCGGCACATCCGCAAACTCATTGACATACACGACTTCTACCGCGAATGAGGTTGTGTTCATTCTCTTTAGCATTGCAGGAAACACTATTCCACTTGTAACGCTCCCCGCAAGCGGAGGCTGCGCAATAGCGAGCACTACAAATCAACTCGCCATGGCCAGCGTCTACACTGCAAACTGTATAACCGGCACAGCAGGCAGCTATACTACTTACCTCCCTCCAAACACCGCTGCGGGTGTCGGATATGCTAACTCAATTTCTGCGGTTGGCTTCCCTACCTATGGCCTGTGGCTCAAGGACAATCCAGGGGGCGGCAACATCCTTACCTCACCATGCGTGGGCTGCGCATCTTTCAACCAACAGAACGGCAACGTTGTCAACGTCATAGGTAGCAACTTCGTTGCACCTGTGCCTCCAGCAGGCGGCACCTTCACAGGCTGGAGCGTCGATGCTGCAAACACTGGGAACATTATACTCTCTTCAGTTTCTGGAAGCACCACAAACGCAATAACTGTGATGGGCAATGCGATTTTGACAGCAACCTATTCGGTCCCAGCAACCTGCATACCTGTGCTCAATACAAATAACCTAATCACTTTTCCCAACACTCAAGCAGGCACTTCTGCATCAACCTCAAACGCAGAAAACATACTCAACGCCGGCACCACAACTTCAAACATACTGGTTGACGGAGGCAACTGGGTCTCCGGAACCCTGAGCTTCCTTCAAACCAACACTCTCTGGGACATAGTCTCGCATGCGGGAGCAAACGGAAACGAGCTCGCCAACTCTGTGACGGGAAAGGACACATTCATACCGGTGCTAGGCAACAGCGGCGCCAACGTCTTCTTTTTCGGGCTTAACGTGCCCCAAGGTCAAGCTGCGGCGACCTACGTAGAGACCATAAACGTGATGCTGTCTTGCTAGTTGATAACAAATAGAAGCGAATTTGCCTATTCCTCTTTTTCCATTCTCTTTCCAACAGAGAGCTTGACCCCAGCGGTGTCCCTGGTTATTGTTATGTCGAGGTTCTCGCTGCCGAGCATACGTCTCAGCTCCTCGTATGTATACGCTCCGACATCTTCCTTCTTCTTGCTTTTCAGCACCTCTGCTCTTCTCGCAATAATCGTGTCTTTTCTTATTTCAGTATAGGCAAGAGCAAGCGTCGGGCTCTGCGCTGCATAAAGGTCATCTATCCCGCGCTCTATCGGCTTGTATCCCTCGCTCTGGTAGATGAACGGCAGTACTGCCTGAAACTCCGACTTTATGCTGTCGCCTATGCCGTCGACGTTCTTCTTGCTGCCCGCTATTACGAAATCATCTCCGTTGAGAAAGCCTGCAAACGCATCTCCCCCGGCTTCCCTCACTTTGTCCTGCAGCAATTGCGATACCAATCTCAATATCGTTATACCTGATTCGTTTCCGAACTTGCTCGCGAAGCTTGCAAGTCCCTCCACACGCAGCCTCCCTATCTCGTAGTCGGAATCCGCTTCCTTCAGCGCCTTTTCCACGCTGTCCGATATCCTGTCCTCGTTCGGCAGATCTATAAGCGGGTCGAACTTCTTGCCCTTCTTCTTCAAGAAGATAGTAACAAGGCTTCTCAACTCGTCTGGATCGAATGGCTTCTTTATGTAGTAATCTGCTCCGAACTTTATGCCCTTAAACCTGTTAGAAGTCGCATCCAGCGCGCTGACAATTATGACGGTTATGTCCCTAAGGCTTGCATCTTTCTTTATTGTCTGGCAAACCTCCAGCCCGTCTGCCCCCGGCAGCATGAGGTCGAGCACCACGAGATCAGGCTTCTCGTACCTTATCCTTTCCAGCGCCTCCTTGCCGTCGTATATCTGCGTGATCTCGTAGCCCTTGCCGAGCGAGATCGCCATTAGTTTGTTAATGTTTTCGTCGTCCTCTATGACAAATATTCTTTTTATGTGCTGCGGCTCCTGCAGCATGTAGTATGTGAGTATGCCACCGCTGTTCCTCGAGGCTATAGCGTTTGCCTTCTCAAGCTCGGCGAGGCCCCTCTTTAGGTACTCGGATTCTATCTCCATCGAGGCGGAGAAGTCCTTCAGTTCGTTGTAGGTAACTTCCTGTTTGTCGTTTATCAATGCCATTATGTCTGATTCTACTTCCTCTAGCCCTTTCATGTACTCACTGGTCGCAGTAAACATAATGGGCAGCGAAAGAATATTATTATTAAGTGTGTATCGTAGATGTTCTTGTATAGTGATCGATTGCAACCCAACAAGCCCAAACGTCCGTTAAGGTTTCACATTTCACCGAAGCAGGTTATCGGAGCTGTAGTCTTAATTGTGATAATATATGCTATCTATTCGCTATTGCAACCCGGAGTTAACGTCATAACAACTACCAAAACGCTATCTATGACTCCGAACCAGACGGTTTTCCTTAAGGTATCAAACGGCAGCGTCGTGGCGCTGAAGCTGCGCACTGCTACCGCAACCGGAGCAACTTTCTACTTGGCAAGCACCCCAGAACTGTACGGACCCGTAGCCTCTTTCTCTTTGGCTCCACTGTCTAGCCTGAACGTGAGCAGCAGCATCTCAAAATCAGCAGATATGAACCTATTGTTGATATCAACAACCAGCACCGGCGTGAGCCTGCAGATATCGCCACTGCTGAGTGCCCTCGGCATAAGGGCAAGCCCCAGCATAGTTGTGCTGAATCCGGTGAGTCTCACAGGCGGCCAGATCAACACTACAAATAGCAACTCGCTTTCCACTACAACTTCGTCAACCTCTACAACAACCGCTGGCTCGACAAGCGTTGCCCAGAATTCCACAGCAGTACTCTATCAGCAGGCGCTTACAGACATGAACACAACAAACATAGGCGTGCTTCTGAAGAAGTTCAAGGCGCTGTACAACAAGGACCTAAGCTGCACCGCGCCGATATACAACCAGAGCTACCAAACATACAATCACAACCATATCCTTCCTCCCGCGTATCTTTCATTTGCAAACCAAAGCCTCTACACGCCTACCGACTTAAAGATATCAGAGAGTAACACGTCGAAGAAGAACAACGTGCTTATCACCTATAATGCGATATCCCAATCTTCTCTAACTACGGGACCCTCTGTGCTAGCGGTCATAAACACATCTGCAATCTCGTTCCTGAAAAACACAACTTATGTTGGAATATACTACCATCTGAACTCTACCAATCCCACATTATCGATCTACACGGTACTCAACAACACCTACAACTTCGAAAACACAATCCCCAACGCCTGTGCCGCGCTAGTGCCGCAGTAGGTATTCTTTCGATTAGAATTTGTCTTCTTTAGAAAATGTCGAATCACGTATTCTGGAGCCCTCTGTTCTGTCAATCACCTTTTTGTCATGCGCGGCATTGTCAAAAAGTACTGCTAGATCAGAAACCTCTTCCTTGACCGTGCTTTTGGCTTCCAATTCCGAAAAGTAGTTCTCCTTAGTCTTTCTGAGGCCCTCCTTCAATTGCTCATAAGATGAGACCATCTGGGTATACCATGTAATAGTTATTTCGATACGGCCGATGGTTTCCTGTAGTTTTAACACCCTTTCTGGAGTCTCTTTATAAGCATTTTCCCATGTTTCATCTTTAATCTGGCGGCCCCTATAGGCATGGTTATCTTCCCCTAATTCTTCAGAGAACGCAACGGAAAAATAAACGTAGATGCCTTTTTCATTCTTGCCTGCATCGCGTTCACTCTTGTTTCTAAACTCAATTCCGCTTCCCGCGACCTTGCGGCCTATCTCTGTTATCTGCCGGAACCATTCGCCTCTATCCTTCTCTGACAAGAAATCTGGCTCGAGGCTAATCATTAGATTTGCTGTTAAGCTGCCACTCACCCTTTCATTTCCATGTTCGTACCTGAAGTCCCCATGTTCCTTAAACTCAACATGCGTCATCAAGGTTACGCCTTCCCTACCCTCTGTTCTTTTGGATAGCTCATCAACAAGATCCGCGGCCCATCCCGCCTTATCCCTTATTGTTATTTCTTTTGATTCTATTTCATACCTGTCTTTATTCTTGCCAAAGCTCATATCAAGACGATCATAGATGCCAGGTAGTGCTCTGCTATTGACTATTCTGACCCCTTTCTTTGTGCTTGTGGTATCCGTGAATTCCCCAGAGGATTCTAACAGCTGAATATTATAAACCTTGTTTGGCAAATAATTTATCACGCTACAGAATTAACTGCATTGTGATTTTTCGTGATATAATGGTAGATTTAGAAACCGCTTTGGCTGAACACAAAAAAAGGAAGGGCAAGTACGAGATTCTTTCCAAAGCGCCGTTAACCTCTAGGGATGAGCTCTCAACGTTCTACACCCCGGGCGTCGCTTACGTGTCCGAGGCGATAGCAAAAGATGTAAGCAAGGTGTATGATTACACAACAAAATCAAACACAATAGCAATAGTGTCGAATGGCACGAGGGTGCTGGGTTTGGGGAGCATAGGTCCGGAAGCGGCTTTGCCTGTCATGGAGGGAAAAGCGATTTTGTTCAAGAAATTCGGGGGAGTTGATGCAATCCCGCTCTGCATAAAAACAAAAGACGAAAGCGAGATAATAAAATTCGTAAATGAAATAGCGCCGAGCTTCGGCGGAATAAATATAGAGGACATAGAGTCACCACAATCTTTCAGAATAGTCGATGCACTTTCAAAGAGTCTTGATATACCGGTACTGCACGACGATCAGCAGGGCACCGCAGTGGTGGTGCTCGCTGCGCTGTTCAACGCGCTCAAGCTGGTGGGCAGGACAAAAAACGTAAAGATAGTCGTGAACGGTGCAGGTTCTGCCGGCGTTGGCATAGTTAGATTGCTCACACATGCCGGCTTCAGAAACATTTATGTAGTAGACAGCACAGGCCTGATATACAAGAATAGGAAGGAAAACATGAATGAGTTCAAGGAGGAAATAGCGGGCGTGACGAATGGCGAAAGGAAATCAGGCTCTTTGTATGATGCTGTCTCAGGCGCAGACGTTCTCGTAGGTGTTTCTGTCAAGGGAGCATTCACCAAGGAGATGATTGCAAGAATGGCAGAGAAACCAATAGTTTTTGCACTTGCAAACCCTTTCCCCGAAATAAGCTATGAGGAAGGAAAGGCTGCAGGAGCCTACATAGTAGCAACAGGCTCTAGCACCGCACCAAACCAGGTTAACAATGTACTCGCCTTCCCAACTTTAATGAGAGGACTTCTTGACGTAAGAGCAAAAGGTCTTAATTATGAGATACTTGAAAGTGCCGGACATGCAATCGCAAAGTCGGTCGGTAAGGAGCTCAGCTCTGAAAAAATAGTACCGGATCCGCTAGATGCGAAAGCCATGATAAAAGTCGCCTCAAACGTCTCAGCGGCCGTTGCAATTTCCGCGATGAAAACTGGTATGGCAAGATTAGAAAAGAATCCAAAGGAAATAAAGAAGCAAACAGCAGATTTGGTCAAAAGGTACTGGAAAATAGAAAAGAAAATTCTAAAGTAGAGCGCTACACTAATCTTTTTGGGTTAAGTATCTGATCAAGTTTCTTTTTGTCTAGTATTCCCATCTGCAGACTTACTTCTTTTACGCTTTTGTCCTCTTCGTAAGCCTTCTTTGCTACCTGCGATGCCCTGGCGTAGCCGATATATGGGCTTAGCGCTGTTGCAAGTGCAAGATTGTCATAGAGGTTCTTGTTTATCGTTCCCAGATTCGCCCTTATGCCGTTTACACATTTTCTTTCGAATACATTTACCGCATTAGAAAGTATCTCAATCGAAAACAGCAGGTTGAATGCAATCAGCGGCATGAAAACGTTGAGCTCCAGCTGGCCGGCGTTTGCCGCTTCGCTGACAGCGGTGCTGTTGCCGATTACCTGAAAGCACACCATGTTGACCATCTCGGGTATGCTCGGGTTTATTTTTCCGGGCATTATGGAAGATCCTGGCTGCACTTGCGGAAGCGATATCTCGTTTATTCCGGCCCTCGGTCCAGAACTGAGCAGTCTTAGGTCGTTTGCAATCTTGCCAAGCCCAACAGCGGTTTCTTCAAGTACGTCGCCCAACGCCATTTCATCTATCTGGTTCTGCATCGCATAGAAGATGTTCCTAGACTTTCTGAACTTTGCCCTCGTACCTTTGTTAAGTGCTTTTAACATTTCATTGTCGAAGTTTGCAACCGTGTTGATTCCAGTGCCTACGGCGGTTCCTCCAACAGGTATCTCAAGCAGGCCTTCTGCAGCTTGCTCCATTGCTTTCCTGGATCTTTCAGCAACCGACGCATAAGCGGAAAACTCTTGCCCAAGTGTGATGGGGACTGCATCCTGCAAATGCGTTCTCCCTGTTTTTACTATTCTGGCAAACTTGGCAGACTTTTTCTTCAGCGCCCTTTCCAAGGCAGCAAGTGCGGGTATCAGCTTCTTCTTCAAAGCAAAGTAGGTCGCAATACGGATCGTTGAGTGGAAGGTGTCGTTTGTGGACTGCGACATGTTGACGTCATCATTAGGGTGCACTAGTTTGTAGTTTCCCTTTCTGCCTTTCAGCAGCTCTATCGCCCTATTTGCTATCACTTCATTGACGTTCATGTTTGTGCTTGTGCCGGCTCCCGCCTGGAAAACATCAACAACAAATTGATTTTCTAGTTTTCCTGCAAGTATTTCATCACAGGCTCTGATTATCGCGCGGCCCTTCTTTGGATCGAGTTTCCTGCTCTTCATATTTGCCTCTGTCGCAGCTTTTTTAATGTAAACGTAAGCGCGTATGAAATCTTTCTGCATCCTAAGCCCAGAAATAGGAAAATTGTTTACTGCCCGCTGGGTTTCCGAGCCGTAATAGGCATCTGATGGAACGTTCACACTACCCAGTATGTCCCACTCCCTCCTGTGACGCATAACACTCCTCTTATAACATTCAAACTCTTTCTTTTAAAGCTATTCCAGGAGCTGGTGCGGCAGTACTTCTATCTTTTCCGAAAGATTTTTGGCAAAAGCGCCCCTGATTTTTTTGACCTTCCTTGTATTCAGAGAAATCGAACCATTTTTGCTTCTAGAAAGTATGTTGATCATCCAGCGCGCGTCATTTCGTTTAGGATAATCAGACCTGAAATGCGCCCCCCTTGATTCCTTCCGTAGCATTGCACTTTTTACCACTGCTTCACACACATCAAACATCTTAGAAGTTTCGAGTGCCATTTTTAGATCAACGTTGTTCTTGAGCCCGCCTTTCACTTTTACCTTTTTGAATTCTTTTCTAAGCCTTCTGATTTCTAACAGACCTTTTTTCATCTGATTCTCATTTCTAACTATGCCGACGTATTTCCACATTGTTTCCTGCAGTTGCTTTCTTATCGAACTCTCATTTTTCTCCTTGCTGTTAAAAAACTCATTCACTTGTTTTATTTTATCTTCTACTGTATCCTGTTCCAAAATGCAGAGTTTGTTAGTTTTAGAAAATTTCGAAACCTCTCTGCCGACTACTCTCCCAAAGACTACAGTTTCAAGTAGGCTGTTTCCTCCAAGTCTGTTCGCTCCGTGTATCTTGCCTACGGTTTCACCTACTGCAAAAAGTCCTTTGATGCTAGTTTCACCCTGAAGCGAAACGTCTACTCCGCCCATTGTGTAGTGGGCTGTTGGAGCTACTTCCATTCTATCCTTGGATATGTCTATGCCTACGAACTGCTTGAATTGTGCATATATTTTGGGCAGCCTGTCGAGTATCTTTGATTTTGGCATGCTCGTTATGTCAAGCCACACGCCTCCGTGCTTTGTTCCTGTGCCTTCCTGTATCTCGTTGTATACCGCTCTTGAGACAAGGTCCCTTGGGCCCAACTCGAGCCGTTTTGGATCATATCTTTTCATGAATCTCTCAAGCTTTGAGTTTAACAAGACGCCTCCTTCTCCCCTCACTGCCTCTGTCACAAGCACGCCTTCTGCTTCCTTTGGATATACCATCCCTGTCGGATGGAACTGGACCATCTCCATGTCAACCAGATCCACTCCCAGCTCTAAAGCAAGACCTGCACCGTCGCCCTGGTTCTCATAAGCCCGCGAAGAGCTCCGCGAGTATACCTTGGTGTATCCGCCAGCAGCAAGTACAACTGCCTTTGCCCTGAATAATACAAACTCTCCCCTATCGAGATCTATGCCCAAAGCGCCAGCAATTCTGCCTTTGTCTTTAAGCAGAGAGAAGATGTAGATGTTTTCCCTAATCCTTATCTTCCTTTTCGTAACCTGGGCTATAAGCACGCGTATCATCTCCTTGCCGGTCTGGTCCCCGTAGAAGCAGGTTCTCCTGTAAGTATGCGCACCGAAGAACCTCTGCGTAAGCCTGCCGTCCTTTTCCCTGTGAAACCTAGCGCCCCAGCCGACGAGCTCCATGACAGCCCTTGGGGCATCTCTGCACATGAAGACAACATCTCTGTAGTCAGCGATCTCCTCGCCTTCTCTAAGTGTGTCCGCAGCATGTATCAGCCAGCTATCCGGCAGGTCCATCGTAGCAAGAGCGGCGTTTATGCCGCCAGTTGCAAGCACCGTGTGGGCGTCACCGCGCTTACACTTGCCAAGAAGTATAAGGTCCTTTGTCCCAGAGTCATAGGCCTCGATCGCGCACCTGAGTCCGGCTGCCCCAGATCCTATTATCAAAATGTCGCACTTTAGCTCTTTGTACATGATCCCACTCGCTGTCTAGGCCAGGCAAGCTACTGCTTAGCCACTTCCTTCTTCTTCACTTTGCCAGATATCGGCAGTGTAAACCAGAAATCACTGCCCTTCCCCACTTCCGAATCTACCCCTACCTTGCCCCCGTGCAGGTTTACTATCTCTTTTGCAATCGAAAGTCCGAGTCCGGTGCCGGAGCCTTCCTGTACTGTAAGTCCCCGCCTTTGCAGCTGGTAGAACTTCTTGAATAGCTTGTACCTGCTGTCCTCCTTGCTTATTCCGATACCAGTATCTATGACTTCGACCTTCACGAATTTGCTTGTCTTGCCAGCTCTTGATATCTTTATGCTTATGCTTCCCTTCTCCGTGAATTTTATCGCGTTGCTCAGCAAATTGACAAGTACCTGTATCAGCCTGTTCGGATCAGCCTGTATCTGCGGCACGTTATAGTCTATTTCGGTGCTCCACTCGAGCCCCTTCTTCTCCGCGAACTCTCTCAGCGAATCTATTGCCGGATTTTTCAGCAGTTCGCTGAAGGTCACCTGCTGTGCGTCGAGCTTTATCTTGCCGGACGAGAGCTTTGCAACGTCTAGTATCTGCTGTATGAGGTTGAGAAGCCTTGCTGCTTCCTTGGTCATTATCTCCGCGTACTCCCTGTCCTGCTGGCTCAAGTTGCCCTTGCTTTCCAGAAGCAGCTTCCCGAAGCCCATGATGCTAGTCAAAGGTGTCTTCAGATCGTGCGATATGTTGTAGAAGAACTGCGTCTTGAGGTCGCTGTCTGCTTTCTCGTTTCTCAGGGCCAGCGCCATGTCATCAGCCTCCTCCTCGAGCTGGCTCATCTTCATCTTTGTCGCAAGCTCCTTCGTCACTATCATGTAGCCTATAAGGTTGTTGTCGCTATCGATCATGCTCCTAACTATCTGCACCGATGGGATTAGCTCCTGGTGCTCCTTAGAGCGCAGGTTTACGAACACGTTCCCCAGAACGCCACTATTTTTTGCTATCGAAAACGATGAGCTGAGCTTCTGCTGGCTGTCTGAATCTCCGTAAAGTGAGGATACTGGGGTGCCGCTGATCTCGCTGTTGCTGTAGCCGAAGAGCTTCTCGGCGCTCCTGTTCATAGATTTGACGTAGCCTAGCGCATCCGTATTGACAATCGCATCCGTAGAATTTTCCACAAGCCCGTCGATCACGTTCTGGACCGAGGCCGCATATTTTTCGAGGTTGTTCCTTGATACGATGGTGGAAAAGCCGCCGAACTGATTTTTCATTAGGGTTACTTTTGCATCTATGAACACACCGTTGCCAACGCTTATCTTGATTGGTTTCGATACCATCTCGCCTGCGGCGCTGACCTCGTTTACAAACTCCTTGTCCTGATATGCAAGATCCAGTAGACGCCTGCCGACTATCTCGTCTCGGTCTACTTTCATTATCTTTCTTACGTTGTCGCTCGACCAGAGCACCGTAGTGTCCTTTGCAAGAAGCAAGAACGCCTGGCTGGTATTCTGCGAGGAAAGCTTTACCTTCTCCTCTAGCTCCTTCAGTTCGGTCATGTCGTAGAGCAGCACGTGCATGAGCCTGTCATTTATCCTGCCGCATGTGATTTTGTATATCCTGCTGGGGTCGAAATTACTCCTTATCTCTGCAGCGGAGCCCTCCCTCAGCGAGTAGAGCATGTTTGCATCGATGTTGAAGAGTTCTGTTACATTCTTGCCCAGCATCTCCTTCTGCGTCTTTGCGAAGAGCCCCATTATGCTCTTGTTTGTCTTTACGATGGCGCCGCTCTTGTCAACGAGCATCTGCGGCACGTAGGTGTTGAAAGCTGCATCGAAGTACTTTGCAAGGCTAATGCTTCGCTCTCGTTCTATCTTAGCGACTGCCTGGTAACCGAGAATTTCTGATACAAGGTTCAGCTTTGAAACAATTCCAGGTTCGAATCTATCTTCTTGCTTGGAAAGGAAAGTCGCAATTAGAACCGGCTTGCCTTCAACGTAAACCGGTATTAGCAAACAGCCCCTGTAACCAAGATTGTAGTGCTTGATCAACTCTGGAAATGCGGAATAGCCGCTCAGCCTGTTGTCAACATAGGGTTTGTTAGTATTGAGTACGAACTCTTCCAGTCCGGAGATGTCTGAGCGGTCCAGATATGCATCCCTGATTGTTACTTGATCAACGCCAACGCTTCCCCTGAGCCTAGAGGCAAAGCTCTTGAGAAGCTCGTCGCTGCTTCCCGCACCTCTTCCAGAAGCGAGAACTTCTGCAATGAGCTGTTCTATAGTGAGCGTTTCCTGCATGTAGTCGCGCTATAGAAAACGATTACCAAATTTAAATAGATTTGGCTGCACAAAAGGCCAAATACCTCCAATTATATGCGAAAGTTTATGTGGTCCTATTTACAAAATAACAAGCTACTTGTATGAAAATGTAATTTTCATTAATGTTTAAATACTATAAAAAGCATAATCTATCTATGGGAATGTCGACAAATAAGGAGAGCAAGTTTGTAGAAGTCGAGCTCTACTTTGGCGGCACCGAAGCCGTTAAAAAGAGCGCCTCCAATCTCATTGATGCAGGTCTAGTTAGAGAAGGCCTGATGCATATTATCGGATCCTCATTTTCAAATATGCGAGACGGAAAGTTCACAGAAGCAATGGATGCTGCTAAGGAAGGTATTCTTTTTGTTCAGAATAAGCTTAGGGACGATGAAAATGTAAACGATTATGTTGGATATGTGGCAACGAAAAGTGCTTGGGGTTTTGCTAACTACAAGAAAACTAAGCTTGCACTTGAGCTACGAGATTGGACCTTTGAGTTGCTTGGGGATATTTCACAAAAGAAGCAAAAGGAGTTGAATTTAGGCTTTTGGTATGACATAGCTGATGGGCGTAGGAGTATTGCCTGTAGCTACGAAGAACCTGCACGCGATATTCTAGATGCGCTTTCGAAGCAGCTCCCTAATTACCACAAGGTCAATAAATGGCACTTGAACTTTTCGAAACTTTGGTATGGAAGAGCCGAACAGGGCAAAGAGTACCTCAAAATAGGTAATACCCAAGCAAGTCAGGATTATTCAAAGGCTATGCATGAAGCAGAAATGGATTGCATAACCAAGAATCTCAATACAATAGCTGCATTTGTAGAAAATAAAGCAGAATATCTCGACCTAGGTAGTGGCGACGCAAAAAAGACCATAATCATTGTATCTACATTAAGAAAGAGTGGGAAGAACGTAACCCTAAACTTGATAGATATTAATAAGAAAGAACAAGAGACTGCGACAGAAAATGCGAAAAATTCAGGAGTGCCATCAAGATCTATAGTTGCAGATTTCGAAGAGCCTGATACTTTCTTAGAAAAAGTTTGGTCAGCACAGAGAGTGTTTAACCTAGGGGCTACTTATGTGAACTACGATCCAGATTACATATCACAAATACTCTCATCCGTGATGCGACCTAATGATATTGTTTATGTTTCTGCCCAGCTGAACAGAAATCACAATGATAAGAAGCTTGTAAGACAATACAACAGTGCTGATATCATAAACTTTGCTTTTGGAACGCTGGAAAGTATAGGATTTAAACCCCAAAATGTTGAACCGAAGACAGAGTTCAACAAACAGAAACATCAAGTCGAGATATGGTTCAAAGTGCTCGAGGTCCCAAAAAACATTGCTCCACAAATTGAAGAAATAGGAATAAAACCAGGAGATGAAATACTTATCATTGTTTCACGTAAGCCTACTCTAGAGGAATTTAAGAAGGAAACGAGCAAATACTTTGAAGGCCAGATAATAACAAGTGGAGATGGTAGTTACGCTGGATTTGTGGGAAAGAAAAAAGATAATCTGGTCCAAAGTGTACGTAACTAATCCCATCTTAATTTGACTTTCCTATGTCTGATTTCATCGGAACTTTAAAAAGAGCCTAACTCCTAATCATCTGCAGTGACTCTGATGCAGTTCAAGCAAATCTTCGAAGGAGTTTACAAGATAGACAATAAACTTGCAACAAAGAACCTTTTCAAAGGAACTAGAGTCTATGATGAAGAGTTCGTCGAATACGAAGGCGAGCAGTACAGGCTCTGGAACCCATATCGAAGCAAGCTAGCCGCAGCAATAATAAACGGACTAAAAGATATGGAGATACGCCCTGGCTCGAAGGTTCTTTACCTAGGAGCTGCTACCGGCACGACAAGCAGCCACGTCAGCGACATAGTAGGAAAAGACGGAATCGTTTACTGCATTGAGATATCAGAGCGAAACATGAGGGAGCTCGTAAAGGTGTGCGAGATGCGGACCAACATGCTGCCTATGCTAGAAGATGCGCGTAACGTAAACTCATATACTAAAGATGTAGGAAGCTGCGACGTAATCTATCAGGACATATCGTCTCAGGATCAGGCCGATATACTGATCAGGAACAGTGTGCTCCTCAAGGCCAGGGGCATCGCATACGTTGCAATAAAGTCCCAAAGCATAGATGTTACTAAGAAACCCGCGCTTGTTTTTAAAGAGTTTTTGGAAGAAATCTCAAAGCATTTCAACGTTTTGGAGAAGATAGACGTTGCCCCCTACTCCAAAATGCACCTCTTCGTCGTTCTTCAAAAGAAGTGAATTTTAACTTAAAGTTAATT
>VFSW01004104.1_pt1 | contig 21713 bp, 31 predicted proteins | sample 5358111 | NCBI WGS metagenome assembly VFSW01 (sample SAMN11554181, study PRJNA540505) | mine drainage metagenome | isolation source: sediment from site ElyBrook_90M | place: USA: Ely Copper Mine, Vershire, VT | collected 2017 | reverse complement strand
CAGACCATTGTTGCTTAATATTGGCCCCTAACAAAACGGCAGAGTTTTAACTCTGTGTCAGTCACAACAAAGGGAGAAGTAAGATGTTATTCAAAAGACTCAATCGAACCGATGCGGAACGTGTTTTTGCTGTTTTTCAGGCCAATGAGGCCAATATCGCGGCAGACGACGTTATCGCTCTGGAATTAACCGCGGCTTCCCTCGACGGAGTGAAGGTCGCCCAGCCGGTGGCAGCTAGTTTAACCGCTGTTGTGGGAATCGTCGATGCGGCGATCGCCAACGGGGCTTACGGCTTGGTGCAAATCTACGGGTATCGTAGCACCGCCAGAGTGCTTATGACTGGAACCAGTCTGACGGCAGGATTGACGATTCTCGCCCCAGTCGCTTCGCAGGATTATCTTTCTAGTGGTGCGACAGTGCCGGCAGGTTATCTTCCGGCCTTCGTGCTATTGAACAGTCAGTCGAGTGCTCCTGGTGCGAACTCGACGACCAGCGCTAAGATTTTCATTCGCACAATGTAGTCCGAATATCACGGCGGAACGGGGGCAATCCGAGAAACCCCCACATTTTAGGAGAACAACATGGATTGCAAACTTTGCAAATTCCCTCTGGTGGTTTTGGATTTGAACGATCCTAATAAACCGCTGCGCTGTTCGGATGATTGCTCGGAGAATCGCCGCAGTCTAGTTGAGCGTGGCCTTGCGATAACTCCGAATGATCCGCCTAAGAGAAGCTGGAGAACCAAATTATGATTTTAGAGCAATGGCTAAGAAAGCGTTTTGTCAGGTTACATGGCGAGGGCGCGGCGAATCAGGCCGACTTTTATCGTTGCCATACCTGCGGAAAACTTGTCACCTGGAACAAAATTCGCAAAGCCGATGTTTGTTGCTCAGGCCGGGTCATTCCAACAAATCCTACTTCCTGGGAAACCGTTAAAGTGCTGTGTTTGCCCTGGATGGTGTAATCCAAATGCTCGACGTAATTTATCAACAGAAAGTTTTACCGCCGGAAAACAAATCGACTCAGATCATCGCTACCTACATCAATTGGGAAAGAGTGGGCGCCGACCCAGCGGTGATCGCCGAGAATAGCGCGCGCATCAAGGGCCGTATCAAGATGGAGAAGGGCGAACCTGATTATGATCCGGTTGCCATTGTCGCCTTCGGGCCATCGCTTAGGAATACCTGGCAAGAAATCAAAGGCTTCAAGCACGTTTATACTTGCTCTGGCGCGCACAAATTTTTGTTAGATAGGGGTATCATTCCCGACTATCATGTTGATTCCGATCCACGAGCCTACAAGGCGGATATTTTAGGCGAACCGCACTGGGACGTAACCTATTTAATTTCGTCAATCTGCCATCCAACCTATTTTGACAAGCTAGAACTGCATCACGCCAAAGTTAAACTCTGGCACATGCTATTTTTAGAGCCTGAGATTTTCCAGCACTATCCTAAAATGGAATGGATTATGACGGGTGGACACACGGTAGGCCCGCGCACGATTAAACTTGCCCGTATCATGGGTCACGCCAATCTGCATTTGTTTGGATTCGATGGGAATGTCGATACTGAAGGCCGAACTCACGCCGATGAGCATCCCGCTCCACCTACCGATCTTGACTGGATCGAATACGGCAACAAGCGTTACTACACCAATCGCAATTGGGAAGATCATGCGGCCATCTTGCTCAAAGACCTGGATAGAATGCCGGAGATTCACTGCACCTTCCATGGCGATGGGTTAATTCAAGAAATGGCAAAGGCGCACACGCCGGTTAAACGCGCCGAACAACCAATAAGGGTTTACAAAGATGAAGCCGGACAATGCATGTGGTGAGTTAAACGTTGCCTTCGGAGTGACTGCGTATGGTCCACTTTGGGCGCCAGCGGTGGCAACCTGGCTTCGTGTAGTAGGCTATACAGCGCGTCGTTTCGCTTGCCAGCAAGTCGGTAAGATTGGCGGCGCCGGTGTGACCGATCGCACCTATACGGCCAACGCCGAGAACCAGTTGGTCGAGGAAATGTTGGCGGATGAATCTTTCACTCATCTTTTCATGACCGAAATGGACATGCTCCTACCACACGATACCATCGTCAAATTGATGGAGCTGGATAAGGACATTGCCGGCGGGGTCTATTTCCTTCGTGGCGAAGTGCAGCCGGCGCGCGGCCAGCCCTGTCTTTACAAGAAAGCACCGGCTATCGAATGGGATAAACGCCGGGTGGCTCATGAAAGCGGTAAGTATTTGCACACCCCGGTTAGTTTATTCCCCCGCGATACGGCGTTTCCCGTCGATCACATCGGCCTGGGCTGTGCTCTCATCAAGCGCAAGGTATTTGAGGGAATGGCAAAGCCTTGGTTCGACATAAAATCTGCTAATTCCAAAGAATATAGCGGCTACGGTTCCGATATGTATTTTTTCACCCACGTTAAGGAAGCTGGTTTCGAGGTATGGTGCGATCCGACCGTTATCTGTGGTCAGATCGACTACTACGTTACCGATATCGACGATTATATGTGGCAACTTGAGAACGACCCTAAGTTTGCAGGGCGGGGTTACATTGTTGGAACTGGCGGCAAGAAATTAGTGGAGCATATCTTTGACTAAGTTGCCACGACTCAACATCGGCGCGGGGCGATCTCCCCAGCAAGAAGGGTATATCAATTGTGACCTCTATCCCGGAAAAAACGTCAGCATTGTCTTCGACGCTTGCAAGCCGTGGCCATTTAGAGACGATAGCATTGGAACAGTGGAATCTCACCACGTCTTTGAACACTTGCCAGACGTGTGGACATTCATCCGAGAGGCTCATCGAGTTCTTGCTCCGTCTCAGTTTTATAATCTCACAATCAGGCTCCCATACGGACCTGGGCCTGGCGGTATTGGCGATATCACACATTTACGGCAGTACCTCCCTGGCTCCTTCTGTTGTTTTCAGCCGGGATACAACGATCACGCCAGAAACCCTCAGCACGACCAATGGGACGCCCCCTTTAGTGTAATGTCGGTCTATGTGCGTATTAATCCCCGGCTACGCTGGATGGTCAAACCCATTATCAGGAAATGGGGACTGCCAATGCTCGATTTTCTCTGGGATGGCTTTATCGAGATGACGATAGGGATGAGACCACTTAAAACGCCCGATGAAGTAGAGCGCTGGAAATCAATATATAGCGCCGACACGATTCCGATCGCTCCCTGCATGTATGAACACGAGTATCATAATCGCACTCTAGCCGACGATGAAATGCCGCGATTAAAATTCTTTGGCGCGTCTTCCAAGATGCTTCAACAAATATCCGATCAAGAAAGGGGTTTCTCATGATAAACACCAGCAATACATCGGTGATAGTCCATATTCCCATGGAGCCGGCGGTTGTCCGCTTCAATGGCGGCGACGTTAAATGTCTACGCCCCGCTCAAGGTTTTGCTTGGGCGGAATATGCGGATGGCAACGTCTTTCCAATCAGCCATCCGCTTGAGGAATGGATTTATGACGTGACTGGAAATGACGGCCCGACTCCTGGAACGGCGGAGCAGGCAACGCTTTACTTCGTAATCGATCCGCCGGGCAAGGCCGGCAATCCGGGTCAAGATGACGAGCAACGCTCGCTTACCGACATACAGACGGTGCTATGACCGAATCGATCACGGATCGCATCGATGCCATCACCAAGATTCCCCAGGAATATTTGCGCCCCGATCCGCCCGCGCCCAAGTCAGTCAAAATTGAGTTGACGCAGCGCTGCAACTATCGTTGCGCTTTTTGCGCACTCCAATTCCGTGAAAATAGCACTACGGACATGGATTGGGAGTTGTTTAAACGCATCACGAAGGAAATGCGCAATGCCGGCGTCGTCGAGATTGCTCCCTTCTACATCGGCGAGAGTTTCACGGACCCTAAGCGGCTGGTCGCTGCCATCAAATGGCTTAAACAAGACCTTGAAACGCCGTATGTGTTCCTGACTACCAATGGGAGTCTGGCCAATCCTGATATTGTCGAGCAGTGTATGAAGGCGGGTCTCAATAGTCTCAAGTTTAGTGTCACTAGCGCTGACGAAGAAGACTTCAAGAAAGTCGTCCGGGTTTCTTCTCGATTCTTCGGCAAGGCGATAGACAACATCAAGCACGCCAGGGAAGTCCGCGATAAAGGCGGTTACGAAACTCGTCTCTACGCCTCTTCTATCCAGTACGACGGCGAGCAGGCTGCTCGGATGCAAACTCTCTTGGATGAGAAAATTATCCCCTATGTCGATCAGCATTATTGGCTTCCTCTCTATACTTTTGGTGCGATGACACAGCATACTACCGAGGACATGAATTACAAACCGACGCCGGGCAATATGGGTCGAATCGGCGCCCTGCGCGATCCACTCCCATGCTGGTGCGTGTTTACTGAAGGTCATGTTTGTGCCGATGGCATGTTAAGCGCTTGCGGATTTGACGCTACCAGTCAGTATACCGCTGCCGATTTGAACAAAGTCAGCTTTATGGAAGGCTGGCATTCACAAACTTTTCAAGACCTGCGAACCGCGCATATCAACAAGGATGTTAGTAAGACCGTTTGCGCCGATTGCGCCCTTTACAAGTGATCGCCGATGAACCGAGACGAAATACAACGCCGCATACTCAATGGTGTCAATGATGATCCCGACAGTCCGGTGTTTTTCTCGCAAACCCAGTTGGATCAGCTTGTCGATGAGGCCAGTGAGATATTAGCCGAAGATACTCGCGCGATCAAACGCACTGCGATAGTACCGCTCAAAGAAGGCATCGGTTTCATTTACACGCCCGCGATTGCTCCTGATTTCATGGCGCCCCTGCGCATCTGGAATCATGATGTCAGTATGGCTTTGACCTGTCTATCCATGGCCGAATTGGACGCGATCAACATCCAATGGCAAGTCACTACTGGCTTTCCGCAAGTTTGGTTTCCGGTGAGCTGGGATTTGCTCGGCCTTTATCCCCGACCGGCGGCGGCTTCTGGCGTGCTCAGAATAGATTACCTAGCATGGCCGCGCGGTTTAATGGACGACGGTGATCGATCCGAACTGCCCGAAGCCACCCATGATGCCCTGGTTCTTTACGGTCAGTACATGGGTTGTCTCAAAAAGTGGGATTCCCAAGCATCCATGGTGCCGCTAAATGCCTTGCAGCTTCATAAATCGATAGCTCAGGCCAGAAGCGGCATTTCGCGGATCTCCGTGCGCTCATTCCAGCGCTCACAGAATCCCATAGGCAGCACACCTTCGTCATACGACAGAGGGAGTTGATATGAATCCATTGGAACTCATACTTAAACTTCTTAGCGGCGATGTGAATGTTCTGGATCGGCAGCAAGGGCAGACTCAACCTCCTCTCCCACCCCAACCCGAACCGCAGACGCTAAGGGAACGCATGACGAAGTATCGTTTTCCGCCGCGTAAACCAGAAGATTTGAGCGGTATGGGGTATTAGTGACCATCGCCACCATCATAGATGGCGCTCAGGAGTTCCTACACGATAATGGAGCTATCTGGACGCGCGCCGAACTCCTGCACTGGGCCAATGATGGCTATCGCCAGCTTCTAGCACAGTCTCATGCGGTAGTACGTCCGTTTCAGATCGACGTGCCGGGCCGCACCGCTTGGAGTGGGTCTCAGGAATGGGAAGACCGCCACGGCCAGGGTACGTTTCGCCTTTTTACATATCATGTCCGGGCAGCGTCGATTTGCGCCACATTTCAATGGGAAGCTCAAGCACTTGAAGGTATTAGCCCAAATGCCAGCACTGACGCCATTACGCAGCTCTGGGAGCTTCCCTATGCCGACAGCATGGACCAGCATTGCCGCCTAATTCTCTCAAAGCAGCACGAACGCGCAGTGAAGCTCTACCACGATGACAAACGCTTGATCGGTGCGTCTACGAAGGAACTGGACACGCTCACGACCGATTGGTGGCAGCAGACGGGTTCGCCGATCTTCTGGTTTCCGTCCAATGCCGGAAGGGATGGCAGTTATGAGATTTACGAACTCGATGCCGGTTATACCCAGAGCTATGATCAACAGGAAGCCGACGCGGGTATGCCCCGCCTGTTCTCAGGAGATCGGACCTATCAAATCGATTCGGATGTGGCTTCTTGGGACTATGCATACACTGGCAATCCTGACACTGGCATGGTTCCTGGTCTGGGTTACCGTTTCACTGGGGCTAGCGTTGGGGGCACGTACAATACGACGTTTGCTTGGGAACGTACCCAAGTGGACACTGGTACTTCCTCCGATACCGCCACCACGGCGACCGCCAATACTTATCCCTGGGAAGTACTCAGCGATTCAACTCTAACGCCTATTTTTCTTGGATTGGGGCTAGCGCGGGCTATCAGTTCTCCCGATCGCCAATATATGGCGGCGCCTTATGCCAACGCCGAATTTTCCGCACTGGGTATCCCCAGGGACTTCAAATCCAGCGCTGATGCCATTACCATCTGGGAAATCATTGTGTCGGCGACCGAGCTCGACGAACCCGATGGTTTATCATTGATCCCGCGCCAGATGGCGAAATACATCAAGTTCTATGTGCTCTCACGCGCGTTCAGTCGCAAGGGTGAGGGATATCGTCCCGACATGGCCCAGCACTTTACGTCGCTATTTCAGCTAGGCGTGGCACTGCTCACCAAGATAGGCAATCTGGGCTTTATCGACCGTGATTATCAACGCGATCAAGTGACGCAATCGGGCGGCTATCGACCACCGCGAGTGCAGTTGCCGCCGCAGTTTGAGAGGGTTTGATGGGAGTTACCTTTTCAACCATGAACCAGCTTCCTACGGCTACTCCTCAAAACACAGAGGGGTTGGGCGTGCCGTGGGGTCGGGCAATGTTCAATCTGCCGCGCTATCAGATGCCTGGAACCAATGTCAATTATAATGGTAATTTTGGTATGGGTGGTGGTGGAGAGGGTGGGGCTCCACAACCTATAGGGGGTGTGCATTTCACTATTACCCGTCAGGCCAGCAGCGATCCCGTCCAAAACATTATCAGCGATATTCAGAATCCGCTGGGTGGAGCAAATATCAATTTCAGCCCGACGAGCGGTGGCGGCGGTGGCGGGCCACTCAGGCAACAGATGACCCAAGCGCCGCCAAAAGCTCCACCGATGGGGTCAAATATCGGTTTCGGTGCCGCATCGCCGATGGGTATTGATACTTCTACCCAAGCATTAGCCTCAGGTGGCGCGGTAGACACCTCGACACAGGCACTTGCTCAGGCCGGCATGCCGCAAATGTATCGCCAGGGGTCGCCGTTTTCATTGCGAACCAGGATGCTCCAACAACAGGCTAGGCCGGGACTACAGTCTAATATTTTCATGTGAGTTCCACGGGAAACAATGGCTGAACAAATCAAAGAAATCTTGCAGTTGCGCGGCGTTAATCTCAGACCCGAAGCAGCCGATATCGAGGAACCGGAAAGCCGCAAGCTCGTCAATCTCGATCCATTTCAGAAACCGGGAGCGCTGGTAATCAGACGAGGGCGCCATAGCATAGGCGCAATCGGTGGGCTAGTCCGTCAGGTAGCGCGAATTAATTCCATTCGTTATCAAGTATCGGGTCGCAGGCTTTACCGTGAGTTCAAATCAATTACCGGACCTTACTTGGCGGAAAATGAGATAACCAACTTTTCGGCCATGCGGCCCCTAGACGATAGTATTATCTGGGCCTTTATTGCCGATGACGATTGGATGCTAAAATCAGATGCAACCCGGCTCTATCAGTGGGGCATCGATCCGCCGCTCAGCCCCGATCCTAAAGTGGCAAATCAGACAGGCAAAATCCCCGGCGACACCATCGATATCGGCGAGTACACGATTGCGGTCACGCAGCTTCGCAATGACTATGCTTTAGACATTGGCGGGATATTGCAGTCATCGCTATAGAGCCCTTTTATGTCCTCAATTGCGCATGAAGGAAATCCAAAAGAGGATACGATCATCATCACGGCGGGCGATGTGCTATCGACGGCTACGCTCGAAGTTGATTTTTTATTTTTCGGCGATTCTGGGCATCCTCTTCCTGTTCCTGATGTGCCGTCGCCAGATTTTCTAAATATTGGCGTTAGCGGCATAGGACTGGAAGCATTTGGAGCGCTTATATGCGGCCCAACGGAGACCCTACTTACGCTTGTCGCCAATGGTGGCGTGCCGCCCTATAGTTGGTCTGCGACTGGTCCTATCACTTTGAGTGGCGTTAGTGGCTCCGTGATTGTGGTATCGACTAATGCGGTGGTAAGTCCTCCGGCGGGTACAGTAGCATTCGGAAAATTAGTGTTAGAAAATGTTAGCTCAAAGTCAGCTAACGATTGCACCGTCGCAGGTCATCCGGCTAACTCCGATAGCTCTTATTTTCCTTCCATAGCAGCAGCATACTTAGAGGGATATGACTGCAACGGGATACGCATTTCAAACGATTTGGCCTCTCCCTTTTCGGAACTTGGCCTAATAGGCAACACTTACCATCCACATCCATTTAACGATGCTGTCCCCCCAGAGGATATAATATTCCCCGGTGCAGTAGACCCTCCTATAGCACCTAATGAACTTTTTGAGGTTGAAACGAATACGGCGTGCCCGGATAATGCAGGTGGATTGCCGGCTACCGGAGTAAATGTCATTGCAAGATGTTGCAGCGGAGCCTACCTATTCAACGATGTTTTTAAATATTATCCCACTCCTACTAAAAGATGGTCTGGTGCTCCCAATGTTATTTTTACATCAGGGGATTGGTCTATGCCAGTTGGTGGAACCGGTACAGATGGAACAGATTATCCCGGCCAATCAAGTGATACGCGAAAATCTGAAATGATGGACTTTAGGAGTCAGGCCCTAGTGGATGGATGCTGCGGTAAAGTAACAGCCACGGTTACTGTTGTTGATAATGCAGGCGCGCAACGTATCTTGGTGTTGGGTTGAATATTGTTATCGAACATCCAGAGACAAAAGAACAGCGCATCTTACAACCAGATGCGCACAGGCAGTTCCCCGTTTTTTATAAGCCATGGACGTTTAAATACACCACGGAGGCAACAGAAATTGAAAAGATCGAAGAAAATCCGTGGGTGTCTTATCCATTCAAAAAATGCTCTTCCTGTCGGGGAATGGGAGTCTACGATAAACATTGAAGCGGTAAGCGCTGGCGCGTCTGCAAGTTTTGCGGACAGACTAAGGAACTGATTTGAGACTTCTCTGGTACAACATCCAAGACCCGCTTGACCCGCAGGTTAACGGGTTTGGCTTTTATCGCACGGCGGTTGATGGCGTGATTCCGCTTCTCGTGCTCAAGACCCATATCGGCGGTAGGTCCACTCAGCATCCCAGTGTCGAATTTGCCGTAACTCATCCCTGGGAAGCATCGGACTGTACCAATGAAGAATTAATCCCTATATGGGCTAACCCGACGCAATATACGATCAATCCTGATAGCGCTCCTAGTGCTTGTACGAGTAGCAATACCTGGGAGATCGATCCCATCCTTCACCGCAACAGCGAGGAAACTTATCGCTGGACTCAGCCCTGGGAGGGCGATTTTCTCGCGGAATATCTGGGTCGCGCCGTGGTTAGAACGCATGTTACCTGGGCCTTTAGCTCGACCATGGAAGACGACGCGCTGGGCGTGGAAGTGGAATACGACAATGACGTGCCGGTTGGCAATCATCTAGTGGCATCGTTTCAAGAGCAAATATTTGTTGCCGGCGATCCGTTAAATCCGCACTATCTCTACTACAGCAAGCGTTTTCGCCCTGAAAGTTTTCCCACTGACAATTTTATCGAGATTGGCACGGCCAACGATCCGATCACGGCGCTGGTCGCCATTGCCGGCCTTCTCGGCGTGTTTACCCGCGATACAAAACACCGAATATCGGGAAACCTGATTACCGGCTTCACGCCCTATGAAGCGATCAGCCGGCGCGGGACAAGAGCCACCAAAAGCGTGGTTCCCGCTGACATGGGGATTATCTTTGTCGCCAATGACGGTGTGTATACGACCAACTTGATCGGCCCAGACAAGAAAATCAGCGGCAAAATCGAAAGCATTTTCACCGGCGATACGGTATCCGATGAACAACCGCTCAATCAAGAGGCCATGGATCAGGTCTCTGGTTGCTATTACAAAAACAAATATTATTTCGTCTATCCAGCCGGTACGGCTACGATTCCAAACCGAATGGCTGTTTATGCGTTCGATACTGAGGAATGGGCGATCTATGAATTAGGGGGCGGCTCGATGCTGTACGAGCCGGATACCGACGCCCTCATCCTCGGCGGCGATGATGGATTCGTTTACATCATGGAGTCTGGCGTTACAGATAACAGTGCCGCAATTAGCGCCGAGATCAGAACGAAAGATTTTCAAGGCGGTTCCTACAACGCTAATAGCTTGTTCCTTTATCTGAAGGTCGATTGTGAGGTTGCGAACGGTACTGATTTGACGGTCGAGTTCTATGTCGATGATGAACTTCGGCATACTCTGACCCTATCAAGTACGGGCGGGCGCGTCAATAATTTAAATTCACTCCCAGAAGGCACGTTTGGCAAACGTTGGCGCGTCAGAATGACATTTAGCGATGATCATGGAACCACGGCGCTATATGGCGTGGCGGCAATATTTTTGCCCCTAGGGAGTTCCTAATGGCGAACACGGGATTAAGTGTAGGGCCATGGCAAATCGCGGAACTCGATCCCTACCTCATCAATGAAGTATTTCGTCAAATCGAACAACAGATAAACCTATTGCGCGGTCTGGGCGGCTTACCTCCAACATCGCCGATTAGCACTAGTTCGAGTGGCAGTATCGCGATTGGCAAGCATACTCATGTATCCGACGTGACGGGCGGACAGATCAGCCATGATTCGGCGCTCCTCGAAGTATCTATCGATGACCATCATTCCAAGGCGCATACTCATGATGGCGACGGCAGTGGTGATTTAAATCTCGATGCGCTCGTGCCGTCATCCGATCTTGAGGATGCTTATTCGACGAGTTCTAACCCTAGAGATTTTATAATAGCTGGGCCAAATGTCTCCATCACTGAGAGCGATGAGAGCGGCGCCATGGTTTTAACCACAACCGGCTTTAGCGGCACGGTAACGCCAGTGGTCAGCATCACGGTAATCAACGGCGTTGTCACGGCGGTGAGTTGATGCAAGGTGAATTTGTCTCGCTTTGGGTGTATAGCAGGGGAGAGGCGGCACGAGATTTGCCGTATACGCTTTGGTCAATGGTGGAAGCGAATAATGATTGGGAGCAACTTTTTTGGATCGATCCTTATGAATCGACAAGAATACCTAAGTTTGGCGACTTGGTTCATTGGCTCACATTCATGCATGGGGACGGCGATCCAAAAGTTTTTCTGCTCGTTTCCGATAATGAAACCGGGAATATCGCAGGATTCATTTTTTTCAATCGAATCATTAAAAGCACTGCCTATGGATCAATCTGGATTGACCCAAAATTCCGTGGCAAGCAACATCCACGCGAGGCTGGCTGTTTGGGTTTGCGATGGGCGCATGAAATTATGAAATGGCATACCGTCTATACAATCACGCCTTGGCCTGACGTGCGTAATTTCGATAAGCGGATAGGATTTCAAGAAGTGGCATTTATTCCAAAATTATGCGGCCCTGATGTTTGGCTGTTGGAGCATAAGGAGGCTAGCAATGGGTAAAGGATCAGGCGGCGGTGGAAGCGTAAAGGTTCAAATTAGCCCTCTTGAGCAGCAGATGGCAGATATTGCCCAGCGTCAGGATTCGAGAGCGCAAAACCTAGAAATGAACTATCTTGATCCTTTGCGCGAAATAGTGACTCCTCAAATAATTGGCGCTCTACAGACCAATCCTTTTCAGACTAAACTCTCCGCGCCGGAACGGGCGGTCTATGAGCAGCAATTCAATCAGGCGAGAAACAATACTCTAAACACTGGTGCCAGAGGCGGACAACTGCGCCAGGGATTGCGCGGCTTGGAACGCGATCGCGCGGGCGCCATTGCGGCAGCGGCAAATGACGCCAAGCAGCGTGGTATAACTAGGGCGCTGGGATTTACTTCCGGCGCCGTGCCAACTGCTGCTGGAACAGTATCGGAAGCGCTAGGTGGGCTAAGCGGAATGAGTGCGGCTAATTCCACAGCTTCACAACGGGCGCTGTCTCAGGCACAAATGAATGCGCAAAACCAATCATCTAAGGGAAGCGGTATTGGCAGTTTGCTCGGTGCTGGCGCGGGCTATTTAATGAAGTCGTCTCGTGATTTCAAAACTGATATCGATCCCTATAATGATGATGTATTGAGTCAAGTCGACGCTACTCCTATTTACACATGGCGCTATAAAGGCCGCGAAACGATTCATCTCGGCCCTGTCACGGAAGAAGCGCCAAAGATTATTGTTTCTGAGGATGGAAAAGCGTTGGTGCCGATCAACTATTTGGGATTCATGTTTGCCGCGATCAAAGCGCTTAACACTAAGGTCGCCGCATTGGAGGCAAGATAATGGGAGCATTTGGCGCAGGAATGATGCATGGATTTGGCGGCGCGGTCGAAAAGGCCGGGCAGCAGCAAAAGCAATCTGACATGCTGAAAAAAATAATGATGCAGATGGGTCAGGGCATACCGCCCATGGCGGGCGCTGCACCGCAGGGCGACATGATGCCGCCGCCCGTAATGGGACAACCGGGGACTTTGGATGAACCTATGATCGCGCCGCAATATCAATCGCCTATGGCGGGACAGGATCAGGGCGGCATGTTGAAAAAACTAATGATGATGTTCGGGGGTGGATAATGGCCGGCGCGTTCTGGGGCGGATTCTCACAGGGTTTGGCTGGCGGGCTTCAGCAGGGGCAGGAGCTTCGGCTCAAAAAAGAAGAGCACCAGCTTAAAGCCAAGATGATCGAGCATCAGATAAAAACTCAACAGCTTACAGAGCAAAAGGCACAACAAGCATTGGCGGACGAAAAACAACAACAAGCCGAACTTGGTAAATATGTCGATATGCTCGGCAATGGTATGCCGGGACAACCGCCTGCGCCTTTACAGCCGGGCCAGGAAGGTCCATTGCCGGCGCCTGATTTCCAAGTTCCTAATAGATCGGCGACTCAACCAGAACTTCTAGGTCAATCTCTTAAGTCGGTTCCCAGAGAACATCGTTATAATCTCATTCAAGAATCGATGAAGCCAAAGGTAACACCCGCCGACTTAGAACAACAATTTCAGACGATGATAAAGTATGGGCTAATTAAACCGCCGCCAGAAGCATCTCAACCGGGGAATATTCAGTCACCTGCTTTATCGCCACAACAGGGCGCGGGACAAACATCCGCAGTGCCGGCATCTCCAGGAGTCGCGACTCCGACGGCTATTGCGCCTAATAATAATCAGGTCGGATTTACCGTTAGTCCAAGAGGAATGACAGTTCGTAGTAATCCTGAGCCTATTCCTCGCGGGACAAATTCGAGAATTTTTGTGGATTATCAAAAAGAACAACGAGCGCTTGGCAAAAGCGACGAACAAATACGTAATGGATGGAATGAGTATTTACGGAATCAAAGTGAGGCTCGCGCTACTGGCGGATTTGACGCTAAGGGAAATCCAATAAATCAAGGAGCACAAAGAGATATAAACCGCGCCGGCGCACAGGGGTCGCAGTTAGGCGCTTTAGACGTTCAAAGCGGTGCGCCTTATCAGCAAACGCAACAGGACATAGCCGCTAAACGCGCTCTTGGCGGCGAACAAGCAAAGGCATCAGCTCAACTTGTCGGAATGTCGGGCACAACGGCGTTAGTTGATAAGATTGCCGAGTTGTCGGCAAAATTGCCAGCCGGCGAATGGTTGGGCAGATTTGTCGAAGGTGGAAAACTAAAAGTTGGAGCACTTTCACAATCAAATCCCGACGCGGCGCAATTGGAGCAATTAAGAGAGAGTTATTCCAATATTTTAAACAGAAGTTTACTGGCAGAAAAAGGAGTGCTCACCGATCAGGACCGTAAATTTGCCAGTGACGCTATTCCCTCATTGTTTGATACAAAAGAAATGCGGCAGCGCAAGGTTTTCATGTTTAAAACTCTGAATAATATTTTGCTCAATGGAGAACAGGCTCTCGCCGCTGGCAAATTTGATCCGCAAGCATTTCGCAAAGCAATGAATAATATGAATGGCGGCGCAACAAATCAACCGACGCAAGGCCCCAAAACCGCCGATGAATATTTGAAGTCCCTAGGCAGGTAGGAATGGCCGAACTAAATCAAGTATTTTCCGATCCTAACTTTCAGGGATTGCCATTGCCTGAAAAAATCAAGGCGATAAAGCAACTTGATCCTAACTTTGCGGGACTGCCCGCGGAAGAACAGGGCAGAGCGGCGGTCAAATTGTTTATGGGCGGGGATTCGCATGAAAAGTTTATGCAAGGCGCTGGCGCAGTTGCGAATAGTCGACCTGGTGCTATCCCTAAACCCGAAACAATTACTAATAATCAAATCCTTTCACCGCAAGAAATAGAGCAAAAAACTTCACCTCAAAGTTATGCTCAACCTGCAATGCCTTCACAGATGAAAGTCATGGAAACCCTGAACGCGCCGATTGAAGCCGGAGCTACTGCCGCGGGCCGTTATGTGCAGGGCAAAGTTGAACCTGTCCTTGGCGGAACGGCTTCGGATATTGCGGGTGCGCTCACAAAAGAGGGATTACAATTCTTAGGTCCGCAAGCGCTATCAACCGGCGCTAGATTGGCGGCTAAGGGTGCGGCTATGATAGCGCCTGGCGCCCAGGGCGGGAAGATGGAGTCGTTGATCTCCAAAGCTAAAGAAGGTTTGCAGTCAGGACTCGGCACGGCTCAGCGGAGCGAGGCTGGTTATACTCGTGTTTTCGATAAAAACACTGGCGGCAAAATTCCTATTCCGCAAACACAGTCCACTGTGCAGGATATTTTGGCAAATGAAGCAAGTCATGGTGTCAAGGGTAGCGGAATGACGGATATAGAGAGCCTTCAAAACGCTATCCATAAACAATCCGGCGCTCCTACAATGGGATGGCTCGACAATGAAATGACACGCATTGGAGAAAAGACAAGGGCGGTCCAAGGCGTCAATCCCGATCCGATGTATCAGCGAGTTTATGGCTCAATGATCCAAGACCTAGAGAAAGCGCCGAGCGGCAAGGGCATATTGCTCCGCGCCAAAGATGAGGCGGTGCGTCGGCGCAAGGGATTTGAAGACGTAATCGATGAATTTAATAACATGGTAATGACCAAACGCGGCACTGCTGGTGCTCAAGATATTAATGCTAATCGGCTAGGCGATAAACTGAAGCGTGATGAGTTTTTGCAGAAATCTCTTACGCCAGAAGATTGGAAGGATATCGAACCCTTACTGACAAAGCTTGCCGACACCGCATCATTACCGGCTGGCAAGGGCGTAAGCTATGGATCAGGTAGAGCGCTTGCGAGGGGCGCGGTGGCAGGCAGCGCAGCGGCAATGCTGGGCGGTAGTCCTTATGTTTGGGCAGGTGCGACGACAGCGCTCGACTATGCAACGGGCCATTTATTGATGACAAAAACAGGTAGAAGTTTGATTAAGGCCGTCTTAGAATCTAAAGCCTATGAGCCAAGCCAAAAAATGAACATCATAAATGGCATGGGGCGCTTGGCGGAAAAAGGTATCAATGCCGTTCAGGGAGCGACACAATAGTGGAAACCTTGAAGTACAGCCGTATCGCGAAAGAGGATATCAAGACAGGCCGTTCCACGTTCGAGGTAACTCTCGGCGACGGCTCCGTTGTCAGCCTCAGTGAAATCAATCTCGATTCGTTTGATAAGATTCTGTCAGAGGATGACGCCGCAACGAATTCAACGACGAATGTTTTGACTCTGAAGCACACCACCACTGGAACGCCCGCTGCTGGGCTTGGAGCAAAAGTAACTCTTCAGGGGGAATCCGCTGACGAGAATCCATCTGATATGGCTGCGATTGAGGCAGCGTTCGATGATGTGACTGCCGGCTCCGAGGATTCGACGTTTTACATTTGGCTACGAAGGGCTGGTGCTGCCCTAAGTAGAGCTTTTGCTTTCCGCAATACTGGCAATTTTCAACTTCTCTTATCAGCGGTTCTAACGGCGGATAGGACATATACCCTCCCTGATGCTACGACTACATTAGTTGGACATAATACTACCGTCACACTGACTAACAAGACACTTACCGATCCACTTATCAACGGCGGCGGCGGGAGCCAAACCGTCAAGCCAATGGGCGCCTATGTCGATACCACGCTGGGCACCACAACGGCTGTCATTACCGAAGAAACGCTTATTACATATTCGCTTCCCGCCTCTAGCTTGGATGCCACCAACCGCGGTCTACGAGTCAAGGTTGCGGGTTCGACCGCCGCGAACGGCAACACTAAAACCATCCGGCTCTATTTTGGATCAACCGTAATCATGTCCAACAACGTGACCACGCAACCTAATGCTGCCGGCTGGGAGCTTGAATATGAGATTTTCAGAACATCGGCCACTACTCAAAAGGCTATCGCCAGAGGTACGGTTGGATCGGCGCAACAAACGACAACATATACCGGAGTAGGCGAGACGTTAACAAACGCATTGACCATTAAGGTTACAGGACAGAATGGCATAGCTACCGCCAGCGATATCACGGCGCAATTTTTATCAGTGACATTTATTAACTAGGAGCAACATGGAATTTAGCAACGGGATAGTCATTATCATCCAAGTCCTTATCACAGTCGCCGGTTGGCTTGGGAAGCGATCGATCGACCGAATCGAAATCGATCAAAAAGAAATTCTTATTCAGGTAAAATCCACCAACGGTCGATTAATAGCGGTTGAAACAACGCTTAAAGATCATGACAAGATGGACACGCATAGATTCGACGAATTGGAAAGAAGATTGGATATGAAATATAAATGAGAATCACGGCTCTAATCGTGCTGGTCTTGTCGCTGTCGGGCGGACGGCTGCGCTGGACGATCGACAACGAGGCCGGCGTGAAAAACTATTTTTTGAACTGCCTCGCCGGCTCGGCGCAGTACGGCTGGGACTTGACCATTGGCGCCAAGGATACGGCGCCGCTGTATGCCGGCGACATTCATTCATTGGCGACGGCGACGATTACCTACGGGGCATCGGGCGCGTATTCCTGCACGATCAAGGCGCTCGATGGTGGATCGCTTCTACCCGGCACGAAAACACTGGCAACTTCTAACACAGTCAATTTTAGTCAATGAGGGGGATTATGAAAAAGCTGATTTTCACCATTGGATTTCTGCTGGTTTGCAGCCTGGCCCAAGCGGCGCAGGTAACACTTACCTACACGGATAACAGCACCAATGAGTCGGGCTTCAAGATCGAACGAAAGTTACTTACAGATCCGGTGACGGCCTACGTGGAGATTGCGGCGCCCGCCGCCAACGTGGTCAGCTTCGTCGATAGCACGATTCTAGTCGGTCAGGTCTACTGCTTTCGCGTCAAAGCATTCAATGCATCCGCCACGTCAGCCTACTCGAACGAAGCGTGTATGTTGATGACGCCGAGCGGACTGGTGTTGGTTTATACGCCATGATGAAGTATTTGACGCCGATGGGGCGGTTCGTCGTGTGCTCGTTTGTCGTTGCGATCATACTCATTGCCGCCCTCTATTCCTGGCCGGCACAGAGGCCGGGACTGAATGCGCCGAGTAATCTGACCGTGAGATGGACAGGTTAATTAAGATCGGCAGGCACATCTTTCGCGCCGTCGTCTGCGAACACTGTGGTTGCCGGATTTGGCCGAAGAAAGATTTGGAGATGCACAGGCTAATCCATGAGGTAAAAGAAGTACCGCACAAGCGCACCAAGGAAGAGAATCGGCGGATGTGGACGAGTATGAGGGGGAATTAGTGACCTGTCCTAAGTGTTGTGCGGATTGAGGTTTTTCATTCGCAGTAGTGATCTCGCTTAGGACTATATTTGACCCGGCAATGAGGGCAGGTAACCTTCTTTTTCATTTCATCAGTTTTTCCCTTGTAGATCGTTTCTTTTTTCTTTGTAGACCGTTTCTTTTTCCTTTCAAATAGGTGAAACGATTCCATGAACGAAACCGGCATGTCAGTCCTCGCTTTCTGCCGCGGCGCGGATTTTCAGGGCTTGGCAGTACAACCCTGTTCCATCCGGCCATATGTGCCGACCAAATTTATTCGCCGGCACTTTTTCATTGCAGCCCTGGCACACAGCAGCGCAATCCCTCTCCGTCACCCGCTCGGCCTCGACCTTGAGTGCATCCCTGCTAACCAAGTCCAGCTTTTTAATCACCGCTTCTTGCACGTCGGGCGGTGGATCTGCAAGTGCGACACGTATACTTTCATTGACAATTCGCAGCCTAAAGTTTTCGGTTTCTAACTTAGTCCAGAATCCAGCCGGGCAAACATGCACGTCATTGGAATCCTTCTCGCCGTCCCAACTCAAGCCACAACGAGAACAAGCACCATCTTCGTCGGCATGAGGCGGTTTAAGTTTTTCGACCTCGGCTCGCAGAGTGGTATTATCTTTGTTCGATTCTCTCGCCAAATGCTCCCAGCTATCATGCGATAACTTTAGGACATTGCTATCCTCTCTCAACTCCCGCAGCTTGGCAGCGACGGTGGGACGATAGAACGCCGGACAATTATCGTAGTGCTCACTGGAAACACCACAATCAGTACACGGCAACAACTCTTCCGCGTCCAATTGCGCTTGATCTTTTTCGCTCATCCCTCACGCTCCTTTGCCTGGGCGGCGCAATATAAACCCAAAGCAAAAACTAACGATAAAACTACGCTTATCCAAAATGCCGGCATAAATACCGCACCGGCTGTATATATGAAAGCCGCACAAGCATTCCCCAAAGCAGAATATTCCAGATAAGTTTTTGTCATTCTCCACGTTCCCTGCGCTGGGCGGCACGGATGGCTAACGCCTCACATTCCCAAAAAGACCCACGAAATATATGATTGGTTCCACTGTATGCGATTTTTTTTTCACACAAACGACAGAGCGCGGCACAATCCCGCTCCGTTACCCGTTCATCTTCGGCCAGCTTCTCGGCTTTGAGCTTCTCTACCAATTTAGGAATTTTCAACCGCAATGGCTCGTCTTGAATCGAACCATCGTCTGAGACAAACACTTCCGGCCCTAAATGCTTCGCGACTTGATCGAGTAAATCACGATAAAAAAATTTATTACGACAATGTTGTTCGGCGGTTTCTTCCCAACTAGCAGCTTGAGCTTTCAGCCTTTCGTTCTCGGCACGCAAATGCTCAATTCGTCGGTCCGCTGGTTCTGTCCCAAGTGAATTCAATGCGTTGCGAAGCCTTTCGTTCTCGGCGTGCAATTGACAAACCTCAAACATGTAATTAGCTCGCTCTTTTTGCAAATATTTCGCATGAGTAATTACTTGGCCGACGCTAAAAGTCGGAACTTGTTGGAAGCAAAAATTGACACCTAGTTGAATGACTTTTTGTATCTCCCCGTACAACTCCCGCAACTTGGCGGCGACGGCGGGACGACGAAAACATTCGTGACACTTCCTGAAATCCGGCTCATCATCCTGGCACGGATCATCTGGCCGTTGACAAGGTAACAGCTCTTCCGCCTCCAACTGTGCTTGATCCTTTTCCTGGGTCATCCCTCACGCTCCTTTCGATCCTTTGATGTACGATTTACCAGTTTTCTTTTCGCCTTGAACTGACGCCATGAACGCGCTACGAGTTAGTTTGAGCTTTTCGATTTGTTCGGCGTCCATCGAGACGAGCAAATCTTTTTTCTCCCATTGCAACTTTTCGATCTCGGCTTTGAGTTTTTCGATAGCTCTAACCGCGCATTCCTGCCCGCTCCCCGGTGCCATTAAAAACCCAGGGCTGGCGGCTTCAAGTGCCGCAACAACAGTTCCCCACGCTTTGGCTTGCGAATGATAAAGAGCGATCTGCGCATACAACTCCCGCAGTTTGGCGGCCACGGCGGGACGGTAGTGTGCCGGGCAATCCTCGTAATGCGAGTTAGGAAAATCGCATCTACCATCACAAGGCAACAACCCCTCAGCGTCCAACTCTGCTCGATCTTTTTCAGTCATGGTTTACGCTCCTCAACTCTGGCGGGGCATTATATGCCGCCTTTTAAGATTTTCTCGATCTCATCAAAATCATTCGGTCGCCAAACATAAGCATAAGCGGTTGTTTGATTTAGTATTTGATACCAGTTGAGTTGCTCAGGGGCTAACTGTCCAATCTCGGTTTTTAATTCAGCAAATATTATTCTTGCCCCTTTGGCTAAAACCAAATCAGGGAAGCCCTTACCATCCCCCGACACCGCCGTGCGCCATCCCTTAGAAGTCATCGCAGGTCGGAAGTGCGCCACTTTCCAACCGTAGACATGCGCCAGATCGACGACCAGTTTCAAAAAATCCTTCTCGGCTATTTTTGGTTTGAGTGCAAGCGGCTTTTTCATTCGCGTCTCTTCTCATCGCGATATGGGCAATCATAGGGACAATCATAGCCATAATGCCCTTGGTTGTGGATTTCCCAAAGTGTATCCAAGACAACTTCTTCAGGTGACGGGAATTGAGCGTAGAAATCTTGCGAGAAGCGATCAAAGAGTTTGATTATTTTGTTGTCGGGCATTTGTTATCTCCGGAAAAAATCTAACTGATTTTTACCCTTCACGCGCGGTTCGCTGGTTTTGATTATCCAATGCTCAAGAATGTGTTTAATTTTACACTTGCAGCATATTAACACGGGGCCATTATAAGGTTTGTTAAAAGTGATCTTGGCGCATTTCAAACATGCCTTATGCTGGCACTTGGGACATTTGTACTGGATTTTCATGGGGGGGCCGGATCTCTCAGTAGCTCCCTCCCTCTCACTTCTGTCAGCCGTCAACTAAATCTCGCTGACAATTTTAGCATTTTTCGGCAGTCGCATTATCCATCGGCGTATCTGCTCGCAGTCATTGATATCGTCAGGGCAATCTACTCCAAACGCTTCCCGCGTGCGAAATACGCCAAGGACGGTTTCTTTTACCTCTCCGTCGTTCTCTTTCCAGAATACTCGCAGTCCTCTGACTAATCGATCGTTGCCCAAATTAAATTCCAACAATTCATTATCTTTCTTTACGCCGCGAGTATTGCGGGCCGTTGAAATCACTTTCGTTGGCAATTTGCTCGCAAGTCTATCGAAGCCAACTTTACTAATCACAGCCATGCGCACTTGCGCATTGGATTCCGCAAGAACTTCGGCGGGGTCTATCCGCTGTGCTGGCGTAGTAATGTATTTAGCTGGAACTCTCACGCCGTGAAGTGCATATAATCCCCAGCCATCGCGGAACTTCACGGCCATGTCGTTAAGATTATGAAGCCTGGTAGCTTCGTCTTTGTGGATTTCCAGGGGGCGATTAGAGGCAAAAATAATATTTTCAAATGCTAGCCACCAGCCGCACGATTGCGCTATTTCGGCCCACACATTTAACTTATCAAAATCTACTGATGAGTATATTTTGCGGAGGTGCCAATGCGGAAACAAATAGTAAGCAATCCAGTATGATTCGAGGGATCCCCAAAAGAATTTAGCAAGATTGTCCTCAAGATTGGCCAGAAGATTGTCCCCAAGATTTGACACAAGATATGACAAAAGAATGGCACAGACATAGACCAAAAATATGTCGGTGT
>VFSW01004103.1_pt1 | contig 21716 bp, 14 predicted proteins | sample 5358111 | NCBI WGS metagenome assembly VFSW01 (sample SAMN11554181, study PRJNA540505) | mine drainage metagenome | isolation source: sediment from site ElyBrook_90M | place: USA: Ely Copper Mine, Vershire, VT | collected 2017 | reverse complement strand
GACATTCGACGCGGAAGCCTTCGCGAGTGAGCAGCTCGGTCAGAAGGCAGGACAGCTCCTCGTCATCATACACAATCAGGATGCGCACGTTCATGAATCTATCATTGCTCCCGCTATTGATGCAGTAAAGCTTTGTAATGGGGCCTTCCGGACCGGATTCCCGCGGCGTAACCCTCGTAAACCTGCTCGAACGCCGCGTCCCACGATTCGCCCAGCGCCTGTTGGCGGGCGGCCCGGCCCCAGGGCGGCCGGAGGTGCGCGTGGCCCAGCCGCCGGGGGGGATGGGCGCAGGAATCCGCGGCCGGGGGCGCGACAAAACCCGTCAGGGCATCGCGGACGATGAACTTCGGGCCGCCCGCCGCGGTTACCACCGCCGGTGTGCCGGAAGCAAAAGCCTCCAGCACCACGTTGCCGAAGGTGTCCGTACGCGAAGGGAACGTGAAAACGTCCATGTTGGCGTAAGCCTCCGCCAGCGCTTCGCCGCGCAGAATGCCGGGCAAATCGGCGGCGGAAAGGTTCCTGCCGAGCCATTCGCGTTCGCTGCCATCGCCCACGATCAGGAAACGGAAAGGCGGCGCTCCCGCAAGTTGCAGGCCGGTTTCCAGATCGCGCAGAAACCGGACGTTCTTTTCCGGCGTGGTGCGGCCCACGTATCCCAGCCGCAATATCCAATCGTTGACCGTTCGCCTGAGAGGCGAGAAAAGTTCCGTGTCGATGCCGCGTGTCATCGGGAAGACGGGCTGACCGGTATGTTTGCGAAGCATTTCCACCAGTTCGCCGTTCGGCGCAAAGAGCACGTCGCCGAGCCGGTAAAAGGCGAGCAGGGCGCTCAGGATCTGCGCCTCGCTGAACTGAACGATACTCCTTCGCGCGGCTTCGCCCATCCATTCGAGCGAACGCGCCAGACGCATGGCGCCGAACTCATGCAGATTCGTATGCCATGAGAGCGCGAGCGGGAGCTTCATCCGTTTGGCGAGGTAGACGCCGATTCCGCTGACATCGCCGGGGCTGACCGCATGAACGATATCCGGTTTGAATTCGCGAAGAGCTTCCGCGACCTGGGGACGGCGCCGCCAGAGCACGGGATCGTGCCGGAGCCCTTTGTCGAGATCGAACGCCAGCGCGCCGCGCCCGAGTTCCAGGTGCGTGGCGGAATCTTCGGTCGTCAGGCGGGTTTGACAGCCGCCCCGCACGCAGAGAAAAGGGTAGCCGCGACGCCGGGCAAAGCCGGCTAACTGGCGGCTGGTCAGGGCGACGCCGTTGATTTCCTCAAACGTATCCGTAAAGAACGCAACCCGCGGAATCGAAGCCACTCAGGGGCAGCATAGCTCAGGTTGCGCCGGCTCCCGCATCCTGGCGCATGGCATTTGCGTGAAGATTGCGCGGTGCGCCGCAATTTTTGCGCGATCGCCCCGAACCTTTCCGCCACGGAGCGGCGGGGCATCGTGTAAGTCGTTCATAACAGGCTCATTGCGATGGCATTCGACGTGCACCGGGCAGAGTGGGACCAATCGCTCTGTCACCCCGTCCCTCAGGGAGATTTCGTCAATGTTTGGATGGATGATGGCTTTCGCGCTTCTGGCGCTCACGGCCGCTGCCGGGAATCTCGACGCAGGTCTGGCCGCCGCTTCGATTTCCATGAAACTGACCGCTGCCGTATTCGGGCTCCTTTTTCTCGCGTGTCTCCTGACGAGCGTTGTTCGGCGCCGCGTATAACCGGGCGCGCGGGCTTATGACAGCCAGTCCGCTCCGGATCGTCCTCGCGTTCTATCCTTCCGGCGAAATGCCGGCGGAGGGGGCATGGAAGACGCTTCAGCGTATCTCGCGGGTTTGCCTCATCCGCCCCGATTCCAAAAATGCTCTCGCTTTCTGCAAACGTTATGCGATGCTTCGTCTCGAAGGCGAAGTGCTGGTGGTGGCGGAGACGCAGCCTCGCAACGTTGAAACTGTAGTCAAAACGCTGCGCCTGACGGGGTCGCCCGCCATTTTCGTCGTGCGTCCGGATTCCGCAAGCGAAGGGGTGGCCGATTTCGGGGGAGAAGGCGCGGCCCCTCCGGATACGACCTTCCTGACCAGGCGGGCGATCCTCGCCAGGCTAAAGGAAGACGACCTGGCGCTCGATGCCGCTTGCACCGATCTGACTGAGGCTGCGCGGCTGGACCACGCGCTCTCGCCCGCGGCGGAATGGATTCTCGACAACTCGTATCTGGTGCATACGCAGATCACGGAAGTGCATCTGCATTTGCCCCGCGATTACTCCGCCTGGTCTACTTCCGGCAACGGGCATGGGAGCGTTTACACTCTTGCGCGGGAGCTTGTGGCAAAATCCGGCCTGTGCGTCACGGAGACCGGCATCCGGGATTGTCTCAGGGAATCTCAGGCCTCGTCCCCGTTGACGATCGCGGAGCTGTGGGCTTTCCCGTTGTTTTTGCGGATCGGGCTGATCGAAGCGCTGACGAACCTTGCGACGGGGGTCAGCCATGGGCAGCAACTGCGCGAATCGGCCTATCTCTGGGCCAACCGTCTGGCCGGCGCCGCGCGCGCCGGGAACGATGTCTTCGAAGCAATGCTGCGGCATCTGGAAGCTGAGCCTCTGGCGCGGCAGCCGTATTTTGCCACCGCGCTCGCCGAGCAGCTTCAGGGCGAGGAAATGGCTCTGGTTCCGGCGCAGCGCTGGATTGCGGAACGCTTCCGGAAATCTCCGATCGATCTGGTCAGAGAGCAGCACACCGGAGAAGCCGCCGCGACCGTTTCCACCTCGAACGCCTTCGGCAGCCTTCGCACACTGGGCCGCCTGGATTTCACCAGGATTTTTGAAGACGTCAGTCTGGTGGAGGCGGAACTGCGCACCGACCCGGCAGGGGTTTACAGCCACAACGATTTCCCCACGCGCGACCAGTGCCGGCGCAGTGTCGAAAAGACGGCGCGGTACAGCGGGCTCGAAGAACGCGAGGTGGCGCGCCGGGCGGTCCGCCTCGCGCGGGAATCGAGCGATCCGCGGTCGGGGCATGTCGCCTGGTATCTGCTTTCGGACGGTCTGACGAAACTGGAAGCAAATACGAAAGCCCGCATCCCGGCGGGCGTGCGCGCGCTCCGCGCCGTCTGGCGCCACGCCACGCCGGTCTATCTCACCGCCATCACCGGTCTTACGGTGTGCTTCACGCTGCTTGCCTGTCTTCTGGCATCGGAGGTGGGGATACACCGCCAGGGCATTCTCATCGCGCTGGCGGCGCTGGCCCTGTTCCCTCTGAGCGAGTTGTCGGTCCAGATTGTCAACGCGCTGGTGATTTCGCTGTTGCCGCCCAACCCGCTGCCGAAGCTGGATTTTCGCGAAGGCATCCCACTGCGGCACGCCACCCTGGCGGTGGTGCCGATGATGTTGAACAGCGCCGAAGTCGTCCGCGCGGAGCTGGAAAAGCTGGAAGTCCGCTATCTCGGCAACAGGAACGAGAATATCTTCTTCGCTCTCTTTTCCGATTTCACGGACGCCGCCGAAGAGACCCGGCCGGAAGACGGCGCGCTGCTTCAGATCGCCCGCGACGGGATCGCCGGTCTGAATGCGCGTTATCCGCTTGGCACGGGCGCCGCGGGCGACCGTTTCCTGCTCTTTCACAGACCGCGCACATGGTCCGAAGGCGAGCAAAGCTGGATCGGCCGTGAGCGCAAACGGGGAAAGCTGGAAGATCTCAATGCGTTTCTGTGCCGCCCCGCGCCCGATGCCGAGGGCCATGGGGTCCTGGACACGGGCCGTCTGGCGATGCCGGTTTCGTACGTCATCACTCTTGACGCCGACACGCAACTTCCGGCGGAGGCGGCCCGCCGTCTGATCGAGACCATCGCGCATCCCCTGAATCGAGTGGAGATCGATCCGGTCACGCGCGCGCGCACTCGCGGCTATGCCATTATCCAGCCGCGCGTCAGCATCACGCTGCCGGGCGCGACGGCAACCCGCTTCACGCGCGTGTTTGCCGATGCCGCGGGCACGGATACCTATTCCCGCACCGTCTCCGACGCCCAGCAGGATCTGTTTCTGGAGGCGATGTTTCACGGCAAGGCGATCTACGATGTACAGGCGCTTCACGCCATCCTCGAAAACCGGTTTCCCCCGGACACGATCCTCAGCCACGATCTGATCGAAGGCGCGTACGCGGGTGTCGGTCTCGCGAGCGACATCGAACTGTTCGAGCATCTGCCGGTGGATTACGGCAGTTTCGCCTCGCGCCAGCACCGCTGGCTTCGCGGGGACTGGCAAATCGCGCGCTGGGCGCTCGGCGCCGTGCCCACCGCTTCCGAAGCGCGCGGGCGAAATCCCCTGCGGGTGATCAACCGGTGGCGCATTCTGGATAATCTGCGGCGCAGCCTGGCGCCGGTGGCCGCGCTGCTGCTGTTGCTGCTGGGCTGGTTCACGTCGGCGGCCCCGGTCGTCTGGAGTCTGGTGGTGGGGCTGGCGGTCGCCATTCCCGCGATTACTCCCCTGCTGGACAGGCTGGCCAGACGCGTTCAGGGCACCGTCTACCGTTGGCAAGGCGCGGCGGACGAACTCTTCCGGGCCGTGGTGATGATTGCCTTCATGCCTCATCAGGCCTGGCTGTCGGTGGATGCGATTGCGCGAGTTGTCTACCGGCGTTCGGTCAGCCACAGGGGAATGCTCCAATGGCAGACCGCCGACCACGCCCGGTCGGATGCGGACCGCCACAGGAACGCCACGTTTCGCCAGATGGTGGCGATCGCCTGCCTTTCCGCGCCGCTCACCTTCGTGCTGCTGCTGGAAGGGGAATTCGCGCCGACAGCGGTTTTTGTGATCCTGTGGGCCGCTTCGCCCCTGCTGATGCGCTGGCTGGCGCAGCCGGCTCCCTCGCTGGCGGGAAAGAAACTGGTGGCCGGGGAGAACCTGTTCCTTCGCCAGGTGGCGCGCGAGACATGGCGCTTCTTCGACGATCTCGTCGTGGCCGGCTCCAACTGGCTGCCGCCGGACAATACGCAACTGGCGCTGCGCATTGAGGTTGCGCCACGCACATCGCCCACCAACATCGGTTTGTGGTTCGTCTCCGCGCTGGCCGCGCGCGACTTCGGGTACCTGACGGCGGACGAATTCCTCCGCCGCTGTTCCCTCACCATGGAAACGCTGGGACGGATGGAGCGCTACGAGGGGCATCTTCTCAACTGGTACGACACGCGCACGCTGGAGCCCCTGAATCCGCGCTATGTTTCCACCGTGGACAGTGGAAACCTGGTAGCCGCTTTATGGGTGCTGCAGCAGGGATGCACCGACGTGCTGCAGGGGCCCCTGCTCGGGCCGGCGGGACTCCGCGGTTTGAGCGACATTCTGTCGATCCTCGAGGAGAAGTGCGGGGACGATCCTTCGGCGGCGGTGTCCCTGCGCGCGCTGCGCCGGATGCTGCGCGGGGTTAAAGAAGGCCATGAACTGACCGCGTGCTACCTCATGGCGGCCGGCCCCGCGCAGAGACTGCGGAACGCGCAGAAATGGCATGTGGCGGCGGGGGACGAACGGTCGTATTGGGCGACGCGCCTGTCGGCGGAAGTTTCTTCGTGGGCGGATATGGCGGCGCGATATCTGGGGTGGATGGAGACGCTGGCCGATCCGCCCGATTCCCTTCTGCTTGCGGTCGGGCAGGACGCGGTCGAATTGCGCCGGCGGGTATTGCTTCACATCCCATCGCTCGCGGCGCTGGCTGAAGGCGGGACTCCGGTCGAGGAGATTCTTGCCTGGAAGGGCGCGCGCGACCTGCGGCCCGAACTTTCCGCCTGGATCGACCAGCTCTCGAACGAATATGCGGCAGCCCGCGCCAGCGCCGCTGAAACCGTGAAGGGCATGGAGACGCTGATGGCGAGCGCCGCCAGACTCGCCGACGGTATCGACATGCGCTTCCTCTACGACGCGGAGCGCAAGCTGTTCGGCGTGGGGTATGCGGTCGGCGGTCCGAGGGAATTCGGCAGCTATTACGACCTGATCGCCAGCGAATGCCGTCTTGCGAGTCTGGTGGCGATCGCGAAAGGCGATTTGCCGGTCGAACACTGGTTCGCCCTGAGCCGGCCATGGTCCTACACCTCCTCCGGCCAGACGTTGTTGTCGTGGAGCGGAACGATGTTCGAATACCTGATGCCTCTGCTGTTCACGCGGGCCTTCAGCAATTCGATGCTCGATCACGCCTGCCGGGAAGCGGTGCGGCGCCAGGTGGAATATGGAGAAGCGAACGGGATTCCCTGGGGCATCTCCGAATCGGCTTACAGCGCGCTCGACGCGCACCGGATCTATCAGTACAAGCCCTTCGGGGTGCCCGCGCTGGCGCTGAACCCGGGGCTTGAGGATCAACTGGTGGTTTCGCCCTACTCGACCATGCTCGCGCTGCTGGTGGCTCCGTCCGCGGCCGTGGACAATCTGAACCGCTTGAAAACCCTGCGTCTCGCGGGACCCATGGGGTTCTACGAATCGATCGACTTTTCGCGCGAAACGCAGGAGGGCGGCGGGCGCGGCATCCTCATCCAGTGCTACATGGCGCACCACCAGGGCATGAGCATGGCCGCGCTGGCCAACGTTTTGCACCGCGACGTCATGCAGCGCCGCTTCCATCGCGATCTGCGGATTCGCGCGGTCGAAACGCTGTTGTTCGAAGGCATTCCGATCACGCGCCTGCCCGTCGTGGAGGCCAAGCCGAGGCATGTGCCGATGCGCGCCCCCGCCGCCGAAGCCCCCGACCGCATCTGGACGGAGGAGACCACCGCGCCGAGAGTCCATCTCCACGGCAACGGCCGCTACGCGCTGATGGTCACGAACTCAGGCGGAGGCTACAGCCGCTGGAACGGTTTCGACCTGACGCGCTGGCGGTGCGACCCGACCCTCGACCCGTGGGGCAGTTTCTTCTATATCCGCGATCTGCGGTCGGAAGAGGTCTGGGCCGCTTCGCACAAACCCGTTGGCGGCAGCCTGGGGGAAACCACGGTCCGTTTTGCCGCCGACCGCGCCGAGATCCGCCGGCGCGTGTCCGGAATCGAGACCACGATGGATATCACGGTGGCCGCCGAGGACGATGCGGAGTTGCGCCGGATCGGGATCGCGAACCGTTCCCTGCGCGCCCGCCAGCTGGAGTTCACCAGCTATATCGAATTGTCGATGGCGCCGCACGCCGCGGACAAGGCGCACCCGGCGTTCGCGAAAATGTTCGTCGAGACGGAGTCTCCCGCGCCCGGCGTGCTGCTCGCGCACCGGCGGCCTCGCGCCCCGGGCGAAACGCCCATCTGGACCGGCCATTTTCTGGTGGGCCTGGGAACGCTTTCCGATGCAACGCCGGGCGGCGTCACTCTGATGCAGACCGGGATTCAAATGGAGACCGATCGCGCGAAGTTCCTCGGACGCGGCAAGACGCCCGAGAACCCCGACAGCCTGCGGACCCGTCTGAGCGGATCGCTGGGAACAGTGGTCGATCCGATCTTCAGTCTGCGGCGCCGCGTGAGCCTCGATCCGCGGGAGACGGGGGAACTGACGTTCATCACGGTGGCGGCATCCACGCGCGATGGCGCGATGGCGCTGGTCGGCAAATACACCGAACCGGGCGCGGTTGCGCGTGCTTTCGAAATGGCATGGAACCGGGCGCAGCTGGAATTCCGCTTCCTCGGCATCGGACCCGGCTCCGCGCACCGGTTCCAGGAGCTTGTCAGTCAGCTGATCTATCCCAATCCGCGGCTGCGCCCGCCGGCGAACCTGCTGGTGAGGAACCGTATGGGGCAGGATGGGCTGTGGGCTTACGGGATCTCGGGCGATCTTCCAATGCTCGTGGTCACGCTTTCAGACACGCGCCACCTCTCGCTCCTCCGGGAAGTGCTTCTGGCCCACGCTTACTGGCGCATACGCGGATTCCGCGCGGATCTGATCGTCTTCAACCAGGAGGCTCCCAGTTACGACCAGCCGCTGCGAATCCAGATCCAGCGCCAGATCGAGGCGCACGCCGCGGATGCCGGAACCGACCGCCCGGGCGGAGTATTCCTGCGCGACTGGCAGGCGATTCCGGAAGACCACCGCAACCTGATCCTGGCTTCGGCAAGCATTCTGCTGAACGGGACGCGCGGCTCTCTGCAGCAGCAGCTCGTGGCCGCCGTCGAAGGGCCTCCGATACCCGCGTTCGCGCCGGCCGGAGGCGGCCCGGAAGAAGCATCGACGCAGTTGCCGTTTCTCGAACTCCCTTACTTCAACGGGACAGGCGGGTTCACGCCGGATGGCCGCGAATACGCGATCTATATGAAACCGGGCGCGACCACCCCTTCTCCGTGGGTCAATGTGATGGCGAATGCGAGTTTCGGGACGATGGTCGGCGAGAGCGGCCTCGGGTTCACCTGGTTCGGAAACAGCCAGTCGAACCGTCTCACCCCGTGGCATAACGACCCGGTCAGCGACCCGCAGTCCGAAGTGATTTACCTGCGCGACGAAGAAAGCGGCGCGATCTGGACCCCCACCGCCCTGCCCAGGCGCGAAAACGACGCGTACCGGGCGCGTCACGGTCAGGGCTATACCGTCTTCGAGCACAACAGCCACGCCATTGGCCAGGAGCTGACGGTCTTTGTACCCACCGGCAAAGACGGGAGCGGCGATGCCGTGAAAATATGCCGGTTGCGTCTGCGCAACGACTCGTCACGGGCGCGGCGCCTCGCCGTTACGTGGTTCTCCGAGTGGGTGCTGGGGGCTGACCGGGAGGACCAGCAGTTGCGCGTGCAGTGTTCCCGCGACGAGGCCTCTGGCGCGCTCCTCGCAACGCAGTATTGGACCGGGGCATGGCGAGGCCAGGTCGCATTCGCCGCGTCCAGTCCAAAAGCCACGTCGTGGTCCGCCGATCGGGTACAGTTCCTCGGCCGCAACGGGTCGGCTTCGAATCCCGCGGGGCTCGACCGCGCGCGTCTGGACAACCGGTCGGGAGCGGGCATGGACCCCTGCGCCGCCCTGCAGGTCAACGTCCGGCTCGAACGGGGCCAGCAGACTGATGTGACCTTCCTGCTCGGGCAGGCGGATAGCGTCGAGAACGTGCGGGCCATGCTGGCGCGCTACGAAGAACCCCGGCTGGTGAGCAAAGCGCTGGCCGCGACGCAGCATTGGTGGGATTCCACGCTGGGCGCGCTGCAGGTGCGGACCCCCGTGCTCTCCATCGATCTTCTGCTCAACCGCTGGCTGTTGTATCAATCGCTGAGCTGCAGATTCTGGGGCCGCTCGGCCTTGTATCAGTCCGGCGGCGCTTTCGGTTTCCGCGATCAGCTGCAGGATTCCATGGCGTTTGTTTATGCCGCGCCGCAAATCGCCAGAGAGCACATTCTGAGGGCGGCGGCGCGCCAGTTTCAGGAGGGCGACGTCCAGCACTGGTGGCATCCGGAGACGGGCGTGGGGGTGCGAACCCGCTGCTCCGACGATCTGCTGTGGCTGCCCTTTACCGTGGCGCAGTACGTCCGTGTAACGGGAGACATTGGCATACTCGCCGAGCGGGCGCCGTTTCTGGAGGGGCCGGCGCTGGCCGAGGGCGAGCACGAACACATGTTCGAACCCGCCGTTTCCTCCGAAACGGCCCCGCTCTGGGAACATTGCACGCGGGCGCTCGACCGCGGCTGGCAGCTCGGGCCGCATCAACTTCCGCTGATGGGCGCCGGCGACTGGAACGACGGGATGAACCTGGTGGGCGCCGGGGGCAAGGGCGAGAGCGTGTGGCTGGGCTGGTTTCTCTGCACGATTCTCGAATCCTTCGCCTTGCTGGCCGACGAAATCAGGGATGCGGCGCCGCTGGCACCGAAGTGGCGGCTCCAGGCGGCCGCAATGAAGCGCGCAATCGAGACTTCGGCATGGGACGGCGACTGGTATCTGCGCGCCTGGTTCGACGACGGCTCTCCGCTCGGTTCGCACGTGAACCAGGAAGCCAGAATCGACTCGCTTCCGCAATCGTGGGCGGTGATCTCGGGCGCGGCCGATCCGGCCCGGGCGCTGCGGGCGATGCAATCGGCCGAGCGGTATCTGGTGCGGGAAAGCGACCGGATCGTATGCCTGTTCGCGCCGCCTTTCGACCGTTCCGAGCCAAATCCGGGTTACATCATGGGTTATCCGCCGGGTTTGCGCGAGAACGGGGGCCAATATACGCACGGTTCGCTCTGGATGGCGATGGCTTGGGCAAGGCTGGGAGAGGGCCACAATGCGGCGCGCCTGCTGCAGATGATGAATCCGATCGAACTCAGCCGGTCGCTGGCGGATTCCGCCCGGTACCGGGGCGAGCCCTATGTAGTGACCGCGGACGTTTCGAGCGCAAAAGGCCGTGCAGGGCGGAGCGGGTGGACCTGGTACACCGGGTCGGCGGCCTGGATGTATCGGATCTGGATCGAGGAAGTGCTGGGCTTCCGGGTGCGCGGCGACCGGTTCACGATCGATCCCGCGATGCCGCGGGAGTGGCCGGGGTTTGAGATGACGTATCGTTACGGCGCGACCGTTTACGAGATTTCCATCGGCAGACGGGAGGGTAACGCCGGGATCGAAATCGCGGTGGACGGCAAGGTCCTCACCAGGGGGTCTGTCCCGCTGGAGGACACGGGCGGCACGCGTCTGGTATCGGTCTGGATTTCAGATCCACCGCCCGCGGCGGCAAAGGCGCCGGTGACGATCGCCGTGGACGCACTGGCTTAAGTTCATGGCAATGTTAGATTCATAACTAAGTGGCGCCGTCGGGACAAATGGCATTCGATCCGCAAGCGCTTCCGCGATTTTACAGCGCTTACGGTTTGTCGATTCGTTCCGATATTCCTCTTCCGGAACTAAGCACGGAACTCAGCATGGGCGCCGAGCGCGATCCGGAACCAGTCAGCATCCATGGCGGGCCTGTGGCCTCCGAACTTCCGGGGCGAACGGTGCGCGGCGGGCTCTGCGAGGTGGCCCCGGGCAAATTCCTGCTTCGCATGGATGGAGTGGCGCGTTATCTGGTTTCCGGCGGAAGCCGGATAACGATCGACGCGGCTCCGGGGGCGGATGAAGACTCTGTCCGGCTCTTTCTCCTGGGTCCCGTTTTCGGAGCTTTGCTGCTCCAGAGGGGCCTGCTGCCTTTTCATGCCAGCGCGATCGGGACGCCGAAGGGCGCTGTACTTTTCATGGGCGCGTCAGGCGTGGGCAAATCGGCGCTGGTGGCGGCGTTTCATGCCAGAGGGTATCGGGCGATCGCCGACGAAGTTTGCGCAATCAGGGTCTCCGCCGCTGGCGCGGAAGCGCTCCCGGCCGTCCCCCGCCTGCTGCTGTGGCCTGACGCGATTGAGCAAACGGGATTATGGGGGCCGAATGTCCGGCCCGCGCGGCCAAATCTGAGGAAGTATCAAGTGCCGCTGGAGAAGGGGTTTGCCGCCGCCCCTTCGCCCGTGCACGCGGTCTATGTCCTGAGCATGACCAATATGGACAAATCCAGCCTGTCCCGGGTGGCCGGCCTCAACAGGTTTCAGCGGCTGGCCGAGTTCACCTCGGGCGCGCGGTTCGTTGCGGGAATGTGCGCGGAGAACGACTATTTCAAGCGGGTGACCGCGCTGGCCGGCGCCGTTCGGATATCCCGGCTGGAGCGCTCCTTCAGCCTGCCCCTGCGGGAGACCGCGGATCTGCTGGAAGAGGATTTCAGCCGTTGAGCGGTATCCTGTGGCTCGCCTCGTACCCCAAGTCGGGGAACACCTGGTTCCGGGCGTTCCTTGCCAATCTCGAACGTGACGGCGAGCGGCCGGTGGATATCAACGAACTGCCCGCGCAGATCGCAAGCAGCATCCGGATCTTTGACGACGCGATGGGAGTGGAGGCGTCCGATCTGACCGAGGAAGAAATCGCGCGTCTGCGGCCGCATGTTTACCGGCATCTCGCGGAAACCTCCGCGGCGACCGTTTTTCTGAAGATCCACGACGCTTATACGCTGCTTCCGCACGGCGAGCCTCTGATCCCCGCGGAAGCCACCGCGGGGGCGGTCTACATTGTCCGCAATCCGCTGGACGTGGCGATTTCCATGGCCCACCACTCCAACAAGCCGCTGGAGCACACCATTGAGAAGATGGGCGCGACAGACGCGGCGTCTTCACCCGAGCTTCCGGCGAGGCAGCTTCGTCAACGGTTCCTCTCCTGGAGTCGGCATGTTGAGAGCTGGATCGATGGGCAGGCGTTTCCGGTCCACGTCGTCAGATATGAGGACATGCAGGCGCGGCCGCTCGAAACGTTTACCGCGGCGGCGCTTTTCTGCGCCATGCCGTGCGATCCCGAGCGTGTCCGGCGGGCGTTGCTGAATTCCTCCTTTGAAATGCTGCGGAAGCAGGAGCAGGAATCAGGGTTCCGGGAGAAGCCCATGGTGGCGAGTTCGTTTTTTCGCCAGGGCAAGGCGGGGGGCTGGCGCGAGATTCTCTCGCCCGCTCAGGTAGCCCGCATCGTCGACGACCACGGGGCCGTGATGGAGCGGTTCGGCTATTTGCCGCTGTGAGACCGGCTCACGGCTGCCGCAACGGCCGCCGCCGTGAGCAGCACGAGCGCCGGATCGATGGGGTGCCTGTAGCGGGGTAACGCGAGGGTCAAATAATAGGCGAACGGGAAGACCACCGGGCCGGCCGCAAGCGGAAATGCATATATGCTGCGGCGACGGAACAGAACCACGATTCCGGCCAGCGCTCCAAACGCCGTCCCGAGATTGAAAAGCAGCACATAGCGAAACCAGGCCGAACCGCTGGCGATGAAATCGTCGATGGGATGCGGCGTGCCGCCCGCCCAGAGCATGACGAAGCGCCCGAGGATCAGTTCGGCCTCGTGGCGGGGGTGGGTGAGAATGTACCGGACGGCATTGTTTTGCTTCTCCGCCATGTACGCGATCTCGCCCATCTCGACGTATCGCCGCCGTTCAGCTGTGTCGTGGATCGGGTGCTGTTCTCCCAGCCAGACCACATGGGCGTCCGGATTGTTGCCCACCCACAACTGCAGGCCGAGGGTGGATCGCAGAGGGACAACGCTGTGGAACACCAGATAGTTGCGGATCGTCCACGGGATGCAGCAGAGGATCGCGATTCCACAGGCGAGCGCCGTGTTTCGCATCCATGGCAGTCCTGTTTTCCAGTTCCGGTACGCAGCCCAGCCCAGCAACAGAGGCAGCAAAGACAAGACAGCGGCATTGGCCATCAGGATGGCGCCCCAGAGAAGGCCGTAAGCGCTCCAGTCGCGGGTGCGGGCGGCGCCCGCGAGCCGGAGCGTGGCCCAGACGACGGTCGCGCCCAGCAGCGCGGAGAGCGACGCGTCCCAAAGACTCTGGAAGCTCAGCAGGATGGCGTTCGGAAAGATGACCCACAGCCAGGCGGCGCCGGCGGCGAGCCCCGGCCCTCCGATGCGCTTGCCCGCATGGTAGAGCGGGATGCAGGCGAGGGTGGAAAAGCAGATGTTCATCGCCACCGCGGCCACCCAGGAGGCGAAAGTGTAGATGCCGAAGATGCGCATGATCCCTGCGAGAAGCATCGGATAAAGCGGCGTCATCCAGGCCGTGGGCCCCGTATCGATGCGGAATGGCGAGCCGAAACCGTGGCCGCGCGCGAGGGAATAGGCGATGTTGCCGGATTCGAACAGGAACGGAAGCGCGCGCAGGCCCCGGTGCGGCGTGTGAGCCTGGTAATCCCAGGCGAAGGCCAGGCGCATGACAAGCGCGGCCAGGACGATCGCGGGCAGGCATGTTGCTACAGTTCGAAATTGTTTGCCTGATACGGAGCGGGCGGGCACGGAAGAACCCTCACTCTAACATTTCGCCGTTTGACGGCCCTGGCTATGCGGCCCTGGTTATCATAGTGGAGATGGTTCGGAAAATAATCACGGTGTCCGCTCTGCTTGCGGCGGGTTTGCTCATTGGATGCGGGACGAGCACCACGGAGCCCAACGGCGGCAGTAAACAGCAGACGATGACGGGCGTTTCCTCGTCCGGCTACCCGGCCGGAGAGCCGAAGGATGCCGGGTCGCCCGCGCTCGCGAGTTCCACCGAATCGCAGTATTCGCGCGATCAGGCGTCGAAAGACCAGGCAAAATAGCCTCGGCCAGGCCCGATATCATCAAGTCGATGCCCCGGTACCAGGTCGCGACGCCGTCAGGAACTTACTCCGCAGTTGTCGAACGGGGGGTAATCGACCGGCTGCCCGAGTTCCTTCCCCCGTCAAGCGGACGCCTGTTCGCCGTTTCCACGCGCGATGTCTGGGAGCTTTATGGCGAACGCGTGCGCGCGGCGCTCGGCGGCCGCGAATGCGAGATCCTGTTTTTCGCGGGCGGCGAGGACAACAAGCGTCTCTCGCACGTGGAACAATTTGCCGAGCAGATGATGGAACGCGGGGCCGACCGCTCCAGCCTTGTGCTGGCAGTGGGCGGCGGCATCGTCACGGATATGGCGGGGTTTCTCGCGGCGATCTTCATGCGAGGCATCCCGGTAATCCAGATTCCAACCACGTTGCTCGCACAGGTGGATGCGGCTGTCGGCGGCAAGACCGGCGTGAACCTGGTGGCGGGCAAGAACCTGATCGGCAGTTTTCACCAGCCGCTCGCGGTCCTGATCGATCCCTCGGTGCTCCATTCCCTGCCGGACCGGGAGTACCGGGCCGGGCTTTACGAAATCATTAAATCCGGCGCGATCATGAGCGCGCCGCTGTTCCGTCTGCTGGCGGAGCGCCGCGGAGAGGTGTTGGCGCAATCGCCCGAAGTGGTGGACGAGATCGTCGCCGAGTCGGTTCGGATCAAGGCCGAGGTGGTGTCGGCGGATGAGCGGGAGTCCGGCCTGCGCCGCATTCTGAATTTCGGCCACACGTTCGGCCATGCGCTGGAGGCGGAGACTAAGTACACGCGCTTCCTGCACGGCGAGGCGGTGTCGTGGGGAATGCGCGCGGCGACTTATCTGGCGGGCAGTCTGGACATGATCCCGGCCGAAGATTCCGCGGCGATTCTGCGGGTGCTCGACGCCTATGGCCCGATCCCTTCATGCGATGGCATCGGCCGCATGGAGTTGCAGGTCCGGCTGTTGCGCGACAAGAAGACAATCCAGCGCCGGATTCACTTTGTGCTGCCGGTGAGGATTGGCGAGGTCGAGGTGCGGTCCGACGTCCCGATAGCGGCGGTGCAGAAGGCGATCGATCGCGCTTTGGCGGATTGCCGGACCGCATGAGCGGCCAGGGAACAACCCCCGGAACAACCCCCGAAGGAGCCCATTCGGAACAGGAAGCGTCGCGCTGGGTGCGCGCGATGTTCGGGCGGGTGGCGCACCGGTACGACCTCGCGAACCACCTGCTTTCGGCCAATGTGGACCGCTACTGGCGCAACCGCACCGTGGCGCGTGTTCGCGACGTTCTGATGCGCCCCGGCGCGCGCGTGCTGGATCTGGCCTGCGGCACGGGCGATCTGCTGATCGCGCTGGAGCGTGAGGCAGGACGCGGGTTGATCGGCAGCGACTTCTGCCACCCGATGCTGACCGGCGCCCGGACAAAGCTGCAACGCGACCGGCTGCACTCCGTGCTGATGGAATCGGACGCGCTCGCGCTGCCGTTCCCGGATGCGAGCCTCGATCTGATTACCATCGCCTTCGGCTACCGGAACCTGGCGAATTATCGCGCCGGGCTGGTGGAGATGCGGCGGGTCCTGCGCGCCGGCGGCGCTCTGGCGATTCTGGAATTCACGCAGCCGCCGAACAGAAGTTTCGCGGCGGTTTATAACTGGTACTCGCGCCATGTGCTGCCGATCGTCGGCGGCGCGATTTCCGGAGCGCCGGAGGCTTACCGGTATCTGCCGGAATCGGTCCGCAAGTTCCCGGATGCGCCGGAACTGGCGCGGATGATGACGGAAGCGGGTTTCGCGCCGGTGGAGTGGGAATATCTGACGTTCGGCATTGCGGCGCTGCATGTGGGGCGGCTTCGCGGCTAACGTGACGCCCTTACATCCGCAACCAGAACGAGCAGCCATGCTTTTCCAGTCCTTTCATGGATGGATGCGACCAGATCTCCCCCAGGGTTGATCTCAGCTCCGGATCGTCGCTCACGAAGGCGCTTGCGAACAGGATATCGACGCTGTGCGGCTGAGCCAGCAGATGGCAGGCGAGAAGGTATTGTTCGGAATAGTAGCGGGCATTCCACTCCGGCGGGTAATCGGCCGGCAGGAAAATATCGTGAAACTGCACGAGAACGCCGGGTTTCAGGCGAGGCAGGATATCCAGAAACACAACGGTCGCATCGGAATTGGTGAAGACCCGGTGCGAGCCGTCCACGAACAGAATATCGCCGCTCCGGAGCGAGTCGAAAAGATCCAGAGACACCTCCTCCATCGGCTGCTCAATCACCCGATCCGCAATTTCCCGGATCTCGATCCGGGAGTGCGCGTCGATCGAATCGACCGTTGTTGTGAGGTTCCCGTCCAGGATGGCCCGGCGCGCGAACCGGGTCGAATGCCCTGAACCGATCTCAAGGTAGAGGCGCGGACGGTGCAGACGGATGAGCGTGTATAAAACAAGACCGTCGAGAGGCGTCAGGAAAGGGTTCGCCCAGACCGGCGCCAGTTGGCCGCTTTCCATCCGCCAGATCTCGGCTTTGAAACTGAGGCAAGCCTCCAGCAGAGAGCGGCAGGCATGCCGCCGCGCGTCAATGATTTGCCGCAGGAGCGGGTGCACCGGTTTGCCGTAGCCGTACCGCGGAGCCGCCCGGACCGGATAATCCAGCGAGATGTTGAACCCCCTGGGAGAGCGGATCTTATCCAGCACGTGACGCAGCCAAAACCGCATCCACCCATTTTGTACCCCGTGCCCCGGGGCCGGCGGTTACAACTGTGATACGATCCCCACGTAAACGGAGGTATTCGTGAAACTCTACGAAACGAAGGACATCCGAAACGTTGGCATTGCCGGTCACGGCCACAGCGGAAAGACCTCAGTCGTGGCCGGGTTGCTGTACGCGGCGGGCGCTACCAGCCGCCTGACGCGAGTGGATGAGGGTAATACCGTTACCGATTACGACGAGGAAGAGATTCAGCGCAAACTGACCGTCTCCACCTCGCTCGCCGCCATCGAGTGGAACAAGACCAAAATCAACATTCTCGACACCCCCGGGTTCAATATGTTCGTGAACGACGCCCGCGCGACGCTCGTCGCCGCCGACGCGGTGATTATCGTGATCGACGCGATCTCGGGAGTCGAGCCCCACACGGAGAAGATGTGGGGAATTGCGGAGGAGTTCAACCTTCCGCGCGCCATCGTCATCAACAAACTCGACCGCGACCGCTCCAGCTTCGAGCGGGCGCTCGAAAGCATCCACGCGCGCTTCGGACGGAGCGCCGTGCCCATCCAGCTGCCGCTCGGCAGCGACAAGGATTTCCGCGGCGTCATCGACCTGATCCGGATGAAAGCGTACCTCTACACGCCCGATGGCGACGGGAAGTCCACCGAAGCCGAGATCCCGCCCGAATACGCCGGAGCCGCCAAACTCGCGCATGAGGAACTGGTGGAGCTGGTCGCGGAAGGCAAGGACGAACTGATGGAAGAGTTCTTCGAGAAAGGCACGCTTCCCGAAGAGCACATCGTCGCCGGACTCGACGAGGAGATGCGCGAGATGCGCGTTTTCCCGATCGTCTGCATGTCCGGACCGCATAACATCGGCTCCGATATGCTGCTCAACCTGATTGCCGAGGCGTTTCCGTCGCCTCTCGATCGCCCGCCGGTCCGGTTGACGCTCAATGGCGCCGCAATCGAGCGGAAATATTCCGATGCGGAGCCCGCGGCCGCGTATGTTTTCAAGACGACGGCGGACCCGTTCGCGGGCCGGATCACATACTTCAAGGTTCTTTCCGGCTCCCTGAAAAACGATGCGAATCTGCAGAATGCGGCGCGCAACACCACGGAACGGCTGGCGCACATCGGCGTTCCCCTGGGCAAGACCATCGTTCCCGTCGCTGAACTGCATGCAGGCGACATCGGCGCGGTGGCCAAACTGCGCGAAACCCTCACCGGGGATACGTTGACCGATAAGGCGTCGCCCGTCGTTTTCGCGCCGGTGAAACTCGCGGAGCCGTCCATCGCCTTCGCCGTCGAAGCGAAGAGCCGGAACGACGAAGACCGGATGGGTAACGCCCTGCATAAGTTGCTGGAAGAGGATCTGTCCCTGCGTTTCTATCGCGACCCCCAGACCAGGGAATTTCTGATCGCCGGAACTGGCCAGCAGCATGTCGAAATCGCGGTCAGCCGCTTGAAAAGGCGATACGCCGTGGATGTGGCATTGAAAGCTCCCAAGATTCCCTATCGCGAGACGATCCGCGGAACCGCCGACGTGCAGGGGCGGCATAAGAAGCAAACCGGCGGTCACGGGCAGTTCGGCGACTGCTGGATCCGGATGGAGCCCCTGGCTCGCGGAGGCAGGTTCGAGTTCGTCAACGATACTTTCGGCGGTTCGATTCCCAAAAATTATATCCCTGCTGTGGAAAAAGGGATAATCGAGACGGCCGAGCGGGGGTATCTCGCGGGTTTCCCGATGGTCGATTTCAAAGTGACCGTGTATGACGGTTCATATCACGATGTGGATTCGTCGGAACTGGCATTCAAACTCGCCGCGAGAAAGGCGTTTCGCAACGCCATGCAGACGGCGAAACCGACTTTGCTCGAACCGGTGATGAACGTGGAAGTGCAGGCGCCCGTGGAATACGCGGGCGATTTAATGGGCGATCTCAACAGCCGCCGCGGCCGCATTGCGGGCATGGATACGCAGGGCGGGACGCAGATCGTACGAGCGCAGGTTCCAATGGCGGAAATGCTGAGTTATCAAAGCGATCTTACCTCAATCACGCAGGGCCGGGCTTCCTTTTCGATGGAGTTCGACCACTACGATTACGTCCCGCAACTGCAAGCCGACAAGATCGTCGCGGCGGCGAAAGCGGCGCGGACCGGTGAGGAAGAACTGGAGGACGAGTGAAAAAAAGCCGATAAGTAAAATGAGTGAGGCGTGGCAGACCGCGCCGGACTCGTGTCGAACGGACACACTTTGTTTCATGTACCGTTCCATACAACGGTTGACGCACTTGTAACACTTACGATAGGCTAGGGGAAGTCGCTTTACGGGCCGAGCGCCCGGGGAGACCTCGTAAACCCGGATTTTCAGTTATTTCGAGGAGAATGAATGACCCGATATTTCAAGACCGTTGGAGTCGTATTCTTAACCGCTCTACTATTTATATCCTCGCAGTCGTTATTTTCCCAGCAATCCAGTCTCCAAACTTCATTTCTCGCGCCGGTGGCAATCCGCACGAACGCCGCGCTCAGCGCGGGAGGCGTTTCGGCCAGCATTGTGCGCGCCGAGCATCTGCCTTATCTGAGCGAGGTGGCGAAGGAAGCCAGATTCGGGGCCTCCACTTTTCACCCCACTGCCTCCGATCTTTCGATCCAGCAGGCGGAAGAAAGATTCCGGACGGGCAGGAAATTTTACCAGGACAGCGATTTCGACCATGCGCGGGGAGAATTCGACGCTGCGATCGGCATCATGCTGCAGGCATCGGATAATCCCACGGATCGGAGCCTGTTCGAGTCGAAACTCGAAGAGATGGTGGATACCATCCACCGCGACGACCTTGCGGGCATGGGCGCCGCGGCTCCGGAAGAGGTTCCGGGGTTCGATAAAGCGCCTCTTGACGACATCGTCACCATGACATTCCCGGTGGATTCCCGGACCAGGAACAAAGTACAAAGCGAAGTGAAACTGACCAGTTCCGCGCTTCCGCTCGTGGTGAACGACGCGGTGCTGAGTTATATCGATTACTTCAACGGGCGCGGCCATTCGACGATCGAAGCGGGACTGGAGCGCGCAGGCAGGTATCAGGCCATGATTTCGCGCATTCTGGCGGAAGAAGGCGTGCCGCAGGAACTGATTCATCTGGCGCAGGCCGAATCCGGCTTTCTGCCCCGCGCGGTTTCGCGCGCCGCGGCCGAGGGGTTGTGGCAATTCGTGAAGTTCCGCGGAAATCAGTACGGCCTGATGCAAACGCCCTATTCCGACGACCGTCTCGATCCGGAAAAGGCCACGCGCGCGGCCGCTCACCATCTGCACGATCTCTATAACGAATTCGGCGACTGGTATCTGGCGATCGCCGCCTATAACTGCGGCCCCGGCGCCATCGAAAAGGCCGTCGAGCGCACGGGCTATGCCGACTTCTGGGAACTGCGCGCCCGCGGTGCGCTTCCGAAGGAAACCACGAATTACGTTCCGATCATCCTGGCGATGACGATCATGGCGAAGAACGCGCCCGAGTACGGACTCGACACGATCGCACCCGACCCGCCAGTGGAATACGACACGATCGTCACGGCTTCCCCGACCAATCTCGCGCTCATCGGAGATCTTGCCGGCGTGCCTGAGCCGCAGCTCCTGCAGTTGAATCCCGCGCTGTTGCGCAGCATAGCGCCTGGAAACTTCGAAATTCGCGTGCCGAAGGGCACGGCTGAGCAGGTTACGGCGGCGCTCGATCTCGTGCCTGCCGAGCGGCGTGCCTCCTGGCGCATGCATCGCGTGGAGGAGGGCGAGAGCCTGGCGTCGATTGCACGGCTTTTCAATTCGTCCACCAACCAGATTGCCTCGGCCAACGATCTGAAAAACGAACCGGCTTCGGGCGATTTCCTGATGATTCCCGCCAGCTACCATGAAGCGGCTTCCGCCTTGCGGACGCCGAAGGCGCAGGCGCGCGGATCGAAATCTTCCACCGTCAGACGGGCTTCGTCCGTTACTTCGACTGCTTCCCGGAAGGCGCCGGCGCGAGGGCGCACCGCCACGGTGGCGGCCCGCCGCCCGTTGCATTCCGCCACCGGCACATTGGCCCAGTTAAAAGATCGCAATCGCTCTTTGAGCCGCTGAGTCTTCCGGAGCCAGAGGATGGAATCCCCGGCTTTCACCTTTTTTGTGTTCGATTGCGCGATTTTGAGCGCATCGGATAGTTACGAAGAAAACAAAAAGGGGTATGCTAATGGAGACCGTGCCGAAACAGGAGGCTGATTGAATGTTCGACGACCTGAAGTTCTCTCCGAAGGACGAAGACGAAATGGAAGACTTTCGTGACTACGGCGACGAGAGTGACGACGTCGAGTCTAAACTCGACGACTATGAAGACGACGAGGACGAGGATGAGGACGAGGAAGATTCAATAGCAGTGCCGGTCCTGGCTCGCGCGATCGCGCCCCCGGCGGCCGCTGTCCTCGATCCGGCGGAGATCGCCATCATCGTCATTGAGGAAGAGATCGAGCCGGAAGCGCCCCCGCAGCGCAAGCCCGCGCAACCGGCGAAGAAGGCGTCTCCCAAACCCGCGGTTAAAAAGGCCGTGGCCAAAAAAGCAGCCGTGAAGCAGGCCGCCCCTGCCGTGAAGAAGGCCGTAGCGAAGAAGGCCATAGCGAAGAAGGCCGTAGCGAAGAAGGCTACAGCGAAGCAGGCCGCCCCCCCGGCAAAGAAAGCTGTCGCAAAGAAAGCTGTGGCGAAGAAAGCCGCGCCTGTTGCCAAAAAGGCCGCGCCCAAAAAAGCCGCACCCAAAAAAGCCCTGAAAAAGAGCGCTCCGGTAAAGGCCGTTGCGAAAAAGAAAGCAAAAAAGAAGCGGGGCCGCCGCTGATTCCGGCAAAGCCGGCCTTCGAGCGCCTTGTCCGCGCCGGGGCCGGCTTTGCCGCCCCTCCGCCTACTCGCCGGAACCCGGTTTGGCCACCACCGCCCGGCAC
>VFSW01004102.1_pt1 | contig 21717 bp, 38 predicted proteins | sample 5358111 | NCBI WGS metagenome assembly VFSW01 (sample SAMN11554181, study PRJNA540505) | mine drainage metagenome | isolation source: sediment from site ElyBrook_90M | place: USA: Ely Copper Mine, Vershire, VT | collected 2017 | reverse complement strand
ACTCTCTCCCGCTCCCGTCTCTCCCTCCCCGTCCCCTGATGTTCCATCGCTCACTCCATCACTGAGGCACTTGATGACCAGAGCAGCAATCGTCGGTAATTCAACAGTAAGATTTGTCGGGCAGGTGCTGATGAACGGCACCAAGTTCGCGCCGCACCCCCATGTGACCTTCTCCTCGACGGCCCACCAGCAGTACATGCTGCGTCTGATGAAAATATTTGATGGACGCGCGACTCACCCCGACGCGGAGCAGCAGTTCCTCTCCCTCTTACGGGAGTACCTGGAAGCGGCAGCCGGCAATATCCCCCATTCGGGTCGCAAGGAAGACGTGCCGGAAGTGATGGACTCGCTCAAACGCCTGATCGGAGAGTTTGAGCCAGGTGGCTTCGAGGAAGTGGGTCGCTACCTGCTCTCCGTTGCCAGAAGCCCCATTGACAGATTCTGAGGAGAGAGAGGTCCTTATGAACGCGATTGGCTATCAGCCCAGTTATAAGCGGATTGCGGTGTATGAAGAGCAGAATGGAGGAGAAGGCCGGTGGGTGTGGTTCACGCCTATCTTGCACTTCACCTCAGAAAAAGTCGCGTCCTTCGCGCAGGCTATCTTGGAGGGCTTCGTGCAGCAGGCGGTGGACACCTACGAGGTCACACACATCATGATTATCGAATTTCCCACGCCCGAAGCGTTCAAGACCTTCACTATGCGCGATATGTGATATACTTCTAACGTACCACCCTCGTGTGCAATGAGACGATACACGCGAAAAGCCCCTGAGTCTGATCCATCAAGATCGCTCAGGGGCTTTTGCTATGGGAGCAACGAGAAGGAAAGAGCCTCTCCTCATGCTTTTCCTTCTCGCCCGTCCGTTCTTCCTTCTTTCTCTCTCTCTCTCTACAATCCTAGCGCGTCAAGCACCTCATCCGGTTCGTCGGTGGCATCCAGACTGCTCTCCAGAAAACGGATGAAGGTCTCTTGTTTCTCCGGTGTCGAGGAGAGGTCAACTGGTAGCGCAACGGGACGCACCTGAGCGAGACGGATAGCATCGGCCAGAGGCGTCCTGCTCGTATCATACCCGAAGTGGCAATGGGGGCAGCCCTTCCCCTGGTTGAAGAGGGCCGCCTCCTCGGGGGTCATGTCGCCGTGGCGAATGCCGTAGGCATCCCACGGTTCGCCGCACTTGGCACAGGAACGATCCATGGACGTTCTCCTTTCTTCTACACTCTCTCGCCGGAGCCGGAGAGGTAGGTCCGGATAGCCTGTTCCAACGCAGAGGCGTCTTCCATCAGGCTGTTGTGTAGCGCCCAGCGCGCGTCCTCATCCACGTATTTCTTCTTCTCGCGGTAGGGGGAAGCGGGTGCGCCGAAGTCGAAGACGCGGCGGCGCGCCTTCTCAAGCGGAATGTCAGGGCCGTAGCCAAAATGGCAGCGAGTGCAGCCCTTGCCTTGCGAGAAGAGCAGCGCGTCCAGCGCCGCGTTGTCGCCTCTTTGTCCTTCCAGGTCGGCGAAGTACTCCACGAGGGGGAGTTCGGCCAAGCAGGCGGGATTGGCGCAAGTGAGTCGGTCGGTGACGATCATAGTGGTAGTGGATACTCCTTCCTTTGCTTTTCATGTGTCTTCCTCTACGTACTAGCAGTTGGTATGCATAGGCATCACGACGTGGGTGTAGGAGCCGTGCGTTCCCCTGCTCTCGAAGCACGAGGGCATCGTCGCGTTCAGACGGCAGCGCAGCGTGGCGATCTTCTGCTTTTGTAAAGCGGTCAGCAGATCAATGAGGTACTGCACGTTGAAGATGACGGTGAAGCTCTCCTCATCGGCCAGTGAGGTAGAGAATGACTCTAGCGCGTAAGGAATGGTCGAGACGCGCTCTCCCCGGCCCTCGGCGCTGCTGGTGAGGGTGAGAATACGCGGCTGGCGCTCAGATGCCTGACTTTCTCCTTCTCCCTCTTTTTCCTCCTTGCCCTCGTCTTTGATTGCGGCTGAGAGTGAGAGACGGGTGATGTTGCTGCTATCGGCTGCCAGGTCTTTGTGGGATCGGTAGGTATCGAGCAGGTCTGTCACCGGGAGTTCTACGTCCACCTGGAAGGTTTTCGGAAGAATCTGGCGGAAGTTGGGGAACTGGCCCTCAACCGTGCGGCTCATTAAGCGGAGAGAAGAGAAAAGTGGTAAGGGGATCAGGAACCCGACCTGGCTCCTCTCTCCTTCATAGTAGCCGGAGACCTGCGTGCCAGGCGTATCTGGCAGCAGCTTCTCCAGCAGTTTCATGGTCGTTGTAGGAAGAAGCAGGTGTGGCTCTTCTGGCGCGGCGTAGAAGCTGTTATTCCAAGGAATCAGGGCGCGTTGTCCCTCAAGCGTGAGATGTGCTATGCGGAAAGTGTCGGCAGTCACGAGGTGCAGGCGGTCAGGGAAGTTCTGGTCTGGCTTCAGGTAGGTGGTTGTGAGAACGGGGCGGCTCTCGTCGGTGGCGGCGGCAAAGGCGGTCAGTGCAATGGCGCGTTTGAGGACCAGGCTTTTCAGGATGAAGGGTTCGGTGGTAGCCGCGTCGATGGTCGGGATGGCCGGGAACTCGCTGGCATCGCGGGCCGGGATACTGGCGGTTCCCCGTTCTCCGATCTCTACGTCCAGGATGCGTGCCGCGTCGAGACTGCGCTGCTCTTCCAGGCGCGCGCGCCGGAAGGTATCGTCCTTGTGTTTCGCTTTGAAGAGGCCCGCCAGGTCTTTGAGCGGAACGGTGAGGTCGCCCGCGCGGGCAACTCGTGCTTCGAGTGTGAGAGAGAGACCAACTTCGAGATTCGTCGCGTCCAGGGTGAGGGTCTGGCGTTCCGCGTCGGCGCGCAGGCAGACATGGGAGAGTATGTCGAGTGTGGTACGTTTGGGAATGCACAGGGCCAGCAGCGAGAGCGCCTCACGCAGGTCACTCAGACGGCAGGTGAGCGCCATCGTCACGTCTGGCGCGGCTTTTGGTGGAATGGTTGTGGGAGCGATGGGGTCCAGGGTTTGGGTCATGTGGGGTACGTCCTTTCTGTTCGCTAGTGTGTCGGGAGAGGGAAAAAGGGCAAAAAGCGCCCCTGTCGCTCTCTCCTCCGTTTGTGCCTATGTTGATGTGAAAGAGAGAGACAGGGGTGTCCTGCTTTGCCGCCTTCTGGTGAGAGGGCGATGAGGGAAGAATCTAGCTCTCCCAGAGGAAGGTCTCGTACTCCTCTGCCAGGAAGCGTTTCAGTCGTTCGGTCTGGTGAGTCACCTCTGGCGTCCAGCACTCATTGTTCTCAACGCTGGCCGCATCGCTGAGGGCAGTCTCAAGCACGTACTCCGGCAGTGGCTCTCCTGTGTAGTGGGGTCCAAGATGAAAGGGAGACATGGTAAACTGCCGTCGCTGCATATGTAAGGTGGACTTCCAGAGGGTGCCTCCATTCCCTACACTCCGAATCCACTCATTTCTAACCCTGATATGGTGCTGCTGTATGAGCGCCTTCGTGCGTTCGAGTGACATGAGACTCTCCTTTCTAGGTGATGAAGAGGTAATAAACATCTTTGAAGCGCGGCTCGTAGGGCCGATAGCCGATGTTGGCAAGGTAGGTGCCGTCGGCTGCGTAGGCTGTCGCGATATTGGCTCCCTCTTCCGCGTCGATCTCCAGGTAGGCTACGGGGGCCTGCTTCTCAAGCCAGGCTCCTTTCGTCGTGAGCAGGTGCTGTGCCTTCTCGACGGTCAGGGTAATCTGACGCGAACCACGCCAGGTAGGCGGTGCGCTTCAGATGGTGAGCAGTACTTCTGTTCCACGAATGTATTCTTCCATTGCCTATTCTCTCCCTTCCGCTACCCGGCGGCGGTAGGTCTGCACGATCTCCAGCCAGTTGACCTGCGCGAAGGCGCTCCTCAAGAGGTCGGTATAGAAGACGGCGGGGGACTCTGCCTTGAGTCCTTCTCCCATGCCGTCAATGCGTTCCTCAAAGACTTCTGAGAGGTAGTCGGCCATATCCTGTTCGTCTTCTTGCTCTTCAATGACACCCGTGACCAGGGTATAGAACCACCGGGTATTGTCGATGTGGCGCACAGCCACGGCGGTGAAGGCGTTGCTGAAGCCTTGCTCCTGGTCTCTCTCTATCATTAGAGGACTCCTTTCTCATTGTCTTCGTGGTCAAATCTATCCTCTGTGTAGGTACCATCTGCTAATCCAATGGCCCAGGCACGAGCCGCGACCAGGCTTCCAATATGGTTGAACTTGCCGACAGTACGCACGCGCCCGTTGTCGTCGCATTTGCGCACTGTATAGTGGAGTGAGAGAGAGGTATCATCTCTCCCCTGTTCGCTCGTCACGAAGTAGCGCCCGCCATAGACCCCCTCGTAAACAGTACTGCCCCAGTACTCCATGGTCTTCTCATCGAAGAAGTAGCCGCCAGCGCGCTTGTTGGCCTGGCGTATCTCCTGTATCGTCTGGTAGGGTCCTGGTTCAGGCATGAGGGGTAACTCCCTTCTGCTGCTTTTGCTCTTCCTGTTCCTTCTCCCATTGCTCAAGTCGCTCCCAACTGAAGGGGCCGCGCAGGGGCGAGTCGGCAGGCACGTCCTCTATCGTCTGGTAGTCCTTGACCCACTGCTTCTCTTGAAACTTCCAGTGAAAGAAGGCGATGTCATCGATGATGGCGTTGTGAATCTCCTGTGTGGGGCAGCGATACATCGTCACGTCGCCCTCGACGTAGTAGACCACTTCCTCCTGGCTGTCCTTGTTGGTGCGGCAGAAGACCATCACCAGCGGCCAGTTGCCGAGATCCCAGCCGTCTCTGCCCCATGAGGGGATCGCTGTCCAGCCGGTGGCATGGTCGGCCACGTCGTAGCCGCTCCCCAGTAGGGATGCCGATTGCCAGAAGTTCGTGGGGGTAACCTTGTACTGTTCCAGTTCCTCTTTTGTCATGCTGTGTGTTCTCCTTTTCTTTCCTTTTACTCTTCCTTACAGGCATCTGCAACAGCCACCCAATCGACATCCTTCCATTTTGACTTCGGTGGCTGGTTGAATGAGTCGTAGAGATCCTGGGGTGCGCGATGATACGTCACAACGTAGTTCTTAATCCAGCCTGCACTCCTATTGAGTGTCTTCTGATAGGCATCTTCATCATTGATGAGATGGCGAATAACTTCCTGTGTTTCCCATGTCTGTGCATCATTGAGTTTCATGGTGTGTGTTCTCCTTTTCTTTCCTTTCCTTTCCTTGCTTCTCGTCAAATGGTCCGACCAGCCCTCTGTAGTCGGACCATTGGGGACTTATTCCTTCTCGTCTCCTCTTCTGGGGCTGTCGATGAGCGCGCCTAGCCTGGCTTGCAGGTCGTCGAGCCGCTCAAGGGTGTGGGAGAGCATCTCACGCTCACCAGGAGCAAAGCCAGATAGCGGGCTGGGTCGCTCTGCCAGCAGCCTTCGTAGGGTGATGCCCCGTTCCTGCACGGCGACGGCCAGGGTAATCAGGTCCTCACGGGTGAGATTGTTCAGGTTCATGTATCTCGCTCCTGCTCTTCAGCCTTGATTACATAGGCGTCCACCTTCGCCAGGAGCGCCTCGTAGTGTTCGATACCCTGTTCAAGCAGGCGCTGGGCGTCCGGCTTCTTCGGGAGTGCCTGTCGCTGCTTCATGTGGTCGAGGCGCGTGTGGACGGAGAGGGAAAGACCGAGCAGGTCCGCATACGAGAAGTCACAGTGCATCTGTTTCTCCTCTTCGCTTCTTTGTGGCCTGCGCGGCGCTCATCTGGCGTACCATCCTTACATAGGCGCGACGGCACTCTGGATGCTCGTCCCGGCAGTCGGGGAAGAGCGGGCAGAGCGGCTTGCCGCACTCGGCGCAGAACTGGTTGGCGAGGTCCTCGTCGTTCTGCCCGTCTAAGAGGACATGCACAGGATTGCCCTCGCTGTCGGTCGGACAGCCCCTCATGTCCTCGTGTCCGTTCATGAGAAGGTTATACTCCTCATTGCTGAAGCGCTTGATTGTGCAGGAGAGACAGTGGATGTCGGCGTCGTAGACGGTCGCGACAGGTTGGCCGTAGCTCATGACGCATCCCCCTCGTTCTGTTCGTGCTTTCGTTCATACTCAACTATCTCCTCGGTATCCTCAAGACAGCTTTGGGCGAGAGCGAACCAGTCCGTCTCAGTTATCCCCTGCGCAAAGTCGAAGGTGCGCCAGGAGTCGGCGAACTGCTCGGCCATCCAGGTCGCAACCCGGTGGATGTCTGCTCCCTTGCCATGGGAGAGGATTTCACGCAGGTAGTCGCGTGTCTCATAGAGTGCGTCCTGGTCATGCTCGATCAGAAAATCAACAGTGTAGGTGTTGTCTGCTGTTGGTGTTTCCATCTATCCCTCCTCCTCCCTGCTCCCTGTTTCTTCTTCCACCAGCCCCTGCGCGACACAACTCTCGTCACCGGTCGGGTCCTCGTCGATGGTGAGCGGCACCCGTGCGAGGACGTAGCAGAGCATATCGGCCTGAATGGCATCCATGGGGCCGAAGGTCAGGTGGGTGTCGAATTCGGCGGTATGGTCCAGCACCAGGCGCACGTACCAGTCACCCAGGGGAGAGGTGGATTGCATGAGGCGGTACCAGGCCAGTCCGCCTGTGGTGGTGAGCGAGGTGTAATCGTCCTGGGTCAGCGTTCCATGATGTGTGGGCATTTACTCCTTCTCCTCTCTCATCGCAAAAACAGGGAGATCGTCGTAGATGATGCGGCCCGGTCGGTTATAGCACTTCCCGTTGCGAAAGTAGTACTGCCAGCGCGCGCCTTCAGAGTTCTCTAGTTCGATGTAGCACTCTCCCTGGCTGGTATCGACAAAGGGAGCCAGCGCGCAGAACATGCGATAGTCCTCGTCACGGTAATAGTTGGACTGCTCTCCTCCCACCAGAGAGATGTCGGCGATGTTCTCCTCGCTATCGGTGGAGAGTCGCCAGCGATCCTGTAAGGCAAACGCCTCTAGCAGTGAGCCTGCCTGGAGAAGTTCTTGCAGGGGGAAGAGGTTGGGAAACTCCTGGATATGGAGTCGCAGCGATAGGGCGGCTGCTCTGCTCTGTTCTCTAGGAATGGTAAAGACCGTTTCGCGTTCGTAGAGTCGTTGGGACATGGGTGTGTTCTTCCTTCCTTTCCGTTCGTTGCTATGGGCTATCGCGTTGTACTGGTGATAGTATAGCACACAAAGCGACCCCCTTTCTCTCTCATACATGCTTTCTCTTCCCGCCGAATATGGCTATGGTGAGAGTCGAATGAGAGAGACGGGGGTCTTGCTTTGCTACCTGGCTTCTTCTGTGTGTGTTGGCTCTGCTTCCTCCTGGTGTATCATTGTTGTTGGTTGAGGAATGGCGGCGTACTCTGGAATAGGGACGCCCCATAAGGGGCCGTAGGTGGCGCAGAAGGCGTAGCACACGTCCGAGGCCCGCACGTACTCCAGAAATATTTCGCCGCGCAGGTAGGTCACATCGAGAGTGGGACCGCTCCACTGGGCGGGACCGCGCTCGTGTCGGATGCGGGTGCCGATCAGGAAATGCACCTGGTCGCCGAAGGCTTCCTTGTGGCCGGGGAAGCTGTCGTGCATGGCGGCGAAGAGCAAGTCAAGCGTGCGCCCTAGCGCGTCCTGAGACACGTAGGACGCGCCTGCTGTGTCATCGGGCATTTTGCCACGTAAGAGGACGCGGGCCACCAGGGCATTCTGCTGCGCGTCACTCATCTCACTCCAGGTTGTGGGCGGCCTCGACGGGTGGTGTTGTGGTGGTTGGACCGGCTCCGGTTCCTGCTCCGGCATCGGCGTCGGAGTTAGCGGAAAGGGGGAGAGCGTCACGACGCTGGGCATCCGCCCGTGCGTTAGCGCGTTTGCTTCCTCGCTCTCCTGTTCGTCGTCCTGCCTGACCTGCACGTGGGGTGGTGGAAGGAAGGGAATCAAGGGTAACGGCGTCGAGAGAGGGAGCGGTAGCGCCAGAGAGTGTGTGGTAGTGTCCATTGGTATCTTCTCCTACGAGAGCGTTTTTGACCTGGGTAGTCACGAACGTATTGAGTGAGAGACTGTTCCGATTGTAGGAAGCGTGCAGGTCAGTCACAGCCTGCTCTACGCGGTCCAGGGTCGCGCCGTTGTCGTCATCGCGCACGGCGGTATCGAAGCGCAGGTGGTCGAGCGCGTCGAGGATCTCATTGCGGGCTGCCTGGATCATGCGGGTCTGCTGGTGGAAGAGGCGCGCTCCCAGGCTCACCAGGTATCCCAGTAGAAAGCCACACGCGCCGTAGAACCCGATGGTGCCTACGAGTTTCACCGCCTCATTCGTGAGCGCGGCATCGTTGGAGATGCTGAAGGTGATGTGGATGAGTGCGATAAGGAGCGCGATGACCAGGTAGTCTCTCCCAGTCATGGCCTGCTGCTGCGGCTGCTGCTTTCCTTTTTCTTCGTCTGTGTCTATCATCCTATCCAATCCTTTCCTGCTATGGGTCTGCCTTGCTCTACAAAAGAGAGAGGCAGGAAGGTACGCCCTGTGTTTGGGGGGAAGCGTACCTTCCTGCCTCCTAGTATAGACGATGAGGGAAAGAATCAGCCCTCTCCGCAGACCATCAGGTACTGCTTGAGGACCGCGTAGTGTTCTCTTGGGATTTCGGAGAGAAAGGCGTTCCTCTGTATCTCAATACTGTTCCCATGTGTCCAATCCAGGCTATCAACCTTCAGTTGTGCCTCTGCTTTGCTTTCTGCCGCCATGACAAAGGTCTGTTCGTTGTCTGCATCCTCATACCGGGTAGTCACACTGCCAATGAAGTACTTCATTGCTCGTCTTCTCCTTTCTGTTCCTCAAACTTCGCACAGGCAGCCCAGCGTACCCGGTGATCTCCGCCAGGATACACCGTCCCCCGATTCTTCCCGCCCTTGCTTCTCCATGCTCGCTTCGTACATTTGTACCATGTCGCCGACTGCCGGAACCCATGCAGGTGGATACAATCGCGGCAGATGCGGCCTTCTGGCCCCTTCCCGTAGAGATCGATGCAGGGGTTCTCGTGCTTTGGCGGCGGTGAGGGAAGAGGAGTGGGTAGCTCGAAGAGCCGTTCCATCTCCCCTTCACCGAACAGTGTTTCATCCATCGCATGTCTCCCTACATCGGGTAGTTGCCATAGCCGATCATGTGGTTCTCTTCCATGGTGCCATCATCCCCGTGATCGTGGCTCTCATCATCGTACTGGCAGTCCTGCACGAGTTCGTACCAGAGGCGCACGTTGGGTTCTCCCTCGTTTCTGTGCTGCTGATAGAGCGCCAGCACTTCCAGAGGATCGTGGATGAAATCATCGGTACCATCGGCAAACACATGGAAGACCAATCGGAGTCCTTCTTGCTGCGCTCTCTGCCGAAGATCGAGAGCAGTCTGTGGAAAGTCAGCAATCTGTTTTGCCTCATCGAGTCTAGCGAAGAGATCCTCTTCATGGGTGATGCCATGCGCATCATTGAGAGACTGATAGAGTTCGTCTAGTTCAGTCATAGCGTGTTCCTTTCCTATCCTATGCGTCTTCTTCTACCCCTTTTTCCCAGAGACGGCTCACCTCTACAAGAGTACGTAAGGCAGCGTTTCGCACAACCTCTCCGGTATGGCCGAAGTCACGCGCGGTGATGAGGGCAGCAATCGCCGCACTATTCAGTTCCAGGTCGCTCACCCTTTCTGTGGCAAGAGCGCTCGTCTGTTCCAGGACAGTAAACCAACATTTTGGACACACGACTTTCTTCTCCTCCTCAAGGAGATCATGACAATAGAGACAGGTATTCATACTCGTTCCTTTCCTTGTCGCTACGAGAGCGCGACTGCCGGTTCGCCTGTTCTCTCTTCTCTCATAGGACTCTTCTCCCTCACCGCCTCCAAAAAGGGCGCGATGCCCTGGTGATGCAGCCACTCGTCGAAGCCCTTGTCCTCTTTGGCCGGACGAATACGATAAGAAAGAGCATGGTGCTTGTCGGTGAAGAAGTCCTGTAGGGCTGCCGCCTGTTTCTCCCCCGGCACATCGTTTTTCTCCCTCGGCACGTCATTGTCGGTGGCGATCCAGAAGGGGGTCTGGCACCCTGTGTAGTTACGCCAGATGAGGCTGTCGTTGCCCAGCGTGGCTACCACGTCCAGGCGGTGCTGGTGGCCCACAGCGACCCCTACGGGACTCTCTACGACGACGGTGCCTTCTACAGCAGGAGTTCCCTGTCTGGGCAGCCAGAAGGGGACCTTTTGCAGGTCGGGCGGATTGAGGTACTTGGCGCTCCCCAATGCGCCAGGCATCACCCGTCCGGTATAGAAGACGGGAGCGCCACCAGAGGGAGAGAGGCAGGTGAACATCAGGCGATCCTGCACGCGCAATCTCCCCTTCTCGGTCATCACCCCTACCTCTTTGAGGCGTTGCAGCCACGTGCCGCCCAACCGCGCGGAGACGAAGCGCGGCATCTCGTCCCACAGCCAACTCTCGTGAGAGGACGGCGCGTAGCCCAGTTGTGGCTGCGCCATGGTGGACAGTCCCACGCCCCTGCCTTCTGTCAGGTAGGCGAAGGCGCGCTTGCAGCGCGGGTGCCATAGGCACTCGTGCCACCAGGCCATCATCACAGAGAGGGTCTCTTGCTGCTCTGGCGCGGGCGGGCGCAGCACCACTTCCTGCTTTGCTTCCATGGAACTCCTTTCGCGGAATGGGTGGGTATCCACGTAGCCATAGCTACGCGCGCGCCGGTAGGCTTCTTTTCCTACTGGGATACCTTCACAGGCGGCGATCAGACCGGGCAGCGACCACCACTCGGCGCAACTGCCCCGGCACGTCGCGTAGCCTCTCTGGATCGTAAAGGACGGCGTATGGTCGGCGTGAAAGGGGCAGTGGCCCAGGTAGAAGTCGCTGCCGTAACGATGGTACGTGGGGTGCCAGCCCTGGCCTTCCAGGTACTCGACGAGCGCCTCACTGCTCCTCCGTGTCTGCTGTCTCGTGGTCGTCGTCATGCTCATCGTTGGTGGTCTCCTTTCCTTCTCCTCCTGCTGCTGCTTCCGACGGGGAAGTGGTCAGCAGGTCGCTGATGCCTTGGGCAATATCAAGACCTGTCAAGCGCAGAGGCCACTTATCCATCTCGATACGCACCTGCTCCGGGTAGCCGCGTTTTGTGATTTCACGGCGGCACCAGTGGGAGATGTGTTCGTAGCACGGGTCTCTATCGGAGCCTTTGCGCACGCGAGCATAGAGGAAGGGGTCAGCGGCCAGGGCGACTGCCTCCTTCTCACCCTCACCCTCACCCTCACCCTCGCTGTCATCGGGCAGGATGGCATGCCAGGTGATGTCCTCTGCTGGCACGTCATGGCCGCGCAAGTAGCGGTAGAGCGCGGTCAGAAAAGCGCGGTTGGCCTCTGGCTCGCTCACGAGGCAGCGCACGCGGATAGAGATGGGCCGCCCGCCAGACACGCCAGGGCGCGCTGCGAAGGTCACCTCACCCCCCCTGGGGGAGCGGCGCAGATGCGGGTGTTCTCGTTCTCGTTCTCGTTCTTTTGACATGGGAGTGCCGGGTCTCCTTTCGTCTCGTGTGTTTCAAGTGAGAGTACGGCAAACGATGCTGCCGGGGGAAACTGCCGTACTCGTGACGTAGCGCAGCGGGCAGGTGCCCTTGCCACGAATATTGGGACAGTGGAAGAAGCGGTAGGGCAGATGCGCGCTAATGAGATAGCGATGATCCGCCGGGTGCAAATCAATGGAAGTGGGAAGCCGGTTGGTGCGAAAGACGTGGTTCACCACGGCCCGCCGTATCCAGTGCAGCAGGAGCAGCCCGTTCAGGCGGTCCACCCCCTGTATCAAGAGCGTCGTGTCCTGCTCTCCTGGCGCACAAACGTGTGGGGGAGAGAGGAACGGGGGGATGGAGAGCAGGCGCGTCTCCGTGTCGATGATCTCCTCGTGACTCAGAGGCGGCCTCATCAGGCGGACGCTATGCAATGCCGGAGGCGTCACCGGCCCGTCATCGGAAAAGTGGGAAAGGTGTATGTTGCTGCTGACCATAGAGCATGCCTCACTGCTTTCTACTACTCATACTCGTTCTACTCTCCATAACTCCCGACTCCCCTCTCCTGTTTCAACACCTCTCCTGTTTGCTTCCTTCCAGAATGGAATGAATGCGATTGTGCAGGGAGAAAGGCAGCAGGGAACTGCGGAGACACGCTTGCTATCCTACAGGCTCAGTGCAACTTTTTCTCACACGCTCGTAACGACTTCTGCCATACCTCTCCCTTTCCTAGAACTCTTCCCAGACGGTGCGGCCCTTGTGCCACTCGACCTTGCCACCGGTGGTGAGCAGGAAGCGGTACTGCTCTCCCCGCACCGTCTCGTAGACCAGCACGCCGCCCGTGTAGGCGTGGGGAGCGAGCAGGGCAAGCACCAGTTCCCACTCGACGGGACTACCTGCCCTGCTCAGGATAGGGGCGAACTCGCACAGATCGCCATTCTCCGCGACCCGGCACGTCCAGTTGAACTCGCGCAAGAGGAGTTGGCCGACGCCCTGGTAGCGACTCGTAGGCTTCTTCCACTGCTTGAGCGCGCGCAATACGGTGGGGGCAGCATCGGCTGGCACGCGGATGGTGTTCTCGACGATATGGTCAACCGCATCCATAGAGGGTTACTCCTTTCTTCCTTCTTTCCTTCTTTCCTTCTTTCCTTCTTGTAGATCGCTGATGATCGTAAGCAGAGGCGAGTCGAGCGCGATCTGACCGCTCTCGATGGCTGCTCTGATCGTCTGCTCGTGATTGACGGTACTACCGGACCCATAGGGGAGAAGATCGCGTACATCGAACTCATAGCGGCGGAGTGGTGTTTCATCGGTATATACCTGGTAGCGGAAGGTATGTCCTCTCTCCGGGTAGAAGATGAGAAAGCCCTTGTAGCGGAACCAGGCATCCTCGCCGTCGCCGTCGGTGAGGTCGGTCGCCAGGATCTCCTGCACGCGGTCGAAGAGCCATGGTCCCCAGTCGGGGTACTCGTTGGGTAGCTGGACTTGGCATTGTTCCTGCTCGTCCTGCTCGAAGAGGAAGCGCGTGCAGGGTGGGTAGCGATTGAGCAGCAGGTCGATGACCTTGCACTTGATCTGCGCGGGAAATGGGATAATCATGTTCTTTCCTTTCCTTCTCTCCAGTAGGTGAAGAAGATGGTGGCGATTTGTTCATAGTACCACTCGTCGCTCAGGTCCCCGGCATTCTCTTTGTTGTCATTCACAGTGATGGCAAGAATGCCATTCACATAGGGACCACCCAGTTCCTTGACACCGGGAAGATCGAAGAGCGCATTCTCAATCTTCTCCTGTGCCGCATCGCTGGGAGATCGTGATCCCTTCAAAAGGTTCCCTTCTTCCCGAAGTGGGTAGTTGAAGAGGAAGATCCGTCCGCCACGTGAGACACAGGCGAGTAGTTCTTCTTTCGTTGGTCGTACCATGTCTGTTCCTTTCCGCCTAGACTCCGTTCAGATCATCGGCGATAGTGTTCAGTGCAAGGGCAATACAGAGAATAGTCCCCAGGTCGCTGTCGTTCTCATCTTCGATGACCTCACCGATAGTCCGTGTGAGAACATTACTCCCATAGAGGATACCTTGCAGGGCTTCCTGAGCCTGAAGAATACCCTGCTGCGCGTTCCTGATGGCTTCTTGTCGTGTGATATTCATAGAGTATCTCTCTTTCCTTTCCGTCTCTTGTGAGACTATGGGCGATGAGGGGAAGGCGGTTGGCCCCTGCTTTGCCGCCTTCCCCTCTTTTTTTATGCGCGGTATGCCTTCCCATGGGCAGCAAGTTCTTGTTCATCCGCTTCGTCATAGGCATAGGTGGAAATAGACCACTTTCCGCCGATATACCATGCATGGGCATAGCACCATTGGTCAGGTCTGACGTGTATCCAGCACTCATCGGGGTACAGCCCGGAAAGCAGTTCTATTTCGGTCAGCATCCCAGTCTCCACCATGTAGGTTTCTTCCCATTCAGTTAGAAGCGCCTGAATGATCTGTACAAAAAGTTCCATCATCGTAACACCTTCTTTGTCCTTTCTCTTCGTCCTCTCTAGTGTCCTGTTCATATCCCATAGTCAAGAGGAGATCAGTGATGTCGCTCTCTGGTTCATCATCAGAGATGAACGTTGTATTAGGAGTCCCGTGCCGTGTGTTCCAGTAGACGAAGCATCCTGCGCGCCGTGCGCTCGCACGGGTCATGATAATCTTCTCGAATACGTAGCCGGTGTCATGGAGAGCAGAGATCACTCACTCTTTTGTCGTCATGCTTCCTTCTTCTTTTCCTTACCGTCTCCATAACCAGCAGGAGTAGCGCCAGAGCCACTTCGCCGGGAGCCAGCAGATCGGCGGATAGAACGTGCGGCGTAGCTGCGTATCATCCTTGTAAAAGTGGTCGATGCGCCAGCTATCGCCCCACGGAATGTACCACTTTGGGAAGGGTCCTGGGAACTGTTCGTCACTCATCTCTTTTTACTCACTTTCACCGTTTTCTTTGGTTGGGTTTGTACCTTCCCCCGACACTTCCAACCGGTTGCCTGATTAGCGGCGAAGGCGCTTTTGTGTTCCTTCAGTAGTACGTAGAGGTCGTAGTAGTCACCCTCTCGCATATCCGCGTCCCGTGCCTCTTGCGCGCTCTTGCCCATATTGGGAACCTGACGCTTTACCAGCCCTTCCCAGTGCCTATCGGTGAGTGGAAGCGCGCGCGCCGGGTCTTTGGGGTCGGTGGCCTTGCTTCTTTCGCGGCGGCGGTATTCCAGGTGCGCCGCCCCTGCTGCCCTGGCTTCTAGCGCCGAGAGTGGTTGCTCGTTGCTCTGCTCTACCCAGGTGACCTTGTTCTTCGGGGAAAGGTGGCGCACGGAGTAGCCGCCCAGGAAGTCGCCCTCGACCAGCAGACGCCCCAGCGGCCCGGCATCTTTGACAAACAGATCGGTCTCCGGGTTGTGGACCCAGCCATCACCCGTGAAGACGTTGATAGCGGCGGCCTCGATGCGGCGGATGCGCGCCTGGATCTCGTAGGGCTGACTGTTCCTTTCCTCTCGTTCAGCAGACGAGCAGGAAGAAGTGTCCTCTCCTTCTTGCTCTCCCTCACTCTCTTCACGGGAGAGCAGGCGGCGGCGGTACGTGTCGCTACTCGTGGTCGTCAGACCCAGCAGGTCGCGCTCGACGGAGAGCAGGTGGTGCGTGTCGGTGAGATTGAGGAAAAGACACTGGTCCTTCTTGCGTACAGGGCATCCTGGCATCTGAATCCTGGGACAGAGGCGCATACCTCTTCCAATATGTTGAATGAATTTCGGTTTGGAGATGCCATGCCGCGCGTTGATGATGCCCTCGATTTCGGGGATGTCCAGGCCGGTCCCCAGCACATCGTAGTTGATGACCAGGGGTAACTCCCCACTCTTGAGGCGACCTAGCACGTTCTTGCGTGTCTCCATGTTGTTGCGGCTCTCGATGACCTCGCAGTCCTGTCCCTTGGCGCGGAAGTAGTCGCGCCAGCCGTAGCAATCGCGAATGGTATGGGCGAAGAGCAAGGTGCGTCTCCCTGGCCCGATGTAGTGCCGCCAAGACTGATAGCCGCGCTCGTAGCGGTTGCTCTGCTCCAACTGGCTTTGGAGCGGTGAGGGAAGTGTCTTGCTCTCCTGCTCGACTATCTCCCCGTTCACCAAGAAATCCCCCAGGTCCAGGTCGGTGGGAATGTCATGGCCGTCTACCGGCACCAGAAAGCCGTTCAGGACCATCTCCAGAATGGGGTGGTAGGAGATGATGCCATCGGAGAAGACTGGACGCAGGGAGCGACCATCGGCGCGGTTATGGGTAGCCGACCAGCCCACCAGTTGGGTGTCCCTGTCCATCATGGCGTCGAAGAAGCGGCGCGTCTGCTCGGTGAGCGCCCGCTCGTGGCACTCGTCGAAGTTCAGGACCAGCGGTTTGCGCCCGCTCCAGCCACGCAGGAGCGATGCTGCGACACCGGGACGGACCAGCGTCTGGGTAGAGCCGATGATGATCTTGCGCCCGTACTCGCGGGTGTCGGCCTGCACTACCCCAATATCCTGTGGGGAAAAGAAACGCTGGAACTGTGCAACGGTCTGCTCCAGAAGCGAGAGGAACGGGATGCAGACCAGCACGGTTCCTTCCTGATCGTAGGAGAGCGTCTCGCGCGCAGCCAGCGCCATGGTAACCGTTTTTCCAACGCCTGTGGGCGCGCTTACGACGACACGCTGCTTGCCCAGGTCGCGGGCGTTGAAGAGGGCCTGTACCTGCTGCTTCTGGTAGTAGCGCGGCACGAAGGGAGCCGGGGCCTGAGCGGGCAGGGGCGAGAAGGAAGAAGAAAGAGCGGCCATCTCTCTATGCCCCCTTTTTTGTATCATGCTCATGCTCATCGATCAGGCCATAGGCTAGCGCCGCCTGCCGGAAGTAGGGCAGGAGCCAGCCAGGAGCTGTCTGCCAGTCAGGATAGAAGGCATCCACCAGACACTCACTACAGGTAAAACGCATGGCTCCTGTCGCCTCTAGCTCCTGCTCCTCGTCACTTTCCAGGGGAATGCTCAATACCAGTTCTCTTCGCAGGATGCCGTACTCCTTGCATGCCTGCTCAATGACGTAGACATAGCCGTTCTGATGCTGACAGCGCAGGGGGTTTTCTTCCTTCATCATCTCGTTTCTCCTCCCTTCTTCGGTGAGGAAAACGGATAGAAGAAGAGATGAAACACGTGGAGTTCGGTCTCTTCCTCTGCCTGAAGCGAGCCAATGGTAAGCGCTACAAGCCAGCATTCCTTCCCTTGCCCTTCAAGGTACTCGTTGAGGGAAAGCGGACCGGTACTGAGCGATCCGTTAAGTGTCACGATCCCACTGGAAAGGTCAATCCATTCCTTCCCTTCCTCATCACCCATGTAGAGCCAGCACTGCGCTGCTCCTAGAAAATGAAGTGGATTTCTTCGCTCCGTGTCATGAGGAGAATAGGTGAACACCTCTATTCCATATTCCTCACAGATTCCTCGAACTTTCTGCTGGATACCTCCAGGGAGTTCCTCTTGCATGGAAAGGCGACTGATAGAGCGCATCGTTTCGTGTTCCTCTCTCGTTCTCGTTCTCGTTCTCGTTCTCGTTCTCGTTCTCGTTCTCGTTCTCTCTTTAGATAGGGGCTGTGCCAATGGTCCGACCAGGGGGTGCTGGTCGGACCATTGGCACGTTAGACGGTAATAGCAGCAGGTTCCTGTTGCCGCAAGAGTCCTGCCGGGATGCTATAGGAGACCTTGCCCGCCACACTTGAGGTCTTCTTGGCGCTGCGCGCTACGGCCAGCAGCACGTCCAGCATGGCGGCGGTCGCCCCCAGGCGGATATTGCTGATGGGCGCGCCGTCACTGCCCGTAAAGACCGCCAACTGGTCGCGCATCTCGAAGAGGACGCTGCCGGTCGGTTCCTGGTGCGCCGGGTGCTGCGGGTAGGTGGCGCGGAAGTGGGCGGCCAGTTCGTCGAACTCCTGAAGTTGCCCGTCGGTGGGTTTGTTCTTCTTCCAGAGGGCGCGTCCGGTCATGTTCTGCGCGCTTTCCGGCATCTCCATCCACTTGGGGATGTTGCGGGCCAGCTTGTCGCAAGTAGCATCTTCCCACCAAGCGGGTTCTGAGGTGGTGACACCGCACCAGGTGAGATAGCGCGCCCACTCGTGCGGGCCGAAGGCGTGCGACTTCTTCAGGCCGATCACCTTCTGCTGCTTTTCTGTGAGAGGGGAGGCAGGCGCTGCTCCTACGAGCTGAGATGCTTGAGGAGCAGGGGATGGTGAGGAAGCAAGAGGCGATGCTGGTTTGGGTGCCGCTGTTGCAACACGTGAGGCAGGAGAGGAAGAGGCTGCTCTCCCAGTCCCAGTCCCAGTCCCAGTCCCAGTCCCAGTCGTCGAGGGGCTATGACCATTGCTTTGGCGTGTCTGGACCTGCTGCTGGTGTCCTTGCTCCTTCGGTGGAATGGGAAGCAGGCCCAGGTAGGCGCGGGTGCCGATAGAGAAGTAGGAGAGGCCCTTCTTCGTGCCGTCGGTCTGGGCGCTCTTGCGCGCATCACCTAGGTCGCCACGTGTCACTTTTCCCTGCCCGTAGGCAGTGGGATGCCAGCCTATCCCGTTGAGCCACACCTCCATGTGAGCGACAGCGATTTGCTTGCCGGTTGCAGGATCAGTCTCGAACTCATTGGAAAGCGTTCTGGCTCCCCAGGCACCGAAGAAGATGGCGTTCATGGCGTCGATCACGGCCTGGGGCTTGTAACCCGTCTGGTCGGAGTGTTCGTCATGCGTGATATTGCCTGGCTCTCCCTCTTCGAGCGCGAAGTTGACGAGTTTGACCTGCTCCCAGATGTCGGCTGGAAGTGCAGTGGTAGATGCGATGGGAGAAGTGGTTGGTTCTGTCATAAGATGGGGTCCTTTCTTTCCTTGTCGTTAGTCGGGTAGAAAGGCGTCATTGGGATCGACCTGTGCCGCCTCTTGTTGAGGAACTGGCGCTGCTCCTGGCTGATCGTCCTGGGGTAGCGGGTGACGTGCGTCTTCCGGAGGCATCCCGATGCCGGTTCCCATCTCTACCACCCAGGAGGTTCCCGGCGGTTGCGTGCCGATGTAATCATCGCGACTAACCTCACAGTAGATGCGCCCGTCGCTTCCCTTGCTCGCTACGATGTCTTCGGGATCGAGGAAGACGGTGCAGACCTGCATGTGGCAGTACATCAGGAAGTCGTCGCGCAGGAAGAACTCTCCCTGCGGCGCGGTCGGGTCCAGCGTCTCGCGGCAGGCCCGGCATAGCACCTTGGCGCTCTTGGGGGCAAAGTGGCGCTGGCGGAACGAGTAGACCTTCTTGTACCCGTTCTCGATGATAGTGGGATGTGCATACTCGTACTGCACATCGGCATAGGCAATCTCCTGCTTCGAGGTGAAGCCAGGCCACACCTTGACCTTCGAGAGTGTCACGTGAATGCCGTTGTCCTTGACCTCAATAGTGTGGCTGGCGATAGCCTCGTAGAGTTCCTGTGGTACGAGATCCTTGCTCCTAGTATAGGGATTGTCCTGCTGCTGCTGCTGCCGGGTTGCTGCTGATGGATAGGTCATACAAACTCCTTTGCTCGTGGTTCTCTGTAAAAAGACGATAAAAATACTATCGGGAAACAGATGCGATAATTCAGCGTCTCTCTACCGATAGTATAGCATATTTTGGGGAGAAGTACCAGCCCGCTGCTCCCCCGTTGTCGGTCTCTCTAGTATCCCCTATGTGACGGGGATGGGACGACTTTCCCCGCGTGTGTTGGCTGGATGGGTGGGAGAGAAAAGAGAGAGACGGGGAAAAGACGAAGGGATGCCTGCTTTGCGACTTGACCGGTTTCCCGGCCTGCTCGCTCGGCAAGCGTCCCCTCTGGGTATGGATATGCTGGTGGAACGGAAAGGAAGAAAAGAACGGCGGGCTAGAACTCTCCTTCCTCAATCTCACGTGCCAGACGGGGAAGGTAGAGGGTTTCTGGCGACCCGGCTTTGGTGAGGCGCGCCTGGAGACCCAGTGAGGAGAGCGCGCGGTCGAGGGCGCGCAGCACGCCTGCATCGGCTGGGAGAGTGAGCGTCCCGGCCAGGGTGCGTCCGATGTGGCGCAGCTCGCCGATTTCCAGCAGGACGGGTGCGGGCGGCGCGTCGTAGACGCTGCTATCCACGCCGGAGAAGTCCAGCGGCTGCGCATCAGGCGAGAGACTCCCCCCCCGGCTGTTCTCCGTGGAGCGGGGAGCCGTGCGTCCCTCGCGTGTTGCTCCTTCGCCTTCCTCTTCGTCCCACGCTCCCTCTCCCTCTGCTGCTGCTGCTGCTCCCTCTTCAGCGAGGCCGATGCGTTCGTTGGTGGAGAGGAGCAGGCCAGAGGTGGCATGGCGCTTGAGGGCTTCGCCGATGGGGGTCTGCACAATGCGGGCCAGGCCCTCTTTCGCTGCCTGCACGAGCATGACGTGGCGCTCTGCCTCAGGAATTTCCGGGTGGTCGCGACAGAAGCGGTTGTACTCGCGGTCTACCCCGCGCAGCATGGTGAGGACGACACTCACGTGTTCTCTATCGAGTCCTAGCACCAGCGAGGCGTTCATCTCCCACGAGAGCAGTTTCTCGTAGGCTTTGAAACGCTTGCGGGCGTACTCGGCGATGTCCTGCCAGCCGTACTCCAGGATGGCGGCGTCCAGCGAGGAGAAGGCGTGCGCGCCCGGCAGCCAGGTATAGAGGTGCGTCTCGTTGGTATCCAACTGGTCGAGGTAGAGGCCGATCAGCAGTTCGGAGACGCGCAGGTTATTGGAAAGGGCGGTGATATGCTTCAAGAGGGAGAACGCGCGTTCATCCTCGGCCAGCGCCGGATTGTCAGCCCAGTCCATAATGCCGGTGACGTACTCGGCTAACAGGCGCTGGCGCACCTCGGGCGGTGCATCATCCGGCACGCTCATGAGCGGCCCCAGGGAGGGCATCTCCACCGGTAGGGCGATCAGGCGACCCTCGATAGTGAGTGCGGGTCGCTCGACAAAGACAGGACCGTGTTCCTCACCCGGTGAGGAAGTGGATGATAGACGGGAAACAGCGGAAGTGGGCATAGTGAGAGAGACTCCTTTCTTCTTCTCGTTCTCGTTCGTTCTCGTTCGTTCTCGTTCGTTCGTTCTTTCTATGATGGGTGTTATGCCAGGGCAGAGGCCAGTGGCGCGGTCGGAACGGACAGCACAAAGAACCCGCTACTGGGAAGGGCGTATGTCTGTTTGCTCATGAGTGGGAGGCGGACGGGCCTGCTTTGCTGGCTGGGCTGCTCTTCTCGTTGCTCCTGCCTCTGCTGTTCTCCGGCAGGAGCAACGGCAGAGGAGAGACGCGGCAGAGCGCGTGAGAGCAGGCCGGCCAGCAGCGCCGGGTAGTGATGTCCCAGCACGCGCAGGAAGAAGAGGGCCTGCACCTGCGCGGCCAGAGGCGTCACCTGCGCAGTGGTGATGATATCGGCGTTGTCCCAGGCGCTCGCCGGGATCAACAGGTAGCGGTGCGGCAGCCCCCGGCGACGCGCGCACCCGCCGCACACGTAGAGGGCATCGATGGTAAAATAATAGGTCTTATCGGCCAGGCACGCCTGCTGTTTGTAGAGCGGCCACAGGTACATCTCGGTCTCGTAGAAGCCCTTGCCGATACCGATGTCGCATGCGGCGCAAAAGAACGAGGGCGTATCGATCCTGGTGGGCGTGGGGCCGGTCAACCCGGCGGCCTCTTCAGCGCGTTTGTAGGCCCGCCAGCCCGCGACGGTCTCCACTGTCACCGGTGAGGGCCACAATATAGGGGGCAGCGGCGACGGGAGTGGGATAACAGGGAGAGGGGTCACGGAGAAGGTCGCCTGTGTGCGGCGCTGGTCTGGCTGCTTTTCTAAGGACGGGGAAACGGGAAAGAGGGAGCGTCTCCCTCGGGTGAGTATCGTCATGTGTGAAATCCTACCTTCATCAACATAAACTACAATCATCCAATCCATCATCTCTGGGATGATGTCCTGCGTACTATACCTGATAAACCTTGCCCTGCACAGGGGAAAGAAGTTGCAATTCGCCCACTTTGCGGTGTTGAAGTGGTTATAAATAGGGCTTTCCTGTGTGTTTTCCTTCATCTCTCTCTCAGGTACCTGAGAATCTCCTGAGTAACCTCTACCGTTTTTAATGAACTTTTCACTCGTCTCTCGAGCAAAGAGGGGGAGAGAAGGCAGCATTTCTCTGGTACTTTTGGGGAAGCAAGTCCCAGACTCTGCGGAAAGG
>VFSW01004101.1_pt1 | contig 21732 bp, 14 predicted proteins | sample 5358111 | NCBI WGS metagenome assembly VFSW01 (sample SAMN11554181, study PRJNA540505) | mine drainage metagenome | isolation source: sediment from site ElyBrook_90M | place: USA: Ely Copper Mine, Vershire, VT | collected 2017 | reverse complement strand
GAGTGACGGGGGGCAAAGGAGTCGTGGGCAAGGAGGTGTTCAGTGGGACCAGGCATATTTCAGTCAAGGATGAGGTCTGAATGCCGGGGAACTGTTGTTGCAACAATCGGGGAAGGGACTCGCCGCCCAATTCTGGGGTGGCGCCCAGCAGGTAACCCATAGCGCTTTTCCACAATAGGTCGGGTTCGTTTTTTTTGTTTTTGAGGGGAGACAGGCCCACCCACAGGGCGTGCTGGGCGCGCGTCAAGGCGACATACAGCAAACGCAAATCTTCCTGTAATCGGGCGGGATTCGGATGTTGCGACGGATCCTCGGGGACCGGACCGGGTGTGTCACGAACCATCGTTCCGAAGGGTAGAAATACAACGGGGTACTCCAACCCTTTTGCCTTGTGAATGGTGACCACTTTGACCAAATCATCTTCGCTTTCCAGACGTAGGATTTGACCCTCGTCGTCCGAATTTTCTGCCATGGCTTGGGTTAACCAATGGATCAGGGCAGCCTGGCCTTCCAGATGAGTGCTGGCGTGTTGTAGAAGTTCTGCGAGATGCAAGACATTGGTCAGGCGGCGTTCCCCCTGTTCCTGAGTCAGCCAGCGGCTCGGCAACTCCAGACGGTGCAGAGCTTGATGGATCATGGGGAGAATCCCATGGCGGTGCCAGCGGTGATGCAAACCCAGCCACAGTTCCATGAGATTTTCAAAAGTGAGGTCATCATGTGCCAGTGCCAGCATTTCGTCCAAACTCTGCGCCATCATGGAGGTGGCCATGGCAGCCCGCACCAGTCGGCCATTATGGGGGTACGCAGCTGCTTGTAGCCAACGCAGGAGATCCTTGGCTTCCGGGCTGGCAAATACCGACTCCTTGTCGGACAGATAAACGGACCTGACGCCCCGTTGACTCAAGGCCTGACGTATGGCCCCCGCCTCGTGACGATCATGAACCAGGATGACCATGTCACGGGGGCGCAGGGGGGTATATTCTCCGGTGAGCGTGTAAAATCCGCTCTGGCAGGCATTTAGCCAGTGCACCAACTGTTCTGCACATGCCGCACTAACGCAATGAATCAACTCGGCTTTATTGTCCAAGGTCGGAGTATAAGCCAAGGTGAGTGCAGGAACAGTCTGCCCTGCACTGATCAGGGTATCTGATCGTCCCTTGGCCTGAACGGCGATGAATGGAACTGGGGTTGACGCCAAAGGATCTGGTCGCAGGTAAAACGCTCCCCTTCCGTCACGCAGTTCGGCGGGACCAAACAGTGCGTTGATGGCGCTAACCACAGAGGTGGTCGAACGGTAATTGATTCCCAGAGCGTCATGTTGTCCTGCTGTACGCGCACGTACTTGAATATAACTGTAAATGTCTGCGCCGCGAAATCCATAAATGGACTGTTTGGGGTCACCGATCAAAAATATGGCGCGGTCCTGATGAGCGGGACCGATGTGATAGATCAGATCAAAAAGCCGCAATTGGAGGGCAGAGGTGTCTTGAAATTCATCGATCAGAGCCACGGGATAACGGCTCCGAATGACTTCCTGCAAATGCTCCCCCTCGCCACTTTGGAGTGCCTTTTCCAATTGTTTCTGCAAGTCAATAAAATCATATAGGTGAGCGGCATCCTTGAGTTGTTGCAGACGCCATTGCACCCACTTCTGCGCCGCCTGAGTCAGGGGGATGGCTGGATTGGGGAGATTTTCGAGGCAGGATCGCAGATTTTGCAGGGTTTGAAAACTGTCTGGAAAGATGACTGTCTGCCCCTTGCGTAAGGCATCTTGCAATCCGGATAAGGTGAATCGGTTCCACGTGGCTTCCGACAGAGGGGGGATAAGGGCTGGAGAGCCTTGAAACCAGTGGGTCAATGTCTCTATCCAAGCGTGGACTTTGTCGGGGGTGAGCAGATTTTTCTTGAAAGGAAAAGACTCTGGGGTGTCGAGGGCGGTAAACCAGAGGCGAATCTCTTCAAGGCGAGGGAGCCATACAGCAGCCAAGGCATCGATGTCATTTTTCCTCTCGGCGCATTTTTGCGTCCAAAGGAGTCCCAGCGGAGTGGTGTCCCCACCCTCAGACTCATGGGACGCAGGAGAGGATTTCAAACCATCTTTCATGGCGTGGGCGAAATTTTCAAAATCCTTCCAGACCCTGAGTATCTCATTGTGTGGCTTACCCACCAGCGGATAGATCTGCTGGCGCCATATATCGCGGATAGCCTCAGCTTCGAAGAGTTGACTGGAATAATTGAGAGCGCCTTCTGGGAGGGCTCCCGGTTCCAGAACATGGTCGCGCAACATTCGTTGGCACCAGGCGTCGATGGTAAAAATGGCGGCGCTATCCATGGTCTGGGCTGCCTGTGCCAATCTCCAGGCGGCGTGGAGGCGTGAATTTTCGGCGGGATAGTCAGCCAATAATGCCCGTAAAAAAACATCTTCCGCTGCCGGTATATCGTCGCCATAAAAGCAGGAGGCTGCCTGGGCCAGACGGTTGCGGATGCGACTGGTCAACTCTTGGGTAGCGGCGCGGGTAAAGGTCATTACCAGAATTTGATCGGGCTCTAGGGGGGGTAATGAGGACGTGTCCGCTGCGCCATGCCCAAGCACGAAGCGCAGGTACAGGGCTGCAATGGTCCAGGTTTTGCCTGTGCCGGCGCTGGCTTCGATCAGGCGACTGCCCCACAGGGGTTGACGCAAGGGGTCAAGCCATTGGGTCATGGGGACGGCTCTCCTGGTATTGTGCCCACTCCACGAGGGGGCCGTATAAAGTCATGGCCAGAGCGGCAAAGCGACCGCTGCCACTCAGGGAAGCGAAGTCGGGATACAGCCTCGCGAGACAGGGCTCGTTTCTTTCGCCGTATGGCCGATATTCGCTTCCTTCATAAATTTTGGTGGCCTGTTCTGGGCTCTGGTCAGTTGCCCAGGACAATCCTGTTTTCAGGGCCACCGGTAGAGGTTGGATCATACCTTCACGCCATATCTGGCAGATTTTATCCAGCGTGTCACGCGCTCGGTCGGAGGCGGGGGGGCGCAGTGTGATCATCCCATCCTGGGCTACCAGGACAATGGTCGCGGGAATGTTTTGGGCGCTGGTCGCCAGCAACCAGAGCCAGGAATCCAGTAATTTATCCGGGGTTATCCCTTTGCGTGAAACATTATTGAGTATGCGTGAGGCCGTGAGGCGGAGCCATACGGGGTTCTCATCGGCCGTGCGCAGATCCGTTACCCAGTCGCGGAGCGTGATCCCGGAAAACTCAAGGCTCAGTGCTTGGGTTTCGAGGGGGTGTGGATAATGGGCGATTTCTTGGGCCCAACAGGAGAGCATTGGTCGAGCGATGGCGTAGAGTTCTGTGAGCGCCACTTCACCCGCCGGTCCGATGGGCAATTGTCCCGTGCCGCGCAGTCGCTGCAGTCGCTGATGGAGGGTAGCTTCGATGGCTGATAACGCGGGGCGCGGTTCCGCAACCAATTGCTGAATCAGTCCATGGAGTGTTAATGCATCCAGTTGAAAGGGTTCCTCGTCGATCAGTGGCGAGTCGTCATCAAAGCTTACTGCCAGTCGAGACCGAAAAAAAGTCTTGACCGGATTTTTTAGGAATGTATGAAGATTCTCGAGAGAGAGCGTAGGAAGCGCGGCATCAGGGACCCGTGGTGCGGGAAAGTCGGACCTGGCTCGGTGCGCAGCCTGCCATTCCCGGGCCCAGGTATTATGGTGTCCGCCGTCCTCAAAATAGCGCCGACTAAATGGTTGCAGGGGATGCAGGAAGGTACGGCACGCTACCATGGTAGCCCCGTTCTCTCCCTCAGGACCGCGCCAGCCATTGGCCAAGTAGTCGCGCAGTTGAGATACCAGTACGGAGGGGGGCAATTCACTGTTGTCACGAGGATGCTGTCCGCACCAACTGATGGATAACATCCGTCGCGCGGAAAGAAGGATTTCGAGCATAAGGTAACGATCATCGTTTCTGCGAGAGCGATCTCCGGGACGGTATTGTCCCGCTTGCTCCAGCAGATTCCAATCATCGCGAAGCGGCGTACGAGGGTAATCGCCGTGGTTCATTCCCAGCAAACAGATGATCTCGAAAGGCAAAGCGCGCAGCGGCATGATGCTGGTAAAGGTCACTCCGCCTGTGAGAAATCTTCCCCCGATCTGGGGTTCCTCGAGATTCTGGAGCCATGAATGCCGCAGCATCGACAACGGTATGGGCAGGTCAAACCTGCCTTGCATACAAGACTCCAGCCAATCGTCCAGAGCGTGTTCAAATGCTTCGATCGTGACGCGTTCCCGTTCATCGACGGCTGAAAACCATTGTTGTAGCAAGGTTCGTGCTCGTTCCGCCCATACCAGGGGAGTGGCATCACTCTGGCATTGGTCGCGCCAGAAGTTCAATTGATCCATCAGGGTGGCCAAACTTCCCACCAGCGTTGCTTCCAGTCCGCCGATTTCAGTGTAGGGTTCAATTCCCGAAAAACTTGCACCGGCTCCTTGGGCAAAGCCCAGAATCATCCGTTCCAGTCCAAAATACGCGGTATTCTGCGCACCACAGGCGCCCAGATTCAGAGAGTGACGGTGCTGTGTGTCCAGGCCCCAGCGAATGCCACTGTCTTTCATCCAGTGCAACAACTGAGTGCTGCCATTTTTGTCCAACTTTAGGCGCTGGGCGATGGCGGGGACATTCAGCAGCGCTCCGAGGTCGCTCAGGGTGATTCTTTGGTTCGGCAAGTTGAGCAGCCATTCCAGAGCCCAGACCAAAGGACGGCTGATGTGGTTGCGGGATTGGCTGATCTCAAAGGGGATATGGCGCGCATCATGCACCGAATACTGGTTGAAAACTGCTTGTATGAGTGGGGTATACCCTTCAGGATCGGGGACCATGACGACGATATCCCGTGGGCGAATGCTGCCCTGGGCCAGTAGGTTCAAAAGCTGGTCGTGCAGAACTTCCACTTCCCGTAGGGGGGTATGAGCTTGATGAAATACGATGGATGAATCATCGTGCAGAACTTCTCTCTTGGGGTGATCGGCAAGGGGCAAGAGATCACGGATCGCGGTTTGAACTTGTTCAAGCAGGGTGTTGCAGGGGCCTTCGTCGAACAGTTCGATGCGTGACCAGTTGGCGGAGATGGGGGTGCGTTCCTCAAGAAGATCGAGTTGGCGCATGAAGTCTCGTCCCTGCCGTCCCCAAGCGGACAACAGCGGGTGGGCATGGGCATGCATGAATTCAAGGGGGAGATTGCGCGGATCCACCAGGTTTTTCTGGGGTTGATGATGGCGCAAGTTTTGCAGCAACTCTCGGCCATCAAGGGTATCAGCCCAGTGATAGCGGCAAGGGTTCAAGAGGGCAATAAGCACCTGGCAATGGGGGGCGAGAGCGACTAATAGTTCCAGAATGACCCCAGGCAAAGTCGAAACGCCAAAGACTACGATTCGTCGTGGTAAGGTCTTGGTCGTTTGGCGCGATTGTTGTAACGCCCTCAAAGCGCGGTGATGAATGGCTGGGGCGATCAATGTTCTTTCCGACTCTTCCAGATCATGGACGAGATCGCGCCAGCATTGACTTTGCCAGCATTGATCAGGGGGCAGGGGCCGTACAGTACCGTTGGGCAGTAGCCAAGTATCCTGTCCTAGGGTCCAGGCGTCGAGCCAATCATGACGATAGAGTTGATATTGGTCGAATAAGTCGGCGATTCTTTGAGCCAACTGATGGCGTTTCTGTAAGTCGGTTCCGTGCAGGAAGGCGGGGGATCTCTCCTCGGGGGCGTTTGACCAGAGCCGCAACAAGCGCCAGATCATGACGTCTTGAGTGAGTGGTGAACTGGTGGGGATGGCGTGGTTTCCAAGAATTTGGCGATACACCCGCCAAAGAAAGCGTGCAGGCAGTTCTACCCGGGTCGCAGCACAAATTCCCAGGGATTCCGCCAAGGCAGTTTTGACCCATTCGGCGGTTCCATTACTGTTGACCAGTATCACTTCTTCCTCGAGGGGGTCGAGAGGATGCTGTTCTATCCATGTGAAGAGTGCATCTCTGAGCAGTTCCAAACGGTTTCCATGGAGGAAAATCAGACCAGAAGAAAGCGGAGTGGGCATGATGGGGAGTGGGCCAGAAAGGCAAGAAAAAGTGTGCCGGATAGTGTCGATTGGGAGGGCGATCATCAACCACCCCGTGGGATGGTCGCGCATTTTTGGGGAATGCGCAAGCCTTGGAAGGTGCAGGTCGGTATTGGTGCAACCACCGTAATATTTTATCGTGAAATCAAGCAAAAGCGATCTTCCAAAAGTGCGCAAGAAAACTATTTGTCGAAGTCCAGATGGGGTAATATTGTTCGTGCTTGTGCTGAGGTGGAAATGGCCGAGAACCGGTGTACAAAGCGGTGTGGTGCATAAAAATAACTATTTCGTAAGGAGAGCAGGCATGGTTGTACCCTTCCAGTTGCGTGAGGCTGCAGAACACATTGATCTGTTGCCCGCCATTCCCCAAATTGCGCAAAAAATTATGGCGCTTCAGATCAATACCGACGAGGGAGAATCGAAGCTTCTCAAGTTGATCGAACAAGACCCACAGATTGCTGCCAAAATTATTGGTTTGGCCAATACCCCCCTGATTGGACCCTCAAAAAGGGTGACATCCGTGGCGGATGCTGCCATGTTACTGGGGCTGAATCATGTCAAGGTATTGGCTCTGGGGATCGCTGTGATGTCGGTGACCCCGGCGGTTTCTAAAGGAAAGTTTGATTCGCGGGGTTTTTGGCAACACAGTATGACAGCGGCGTTCGCCATGAAAACTTTGGCGCGCGCCATGCCGATGCGGTTGCGTCCGCGCGAGGAAGAAGCCTTTCTGAGTGGACTGCTTCATGATATGGGCTATATCGTCTTGAATCATCTCCATCCGGAGCTTGTGGATATGCTGATGATGCAGGTGGATCGGGAGCCAACCCGTCCGGTTCAGGACATAGAGAGCGAAGTGCTGGAAACGACTCATGAAGAATTGGGGGAATTACTCGCCCATCATTGGGAGTTACCAGACAACATTCGCGCTGTGATCAAGTTTCACCATGAGCCTAAAGCTTCGGCGTTGGATGACGAGCAGCGGGTTTTGGTTTCCATGGTCTATCTCATCGAACGTCTGCTCCCTGTATTCGGTATTGATGCCGCATTCACAGGGGAAGTAGAAGATGAATATTGGCAAGCCTTGAGCATCAATCCGGAGCAAAAAGACGAGATTTGCGTCAAATTCGTGGATCACGCTAGGGAAGTGGCCCGATTGTTTTCCTGACCGCTACACTTTGACACACCTCGGTAGGGTCGCCGGACTAGAATCCTGACCAAAGAGGCGATCCTTGGTGAAGCAGGATTCTGGGTGCGGGAAGCGGGCAAACCCTCTGGAATTGGTATGGGATGGCTGTTCTAACTGTCTGATTGAAATGGAAGCGTGATGAAAAATCTTGATCCCTGTACAGTGGTAATTTTTGGTGCGGCGGGAAATTTGGCGCGTCGTAAGCTGATTCCTGCCCTGTTTCAATTAGAGCGTTTGGGCCGGTTTCCGGAATCTTTGAGCATTTTGGCGCTGAGTCTGGAGGATCGCACGCGGGATGCCTGGCAAGAGGAAGTACGTCAGATTTTGTCTGAGCAACCCTATGATATCCTGGAAAAGTTTCTGGCACGTTGGCATTACCAGCGCATCGAACCTACCGAAGCGGGCTCCTATCTCAGCCTCAAAGAGACCTTGCTGGACACTTCACGGTTTTCTGCCAATCAGGTTTTTTATATGGCCGTGCGTCCAGCGGATTACCCAGGGATCGTTGAACAACTGGGTGGGCAGGGTTTATTGCAAGAAAAGAATGGGTGGCGCCGTGTCGTCATTGAAAAGCCCTTTGGCTATGATCTGCTGAGTGCTGAAACCTTGCAGGCGGGGTTGTACCGTCATTTGCAAGAACACCAGATTTATCGCATCGATCATTATCTGGGCAAGGGAACCGTGCAGAACGTACTGGTATTCCGATTTGCCAATGTATTGCTGGAACCCCTATGGAATCATAATTACATCGATTTCGTCCAGATCACGCAGTCGGAAACCTTGGGAATCGAAGGACGTGCTGATTATTACGAGGGGGCTGGGGCGCTGCGTGACATGATTCAGAGCCATTTGTTACAGGTATTGACCTTGGTGGCCATGGAGCCACCGGTGTCTCTCGATGCGGAGCATTTGCGGGATGAAAAAGTAAAAGTCCTGCAATCCATTCGTCCCATTCCCCAAAATGCGGTTCATGCCCATGCATTTCGCGGTCAATATTCTGCTGGGAGTATCGGCGGTGAATCCGTGGCGGGATATCAGGAAGAAGCGGGGGTGGCTAAGGACAGCACCACGGAAACCTATGCAGCGATGAAACTTTTTATCGATAATTGGCGTTGGTCCGGAGTGCCTTTCTACCTGCGTACGGGAAAACGTTTGGCGGAAAACAGCTCGGCTGTCTATATTCGCTTCAAAAGCCCTCCCCAGGATCTGTTGCGCTCGGCTCGTTTGGGTCCGACCCAACCCAACTGGATCATGCTGGGGATTCAGCCCGACGAATGTTTACGTGTCGAGTTGCAGGTACGTATGCCCGGTCTGGAATTGCAAACCCGCACCCTCAGTCTCGATGCGACTTATCGTCAGGGCGATGAAACCGATTTCAGCGCTTATGAGGAGTTATTGCTGGATGTGATTCAGGGGGACCATTCCCTATTTTTGCGTATCGATGAAGTCGAAGCCGCGTGGAAAGTGGTGGATCCCGTGCTCAAAGTCTGGGCGACAGAAAGAGAGTTCATTCAAACCTACCCAGCAGGCACTTGGGGTCCACGGGGAACTTATCGCTTGTTTTCTCATGAAGACCAGTTCTGGCGTCATGGTCTCGACCCCAGCGGGGCAGATCTTCATCCCTATTGAGGGGCGACATGACTTCATCCTTTGAATGGAAGCTGGGGCACGTCATTCTGTGTCCAAGTACGGAAGAACTGGCGCAGGTCGCCGCCGAGCACATCGCTCGCAGTGTGTCTACGGAGTTGACCCATCGTCCACGCTTTCATTTGAGTTTGGCTGGGGGGAATACGCCGGCGGCCTGCTATCGGCAACTGGCAGTGATTCCTCTGGAGTGGTCGAGGGTGGTATTGTCTTTGGGAGATGAACGCTGCCTCCCTTGGGGGCATCCGGAACGCAATGAATCCTTGGTTCGGGATACGCTGGTTGATCCTGCAGGCGCCGGTGCCGCACGTTTTGAGTCGGTCCCCGCGGAATTGGGGGCCGAGGAAGGAAGTCAACAGTACGCGCGTATACTGACGCAGTTGGGGCCACCCAACTTGGCTCTTTTGGGCTTGGGGGAAGACGGTCATACGGCCAGCCTATTCCCAGGAAATCCCGCTCTGGCACTGACTGAGGCAGCAGTTCCAGTGCACGGCGCGCCCAAATCGCCAGCGGACAGAATCTCCATGGGTTTGGGTTGGCTGCAACAGGCTCAAGAGAGAATCTTTTTGGTGACTGGCGCGAGCAAACGCGCCATTCTTCGTGAACTGAGTCAGGGCGCTCCGTTGCCGGCAGCTTTGGTGGGGTCTGCTTACTGGTATATCGAGGAAAGTGCCTGGCCTGGCAGGGTGGGCTGACCTCGATCAGAGCAATTCCACAGACTTTTCTCCAAACGCTTGGGTCATGGCATCCACCAGAGCTTCATCAAGTCGAAGGGGAGGAAGTTCCAGCACTCCGGAGGCATCGGGCCGACGATAATGTATCGTAAAGGGCAGGGTTCCTGGGGTATGTTGCGGGATTATTTGGAGCAACAGCTTTATGGCTTGTGGACCCTGCTCGGTCGAGAGATTGAGGCGCAAGCCACGGGCAAACTGAACGCGCGCCTGGGTCAATGATAGGACCTTTTCTGCGGTGAAGCGAATCCCTTGGGTGTACCCATCCAGGGACGCTTTGCCTTCCACCACCAACAAACGGTCTTCTTTCAACAGTGGTCGTACCTGATCAAATAATTCGCTGAATACGGTAATTTCGATTTTAGCGGAACTGTCATCCAGGCTGATGATCCCCATGCGGCCACGTCGAGTTTGTTGAACGCGGCTTTGTAACACGATGCCCGCCACACGAACAGGTTCTGCCCGAGGAGCGAGTTGGGCCAAGGGAGTCAATCCCAAGGTGCTGAGCAAGGACCGATAATGGGCGAAAGGGTGTCCGCTGAAATAGAATCCTAGAACCGATTTTTCATGGTGCAACCGGTCATTGGGAGACCAGTCTGCGACCGCTTTGAGAGGGGGGGCACTGTCGTCATTGGCCTCCATTTCCTCGAATAATCCGCTTTGGTTTTTGTGAATTTGATTTTGTTCTGCTTGGTTCAGAGCATCTTCCACGATGGCCAGAGAGGCGGCGCGGTTGTCGTTCAGAGAGTCCAGGGCCCCAGCCTTGATCAGTGCTTCGATGACGCGACGGTTGACGATGCGTTTGTCTGTGCGTCGGCAAAAGTCGAAGAGATGTTTGAAGGGACCATTGGCGGTGCGTTCCTGAACAATATGCAGTGCAGCACTTTCCCCGGTTCCTTTGACTGATCCCAAGCCATAACGAATTTCTCGATCACTGATGGGGCGGAAACGGTAGTCAGAGGTATTGATGTCGGGGGGAAGGATGATGAGTTGATTTTGCTGGGCATCCTCGACGAACAGTGCTACTTTGTCGGTATCATCGAGATCCCCAGAAAGCGTTGCGGCCATGAATTCGGCGGGGTAGTGGGTTTTGAGCCATGCTGTCTGATAAGAAATCATGGCATATGCGGCGGAGTGTGACTTGTTGAAGCCATACTCGGCAAATTTTTCCATCAGATCGAATAGCTGAGTAGCCAGTTTGACACTGACCCCGCGACTGGTGGCGCCTTCGATGAAGCGATTGCGCTGGCGTGCCATTTCGGCGCCATCTTTTTTCCCCATGGCACGACGCAACAGGTCGGCAGCCCCCAGTGTATAGCCCGCCAATACCTGGGCAATTTGCATGACCTGTTCCTGATAGACGATGACGCCATAGGTGGGTCGTAACACAGGTTCCAGAGAATGATGAAAGTAATCGACGGCCGCCTTTCCCTGCTTGCGGTAGATGAAGTCATCCACCATGCCCGATTGAAGAGGGCCTGGGCGATTGAGGGCCATAAGTGCGATGATGTCTTCGAAGGTATCGGGCCTTAGCCGTTTTTCCATATCCTTGGCAGTGCGTGATTCTTGCTGAAATACTGCGGTGGTATTACCAGAACCAAAGAGGGCATAGGTTTGTGGATCATCCAGCGGAATCTCGCTCAGTCGGAAATCCTGGGAAGCAGGATCAGGTCGCGCACGGATATGGCGTTCAGCCCAATCAAGGATAGTCAGGGTACGTAGCCCAAGAAAGTCAAACTTTACCAGTCCAACCTTTTCTACGTCATCCTTATCATATTGGCTGACCACAGCATCTGCCCCATCCTGACGGTACAAGGGGGTAAAGTCGGTGAGTTTCCCTGGGGCGATCAGCACCCCCCCGGCGTGCATTCCTACGTTACGCGTCAAACCTTCCAGTGTTTCAGCCAAAGTCAGCAATTCGGCCACTTCTTCTTCCTGAGAAGCACGTTGGTCGATTTGTGGTTCCATTTCGCGCGCTTTGGCGAGGGTCATGCCGATTTCAAAAGGGATCAATTTGGCCAATTGATCGACGAAGTTGTACGGCAGGTCAAGCACCCGACCCACGTCGCGGATCACGGCCTTCGCTGCCATGGTGCCGAAGGTGGCGATCTGAGAGACGGAATCACGGCCATAACGTTGACGCACATAGTCGATGACACGATCCCGTCCATCCTGACAAAAGTCGATATCGAAATCGGGCATGGAAACCCGTTCAGGGTTGAGAAAGCGTTCAAACAGCAGGTCGTAACGCAGGGGGTCGATGTCCGTTATGCCCAGACTGAACGCTACCAAAGAACCTGCGCCTGATCCCCGACCTGGACCGACAGGGACCCCATTTTTCTTGGACCAGTTGATAAAGTCGGCGACGATCAGGAAATACCCTGAAAATCCCATCTGAATAATCGTTTGGCACTCAAATTCGAGACGCTCCACATAGGTGGTATGTTCTTGCTGGCGCAAATTCACATCGGGGTAGAGTTCCAGAAGGCGCCGTTCCAATCCTTCCAAGGCCAATCGCTTCATGTACTCATCCAGAGTGACTCCTGGAGGGGTGGGGAAGTCGGGGAGGCGAGGTTTCCCCAGAGTCATTTGGAGTGAGCAACGGCGCGCAATTTCCACGGAATTTTCCAGTGCGGCAGGGACATCGTGGAACAAAACCGCCATCTCTTCTGGAGATTTGAAATATTGCTCTGTGGTAAACAGTCGTGGCCGTTGGGGGTCGGCCAAGAGACGCCCCTGGGCGATGCAGACACGGGCTTCGTGGGCTTTGAAATCTGCAGCGTGGGAGAACTGGATGGGGTGAGTGGCCACCACAGGAATATCGAGTTCGGCGGCAATCTGCAAGATCGGCTCGCACTGACGGTCTTGTGCAGGGTCGCCGATGCGCTGGATCTCCAGATAATAGTCATCACCCCAGAGCCGTTTCCAACGCTGGGCTCGTTCTAATGCCAGAGGGTGTTGCCCTGAGGAGAGGGCTTGTCCCACGTCGCCGTGGGTGGCACCAGAGAGTACCAGCAAACCTTCGCGTTCCTGTTCCAGTTGGGCCAGAGGGATATAGGCAACCCCTTGGTGCTGGTGATCGCGCCAGGCGTCGCTGAGCAAACGGCACAAGCCATGGTAGCCCTGGGCATTACGCGCTAACAGAAGTAATTTAAAGGGGTGTGGATGATGAGCATCCGCCTTTATCCAGACATCGGCTCCCGCGATGGGTTTGATGCCGGCTTTGCGCGCCTGCGAATAAAAGCGAATCCAGCCATATAAATTATTCAGGTCGGTCAGGGCCAAAGCCCCCATGCCCATGTCGCGCGCCAATCCGATGGCGGAATCGATGCGAACCAAGCCATCGCTGATGGAAAACTCAGTATGCAAGCGCAAGTGTACGAAAGACGGAGAGGGCATCAGCGACGGGCCTGAAAAAATTGACGCAGGAGGAGGCTTGAAGGAGTAGCCAGGACTCCTCCTTCAAGCACGGTATGGTGGTTCAGGCGGGTTTCTGCAAAAAGGTTTACGACACTGCCACACGCGCCGGTTTTGGGGTCTCTTGCGCCATATACCACCCGTGCCAGGCGAGCATGCTGGATGGCTCCAGCACACATGCAGCACGGTTCCAAAGTAACGAACAGAGTACAACCAGGCAGACGATAGTTTCCCAAAGACTGAGCAGCCTCACGCAAGGCCAGGATTTCCGCATGGGCTGAGGGGTCGTGCTGACGGATGGGGGCATTCTGACCACGACCGATAATTTGTCCATCCAGCACGACCACGGCGCCTACGGGAACCTCTCCCGTTAGGGCGGCATTTTCAGCCAATGCCAGAGCGGCAGTCATGAAGTCATCATCGGTCATGTGGTGGCCTGGGGCGCCGATTGAACCACCAATTGGGCTACTTTAAGTGGGTCTACACGGGTGATCAGGTGGCTATAGGGTCGAATGACATGGCCGAGGATCCCGTGATTTGGATCGGTATGGGTCCAGGCGAGTGACGGAATGGCGAGAAACTGTTCTACGGCAACCGCCATTTTCGGCAGAATGGGTTTGAGGTAGAGTGTCAGAAGACGGAACAGCTCTAGGCAGGTGCTGCAAACTTGTTGCAGTGCTTCGGTTTGCTCGGGTTGGCGGGCCAATTCCCAGGGTTTGTATTGATCAACGAACTGGTTGGCGAGATCCGTCAATGCCATGATTTCGCGCATGGCTTTGCTGGTATCCCGTGCGTCATAACAGGTGGCAATATGGTCGGCCTGAGCGCGAAACTGGTTAATCAGGGTGGTCTGTTCCGATGTCAGTGTCACGGCTAGGCGTCCGTTGAAGCGTTTGGTCAGGAAGCCAGCACTTCGGCTGGCCAGATTGATGTACTTGCCTACGAGGTCACTGTTGACACGCGCGGTGAAGTCCGCCAAATTGAGATCGATATCCTCCATGCTGCCATTCAGTTTGGCCGCTAGGTAATAACGCAGGTATTGGGGGTCGAGTAAGTCGAGGTAATGCCGGGCAGTAATGAAGGAGCCGCGACTTTTGGACATTTTTTGCCCATTGACCGTGAGAAATCCGTGCACGAACAGCTGGGTAGGAGTGCGGAGGTCGGTTTTGTGCAGCAATGCAGGCCAGAACAATGCGTGAAAGTATAAAATATCCTTGCCAATGAAGTGATACAGTTCCCACTGGCTATCCGGTTTCCAGGCTTCTTCAAAGTTCAGTCCCTGCAGATCGGCCAGGTGCTTGAAGGTGCCGATATAGCCAATGGGAGCATCGAGCCAGACATAAAAAAACTTGTTGGGTGCCCCAGGAATTTCAAAACCGAAATAGGGGCTATCCCGCGAGATGTCCCAATCGGTCAAACCGCTTTTGAACCATTCTTCCAGTTTGTTGGCGGCTTCCTCTGGAATAGTGCCGGAACGGGTCCAGGTGCGCAAGAAATCCTCACATTCCGCCAGACGCAGAAAGTGATGTTCCGACACCCTTCGTTCGGGAGGAGTCCCGGACAGTGCCGATTTGGGGTTGATCAAATCGGTAGGGGCATAGGAAGCTCCGCAGGCCTCACAGTTGTCACCGTATTGGTCGAGGGCATGGCAGCGAGGGCATTCTCCCTTGATGAAACGGTCGGGAAGAAACATCGACTCCACCGGGTCATAAAGTTGTTCGATGGACCGAATGGTGATCAGGCCCTTTTCCTTGAGACGCAGGTAAAGCTTGGACGCATACTCACGGGTTTCTGGTGAATGGGTGCTGTAATACAGGTCATGGTCGATATGAAAACCCTTAAGGTCAGCCAAATGCTCGTCATGGGCTTGGGCGATCATCTCCTCTGGCGTGATACCGCGGGCTTTGGCTGCCAGCATCACGGGGGTACCGTGGGTATCATCGGCGCAAAAATAATGCACGGTATGTCCGCGCATCCGCTGGAATCGGACCCAGATGTCGGTCTGGATGTGTTCCACAAGATGTCCCAAGTGAATGCTGCCGTTGGCATAGGGAAGGGCGCTGGTGACAAGTAGGGTGCGGTGCATAGGGGTCCTGTGGCGTGTTGGTCAAAAGGGTGGGGGATCCCATCCCCTTGGTATGGCGCTGCAAAGCACTGCAAATCGGATATTGTATCAATCCCATGCGAGATTTTCGAGACTCATACTATAATGACCTGTTGAATCTTTCCCATGGATCACTTTCAGGAGATAACAATGTCTGTTACGGAGCAAGCGGTCAGTACGCTCATTCAAGGTTTTGTCGATCCCAATACGGGTAAGGCATTGGGTGCCAAGGCGCTGCAAGCGCAGGCGTTGCAGGATGGACGGTTGACGGTGACAGTGGCTGTCGGTTATCCCGTGAATTCATTGGGCGCTGCAGTGGTTGATGGCTTGGCTGCAGAGTTGGGGGCGGTGGTAGGAGTGACCACGGTGGAAGTAAAAGTTGTTGCAAAGGTCAAAGCCCATGCGGTGCAAGCAGGGCTGAACCCGATCAGGGGAATCCGTAATGTCATCGCTGTAGCATCGGGTAAAGGTGGCGTGGGAAAGTCCACCACGGCGGTGAATCTGGCTTTGGCATTGCAAGCCGAGGGGGCTCGGGTTGGAATGCTGGATGCCGATATATACGGTCCATCCCAGCCGACCATGTTGGGAATTCAGGGTCATCCGGAAAGTCATGAGGATGGAGAATCGATGCGTCCATTGATGGGACATGGCCTGCAGACCATGTCTGTGGGGTTTTTGATCGACCCAGATCAGCCGATGGTGTGGCGTGGTCCGATGGTGACCCAGGCATTGGAGCAATTGCTGCGCGATACCCATTGGGAGGATCTCGACTACCTCATCGTGGATATGCCACCAGGAACGGGGGATGTACAATTGACCTTGGCTCAGAAGGTGCCGGTGACTGGGGCGGTGATTGTCACAACGCCCCAGGATATCGCCTTGCTTGATGCGCGCAAGGGATTCAAAATGTTTGAAAAAGTGGGGGTTCCCATCCTTGGTGTGGTGGAGAATATGAGCACCCACCGGTGTTCCCAATGTGGCCATGAGGAGCCTATTTTTGGGCAGGGGGGGGCGGCTCGTATGTGTATTGATTTCGGGACGGAGTTGATTGGGGCTTTACCCCTTGACATTCGGATTCGCGAACAGACGGATTCGGGAACTCCCACAGTGATTGCTGATCCATCCAGCACATTGGCCCAAACCTATCGTAAAATAGCCCAACGTGTCGCCATCAAGGTGGCCCAGCGAGGGGAAAACCCCAGCGTCAAGTTTCCCAAGATTGTGGTACAAAATACCTGAGAGTGAGGGCACTGGGGGCAGAGCCCCCAGTTTATCTTGGGTCAACAGGAGAGGTCATGAGTATCAAGTCGGATCGCTGGATTCGCCGTATGGCAGAGCAGCATGGGATGATCGAACCTTTTGAGCCACATCAGGTCAAGGAGGTGAATGGGCAGCGTATCGTTTCCTATGGCACTTCAAGCTACGGCTATGACATTCGTTGTTCAGATGAATTCAAGTTGTTTACCAACATCAATTCCACCATCGTTGATCCCAAGAATTTTGATGCCAATTCCTTTGTGGATGTCAAAGCTCCGGTGTGCATCATTCCTCCAAATTCCTTTGCTTTGGCGCGGACGGTAGAATATTTTCGTATTCCCAGAACCGTGTTGACCGTCTGTCTGGGGAAGTCCACTTATGCCCGCTGTGGCATTATCGTCAATGTCACCCCATTCGAACCGGAGTGGGAAGGGTTTGTCACCTTAGAGTTTTCTAATACGACGCCGTTGCCGGCAAAAATTTACGCTAATGAAGGGGTGGCGCAAGTACTCTTTTTTGAATCCGATGAGTCGTGCGAAGTGTCCTATCGTGATCGTGGTGGGAAGTATCAAGGCCAGCGTGGCGTTACCTTGCCTAAAATTTAATGGGATGATTGTCACATCGCGCACCAGACCTTTGTCATGCATTTGGTGATGTTTGTCTTTACTGTAAATTTTTATTCTCTGAATCCTTTAGGGATTTTTTTGTTTCAGGAGAGCGGTTTCCTGTTGCCATGAATTTGTTCTTCCATTCCCCTTTATAGTGATTTCCCGCAGTCGCGGATCAACAATCACTAGGGAGGGAATTTCAATATGAGTCGTTTTGGCAAGTCCATCGCGGAAATCAATCTGGGCATGCTGTACCTGGCACGGGAGGTACTCCAGCAGGATCGTCTCCAAGGGTTGCTTAATCTGGGGATCACTCAAAAAGTAGCCGATACATTGCTCGCTTTGTCAGCTCAGGAATTAAGCCATCTGGCGCAATCACCGGTATTGCTGGTGGGGTTGCGCTGGCATTCGGCGCGGGTCTGGGAATGTTTGAGTCAGTATGCTACGGGGACAGATACTGCTTTGCCCAGGGCGCTGTTATTGGGCGAAGGAGAGTACGATCATGTCCACTAAGCGCGATTTGCAGCAGGAAATTTTTCGTTATCGTCAAGCCGAAAAATTGTTGAGCTTGGGTGCGCGGGTTCCGGTGGTCATGGACATGACACACTTGTCCAGTTGGTTCTTGCGCAAGTTATCCCTGGAAATTAATGGCAAAGCTCCGAGCAAGGGGCAGATTCCCAACTCGGATCAGTGGTATCTGCGGCGCAAAAATCTACTCCAATCTTCTTTGTTTTGCCAGATATACCAACGTCTTGAGAAGGTCACGGAAGAATCTGTCGACGATTGTACCTTACTTGTCGAAGGGTATATTCAATGGCGATGTTGGATTCAATCCTGTGGACTGAGTCCGCAACTCACTCTGGATCGTGCATGGTGGTTGGTGAAGTCGCTCAAAATAAAGAACTTGCAGCAATGTCGTTGTCTGGGTTGCCAGGCACGGTATCTGCAACCCTGGGCACGTGTTCGTCATAGTTATCGTTGTCCTGAGTGTCGTTCCTCCATCGGCAAAAAGTCACATGCGGATGCGGGTCGTATATCCTCCTATCAGGCTTATGTATGACGCCGTGGACTTTGCTCACGGAGCACGAATGTGGGGCCTGTTTGCGCCCCGCATTCGTGCGACTGGCGCGTCATCTTCCCGCGCAGAATCTGGAGAGCGTTCTCCATGCGTCATTGCAGCGCATGACCCGTTGGGTGATGAATTTGCCCGCTCCCATCGAAGAGAGGACGATTTCATCGGATGTCAGTTCATGGCTCTTGTATCAGGCCGTAGAAAAGGCTCAGTCAGGGGTACGGGATGAAGTTGACGGGTCCCTCAAGTTGTCCAGGATCTTGGCTATCTTAGTGGAAACCCTACATACAGGGATTCTGTTCTGGAAAGTTTCTGCCCCCGATGATGCGGTTTATTGGGGAGGGTTTGGCTCTGGTTTGACTCGATGGAGTGAGGGCATGCATGCGACACGAGTTATGCTCGAACCGCAACCTCGGCCCCCTGGGTATTGGTTAACCCCAGCCTGTCTTGCAGGACGCATTTTGGCGGGGGAGGCTTGGCACCATCTGGAATCTTTAGGCGTATCGGGTGCGGTACCAAATTTGACTGTGCACAAGCCTAACGAAGTTGCTGTAATGCCGCATCATGAACCCACCCTTCGGGCACTACATTCATTGCTGGAGCGCAGAGTTTGGCGGGTAGGCGAAAAACCGGGGCAGTTATGGCGTGATGATCTGGGGTGGATGTTTCTTTATCCCTTGGCGGTGGCAGACATCTGCCGGGAAATGTGTCGATTGTGGCCTCATTATCCGGCATTATCGCCGGAGCAAGGACTGCAGAATTTGCGCATGGCGGAACTCGTGGTGAGCGGAGATATCGAGAGAATTCATCATCCGGTATTTCACCGCTCGGTGGCTGGGGTAAGAGTTGGCTGCGGCTTGCAGCAATGGTTGGACAAGCGCTTATCATGGTGAACTGGAATAGTGCCCCTCGCTCAACCCTGACTTGGGTGGCGCATTGGAGTTTCATGGCCATCGCGATGTTGGTGCTGTCTCGATGGCTGGGTTTGGATGGCTCCTTTACTCGGGAATTATGGGGGTATGGTCTAAATTTTTTGATGGCGCTGGAATTTTTGACGCGCAAAGATTTTCTGTGGCGGCGCGCGGGTTCTTCTTCACTGACCATCCGGCAACTGCTGTCAAGGATGCATCCCCATGGGGGGAAACTGTGGCTTGGATGGGGAGGCGATTGGAATAAGGATTTGCTGCAGCGCTTCATGGAGCGAGGGGCACAGGATCCAATGCAGGGAATGCGGGATACTCAGTGGCTTCATCATCGTTTGGAGATCCCCCTTGAACCGCGCGGAAACATGTTGATATTGGGGGCACCAGGATCGGGAAAAACTCAGGCGTTTTTGCTGTTTGCAGTGCAGGCCATTGCGCGTGGCGACATCGTCCTGGTTTTGGATCCCAAAGGGGGAACCACCTTGCCTAGGGCGTTGCGTGAGGTGTCCGAGTTGACCCGCCGACCCTACTATCAGTTGGTGGTTGCCCAGCCACAGGAAAGTTGTTCATTTGATTTGCTGGCCCATGGTCGGCACGCATCAGAGTTGGCCAGTCGCATTTCCCTGTTGCTCCCCCCGGCGGAGCAGGGAACCGTGTTTTCCCAATTTGCTTGGATGACGCTCTATCGCGTGATCAATGCCCAATTATGGTTAGGCGATTCCCTCAATTTTCCGCAGTTGCGTGCGCATATTCTGGATCAGGGGAAAGCGCTGTTCGGTATGTTGCTGCGTCATCCTCAGGTCGAACCACAAGTGCTGGCAGGGATCCGTGATTTGGCCAATCATGAGTCAGTGCATTATTCCAAAATGATTTTGGCATTGATGCCGCTACTGGACATTTTGGCGACGGGTGTTTTAGGGGAATTATTGACACGCCCCCAAGAGGTGACCAAGCCATTTTTGACAGTGGAAGAACTCGTGGCCCAGAGAGGGATTTTATATGTGGGCTTGGGGGCTTTGTCCGATGTGCGTGTGGCCCAAGCGTTAGGGGCGTTATTGCTGGCAGATCTGGCGGCCTGGATGGGCGACCGTTATCGTCAGGGGCTGGGAAAGGGGGCTAAGATTCAAGTGTTTGTGGATGAAGCGGCTGAAGTTTCTGGAGGAGCCTTCGTGCAGTTGCTGAATAAAGGGCGTGAATGTGGTCTGCAGGTAACCCTGGCTTTGCAGACGTTGGCTGATCTGGAAGTGGCACTTCGAGGCCCAGCAGAAGCGCGAATGATGGTGGGTAATGCGGCCCACCTGTTGGTATTGCGTACATTGGACCCGGATTCCCGAACAATTTTGGTAGAACGGGCGGGTAAGGTATTGCTTCGCGTGCGCCAGTCAGGGGCCTCGGTACAGGCGCAGCAGGGGGTGGGGTGGCTCAATCGCCACGGTCATGGGGCGTCCATTGCGCGTCCCTTACAGGAAGTGACGTTGATCCCTGAGGCCCTCTTGAGTCAAATGCAAGACCGTCACTTTGTGGGATATTTTGCTGGGCGTGGTTTGGTGGTTGGGCGACTACCGTGGGTGCGACATAGCGATTTTTAAAGGGAAATGAGATGTGGCTTCCATGGGGTTTGGAGATGATGCAAGATCAAGCGCTTTGGGGCGGTGAATTCGTCTTATATTCGGCATCCAAGGTGCTTTCTATGACGGATTCCCCACTTATGGGGCGATCCTTGTTTCGTCTGTTGTCTTGGGGCGCATGGTTTATGGTGTTTTTCCCCCTAGGGATGAGGCGATTCTGGCAGAAAAAAGGCGAATCAGTAGCGGACGAATGGTATCGCTGGCAGCGTATGGTTCTGTTGAAGCGCGGGGTAAAAATCTTGACCTTCTGCGGTGCTCTGGCGATATTCTGGCCCGGACCACTCCTTCCAGGAGTGATTCCTGCTTGTGCGATGCTTTTCTGGGCCACCTTGGCGGAATATATGCGCGTAACCGGCTTTTGATCACGGCAGGGACGGCATTCTCCATTAGAATGGTTATTACTCTCTATGCTTAGGGGCTTGGTCGTGGTTCTTCCCTTTTTTTTGGGTGGTTTGACAGGTTTGTTATTGGGGTTGACAGGAGCAGGTGGGGGGATGATTGCGTCCCCTCTGTTGATTCTTATTATGCACCAATCGGTTAACGAAGCTTCGCCCGTATCTTTGTTGGCGGTAAGTGTGGGTGCAGGGTTGGGGGCGTGGATGGGTTTGCGGCAGGGCATCGTAAGGTACCGTGCGGCGTTGTTGCTGTCCCTGCTGGGTTTAATGACTTCGCCCCTGGGGATCGGATTGGCGCGAATAATTCCCAATGCGCCGATGCTTCTAGCATTCGCTCTGGTGCTGATTTACCAAGGTTGGCGTTACTGGAAGCCTCCGAACCAGGGACAGGATCGGGACTCTCCCTGTTCCCTTGATCCGATTACCGGGCGGTTTGTCTGGAATGCGTCCTGTTTTCAGGCCATGGTGCGTATGGGAGCGACTACGGGATTTCTTTCGGGATTGCTTGGCGTGGGAGGAGGATTTGTGCTGGTTCCAGCATTGCGGCGCCATACCCCTTTGTCCATGCATAGTGTTACTGCGACCTCATTGATGGTGTTGACCATTGTTTCCCTGGGGGGGGTCCTTCAGTGGGCGGTAGTGGGGGATGTTGACTGGTCATTGACCTGGCCT
>VFSW01004100.1_pt1 | contig 21734 bp, 18 predicted proteins | sample 5358111 | NCBI WGS metagenome assembly VFSW01 (sample SAMN11554181, study PRJNA540505) | mine drainage metagenome | isolation source: sediment from site ElyBrook_90M | place: USA: Ely Copper Mine, Vershire, VT | collected 2017 | reverse complement strand
ATTCAGTTATTTAAATTATGGCAGCTTTTGGCACAGAAAAAGTACTTTCAGTTCATCATTGGAACGACACACTATTTAGTTTTACCACAACCCGTGATGCAGGGCTTCGTTTTGAAAACGGGCATTTTGTTATGATCGGCCTTGAGGTGGAGGGGAAACCCTTAACCCGCGCCTATAGTATTGCGAGTGCCAATTATGAAGAGCATTTAGAGTTTCTCAGTATCAAAGTGCCCAATGGTCCATTAACGTCACGCCTACAGCACATTCAAGTGGGCGACAGTGTGCTCGTTAGTAAAAAACCGGTTGGCACCCTTGTCATTCATGATCTACTGCCTGGTAAACATGTGTATCTCTTTGCTACCGGCACGGGGTTGGCGCCCTTTATGAGTATTATTAAAGACCCTGAAACCTATGAGCGTTTTGATAAAGTGATTCTCGTGCATGGCGTGAGGCAAGTATCGGAGCTCGCTTATCGCGACTTCATCAAGCATGAGCTACCTAACAATGAGTTCTTTGGTGAAGAGGTTAGACAAAAACTGATTTACTACCCCACTGTCACACGGGAAGAGTTTGAGACCACAGGACGCGTCACTACCCTCATTGAAACGGGACAATTATTCAAGGATATTGGCCTACCAGCCCTTGACCCACAGGTTGACCGAGCAATGATTTGTGGCAGTCCAGGCATGCTCAAAGACATCTCAAAGCTTCTTGATGAGCGGGGTTTCAATATCTCTCAAGGCGTTGGAGAGCCTGGTGACTACGTGATCGAACGCGCCTTTGTGGATAAATAGTAGGACTTAGTCCTGTGCCCTTTGGTGCGTTTGAGCCAGGACCAAATATACCGCAGGCACCACAAATAACGTAAATAACGTGCCAATGGATAGCCCTGAAAAAATCACAATTCCCATGGCCCGGCGCCCAGCCGCCCCGGCACCGCTGGCTATCACTAGGGGTAACACCCCTAACACCATGGCCGCGGTGGTCATTAAAATAGGTCGCAAACGAATAGTAGCAGCACTAATTATCGCGTCTAGTTTAGACAGGCCTTCCTGTTGTTTTTGATTGGCAAACTGCACAATTAAAATTCCATGTTTACTAATGAGTCCCATTAGGGTAACTAGCCCAACCTGGGTATAAATGTTTAAAGTGGTGACGCCTAAATTAATAAAAATTAATGCGCCAAATAAAGCCATGGGCACTGAAAAGAGAATCACTATGGGGTCTCTAAAGCTCTCAAAGAGCCCTGATAACACTAAATACACCATTAATACAGCAAAAAGTAACGTCACAACAAAACTTCCTGACTCCTTCACATATTGTCTTGAGGCGCCAGAATAATCAATGTTGTATCCTGAGGGCGCGTATTTTAAGGTGGTTTTTTTAAGGAACGCTAAGACTTGATCTTGGGTGACAAAGGGCGTCGCAACTCCGGCAATGGTGGTAGCATTGAGTTGCTGAAAGTGGCTCACCACCTCAGGCACTACCTCTTGGGTCATTTTACCAATGGAGCGGGCACTGACCATTTGGCCACTGGCCGTTTTAAAGTGTAAATCTAACAACTGGTCAGGATTAAGACGCTCCACCTGCTCCACCTGCGGGATCACTTTGTAGGAGCGTCCTTCTATTGAAAAGTAATTTATATAGCCTGCTCCCAACGCACTATTTAAAGTCGTGGCAATATCCTTTTGCGTTAACCCAAGATTACTCGCCATATTTCGGTCCACCACAAAGGTAGACTGGGGCTTATCAATTTTAAGATCCTTATCAATGAAGAAAAACATCCCACTATTTCTGGCCTCATCCAACACTTTTTGTGCGACTTCATTTAAATTAGCAAAAGAATCGGTGGTGTTAATCACAAACTGGACGGGTAGCCCTTGAGTGCCGGGCAATGGCGGAAACTGAAAGGCCGCCACCCGAGCTCCTGGTAAAGCACCCCATTTCATTTGCAGGTCTTTTTGCAAGACCTCAGCGCTCCTCTTACGTTGGTCCCAAGGTTTAAATACCACTCCACCAATACCCTGATTAATCACAGGTGAGCCCGTTATTTGAAACATTTGCATATACTCGGGTTCGGTTTTGGCAATACGATGCAATTCATCAGCATAGTGTTGCATCTCATCGGAGGAGGGGTTAGGAGGCCCGGTCATGGAGTAGAGAACAATACCTTGGTCTTCCGTAGGCGCCAACTCCTTCGCGGAGGTCATAAATAAATAGACCGCGCCAAGCAATAATAATACCCCCATGACCACAAGAACTGACTCGGTTTTTAACAGCGCCGTTAACACCCGCTGATAGCCTTGATGAACCCTTTCAAACTGACGGTCAATCCAATGGGCAAAGGCGTTACCATGCTGGTTATTGGTAAAAAATTTAGAGCACATCATGGGCGAGAGAGTAAGTGCAATAATCCCAGAGACAGTCACCGCCCCAGCTAGGGTAAAAGCAAACTCGGTAAATAGTGCCCCCGTTAACCCTCCTTGAAAACCAATGGGAATATAGACTGCTATGAGCACAACCGTCATCGCTAAAATGGGTCCTCCCAATTCCCTGGCTGCTAAGAGCGAGGCCTCCCAAGCAGACTTGCCTTCCTCATTCATATGGCGATCGACGTTTTCTACCACAATAATGGCGTCATCCACCACAAGACCGATGGCAAGAACCAAGGCAAGTAACGTTAAGAGGTTAATGGAGTAACCCAAGATTAACATAACCAAAAAGGTGCCGATTAAGGATAAGGGCATAGCCACCACAGGAATGACTACCGCCCGCAGATTTCCTAAGAACACAAAAATCACTAAAGTCACAATAATTAAGGCCTCAATGAGGGTTTTCGCTACCTCATGTATGGAGGTTGTAATATATTGAGTGGAATCATAGACAATATTGCCAGTGAGCCCGGTGGGCAGTTTAGCTTTAATAGAGGGGAACACTTTACGCACACGCTGGGCTACATCGAGCACATTGGCATTAGGCGCCACTTTAATGCCGATAAATACAGATTTCTGACCATCAAAGGCCACATTAAAATCGTAGTTATCAGCGCCTAACACTACCTTGGCCACATCCTTCAATCGCACAATGGTATTACCCGATTGTTTGACAATCAGATTGTTAAATTCCTCTACACTGTGTAAATCGGTATTCGCCGTTAAATCAATACTGACGGCCTGTCCCTTGGATGACCCAATCGCAGCCAAGTAATTGTTAGCAGCTAAGGCTGCGGCCACCTCTGCCGCACTCACCCCAGTGGCTGCCATCTTGCTATCAATCAACCACGCCCGTAGCGCAAAATTACGCGCGCCTAAAATCTCTGCGGTTTGCACGCCTTCAATAGAATCTAGTTGGGGCTTCACTTCCCGTAATAAAAAATCCGTAACATTATTAGTGGGCAATACATCACTGTAAAAACCCATATACATCGAGTCAATGGTTTCGCCAATTTTGACGGATAACACCGGTTGCTGAGTACCCGTTGGCAATTGATTCAGTACGGTGTTTACCTGAGTGTTGATCTCTGTTAGCGCTTTATTTGGATCGTAATTAAGACGCAGTGTGGCGGTAATGATGGAGGTCCCTAATAAACTGTTTGAGGACAAATAATCTATCCCCTGAGCTTGGGCAATGGCGGACTCTAGGGGCTGGGTGATGAAACCGGCCACGGTTCTGGCATCAGCGCCAAAATAATTAGTGGTAATGGTAACCACAGCATTTTGTGTCCGCGGATATTGGTTAACGGGTAAACCAAAAATAGAACGCAAACCCAATACCAGAATAAAACAACTCACCACCACTGACAAAACGGGTCTTCGTATAAAAATATCTGTAAAAGACATTATTGCAATCCTATTAATGTTCTTGTGGTGTGGGGGCGGGATTATTGGCTGGCTCAACAAGGTGAGAGACAGTCACAGGAATCCCTGTTTTTAACTTTAATTGCCCGCTCGTCACCACTAAATCGCCTGGCTTCAAGCCTGAGAGAACGGCAATTTGATCGCCTCTTGTGGCCCCGGTGGTCACAAATACCTGCTCGGCGGTGGCCTTACCTGCTGCCCCCTCCTTCACCACAAACACCGTGGCTCCGTAAGGGTTAAAGCTAATGGCACTTTGTGGCAGAGTAAGGTAATTCCGAGGCTCACCATATTGCCAATGAATCATCACAAACATGCCAGGCAATAGGCGTTCCTGCACATTATGGATAACTCCTTGGATAGCAATATTGCGGGTAGCCTGATCAATATCAGAACTTAAGGCATCAATTTCACCCTTAAAAGTGGTGTTAGGCCACACATCGGTGGTCACTGAAATACTCTGTTTGACTTTGAGCACACTTAACAGCGATTGCGGAACGTTAAAATCAGCTAACAGAGGAGATGTTTGCTCTAAATTCACAATTTTATCCCCCACATTAACATATTGCCCGGGATTTACCGAAGTAATACCCACCCGTCCTGCAAAGGGGGCACGGATGATTTTTTTCTCCACCAAGGCCTTTTGCGCAGCTACCTGCGCGAGTTTACTGTGATAATCCGCCTCATCATTTTGAAGTTGCAACAAACTGATGGCTTTGACGCGATATTGTTTGCGATCTCTCTCAAGAACGAGTTTGGCTAAATTGAGAGCCGCTTTTAGCACTTGTAATTGCGCTAACTCGTTATCATTATTGATCACCACTAAGATTTGCTTCTCTTTTACTCGTTGACCGGAATGAAACAACACCTGTTTAATGAGGCCCGCCGACTCAGTACTGAGGGTGACACCGTGCAGAGCTCTTAAGCTTGCTACCTCTTCCACAGTAGGGACCCATTGACTAGTAGACACCCTCATGGCTGTAACACTTTGCGCAGGAACCCCCGCAGCACTCATGTATTTTTTGATGGCATATTGTTTGAATAAATTAAACCCAACGATAGCACCCATTAAAATGACCACGAAAATTAACATGATCATCATGCGTCGTCTGGTTAAAGATTGCTTTGTGCCCTGTTGACTGTCCATTGTTTTTCTCTTCAATACCGAATAAGTTATTGTTTAGAAGAAAGCGTGTCGCTATTCCATCCGCCACCCAAGGCCAAGAAAAAAGCCGCCGTATCATTCAGGCGATCCGCTTGCGCCTGCAGTAAACCAATTGCAGATTGTTCTTGATGAAGTTTTGCATTCAGCAATTGAATATAGCTCATGGACCCCGTCTCAAACTGCGTTTGCATCACACTCAATTCCTCCAGGGTAGCTTCAAAGCTTTGGTGGCTTTGGTCTAGATTTTGCCCGTCCGCTTCAAGGGTAGTCAGGCTATCAGCCACATTCTGGAAAGCATTCAACACCGTTTGTTGATAGGTTAAGGCTGCACTTTTTAAGGAGGCTTTAGCAGCCGCCGTTTGCGCTTCTAAGGCCCCACCGTGAAATAATGGCTGGACGATTCCAGAGGACAAGCTCCACACCGCTGAATTTCTAGAAAAGATGGAGTTGGGGTTAGCTGAGAGTGTGCCGTAGGTGGCATTTAACGTGATATTGGGGTATTCACCGGAGAGAGCCACCCCCACTTGCGCCGTGGCCGCATGAAGAAGTGCCTCGGCATTTAAAATATCAGGGCGTTGGCGAATAAGCGTTGAAGGCACTGATAAAGGGAGGTCTTGCGGTAGTTGTATAGTTGACAGATCAAGATCAGCCAACCGACTTTGTGCTGGAGTTTGCCCTAAATAAACTGCTAACTGATGATCAAGACGCTGATAACGGCTGATCAACGCAGGCAACGACTGTCTCATTTGCGCGAGGGACTCCTTGGCGCTCGCCACGTCCGATGGCGAGAGAGCTCCTAACTGATAACGTGTTTTGGTGATGCCGAAGAGCTCCTCCTGCTGCTGAATCATGGTACGGGTGAGTACCAGTTGATTCTTCACTTGCGCCCGCGATATAGCGGTGGTAATCACATTAGCAATCAACGTTATTTTTGCTGCTTCATAGGTATACGCTTGACTTTGCGCCTCGGCATAACTGGCTTCCAATTGTCGGCGCACTCCGCCAAATAAATCTAAATTATAAGCAACGTTGACCGAGGCATTAGTTAAACTAAAAATACTGGGTGGACTGGGTTGACCGAAGGATGCCGGATTAAAACGCTGTTTGGTTTCAGAGAGATTGGCGTTCACACCAGGCAAGGATAAGGATCGATCAAGAGCCAGTGCATTTTGCGTAGCGCTCACCAGAGTTTGTTGTAAGGACTCTAAGTTGGGATTGTGATGAAGAGCCACTTGTACCATCTGGTTTAACTGCTCGTTACCAAAGGCTTGCCACCATTCTTTTTTAACGCTGGCCTCTGATAAATGTTGGGTAGCGCCATGAGTATCCTTCTCATTCGCCGAAATGGCAGAGGGATTCCCTCCTTTAACGTAGGAAATAACCTGTGGTGCAGCAGGACTCTTAAAGTCCGGCCCAACCGCACAGCTACTTAATCCTAATATACAGCATGTAAAATAAATGAACCGCATGGCTTAGCTCTGACCCCAACGTAAATAGGCTACTTCATCACTGTGTTTTGCATCTACCCACTTCTCTTGATCCTGGGTCACTTCTTTTTTCCAAAAAGGCACCGTGGACTTTAAGGCATCCATAAGAAACTGAGCGGCCTCAAAGGCCTCAACGCGATGCTCACTTAATACCACCACACACACAATATCCTCAGCCACCGCAAGGCGTCCCACTCGATGAATCATTAATGTGTCGATGAGTGACCAACGAGAACGAGCTTCATTCTCTAGGCTAACCATGGACTTTTCTGTCATACCAGGATAATACTCCACCTCAAGATGGGTGAGTTGACCCAGTGTCCCCATCTCCCTCACCGACCCCACAAAACCCACCACGGCACCTACTTGGTGATGTCCGGCCTTGAGTGCGTTAACTTCAACCCCTAAATCAAAGGAATTGGTTTGGATCCTAACAGACACAGTTTACCCTCCTGTGACGGGCGGGAAAAGAGCTATTTCATCATTATCAGAAAAAATATCCTGCCATGAAGCTCTTTCTTGATTAATAGCGATTTGTAAGGGGCCTGTCTCCTGAAATACCTTCAGCCATTGCGGGCCCCTCAAACATAAAAAAGCTTTTAATTGATCACCCTGATTAACCCCCTGAGGTAGCGTTAATTGCTCTTCAGAGAGGTTTAGTTTTTCCCTTAGGGACGCAAAATATTTAACGGTAACATTCATGGTGTAATAACCTTGATGAGTTAAGTCATTTCTAAAATAAAATCTACAATGGCTTGGGGCTGATTAATATCAAGTTGAATTAAATTATCCGTGGTGTTCTGGTCACTGGCAATAGCCACCACAAAGGGATCCGTTGGCGCAATCCGAGGGTGCCCAGTACTCTCTCGCCATACTTCGATTTTCTTGATGGGATGGGTCTTAAAGCCTTCTACAATAACAATGTCAGGATCCGTAAGCTTAGCCAGTAATTGATCCAGGTCAGGCTCCACTTCATGGCGCAACTCATGCATCAGCACCCAGCGATGACTGGAGGACACTAATACTTCCGTGGCCCCCGCTTCGCGGTGACGCCAGGAGTCTTTGCCGGGCACATCAATGTCAAAGCGATGGTGAGCATGCTTAATCACTGATACCCGTAAACCCCTTGCCACCAAGAGGGGTATCAATTGCTCAATGAGTGTCGTTTTTCCAGAACCAGAATAGCCTGCAAAACCAATAATCTTAGCCACTAAAACTCCCTTAATCCTAATAGAGTGAGAGGGTTAATATAGGATTTTACTCAGCGCCTCGTGCTGCTTTTTTACGGTCATGCTCGAGCAAGTAGCGTTTTCTTAAACGTATACTATCAGGGGTAATCTCCACCAATTCATCATCGGCAATAAATTCAATGGCCGACTCCAAAGTCAGTACAACGGGGGCATTTAAAATCACGGCCTCATCTTTTCCAGCCGCTCTGATGTTGGTCAATTGTTTGGTTTTAACCGGGTTCACAATTAAATCATTGTCACGACTGTGAATACCAATAATCATGCCCTCATAAACTCGATCTCCTGGCACCACAAACATGCGGCCCCGATCTTGCAATTTCCATAGAGCATAGGCCACAGCCTCACCCTGCTCAGCGGAAATCAATACCCCGTTATGGCGAGCTGGAATATCTGGCTTCATTTGATCATAATCATCAAACACGTGGCTGATTAAACCAGTACCGCGGGTGAGCGTTAAAAACTCCGATTGAAAACCAATTAATCCGCGGGCAGGGATACGGTAATCTAACCGCACACGACCACGGCCATCGGACTGCATGTCCTGTAAGTCGCCCCGTCTTTCCCCTAAGGCCTGCATAACAGGCCCCTGATGTGTTTCTTCCACATCCACGGTCAGCATTTCAAAGGGCTCACATTTTTGACCATTCACTTCTTTTAGTAACACGCGAGGGCGTGAGACGGCCAATTCATAACCCTCACGACGCATGTTTTCTAACAGAATCGTTAAATGCAATTCACCACGCCCGGACACTAAAAAGACGTCAGTATCATCCGTGTCTTCTACTCGTAGCGCCACATTACTTAATAACTCACGATCTAACCGCTCACGCAGTTGACGGCTTGTCACAAACTTACCCTCTTGTCCAGCAAAGGGCGAGGTATTTACCTGAAAATTCATGGTCAAAGTAGGCTCATCAACGGCCAGCATAGGTAATGCCTCCGGTTGACTGACATCGGTAATGGTGACTCCAATACCAATGTCTTCAATACCATTGATTAACACAATATCCCCCGCTTCAGCCACCTCAAACTGAACACGCTCCAGTCCCTTAAAGCCCAACACTTGGTTCACTTTGGCTTTTTTAGGCGTAGAATCAGGACCGCGCATGACCATCACTTCCTGATTAGGCTTGATGCGGCCACGGTGAATGCGGCCAATACCAATACGGCCCACAAAACTCGAGTAATCAAGAGAGATAATTTGTAATTGTAAGGATCCTTCTGGGTTACCTGGGCGCTCGGGCACATATTTCACCACGGCATCAAAGAGTGCTCTCATGTCAGTGGCTGATTGAGTTGGATCTAAGGTGGCGTAGCCTTGCAGTGCTGAGGCATAGACCACGGGAAAATCCAGTTGCTCTTCCGTAGCGCCCAGCTTATCAAATAAATCAAAGGTATGATTTACCACCCAATCTGGCCGTGCACCCGGGCGATCAATTTTATTCACCACCACAATGGGTTTTAAGCCCTGCGCCAGGGCTTTTCTCGTCACAAAACGGGTTTGCGGCATCGGTCCTTCCACGGCATCCACCAGTAACAGCACCCCATCCACCATGGACAGCACTCGTTCTACTTCACCACCGAAGTCGGCGTGTCCTGGGGTATCCACGATATTAATATGCGTGCCTTCATACTCCACAGCACAGTTTTTAGCTAAGATCGTAATCCCACGTTCTTTTTCAAGATCGTTACTATCCATTACCCGCTCAGATACCGATTGGTGGGCAGCGAAGGTACCTGATTGTTGTAATAACTTGTCCACCAGGGTGGTTTTACCGTGGTCAACGTGAGCGATAATTGCAATATTACGAAGTTGTCGTGCCATAATAAGTGGATCCAATAATATATAGCCCTCTATTCTATCATGCCTCGGGGGTTGCTTATCCGAGAAAAATTAGCCATAGTCACAACTATGACAGCAAAAATAATATTAAAGATCGATGTGGATACGCTAAGGGGGACGTTAGAGGGGGTGCCCAACCTCCTGAAATGTTTCAACACACACGAGGTACCTGCCACATTTTTGTTTAGCCTTGGCCCTGATAACACGGGTCGCGCCATTAAAAGAGTGTTCAGGCCTGGCTTTTTAAATAAAGTTTCGCGCACCTCAGTACTCGATCATTACGGCCTCAAAACGCTCCTCTACGGGACCCTTCTGCCTGCCCCTGATATTGGTGTAAGAGCACGTTCCATTATTCAACATACCGCAGCCCAAGGTTTTGATGTGGGTATCCACACTTGGGATCACATTACCTGGCAAGATGGCATTAAAGAAGCAAGTAACGCCCACACGCTGGAGCTCATGAATAAAGCCTTGCAACGTATCGAAGACATTCTCGGTAAACCCTGCACCATTCATGGTGCAGCGGGTTGGCAAATGAATGATTTCGCTTATCAATGGCTAGATACCAAAGGTTTTAAGGCCTCCTCAGACTGCCGCGGCGCTTATCCATTTCTACCCATGATCCATGGTAAGCCACTGAACTGCCCCCAACTCCCCACGACGCTACCCACCCTGGATGAGCTCATTGGACTGAATCAACTGGATGCCTCGAATGTGGCCCAACACATTCTCTCGCACACCGAGACATCTGATAAAGCACTAGAAGTATTTACCCTGCATGCAGAACTTGAGGGAATGAAGTTACTCTCAGTATTGGATCAGTTAATTACCGGCTGGAAAAAACAAAAGTATACATTTGTCACAATGAGTGATTATGCTTCTCAAATTACCGACCCTCTACCTTGGTGTGAAATCAATTGGGCTGAGGTGCCAGGTCGTTCTGGATCACTCATGTGTCAAAACACTAACAATCATTTGATATCAATTTTAGGAGGATAATACAACATGGAATTAATGAGCCTTGTACCCGATTTCACACTTCCCGCCACCGGGGGATTTAACTTTCAGTTGAGCGCCATGAGGGGAGCCCCATTAGTGTTATATTTTTATCCTAAAGATGACACACCAGGTTGCACCGATGAGGGCTTACAATTTAAAACCCTTTATGAGGAATTCAAACAATTAAAATGTTCTGTCATGGGTATTTCCCGTGACAGTATTGCCTCCCACGAACGCTTTAAAAGTAAATTCGACTATCCCTTTCCTCTGCTCAGTGATGCCGATGAAATTGCCTGCACACTATTTGATGTGATCAAAATGAAAAATATGTATGGCAAACAAGTTAGAGGTATTCAGCGCAGTACCTTTGTCATCGATAGTGAGGGAAAACTCAGACAAGAGTGGCGCGGGGTGAACGTTCCGGGACACGCTCAAGCGGTTTTAGACTGTATTAAGAGCCTATAATTATATATTTACCTATACCTAAGGAAATCCGAGTTCATGGTTAAACAATCCGCTACAGAAAAAAAACTGTTTGTTCTTGATACCAATGTATTGTTACACGATCCCACCTCTCTGTTCCAATTTGAAGAGCATGATGTCTATCTGCCCATGATTATTTTGGAGGAGCTCGATAACAATAAAAAAGGGATGACTGAGGTAGCTCGCAACGCAAGACAAGTGAGTCGTTTCTTAGATGAGATTATTACCAAAGACAAGGGCGATATTACGAGTGGAATTCCTCTGGCAAGAGAGGGCGAAAAAAATGTCACCGGCTCTTTATTTCTTCAAACAGTAACAGGGGGGATGCTCTCATTGCCCTTGAATTCTGAAAAGGGTGACAACCAAATTCTAGCGGTTGCTCTGGAATTAAAACATGCCCAACCTAACCGCTTGATAATTTTGGTTAGTAAAGACATTAATATGCGCATTAAAGCCCGGGCACTGGGCGTGGACGCAGAGGATTACTTTAACGATAAAGTATTAGAAGACAGTGATTTACTCTACACAGGAACTCGTGAGCTGGCCCCTGAATTTTGGGATAGCCATGGAAATGATATCGAGTCCTGGCAAGAACAGGGGAAAACTCTCTACCGTATCAAAGGACCCATGGTGAGCTCTTTTTTACTCAATGAGTTCGTCTATCAAGATGATGCTGAAACTCCCTTTTATGCTTTCGTCAAAGAAAAAAATAACCAGTTCGCCGTCCTCCAAACCCTTCGCGATTACACCTCACAAAAAAATAATATCTGGGGTATCATGGCCGCTAACAGAGAACAAAACTTTGCTCTCAATCTCCTGATGGATCCTGACATTGATTTCGTGACCCTTTTGGGTCAGGCGGGTACGGGTAAAACATTACTGACTCTCGCCGCAGGTCTCATGCAAACCCTTGAGCATCAAACCTACTCAGAGATCATCATGACGCGCGTCACCGTTCCTGTGGGAGAGGATATTGGCTTCTTACCCGGCACAGAAGAGGAGAAAATGATGCCGTGGATGGGCGCCTTAGAGGATAACCTTGATGTGTTAAACAAAAATGATGATGAAGCGGGTGATTGGGGACGCGCTGCCACGCGCGACTTGATCCGTTCGCGCATTAAAATTAAATCCTTAAACTTTATGCGTGGTCGAACATTCTTAAATAAATATTTAATTATTGATGAGGCGCAAAACTTAACCCCCAAACAAATGAAAACCTTAATTACTCGGGCAGGTCCTGGCACCAAGGTGGTGTGTTTGGGTAACATTGCCCAAATTGATACGCCATACTTGACCGAAGGCAGTTCTGGATTAACTTACGTGGTAGACCGCTTTAAGGGTTGGCGTCACAGCGGACACGTGACACTGCAAAGAGGCGAAAGATCACGTCTTGCTGATTACGCCGCAGAAGTGCTTTAACATTCATGAATCGTGGCTTTTATATCATTCTGAGCGCTCAGTTTTTATCGGCCTTAGCAGATAACACTTTGCTCTTTGCGGCTATTGCCTTGCTTAAAATGCTTTCAGCACCACCGGAGTATGTACCGATTCTGCAGCAGTTTTTTGTGGTCTCCTACATCCTCCTGGCGCCCTTTGTAGGGGCTTTCTCCGATGCCCTACCAAAGGGACAGGTGATGTTTATCAGCAATTTGGTCAAGCTCTTGGGTTGCGTCGCCATGCTCTTTGGTGTTAATCCCCTCTACTCATACGCACTAGTGGGTTTAGGGGCAGCCGCTTACTCTCCAGCCAAGTATGGCATTTTAACGGAGTATCTCCCCTCCTCCCTACTGGTAGTGGCTAACAGCTGGATGGAAGGTTTGACTGTACTCGCCATTATTATGGGAGCCGTATTAGGCGGTCTGATTTTAAACGAGCATTTTTGGGCTTATGGTTCATTCAATCATCTCTTAGAATCTCTCATGCTACCCACCATCAATAGCCCACAGTTTTCCATACTCATTGTGTTGGTGCTCTATATTCTGGCTGCTTTATTTAATTTAAAAATCCCTCAGGTAAAACTGGATCATAAACTTAAAAACAATCATCCCTTTTATATTATTTTAGATTTTGCGCGCTCCTTTAAAATGCTTTGGCAGGATCCCTTAGGAAAAGTCTCCCTCGCAGTCACCACTTTGTTTTGGGGCGTGGGCTCAACCTTACGACTCATTGTGTTAGTCTGGGCCGGCCTACAACTTCATTTCTCTTTAGAACAAGCCACGCAAATCACTGCCGTATCTGCCATTGGCATCGCCATAGGCGCCATTGCGGCCGCCAAACTGGTCACCCTCGAAAACTCACTGAAGGTGTTGCCAGTGGGCATTGCTATGGGGTTTGCTATTTTTGGCATGTTGTTCATTCATGACTGGCACAAAGCCATTGCTCTCTTAATCTTAGCTGGCGCCATGGGGGGATTTTTTGTGGTGCCTATGAATGCCTTACTGCAACATCGCGGCCATCAATTAATGGGCGCAGGACACAGTATCGCAGTCCAAAATTTTAATGAAAACATCAGTATTTTATTGATGATGGGTGTCTACGCACTAGTGATTCGTGCAGACCAACCCTTGAATCGTCTCTACCATTTTTTGGGTATCAGGCATTTTAAAGAAGCGATATTGCTACCAAGTGAGGCGGCCTTTTATACCAGCGTGATATTATTAGCGGGCTTTATTAGTGGGGTGATGTATTGGCTATACCGTCGTTACCGCCACGTCAATTATATTGATTAATAACGTTCACATACTCAGTTTTTTGGCATACATGAAATCCCGCCAGGCGCGGGATTTTTCCTGCGGTTGTCTTAATAAAGCACCCATATCCAAGGTAACAATGGTATTGATACCAGCTAGGGTGTAAGTTTTCTGTCTCATTTCAGACAAAGGCACATCCAGGTTAAGTAATAACTTAGCCACGATCCTCCCCATTAACACGATGACTCTGGGCTGTAAGAGTGCCATTTCCTCCATCAGGTATTGACGACAGGCGATAAACTCCTCTTCTCTGGGGGGACGGTTATGCTGTGGACGACACTTAACGAGATAGCAATGATAGGTGTCGGTCAAGGCAGTGAGCTCTACTGCCTGCAGTAAATTCTTGAGCACCTCTCCTGCCGTTCCCTGTAGAGGAAGATTATGTAAATCCTCCTCAGCACTGGGCGCCTCTGCAATCAATAACCATGTTGCACTCTGACTGCCCTGCCCCACCATGGCCTGTGTTCTGACACCATGAAGAGCGCAAGCGGTACATTGATTCACCCTCTCAAGGAGTGAGGTGGATATATTCGTACTGTGGCTTGGCGCTGGAGAGGGCGGAGTCAAGACCGCCACTTTCTCATGGTTGGTCTCAGGGGTCACAGGAACAACCGTGGGCGGCAACTTTGTTGGAAGCCTCGACTCTTCTTGTGCTAAAGAGGGGGTGGCGTGTTGGCTCTGGAACAAGGCCAGAGTGGACCACAGATTCATTTCGCGTAATAGCGCTTCGTCACGATTCATAGGGTTTTTCTCATCACCACAGCATCCTCTCGACCCCGCTCAAGGGGATAGTATCCTCGGCGTCGACCAATTTCCATGAATCCCACCTTGTCATAAAGATGACGAGCGCCATGGTTACTCTCCCGCACCTCCAAATAGATTTCTTTAAGGTGTTGACTTACCGCCAACTCCAGCACTCCTGAAATAAGTCGTTGGCCCAAGCCACGACGGTGGTGTTGGGGATCTATAGCAAAATTTAATATATGTAACTCATCTATGACTGGCATGAATACAGTATAACCCAGCCCTTGCTGATTCACTGTCAACATGAGGCCCATGGCCCCTGAACCGAGTGAGTCCTTAAAATTTCGCTCAGACCATGGGTGAGAAAAAGCAACCCGCTCGATCGCCATCACCTGCGGTAAATGCTCCTCCACCATGCTCTCAAGACAAAACTCCATTACGGCTGTTGTCTCTCTAGCGTAGTCAAGGCCACCTTATCTCGCACGTAAACAGGAATCGCCTGATCAGCACACAGGGTGCGACCCTGCTGAAACTCATTGAGGGCATAGTTCATTAGCCAGCGCGCGTGGGGTTGAATACCCGATACCATCGGCGGTAATCGTTTATCCTGAACGGCGGTGAGCTGTGCTTGATAGATGTCAGCGCCACTACCCACCAGCACAGAACTATCAACCAATTCCTGAGGCAGACTCAGTGGCTCGTATAAGCCAGCCGGCAATGTCTCTTGCCACAGTAAGCCTTGCCTCTGGTAGCGAGCACCATACACCTGTCCCATTCTGGCATCCAGCAGCACCGTGACACTAGGGTAATCCATCTGTTGTGCTAACATCAATAAAGTCGGTACTGGGATAACTGGAATATCATAGGCCAAAGCTAAACCTTGGGTGACGCCGCAGCCTGCCCTGAGTCCCGTGAAGGAACCGGGGCCTTGAGAGAAAGCAATGACCTCAATATCAGCCATGTTGACTCGCCCCTCACTGAGCAAGTCTTTGATATGCTGCAAGACGGATTCCACATGCTTGAGCGCTCCGCTCCACTCACTACTCACAAGATGACCATCATGGGTTAAGCACACCGACCCTTGCTCCGTAGCCGTATCAATAAGAAGCATGGTGGGGGAATGATTAAGAGTCACGCTGTGATGGATCATGTTACAAATTGATATATAGTAATGTTAAAAAAAAGGTTAGCATAATGGCTATGGATAAAAAGCCCTCTAAAATTATTGTACTCGATGATGACATGCGTCTTCGAGAATTATTAAAACGTTACCTCTCCGAGCAGGGTTTTACCGTGGAGGCTGTGGCCGATGGTAACTCTTTAGAGCGAGCTTTATCAAGAGAAAGATTTGATTTATTGGTGCTAGATCTCATGCTACCAGGGCAAGATGGCCTATCCATTTGCCGTCATTTACGGAGCAGCAATAACTCTATACCTATTATCATGCTCACTGCCATGGGCGAGGATGTGGACAGAATCGTGGGTTTGGAAATGGGGGCTGATGATTATTTATCCAAGCCCTTTAACCCGCGAGAACTGTTAGCTCGTATCCATGCGGTACTGCGTCGTCAACCCAGTAACGGCATTCCAGCGGCGCCCACGGTGTTACCTGAAGGGCAACATATCATTGAGTTCGGCCCCTTTGAATTTAATCTCAATAACCGTACCTTGTTTAAACACGGACTGGATGTGAATCTCACCAGTGGTGAATACGCGCTTTTACGGGTTCTTGTGACCCACCCTCGTGAACCTCTGTCGAGAGAAAAACTCATGGATATGGCAAGGGGCCGTGAACACGAGGTGTTTGATCGCAGTATAGATGTGCAAATTTCCAGGCTACGTCGCCTCATTGAAGTGGATTCTAGTAAACCACGCTTTATTCAAACCGTTTGGGGCTTTGGCTATGTATTTGTCCCCGATAACAATTGATGAAATTAATTCCTCACTCGCTACTTGGTCGAACTGCTTTATTTGTTATTTTCTTAGTCATCTTAACCCAACTTGCCACCACTTTTGTGGTGCAACGTTTTTACACCCAGCCCCTACAAAACCGGTTAATTGATGACCGGGTTAACCAAATAAAAACTTTAATTAACTCCCTGGGCTTGTTAACCGACAGTGAGCGCCCTGATTTTATTCATACCATTTTAACTAATGAACACGGCACCATTGTCTCTGACAAAGTATTGTCTCCACCACCAGAAGCCACCCATGCCCGTGAACAGCGTCTTGTCTATCTTGAAAATCGTTTACAAAAGGAAGTGTCGCCGGAATCACGGATTTATATTTCCGACGCCCATACTATTCCTAAAATCTGGATTTATCTTGTCACCACCAAAGGTAACTACTGGTACATCACCGAACGCCTGCCCTTTGATGCGGACTTTCCCCTGCGCTGGGTGATAGCGTTGTTTTGTTTGGTTCTTTTGTCATTGGTTGGCCTGTATTTTGGCGTGAGTCATTTAATTCAACCAATTAATCAACTGTCTAGCGCTGCTCAATCCATTGCTCAAGGACGACTCACTGACCCCGTGTCCGAGCAGCAAGGACCGGAGGAGATAAAAACTCTCTCTCGTATTTTCAATGAAATGCAAGTGTCCCTAGAGGAGGTGGAGAGTAATCGAGCAGTGATGCTAGCAGGGGTATCCCATGATTTAAGAACCCCTCTCTCGCGACTTCGTCTCGCCATTGAGCTCTCACACTTTGGTGATGATAAAAACACCGAATCGATGATCCAAGACCTAGAGGAAATTGACAGCACATTAAATCAGTTTTTAGATTACGCCCGTATTCAAAATGAACATTGGCTGACACACACCAACCTTAATTATGTGGTAGAAAAGGTGGTGCAATTCCTGCTTGCCCGCGACTATCCTCTTACTTTGGTATTAGCCAAATCCATGCCATCCACGGAAATTAATCCCAAATCGATGGAGCGAGTAGTGATTAATTTAGTGGAAAATGCTAGGCGGTATGGCCGCCCTCCCATCGAAATTCGGACCAGTGCGGATGAGTCTTGGGTACATATCTCCATTATTGATCACGGCGAAGGCTTAACCTCTGAGGAAGCTACCCATTTATTAAAGCCCTTTACTCGTAAAAATCACTCACGCACGGGCATTTCTGGTACCGGTTTGGGTCTTGCTATTGTGGATAAAATAGTCAGATTGCACCATGGGACCCTCACCTTTAAAAAAATTCCTGAACAGTATTTTGAAGTCCGTGTCTCGTTACCCATTTCTGGGGCAAGCTCCCTCTCTTAACACTGATTTAAAAATTCTATTGCCTCCTCGCTACTGCGAGTTCGCTTCATGGCAGGCAAACTCATCCAAATCCGCCGGCCATAGGATTTATCAATTAAGCGAGGGTCACAAATCATCAATACGCCTTTATCCTCCTCATCTCGAATTAAACGCCCTGCCCCTTGTTTTAAGGTAATCACTGCCTTTGGTAACTGATAATCCATAAAGGCGTTACCGCCAGTTCGATTGATAGCCTCAAGACGCGCGGCGGTAACAGGGTCGTCAGGGGGTTGAAAGGGTAGCTTATCAATAATCACTAGAGATAACGCTTCTCCCTTCACATCCACTCCCTCCCAAAAGGAGTGGGTGGCACACAAAATACCGTTCATAGACTGCCGAAATTGATCAAGGAGCTCAATTTTTGTTTGCTCACCCTGCACAAAACAGGGAAACTCAAGACCCTCACGTTGTAACCACTCTCTGATGAGTTCTGCCCCCGTGAGCAGAGCACGGTGGGTGGTAAATAATAAAAAAGCACGACCACGGCTCGCTAACAAAACAGGTTTTGCCGCCTCAATGACTGCTTCAGTGAAGTGACTCTCCTGGGGTTGAGGAAGCTGTTGGGGAACATACAACAGGGCATTTTCTTGGTACTTAAAAGGACTATCCCAACAATGAGTGATCGCCTCCTCAAGCCCCATATCGCGCTGAAAATGTGAAAAATCGCCCTTCATGGCGAGGGTCGCGGAGGTAAATATCCAGGCCTTAGCCTGCCTATTGATCTCCTCCCTAAACAGCTCAGCAATGGATAAGGGTGTGTAATGAAACTGCATCGATTGACTGAAACAATCACACCAACGAATGGCTTCACTGTTGTCTTGTTCCTGATTGAGCCAGAGTGAAAGAAATTCTTCTGCTGTATGCCATTGACTGATGACCACATCAAAGCCCTCAGTGCGCCCGGCAAAGGGCGCCAAGTAGCCGTTTAGTTCGCCCAATAGTGTGAGGAGCTGCTGGCCCACTTGTGTAAAACCCTGAATCGCTCGGGCGCTCTCGTAATTGAGCTTACCCTCCCGCTGACCAAACAACAGACGCAGGTCACGAAGCGCTTTTTCAATGGGCAGTAAATACTGCTCTAGCTCCTGCCTAGCCATTTGTAAAGCCAACCCCTCCACAAGAGTTTGCCTTGCTAACTCTAGCCACTGGGCAGTGGAGACGCTTTGTCCAAAAAAAAGGGTAGCCACATCTGGCAAATGATGGGCTTCATCCAATACCACGGTATCGGCATTGGGGAGCAATTCAGCCACTCCCTCATCGCGCAGCATGATATCAGCAAAAAACAAATGATGATTAACCACCAAAAAGTCCGCTGCCGCCGCTTTTTTTCTGGCATTTAATACATAACATTGACTTTGATGAGGACAATCTTGACCCAAACAATTGTCACGGGTGGAGGTCACCTGTGACCAAATGGGAGCATTTTCCGGGACACCTTGGCATTCACTTTTGTCCCCCGTTTGAGTGATGCCGGCAAACTCTTTAATGGTGTTAAGTTGTCTCACCTGATGACGCTCGCGCAAACGCCCTTCCTTGAGGGTTAAATTGAGATAGTAATGACATAGATAATTAGCCCGCCCTTTCAGTAAGGCCACATGAATGGGCAGCTTCATCACCTCTCGCAAAAAAGGCAGATCGCGATGAAAAAGCTGATCCTGTAGTGTTTTAGTACCGGTGGAAATAATGACTTTACCAGAGGACAACAGAGCTGGCACAAGATAAGCGTAGGTTTTACCTGTACCCGTGCCCGCCTCGACAATTAATAGGCTCTTATTCGTTATGGCTTGATCAATGGCAGTGGCCATGGCCATTTGTTGTTCACGCACACGAAAGCCCTCTAGCGCTTGAGCAAGAGGGCCCTTCTCATTTAACCAATAGGGAACATCATTCATGCTATTAGTTTAAGCCATAACGGCGGATAACCCAGGTTTTCATTAAATGAGCGAGAATTAAATAACCGAGCAAAATAGGAATAATATAGCCCCAGTAAGCGATGGGTAAAGCAGTGAATCCCAGCGCATGGGCAAAGGGCGAATAGGGTAACCAAACGCCCACTGTACAAATCAAGAGACTGGTGATAAACATCGGTAAGCTCGCACGACTTTGTAAAAAGGGAATGCGACCGGTTCTAATAATATGAATAATTAAGGTTTGTGAGAGTAGGGATTCCACAAACCAGCCAGTTTGAAACAAAGGAGCTCCAGCCACGGTATTGGCTTTGAACACATAATACATAATGGCAAAGGTGACATAATCAAAAATGGAGCTGATGGGGCCCACCATGACCATAAAACGAGTAATATTGGCAATATCCCATCGCCGTGGCTTGGCAATATATTCATCATCCACATTGTCGGTGGGAATCGCTGTTTGTGAAAAATCATATAACAAATTATTGGTTAACACCTGAATAGCCTGCATGGGCAAGAAAGGTAACCAGGCGGAGGCCCCTAACACACTGAACATGTTACCAAAGTTAGAACTCGCCCCCATCTTGATGTATTTCACAATATTACCAAACACGCGACGCCCCTCAATCACGCCCTCCTCCAAAACCATTAAGCTTTTTTCAAGCAGAATAATATCCGCCGACTCCTTGGCGATATCCACAGCGGTATCCACTGAAATGCCCACATCAGCGGCCTTTAAGGCGGGCCCGTCATTAATGCCGTCACCCATAAATCCCACCACGTGATCGCGCATGTGTAAGGCTTTAATCACTCGCGCTTTTTGCGCTGGCGAGAGTTTAGCAAACACGGACACCGTTTCAGCGGCCTCAGCGAGCTCTTCATCTGTCATCTTCTCCAAATCGCTACCCAGCACAATCCGATCCACTTGTAACCCCACCTCACGGCAGACTTTACGGGTCACCACATCGTTATCGCCGGTTAGAATTTTAACGGCTACGCCATGGCGATTCAGGGCGGCGATGGCTTCTCTCGCGCTATCCTTGGGCGGATCCAAAAAGGCAATGTAACCCACCAGAATTAACCCCGCTTCATCTTTTACTGAGTAAGTTTGTGGGGTGGCAGGAGTTTCCTTATAGCCAATGGCGATGACTCGAAAGCCATCCTCGTTGAGCTCGCGAGTGACCTCTAGGAGTTTAGTTAAATCTTCATGACCTAAGGGAATACGCTGACCATTGACCTCCGCTTCGCTACAACAGGAAAATATTTCCTCAACAGCCCCTTTACAAATCAACAGGTGACGACCTTTACCCTCCACCACTACGGACATACGGCGACGTTGAAAGTCAAAGGGAATTTCATCCACCTTACGGTAATTGGCACCGGTTCTTAATTGTTCATTTAGGCTTGCATATTCCAGCACCGCCACATCTAATAAGTTTTTTAAGCCCGATTGGTGAAAACTATTAAGATAAGCATACTCCAGCACATCCTCGTTCTCTTGACCATAAATATCCACATGTTTTTCTAGGATAATTTTGTCCTGGGTGAGGGTCCCCGTTTTATCGGTACATAGCACGTCCATGGCACCAAAATTCTGAATGGAATTAAGGCGCTTCACAATCACTTTCTTGCGTGACATAGCAAGGGCCCCTTTACCCAAGTTAACGGTCACAATCATGGGCAGCATCTCCGGGGTTAGCCCCACCGCCACCGCCACGGAAAAGAGAAAAGCCTCCATCCAGTCGCCCTTAGTAACGCCATTAATAACAAATACCAGGGGTGTCATAATCATGATGAAGCGAATCATCAACCAAGTAAATTGATTGATACCACGATCAAAACTCGTTAACTGACGAACACCACCCACCATTTGCGCGAGGCTACCAAAGTAGGTGTGTGAACCCGTTAGAGCAATCACCGCTGTAGCGGTACCACTCACCACGTTTGTCC
>VFSW01004099.1_pt1 | contig 21734 bp, 15 predicted proteins | sample 5358111 | NCBI WGS metagenome assembly VFSW01 (sample SAMN11554181, study PRJNA540505) | mine drainage metagenome | isolation source: sediment from site ElyBrook_90M | place: USA: Ely Copper Mine, Vershire, VT | collected 2017 | reverse complement strand
CCGGACCGGGAGACAGCCGGCGCCGATCTCCTTCAGCTCTTGCGCGCTGAACCAACCGGTTCGTGAAGGCCTCACTCCGGGTTGCTTGGCCCATCCCGCAACGGCTGAATGCGAAGGCTGCGCCGAAACCTTACAAAGCGCGCCGGATCGGCCTCCGGGATGTTACAACAGGAGTGCATGGCCAAGCGCACGAAACCAGGAGCCAATCCGCCGCCGGGGCAACCCATCAGTCTGCGAACACTGGGCGAGTACCTGAACCTCTCCCCCGCAACCATCTCCCTGGTGCTGAACAATGCCCCTGGGGTGCGCTCCATCCCCCAGGAAACCCGTGATCGGGTCACTGAAGCGGCCGCCAAGTTTGACTATCGCCCCAGCTTCTACGCGCGGTCCCTGCGCAAGCGGCAGACCTTCACCGTCGGCGTGCTCGTTCCTGAGCTCAGCGACAGCTACGCCACCCAGGTGCTGGCCGGTGTTGAAGAATTCCTCATCGAGGAAGGTTACTTCTACCTCACCGCCAGCCATCGCCGTCAGCCGGACCTCATTGAGGAGTATCCACGCCTCCTCATGGACCGTTCCGTGGAAGGCTTCATCATTATCGACACGATTCTGGAGAAGAGCCTGAATCTGCCCGTCGTCGTGGTGGCCGGCCATCGCAAAATCGAGGGCGTCACAAACGTCGTCCTGGACCAGCGTCGCGCCGCGGAGTTGGCCCTGCGTCATCTCTACCAGCTTGGGCATCGCAAAATCGCCTTCATGCGCGGCGGCAGCCACAGTTCCGATGCCGATGACCGGTGGAACTGCCTGATGGCTGTGGCCAGGGAATTGAAGCTGGCTGTCCTCCCCGAGTTGACCGTGGAGCTTAAGTTAAGGGTCTCGACTCCCGAGCTGGGTTATGAACCGGCAAACGAACTGCTGCACCGAAAAGTCGACTTCACCGCCCTTGTCTGCTACAACGACGTCTCCGCAATTGGCGCGATTCGTGCCTTCATGGATCATGGCTTGCGTGTGCCTTCGGATCTTTCTGTCGTCGGCTTCGATGATATTCAGGGTGCCTCTTTTCATAACCCCAGCCTCACCACAATCCGCCAGCCGCTCACGCAAATGGGCCGCGTGGCCGCACGCATCCTCTTGCAGCGGATTCGTGGACAGGCTACCTTCCCTGATGTGGTGCCGATCCACCCGGAATTGGTGATTCGCGAGTCCACCTGCCCGCCCAATCCCCGGCGCACGCGGGTTAAACGGAGCTGAACCCTGTGCCATTCGGCGTCCCAGGCTCAGATCGCCAAACTCTGCTCGTATTGCATCCGGTCTTTGCGCTCACCGGCGTGGTGCAGGCCGTGGGGGGATCGCTGCTGCCGTCCCTGGCATCCACGTTTCATCTCAGCGATAAAGAATCCGGCCTGCTGTTTTTGCTCTACTTCTCGGGAACTTCCCTGGGCGCCGTGTTTTGCCGCGTGAACTATGCGCGTAGCATGGCCCTCGGCTTTCTGCTCATGACCTGCTGCTGTCTGGGCCTCACCGTGGCGAGCGGTCCAATGCTGCCGCCGCTCTTCCTTCTCCTGGGAGTCAGCGCGGGCATTCCCATGTCCGCCGTCAGTCTCTTTGTGGGCCGCGGCTTTCCTCAGCGGTGCGCGCCGCTCCTCACGTTCCTCAACTTTAGCTGGAGCGCGGGAGCGCTCCTGGCGCCCCTGCTCGCGGCGCGCGTGCTCATGCACCACAGCTATCGCGCAGCCTATCTCGTACTGGCCGTGGCAGCCATGGTTTCGGCACTGTCGTGCGGGCTGCTGCTTCAAGATACTCCTGAGGCTCCTCGCCCTGCGGGCAGTGCGCTGGCCACTGCGAATCTGAGCCTCATTCTCGTCTTTGCCTTTGCGGCATTCCTGCAGGTCGGCATTGAGAACACCGTCGTCACCTGGCTGACTTCCTACATCCTGCGGTCCGCCGGGAAGGGCGTGGTGCTGGCTGCTGCCTCAACCTCGCTCTACTGGATTGGGTTCCTGGCCTCGCGCGGATTCTCTTCGCTCCTCTTGCTGCGCGCAAATCCGGCCCGTGTCTTTCGCGTCTCTGCGTCCGTGGCGCTTTTCGCCGCGCTCCTTCTGGTCGGTCTTCCTTCCTTCGCTGGCCGCAGCGTAGCCATGCTCCTGCTCGGGGCGGCTCTCGCTCCCATCTATCCACTCGTCCTTGCAGGATTCTTCGCCCGTGCGCGCCACACCTCCGACTCGCGCTGGGTGCTGGCGACCGCTGGATTTGGCGGTTCAGTTCTTCCTTGGATCACAGGCTGGATCTCGGCCGACACAGGCAGTTTGCGCATCGGCATCCTCACCATCCCCGTGTCTATCCTTGTGATGGTCCTTTTACTTCCCGCCCTCCGCCAACCGCAGCCAGCCTAGTCTCGATGCAAAGTCTCATCGCAGGCGTCATCTCAGCGCCCGCGATCACAATGCAATCGGCCACCGCAGCTCAAGGCTGCTGCAGCACCATAACCTCCACCCCGGAAGCCGCATCTTTCTCGCGGAACACTTGCTCTGTCGCCTTTTGGAACTGGTCAGGCTTGGCGTAGGGAATGTCCGTAAAGGTTTGCGGATTGCGATCCGTCAGAGGAAACCAAGAGCTCTGCACCTGAACCATGATGCGATGCCCGCGCCGGAAGGTATGAAAGAGATCCGGCATCGTAAAGTCGACATCCGTTCTCTTGCCCGGTACAAGCGGCTCAGGCTTCTCCCAGCTGCTGCGGAACTTGGCGCGAAGCGGCTCGCCGCGCAGCAATTGCTGATAGCCGCCCATATGCAGCGGCGGCGCTTCCAGAATGCGCTTGTTGCCGCGTGAGGTATCCGCCGGATCGGGATAGTCGTCCGGGTAAACATCAATCAGCTTGACATCGAAGTCGGCGTCGGTTCCCGAGCTGGCAACCTTCAGCTTCGGAGAGATGGGTCCGGCGATGGTCACATCTTCCTGCAGGGGATCGGTTTCATACACCAGCACATCCGGCCGGTAGCTGGCAAAGCGCTGGTCATCCACCATGTAGCGCTGCGGCACCGTGTCTGTGGTGTAGCCCACAAAGGGAACTGGATGGTTGGGATCGCTCGTGTATTCGTCCACGCCTTTGCTCTCCGCAGGCGCATCGAAACTAAGCTTGCCCCCAGCATGGAAATACAGCATCTTTGCCGTCGCAGCTTTCGGTGGCCACGCATCGAACCGGCGCCAGACGTTGGTCCCCGTCTCAAAGACCACGGCCTTCGGTTGCGCCGCGCCCTTGCCTTTCAGGTAGTGCTCAAAGAAAGGGAACTGAATGTTCTCGCGGAAGTACTCGCCGGTCTTGGCGCCAAAGTTCACATCGCCCAGGTGGCTGCCATCGCTGCGCGCCCACCCCCCATGCACCCACGGACCTTCCACCAGCGTCGTGGTCGTCTCAGGATTGAATTTATTGATGGCATAGAAAGTGCGATAAGGCCCCTTCAGATCCTCGGCGTCATACCAGCCGCCCACCACCAGCACTGCGCAATGCACATTCTTCATGTGCTGCGACAAATCCCGCGCCTTCCAGTAGTCGTCATAGGTGTCGTGCTTGAACTGGTCGTCAAACAGCTGGTTCGATCCCTTCAGATACAGCGTATCGAGATTCGCAATGTTCCCCGCATTCAGATAGAACTGATAGCTGTCCGGCGTTCCAAAGTTGAAGGGGACCGCGGGTGCCGGATGAACCGGGTTCTTCTGCGGATGAAAGAACGGCCCATAGAACCCGAAGTTCGCTGAAAGCATGAATGCGCCGCCGTGGTATCCGTCATCACCTCGAAACAGATCCGTCATCGGCGCCTGCGGACTTGCCGCCACCAGCGCAGGATGCGAATCGATGATCGATGCGGAGGTATAGAACCCAGGATAGGAGATGCCCCAGATGCCCACTTTGCCGTTATTATTCGGCACATGCTTCAGCAGGAAATCGATCGTGTCGTAGGTGTCAGAAGCATCGTCCACGTCTTGCGAAGAGGTCTTATTGTCGATGTGTGGACGCATTTCCACAAACTCCCCTTCGCTCATCCACCGTCCGCGCACATCCTGATACACAAAAATGTAGCCGGACTTCTCAAACTCCTCTGAGGGTCCAAGATGCTTCGGATACTGATCCTCGCCATACGGCGCCACGCTATACGGCGTGCGGTCCATCAGAAAGGGATAGGGCCCCGGATTGCTCGCGAAGGCCGACGCCTTCGGCACATACACTGCCGTGAAAAGCCGTACGCCGTCCCGCATCGGTATGCGGAACTCATACTTGGTGTAGTGCGCTCGAATGGAGTCTTCGCTGGCAGCATCGGTGGCGGGCTGCTGAGCCCGCAGCGCCATCAACGCCGAGAAAGCAAGACACGCAAGGGCAATTGAGAGGGTACGCAGCTTGAGCATCGTCTTCTGGATTCTCCTGAGCAAACAGAGTAATCCACAGGACCCACGGCTTTCGACAAGCAATGAACCTGAAACCAGGTTTCCGATTGCTTTTGCTCTCCGAGTCCGGGACCTGGTGGCGTACAAAGTGCTTTGCAGAGGGCGGGGCCGCAGCGGTCCAAACGCACCGCTTGGTCCACACAGAGTCAGCGACTCTTGGCCCTATCCCATCCGCCTGGCCCATTACGCGGCGCGCCCCGCTGTATACTCACCTCCAGTTCTGGGGATGGGATTAAAACGAACCTCGGCAAATTTTGGAACGGCGCAATGGATATCCGCTTTCCTGATTTTTCCTTTATGCCCCGCCTGCTATAAGCAGGGGCAGGGCAGGGTAAAGGCGGAAGTTGCCCGGCAGCGAACTGGCTCCATGCGGAACCAAAATCCTGAAGGCCGCGGTCCATCCAACGCCAGAGTCATGAATTCGTTTTGAAGGAAGCTGACACTCTCTTATGAGCCCTGGCCATCCTGCGGAGGTAGAAACACTTTTCGGAGATTATCCGCTTGACCACGCCTTCGACGAGATGCGCGAGGCCAACGGTGAACTCCGACCGCATTACCGCGCCCTCGCAGAGACCCTTGCCCGTCTTCCCCAGGACGAACTGCAGCGCCGCAAGCAATCCGCTGAACTTTCATTTCTCACTCAGGGGATTACCTTTACCGTCTACGGCCGTGAAGAAGGCACTGAGCGCATCTTCCCTTACGACCTGCTGCCCCGGCTCATCAGCGCGCAGGAATGGGATCGGATCGAGCGCGGCCTCACGCAGCGCATCACCGCACTCAACCTCTTCCTGCGCGATGTGTACTCTGAAGAAAAAATTCTCAATGAGCGCGTGGTGCCTCGCGAACTGGTCTACAGCTGCAAGCACTATCGGCGTCAGATGCGCGGCCTCCAGGTACCGCGTAACGTCTACATCTCTGTCGTCGGCTCTGACCTGCTCCGGATGGACAATGGCGAGTTCGTGGTCCTTGAGGACAACCTGCGCGTGCCTTCCGGCGTCAGTTACATGCTCGCCAACCGCCGGGTCATGAAGCGGACCTTCCCCCAGCTCTTCCATAGCTACGGCGTGCGCCCCATCGAGCATTATCCTCAGCTTCTTCTTGCAACGCTGCGCTCACTGGCGCCCGAAGGGCGTCCCGAGCCGAACATCGTCCTGCTCACGCCGGGCGTCTTCAACTCCGCCTACTTCGAGCACACCTATCTGGCCCGCCAGATGGGCATTGACCTGGTAGAAGGCCGCGATCTGGTCACCCACGACAATGTCGTCTACATGCGGACCACGGATGGGCTCAAGCGCGTCGACGTGATCTATCGCCGGGTGGATGATGACTTCAGCGACCCGCTCGTCTTTCGCGCCGATTCGGCGCTCGGCTGCGCCGGGCTGTTCAACGCCTACCGCGCCGGCAATGTCACCGTGACCAACGCCTTTGGCACCGGCCTGGCTGACGATAAGGCGCTCTACGCCTATGTGCCGCGCATTATTCGCTACTATCTCGGCGAAGAACCCATTCTGCCCAATGTGGAAACCTATCTGCTCACCGACGAAAAGGAGCGTCAGCATGTCCTCGCGAACCTGGACAAGCTGGTCGTCAAAGCCGTCGGAGAAAGCGGCGGATACGGCATGTTGATCGGCCCGCACTCCACGGCCCGCCAGCGCGAAGAGTTCGCCCGGCAGATTGAAGCCAATCCACGCAACTACATCGCACAGCCCACATTGGCCTTCTCCCGCGCGCCCTGTCTCGTCGGCAATCATCTTGAGCCGCGTCATGTGGACCTGCGGCCCTATATCTTGTTTGGAGACAAAGTCAACATCATTCCCGGAGGACTCACCCGCGTGGCCCTGGAAAAGGGCTCTCTCGTGGTCAACTCCTCGCAGGGCGGTGGCAGCAAGGACACATGGGTACTGGAGTAGCCGTCACACGAAGGGTCAGGGAGAGTACGACGATGCTTTCACGCGTTGCCGACAGCCTCTACTGGATGAGTCGCTATCTGGAGCGGGCGGAGAATACCGTGCGCCAGTTGGACGTGACCATGAGCCTGATGCTAGATACCACGGGCACCAGCGCCGAAACACGCTGGCAGAGGCTCGTCGCTTCACTGGGACAACCATCCGGGCTGGACTGGAGCGGCAATCTTGAGGACATGGCCCACGCGCTGGTCTTTGATGGCGTCAGCCACGCCTCGGTCACCTACGCCATCGATGCCGCGCGCGAGAATGCCCGCCAGGTGCGTGAGGAAATCTCGACTGAGCAGTGGCAGCGCCTCAACCGCCTCTATCACCAGATGCACTCCCCCCACGCTCTCACCCAGTCCCGCTCCAACATCGGCGATGTGCTCGCCACCGTCGTCGATGGCATCCACCTCTTCAAAGGCGTGACGGACACCACCATGATTCACGGCCAGGGATGGCACTTTATCCGGCTCGGGCGCTATCTGGAACGGGCCTACGCCACCGCCACTCTGCTTGAGGTCTATCAGCCCGACCTGTTCAGCCAGCCGGAACGCGATCACTCCGGGTATCAGTACCTCGAGCAGGTCGGTCTGCTGCGTTGTTGCACGGCCTTTGAAGCCTTCTGCCAGGTCTACACGGCCGATCTCACCCCTGATCGCATCCTGGAGTTCCTCCTGCTCAATCGCGATTTCCCCCACGCCATCCGCTACTCCGTGGATGGTGTCCGTCAGGCAGTCGAGTCCATTCAGCGCACCGGCGGACGACGCCCCCCGGATGAGCTGACCGCGGGCATCGGCCGCCTCCACGCCATGCTCGACTACACTTCCATCGGCGAAATCCTGGCGGGCGATTCTGCCCGATTCCTCCATACCATTCGCGAGCAGTGCTTGCGCATCCACGAGCTCGTCTACGGCTACTACATCCACTATTCCATCCAGTCCGCGCTGGCTGTCTGAGGGAGCCCTGTCATGAACTTCTATTCAATCCGGCACCTCACCCGTTTCCGCTATGCGCAACCCATCCGCGAAAGCATCATGGAAACGCGCATGCACCCGCGCTCTGACTCCAGCCAGCACTGCCTCACGTTCTCGCTTTCGGTCAGTCCGCGCTGCCGCGTATTCAGCTATCGTGACCACCTCGGCAACAATGTCCAGCACTTCGACATTCCCGGTGAGCACACGCAGCTGGTCATTGTCGCCGAGTCCGTTGTCGAGCAGCAATCCCTGCCCGATGTGCCCCGGTTCTTATCGCTGGACGCTTGGCGCGATCTCGATGCCCTCATCGAGGAGGGAGACTACTGGGAGATGCTGCTGCCCAGCACCTTCGCGGTCGAGACTCCGGCTCTCACCCTGCTCGCTTCGCAGTTGGGAGCCACCCGCCGCGACGACCCCCTCATGCTCGTCCATGAGTTGAACCAGAGGCTCTTCGAGTACTTCGAATACGTCCCGCGCTCCACCCGCGTCGATTCGCCCATCGATGAAGCCATCGTCAGCGGCAAGGGCGTTTGCCAGGACTTTGCCCACACCATGATCGCGCTGCTGCGTCATGTGCGAATTCCCGCCAGGTATGTCTCCGGCTACCTCTACCGCAGCCGCGACGACCACGACCGCTCCACGCCCGACGCCACCCACGCCTGGGTCGATGTCCTCCTGCCCCACCTCGGCTGGGTGGGCTTCGACCCCACCAACAACCTCGTCGCACGCCACCGCCATATCCGTACCGCCGTGGGCCGCGATTACGCCGACGTTCCTCCAACACACGGCATCTTTCGCGGCAATGCAGACAGTGAACTCTACGTCGCTGTCCAGGTCGAGGCAAGCGAACAGCCCCCAGCCCTGGACCGCAAACTGCCCATTCCAGATGACTGGAGTGTTCTGGTCGAGCGTGCCCAACAGCCGCCCATGCCCAGCCGCCCCCTCATCGACTTACAGCAAATGCAACAACAGCAATGATTTATCACCAAAAAAGGAGCCGGATTCTGGAGCCTGCACTGCAAAGGTAATCGTTTTTTTGTTGAATCTTCGGTAAATATCGCTGAAGATGTTTTAACTCCTGTGCCCGGCGGCTCTCACTGCCGGAAGTTATGTGTCGCACATGCATCGGCACCAACACCGCATCGACGGAATCTGCTCACCGGTCGAGGCGGGCATCAGTAGCCAACACGTACCTCACGTTGTGGCAAGCAAGTCCGCTGCAGCGGATGAACCGATACGAAATGTCACGCACGACCAGCTTGGGAATACCCTTTGGAGGAACAGCCGTGAAACGATCCCTGTCGGGATGGATAATGATTTGTATCCTTTCCACCGTAACCCTCGCCTTTGGCCAGAACGCCACCACCTCACTCCGCGGAGTCATCAAAGATCCCTCCGGCGCCCTTGTGCCGGGAGCAACCGTTACCATTACGGCCAATTCCACCGGACTCTCACAGAAGACCGTGGCAAACGCCTCCGGCGTGTATCAATTCCCGCAGATCCTCCCGGCAAGATACACCATCATCGCGTCGGCAACGGGCTTCGGCGACCAGAGCAAGGTTGCTGAACTGCTCGTCAACCAGCCCGCCACCGTCGACTTCACCCTCACGGTGCAGGCCAGTACCGTCACCATCGACGTCTCTGCCTCCGCGCAGACGCTCAACACCACGGACGCATCCCTGGGCAACTCCGCTGACAACGCGGAAATCCAGGCCCTGCCCAGCGAGACCCGCAACGTGCCCGATCTGCTTTCGCTGCAGCCCGGCGTGCTCTATCTGCCCTCGCCCGGCTATGGCGCTGGTGACAGCCGCAGCGGCGCCGTCAACGGCGGCCGTTCCGATCAGGGCAACGTCACCTTGGACGGTGTGGACGATAACGACCAGGTCGGCGGCTTTGCCTTTACCGGCGTGCTGCGCCAGACCCAGGACTCCATTGAGGAGTTCCGTGTCACCACCGGCGACTCCAATGCCGACGCGGGCCGCTCCTCCGGCGCACAGATCTCCATGGTCACCAAGTCCGGCACAAACAAGTTCCACGGCGCCGCCTACGAGTACAACCGTCCCACCATCACCGTCGCCAACGACTGGTTCAACAAACAGGCCGAGCTCTCCAGCGGCTTGCCCAACATTCCCGGCAAGCTTATCCGCAACATCTTCGGCGGCGACCTCGGCGGGCCTATCTTCAAAGACAAGCTCTTCTTCTTCGGCAATTATGAGGGCCAGCGTCTGGCGGAGAACCAGCAAGTCACTGCCGTCGCTCCAACGGCAAGCTACCAGGCGGGCACCATCCAATACATCGATGGAAATAACAATACCGACGTTCTCTCGTCCTCTCAGATTGCCCAAATTGACGCCGGTTGCTATGTCTGCAACACCTCTGCTTACCCCAACCCGCCGGGACCCAATCCCAATGCCCTGTCTTACTTCAACAAGATGCCCGCCGCCAACGGCACAGCACTGGGCGACGCCCTCAACGAAGGCTCCTATTCGTTCTCCTCGCCCGCGCCTGTCCATCTCAACACCAGCATCGGGCGCATCGACTTCATTCCATCGGACAAGCACCGCATCTTCATCCGCGGCAACCTCCAGGACGACACAACCGCCTTTCCCGAGCACTTCCCCGGTCAGCCGCCGGCGCAGACTCTCACGGATGACAGCAAAGGCCTCACCGCCGGCGATACCTGGACCATCAGTCCGCGCATCATTAATGACATCCGCTACGGCTACGTCCGTCAGGGATTTGCCTTGAGCGGCATCGGCACGGGCGATTACGTTGATTTCCGCTTCCTCAACTCGCCCACCGCGGAAACCCGTTCCACGATTACCAGCATTCCGGTCAACAACGTCGTCGATAACCTCAGCTGGACCAAAGGCAACCACACCCTCCAGTTCGGTGGCAACTGGCGCCTTATTCATCAGAATCGCACCAACAACAGCAACTCCTTCAACAGCGCCACCACCAATCCCTACTGGCTCGGCGGCAGCCCGCCTGATCCAAGCTTGATCGGCCAGCCCGCGGTGGTGGGCACCGGCTTTGGAGGCTCTTACCAGATTGCCCTTGCCAATCTTCTGGGCACGGTTCCCCAGATCACGGACGTCTTCAATTACAAGCTCACCAGCCCAACGTCAGGAACGGCGCTTGCGGATGGCGCCTACCTCAACCGCCACTTCATAGCGAATGAATTCGAGTGGTATGTCCAGGACGCGTGGCGCATTCGGCCCAACCTCACCATTACATTTGGCCTTCGCCACACCATCCTGCAAACCCCTTATGAAGCCAACGGCCAGCAGGTCACTCCCACCATTGACACGCACAACTGGTATCTCAAGCGCGAGTCCTCCGCTCAGCAGGGTCAGATTTATGAGCCCGATCTATCCTTCGCGCCGGCTGGTCCCTACTACGGCAAGCCCGGCTATTGGCCCAAGCAGAAGGCGAACTTTGCGCCTCGGCTCGCGGTCGCTTATTCGCCTGACGCCAAAACCTCCATCCGCGTGGGCGCGGGCATCTTCTACGACCACTACGGTGAGGCACTGGTCAATACCTTTGACCAGAATGGCTCCTTCGGCATGAGCTCCTCCATCTCCAATCCTGCAGGTGACTACCAGATGGAAGGTCAGTGCGCCACCGGCTGCGGTCACCCAGGAGCGCCGCGATTCATTGACAATCGGACATTCCCCAACATCAGCGTCGGTGCGGCGGGCGCGTCCAACATTACCTTCCCCTACCTCTACCCGCAAAATAACTTCGCCATCACCTGGGGACTCGATAGCAAGCTCCAGACGCCCTACTCTGAGACCTTCGATTTCTCCGTCCAGCGCGAGTTGCCTCACGGGTGGTCGGTCGAAGGCGATTACGTCGGCCGTCTCGGCCGCCATCTGATCCAGCAGCTTGACCTCGCTGAGCCCGTCGACTATGTCGATCCCTCCGGCGGCGGCGACTACTTCGCCGCGGGTTCCCAACTCTCGCGCGAGGTGGATCAGAACGCGGGCAACTACGGCAACGCCTTCTCGGGTACCACTCCCGTCTCCGTGGCGCCTATTCAGTACTTTGAAGACGTCTTCCCCTTCATGGCGGGAGTCGATTTCCCCGGAGAAAGCGCGACAGAGGCGATCTACAACAACGAGTGGGCGCCCTATCGCGGTATTCTGGGTGCCACCACGGCACTCTCTGACATTGACTTCTTCTGCTACTATGGCTGCCCCGCAGGCTACCAGTCCAAGTTCTGGCAGGACCAGTTCTCCTCACTCTATGCCCTCTCCACGATCGGCATGAGTTACTACAACGCGGGCCAGTTCATTCTCCGCCATCCAACCAGCCACGGCCTCACGCTCGACTTCAGCTACACCTTTTCCCATTCCATCGACATGGGCTCCGATACAGAGCGTAGCAACGAGTTCGGCACATTCGGCACGAACACAGGATCTTTCAGCGAGATCCTCAACACCTGGAAGCCCTACCTCAATCGCGCTTCCTCTGACTTCGATACCCGTCACCTCATCACCGCCGACTGGGTCTACCAGCTTCCAGTAGGCAGGGGACAGGCACTCGGCGGTCGCTCCAACGCCCTTGTCAACGCCGTCATTGGCGGATGGCAATGGTCGGGCATCCAGCGCTGGACCAGCGGCCTTCCCTTCGGCCTCATCGATCCAGGCTGGTCGACTGACTGGCAGATTGAGAGCTTCGGCGTCGTTACCGGAAAAGTGAAAATGCACCGCCACCTCGATGCCAACGGCAACCCGCAGTTCTTTGACAATGCAGCCGCCATTAACAACGGCCTGTCCACCGGCGGCCCCATTCGCTACTCCTACCCCGGAGAAGCCGGCCAGCGCAACAACTTCCGCGGCGACGGCCTCTTCAACGTCGACTCCGGCATCAACAAGAGCTGGGGCATCCGCGAATATGGAACTCTCAAGTTTGCGTGGGAGGTCTACAACGTCACCAACACAGTCCGGTTTGATCCGGCCTCAATCGGAAGCCAGCTCACAAACGGCAACATCGGCGTGGCCAGCAGTGAGCTCAGCGTGCCGCGCCGCATGCAGTTCAGCCTGCGGTTCGACTTCTAAGCGCAGGCCGTCAACCAACAACAATGCGCCGGCGAGTCTCTTGGCTCGCCGGCGCATTTCTCTTTTGCCACCTTTTCAGTTCGCTTTGCGAACCTGCGCCGCAATCCTCCGCAGATCGGGCAAAACCCGTCCCAGCGCCACAGGAGCCGCATCCCGCGTCCCCAGCGCAAAATAGAGGTCGCGATAGTGCCGATAGAGCTCCTCGTAGACCGCCGCTGCCTGCGCATCCGGTTCCACTGTGCGCAACGGCAGGCACACCGCGGCCTGCGCCTCTTCGATCGTCTTGTAGGCTCCAGCCGCCAGCAGTGCCATGATGCCCGAACCCAGGCTCGTGGGAATCCCCGCCGGAACCAGCACCGGCTTGTTCAGCACATTCGCGTACACGCGGTTCAGCACTTCGCTCTTCTGCGGCACCCCGCCTGCATTGATCACGCGATCCACGCGCACGCCATGCTCCGCCATGCGCTCCAGAATGATGCGCGTGTGAAAGGCCGTGCCCTCAATCGCTGCCAGCAATTCGTCCTGCGCCGTATGCACCAGGTTCCATCCCAGCGTGACGCCGCCCAGCTCCGGATTCACCAGCACCGTCCGGTCGCCGTTGTCCCAGCTCAGGCGCAACAGGCCCGTCTGTCCTGCCTTGTAGGCGTCCAGCCCGTCAGAGAGCGAGGCCACCGTCGTTCCGGCGCGCCTCGCCACCGCCTCAAAAATATCGCCCGTCGCCGATAGTCCCGCCTCGATCCCCGTATACGCGGGATGCACGCTGCCCGGCACCACACCGCACACGCCCGGCACCAGCTCTGCTTTTTTAGCCATCGCGATGATGCACGTCGAGGTGCCCACCACGTTCACCACATCGCCCTCGCGGCAGTTCGAGCCCAGCGCGTCCCAGTGCGCATCAAACGCCCCCACTGGAACCGGAATGCCCGCGCGCAGTCCCAGCTTCTCCGCCCACTCCGGCGCAAGATGTCCAGCCAGGTGGTCGCTCGTCAGGTACTCGCCGCCCATCTTGGCGCGCACGCCCTTCAGCAGCGGATCCACCGCCACCAGAAACTCCTCCGGCGGCAGCCCGCCCCATTTGGGATTCCACATCCACTTGTGGCCCATCGCGCACACACTGCGCTTCAACGCGCTCACCTTCTTCACGCCGCACAGCGTCGCCGCCGCCATGTCGCAGTGTTCCAGCGCCGTCACAAATCGGTCGCGCTTCTCCGGATTATGTCGCAGCCAGTGCAGCAGCTTCGCAAATCCCCACTCGTGCGAGTAGACGCCGCCGCACCACTCGATTGCCTCAAGCCCCGTCGCATGTGCCTTGGCCGTAATCTCTTCGGCCTCGGAGTGCGCGCGATGGTCGCACCACAGGTAGTACTCGTCCAGCGGCTCCAATCCCTCGCCCACGGGAATCACGCTCGATCCGGTCGTGTCCACCGCAATCGCGGTCACCCTGTCACCGTCCACGCCCGTGCTGCGCAGCGCCTCGCGTGTGGCCTCGGCCAGCGCCTTCATCTGGTCGGCGTGGGACTGCGTGGCAAAGTCAGGGTCCTCGCGCCTGCGGTGCAGGGGATAGCTTGCAGAGGCAGTCCCGATGGGGCCCTTCTTGCTATCCACCAGCGTGACACGCACACTCAGCGTGCCAAAATCTACACCGGCCACAATCGACATGAGCCTCTCCTCCGGTAAACGCTTTCTTGAGCGCTTCCAGACTACACCATCCACGCTCCCCCCTGGCAACTACTCCCGCCTCCTCAGCGAACTTGACCCCCTTGCAGCCCCTTCAGCGTCGTCGTCTGATTCTTCACCAGGATCGAGATGCGCCGGTTCGACGGGTCATTCGGATTGTTCTTTACCCGCAGCATCTGGTCGGCATAGCCGCGCACCTGCGTCACCTGATCCTCGCGCACTCCGTCCTGCTGCATCAGCCGCCGCGCCGCGTTGGCCCGGTCCGCGGAAAGCTCCCAGTTACTGTAGCTGGTGTCATTTGAATAAGGCGTGGCATCCGTATGGCCTTCGATCAGCAGGTTGTTGGGCAGCGTCTTCAGCTCCGCCGCCAGCAGCGCCAGCAACTCCTGCCCCCGGTCGCTCAGGCGCGCACTCCCGCTTTGGTAGAACGTCCCGTTTTTGCCCTCCAGCAACTCAATGCGCAGCCCCTCCGGCGTGATCGTGATCTCAATCTGCTTCGAGAGTTTTTCTAGCTCCTTCCGTGCTTTGATCTCCTTCTCCAGTCTCTCCTTCAAGCGCTGCAGATCGTTGTTGGTTGCAGCCGTCACCGTCTCGCCTGTCCCGGTCATCGTCGTGCCCATCGCGCTCGCCGTCCCTCGCGGATCGTTGAAGTAGCCGGCCACCGCCTTCTTGATCTTCTCGCTGGAGTTCATCAGCCACAGCACAATGAACAGCGACATTAACGCCGTCACAAAATCCGCGTAGGCCACCTTCCACGCGCCTCCGTGGTGGCCGTTGTGCCGGCCCTTCCTTTTGATGACAATGATCGGCTGCGTCTTGCTTCCTGGCATCATCTCCCGGTTCCTTCTGGGCAGGCCCTCATGCCGCTGCACTCTCCGCCGTCGCCGACTGGCTCTTGCAGCTCTTTTCCATTTCGTCAAAACTGGGCCTTACATGCGCCGGAATCGCGCGCCGTCCCATCTCGATGGCAATCATCGGCGGAGATCCCTTCAGAAACGAGAGCAGCAACACCCGCATCACATGCAGATAGCTGTTGTGCTCCTCGGCCGTCTTGCTCATGTTCGAACTCAATGGCCCCACCACGCCATAGCACAGCAGAATCCCAAGAAACGTACCCACCAGCGCTGCCGCTACCTTGTGGCCAATCTCGTCCGGCGGCCCGCCCAGCGCGCCCATCGTGATCACCACGCCCAGCACCGCGGCCACAATCCCCAGCCCCGGCAGCGCATCGGCCATCGTCGAAAGCGCGCTGATCGGCTGCGTCGCGTCGTGGTGATGCACCTCCATATCCAGCTCCATCATCTGGTCCATGTCGAACGGCTCCACCCCGCCGGTGATCGCCATGCGCAGCGTGTCGCAGACAAACTCCCGCGCAGGAACATCCTTCAGAAACTCCGGGTAGTCCTTGAACAATGCGCTCTCGCCGGGCTTCTCTACATCCATCTCCACGCTCAACAGGCCTTCCTTGCGCACCTTGTTCAGAAACCGGTACATCATCTTCAGCGTGCTCAGGTAGCGCTCCTTGCCGAACTGCGATCCGCCCAGCACAGCCTTCAGCCCCGCAAGAATCCCTTTCAGGATGTGCATGGGATTGGCCACCAGCAGCGTACCAATCCCCGCGCCGGCAATAATCAGCAGCTCCGCCGGCTGAATCAGTACTTCGATATGTCCCTTCTCCATCAGAAAGCCGCCAATCACGGCTCCAAATACCAGCAGAATGCCTAGGATGGCGAACATGTTTGCCTCCCCGGCGCCAGCGTTACCTGATTGCCGCCCGCATGCATGCTTGAATACATGGCCGTCTGAGCTCGTTCCAGCAGCTCGGCCAGCGTTTCGGACGGCTCCGCCTGGGCCGCGCCAACGCTCACGGTAAGAGAGACCCGATCGCCCCACCAGCGAAACTCCGTCGTTCTGGCCAGTCCGCCCATCGCCCGGCCATGCGTGCCCAGCGCCTCCGCGCTCTGCTCGTGGGTCAGCACCAGGAACTCATCGTCGCCCCAGCGGCCCAGCTCTTCGGCAGGCAGCAGGCCGCCGGCCAGCGTCTGCTCCATGCGGTCCAGCATCGCCTCTGAGGCTCGCGTGCCGTGCGTCTTGCGCAGTTCATGCGCCTGGTCCACCGTCATCCAGAGCAGGCCGAACGGCGCCCCCCGGCGCTGGAAATCCCCATGCAGTTCCTCCACGCGCTCTTCCAGATTGGCCTGCGTCGCCTCCACACTGGAGTGCTCGCCCACCTCTCCGTGCGGCAGCCCGTCCATACACTCGGCGGGATGAAACAGGATGGCTGCACCGATCCGCCCGCCCAGGCCATCGCGCAGAACCAGCCTGCGCATGCTCAACGGCAGATCGCGGCCTTGTTTGTCCTGCGCACGCACCATGGCGTTGCGCCGCGCGCACGCGGCACTCGGCGGCTCACCCTCATCGCGCGGTGTTTCTTCATACAGGATTGGCTCAAGTGCCCAGGGAACGGGGCGCGCCACAACCTCGATGCCCGCAAAGCCTGTGATGCCCTCCGCCGATCGGTTCCAGAACAGCACCCGGCCCGCCGCATCCAAAAGTGCAATGCCCTCCGGATGACCCTCCAGCGCCGCTTCCATCAGTGCCCCGCGATCGGACATGCCCGCCTCTTCAATCCCTACATCGGCAGCGGGCGAGACAACTTCATTGCCACCCCATTTCCAGGGGGGAGTCGAAGTCGATTCAGGCTGTGTAGAAAGCTGGATTGAGCAGGAAAGTGCGTGCGATTGTTCTGCGATCGGGCCTTACGCCGCTCGCTGCGAGGGCGCGCAGGAACAGATCCAATCAGGCCGTCGGCGCAGCTTCACGCGCGGCAGACTCGCCTGCGGGCAGGCGCACAATGAACCGCGTGTTGCCCGGCGTCGATTCCACGTCGATCTTGCCGCCAAACTTCTGCGTCACGATTCGTTGCACAATCTCGAGCCCCAGCCCCGTCCCGGAGCCCTGCGGCTTGGTGGTAAAGAAAGCTTCAAAGATGCGCGGTAAAACTTCGGGCGCAATCCCTTCGCCATGGTCGGTAATGCTGACGGCCAGCCAGCCTGGCTCCGTCCACGTCGCAATCTCGATCTGCGCCTGCTCGGGCGAGGCATCCACCGCATTGTCGATCAGGTTCGTCCATACCTGGCTCAGCGCCGTGCCCCGCGTCTGGATCTTGGACGGGGAAGCGGAGAAGCACTTCACCACCGCAACCTGCTTGATGCGCAGTTTGTGTCCAAGAAGCGTGAGCGTGCTCTGCAGACTCTCATGCACATCCAGCTCTTTGGCGGGCGAGCGCTCATCGTATGCGAATTTCTTTACCGCCATCACCAGGTCGGTCACGCGGGTGATGCTCTCTTCAATCGCGCACACCAGCGACACGCTGGAAACCAGCGCCTCCAGCCAATTCAGCGCATCCGAGAAGCCCCCGTTCTCAAACGCCACTCGGGCGCAGTTCAGTTCGTTCTGGTCAAACCCGATCTCCACCAGTGCGGGGCCGATCGTGTACGGGTTTTCCACGCCGGCCGATTCCAGCCACTGCGCCATCGCCTCTTCGGCATCCGATTGGTCCACCGTACTCATTGCCGGCGCATGACAGCTCTTGACCGCATGCATCAGAAGGCTGTGCATGCACTCCAGTTGCGAGGGTGTCTTGGGAGTCATGGCCAGGCGCAGGCTCAGCTCCTGCAACCGTCGCAGGTTCTCGCGCAGTTGTGAGGCCGCCCGTTTGGCCGCCGAGCCGGGGTTGCTCAGCTCATGCATCAGGCCTGCCGCCATCGTCCCCAGGGAGATCAGCTTGTCCCGGTGCAGCGCCTCCTGCAGGTGGGTCCTCACCCGCAATCCCATGTCCGACAAAATGGCCCTGCGCGCTTCAGGACAGCAGGAAAATATTGCCCAGAAGCTCTCCTCGGTAAAGCGAAGCAGCTCCGAATCCTGCGTGGCCACCACAAAAAATGGTGCATTGGTTTTGCCCAGCAGCAGCGGCACCTCGCCAAAGCCTTCGCCGGCGCGCGCAAAGCCCACCGTGGAAGGCTGCCCACCCTCCTCGGGACGATCGATGCGAATCTCGCCTGCCAGCACCACCCAGTAGCTGTGCAGCGGGTCGCCCGCCTCCACCAGCATCGCACCGGCCCTGGCCGTGACGCGATCGACAAGAGGCGCCACGCTCAGTGCGTCAATCCCCGTCTCTGCAAAAGGACGGGTCTTGCTCAATGCGTCCGCGACATCGCGCAAGAGAATCGATTCGATCTTGACGGGCTCCGCACCCTCTGTCATTGCTGCTGTCCGTTCTTCCTACTAGAATCCTGCAAGATACTGATGTACAAACTGCACCGCGATCGAGCCTTCGCCAACAGCCGAAGCCACACGCTTCACTGAGCCGTGCCGCACATCGCCCGCCACAAAAACCCCTGGCACGCTGGTCTCCAGCAGGAACGGTTCTCGCGGCTCCCGCCATCCATCCGCCAGCTTGCCCTCCTTGCGCAGGTCGGGACCGGCCAGCACAAAACCCTTCTCGTCCCGCAGAATCGACGCGGGAAGCCACTCCACTCCCGGCTCCGCGCCGATAAACACAAACAGCGATGTCGCCGGCACGCGCTTTTCACCGTGCGGGCCGCGAAGCTGAAGTGCCTCCAGACGCTCCTCGCCCTCCGCCGCCACAACCTGCGTCTCCGGCTCCATCACAAGATTGGATGTGCGTTCGATCTCGTCGATTAAGTATTTCGACATGGTTGCGGCCAGTCCCGGCCCCCGGACCAGCATCGTCACCTTGCACGCGTACTTGGCAAAGTGCAGAGCGGCCTGGCCCGCCGAGTTCGCCCCGCCCACCACAAACACCTCTTCATCCTTGCAGGCGGCCGCCTCCACCAGCGCCGCGCCATAGTAGATGCCCCGTCCCGTCAGCTGCTCTGCGCCCGGTATCTGCAGCTTGCGGTACTGCACCCCGGGAGCCAGCAGCACCACATGGGTCGCCACCTCGCGGCCATCCGCAAGCTGCACAAATCGGTACTGTCCGTCGATCCGCAGCCCCGCCGCCCGCTGCGTCACAAACTCCGCGCCGAACCGGGTCGCCTGGATGTGCGCGCGACGCCCCAGGTCCGCCCACGTAATCCCTGTCGGAAAGCCCAGGTAGTTCTCGATCCGCGAGGTCGAGCCTGCCTGCCCGCCCGGCGCCTCCGGCTCAATCACCAGCGTGCGCAGGCCCTCGCTTGCCCCGTAGACGGCGGCGGCCAAACCCGCTGGCCCCCCACCCACCACCACCATGTCATAGAACTCCTGCGTCGCCTGCGTGCTCAGCCCCACCCGCGCCGCCAGCGCGTCGGGGTCCGCGTCGGCCAGGGTGCTCCCGTCGGCAAACAGCACCGCCGGCAGTTGCGCAGGCTTCAGTTGCCGCTCCTCCATCAACTTGCCGGCTTCTTCATTGCCCGTGATATCCAGCCAGCGATAGGGCACATGATTGCGCGACAGAAAGTTCCGGAGCCGATGGTCTTTCAGCGTCCAGCGGCTCCCAATCACGCGCAGCCCCTCGAACGGCGGCCGGTAACCCGCCTGCCAGTCCTCCAGCAGATCCGACAAAACAGGGTAAAGTCGCTCCTCCGGCGGATCCCACGGCTTGTTCAGGTAGTAGTGAATCCGCGCCGTGTTGATTGCCCGGATCGCCGCCTCCGTATCCGCATAGGCCGTCAGCAGAACCCGCCGCGCCTCGGGATATAGCTCCCGCGATTGCTCCAGAAACTCCACGCCGGTCATTCCCGGCATGCGCTGATCGCTCAACAGCAGCGCCACCGGTTGTTCCCGCGCCTTCAGTTGCTCCAGCGTATCCAGGGCCGCTTTGCCGCTGGCGGCCCGCATAATCCGATAGACTGAGCCGTATTGCCGGCGCAGATCCTGCACCACGGCCTCAAGAACGCTCACGTCGTCATCGACTGCCAATAGGATCGGTCGTGCCATATGCTCCTAGTTTAGGGCCTCGCCGCCATATTCAACTCCGCCTTCTCAAAAGCCATCCGACCCTAGTCAGTAAACACGATCGGCCCCTGGCCCCTGACGGATTTTCGTGACTCTCAGGCGCTGGCGCTGTAAAGTGATTTTGGGGAAATGTTAAATGGAAGTGAGCGCGGTCTGCCTTTGAAGCCCATGACGAACAGCATTCCGGTCCGTCTAGCTTGTTTCAATCACAGACGACAGCAAGGCATCTCGGATTGCTGCCGCAATCTATCCTTACGCCCAAATAGCCTCTTATGCTCCTATAGCAGTTCCCACCTGAAACCATCCAGAACGCGGCTCCGGCCAGATCTCGCAGGTCCGCGATACATGGGGCGCACACGATGAACAAGGTCATCCTGGCCGATTCGCAAGCCATCTTCCGTGCCGGCACCGCCAAGGTGCTCGCGATGGATGAGGACCTGCGCATCATCGCTCAATGTACTGATGTCGAACGGATGATGCATGCCATTACCACGTTTCCGGGCGCCCTCGTTGTCTTTGCCGCATCCTTGCGCCCAGACATGGGCCGCCTGCGCATACTCCTTGAGTCGGCAGGCAGCCGCGGCATTGTCATCGCGGAGAACAACGATTCCGCAAATGCCTACGTCCAGATGGGCTTTCGCGGCGTGGTCTACCGCAGTGTCACCGGCCAGGCGCTCGTGGAGTGTGTGCGCCGTGTCGCCGCCGGCGAACTCTCCATCCCCACCCAGCTTGTCCTTGCCGATACGCCGGAAGAGGACATGGTCGGCTCGCGGGTACGCGACCGGTTGACGCCCAAAGAGATGCGGATCGTCGCCCTGATCGTCCAGGGCTGCAAGAATCGCGAGATTGCCATCCGGCTCAAAACCACAGAGCAGGTCATCAAAAACTATCTGCGCTCCATCTACGACAAGACCGGAGTCAGTGACCGGCTGGAACTTGCCCTCTTCACCATCCACCACCGCACCCTCGCCCAGGCTGCCGCGGAAATGGGTACCAAGCTCGAAGCCGAAGAGAGAGCCGCCCCACCCGCCGTCGCCTAGAACCGCACTCGCCCGGCAGCCTGTCTCAGAAGCCCAGCCTCTGCAAAGGCGCGATGTCCTTGCAATATTCCCAGCAGCATCGTCGAAAAGGGGCGGCCTCAGCCGCCCCTTCGACACGACATCCTTGTAGCTCTTACACGGCTGCGTGGACGTTGTGGAACGTCGAGACAACCGTCTCAAACGTCTGAACCCGCGGCGTTCCATCGATCACTTTCGCCAGTGTCTTCAACAGCTCCGGGTAGGCGCGCGCGTTGTAATCGTCTGCATTGCTCTTGTGCTCCCACAGACTGATTGAAACCGCGTCCTGTGAGCCAGGGTTGGATAGGGTGATCTCTTCCTTGAAGCCCTTCTGCCTCTGCAGCAAAGGCAAAATCTGGCTTTCGAAGGTGTGGGTGTATTCGGACTGCATGTTGGCTTTAATGCGGAAAGTTACATTGCGTGCGTACATAGTCAACCTCCTGAAGGTTGTCTCGTATATAAGTGGGGAAACTTCAGATGGCCTTTACTTATATTCAGGGAACCTGAATGAGGTGACTGTTTCTATATGCCTCATCCATCAACCTAGTCTCTCGACTGGGACATGTCAAATCGACTGTTGATGGCGTCAATACGGCGGGTGCCTGTGATCTATCAAGA
>VFSW01004098.1_pt1 | contig 21735 bp, 18 predicted proteins | sample 5358111 | NCBI WGS metagenome assembly VFSW01 (sample SAMN11554181, study PRJNA540505) | mine drainage metagenome | isolation source: sediment from site ElyBrook_90M | place: USA: Ely Copper Mine, Vershire, VT | collected 2017 | reverse complement strand
TGCCCCCCGGGCCTCTTTCTTTACCCGCGCGCCTAAATCACACTCTTGCGCGGGGGGGGGGGGGGGGGGCGCGGCTTGGGGGGGGCGGGCCCCCCCCCGTCCGGCGGGCGCCTATTCGCGCGGATCGTCGTCGCGCTCGATCTCCAGCGGTCCCATCGAGGCGAGCCGGCGGCGGCTCGCCTCGAACACATTCTGGAACTGGTTGCAGACCGTGCAGAACAAATCCGCGGTGCGCTCGGCGTCGTACGCGGCGGAGTGCGCGAGGTTCGAATCCCAATCGAAGCCCGCCGCCAGCGACGCGCGCATCAATACGGTCTGGCCGAACGCGACGCCGCCCAAGGTCGCGGTGTCGAAGCTCGAAAACGGATGGAACGGGTTGCGTTTGATCTGCGTGCGCAGCACCGCGGCGTTCAGGAAATTCAGGTCGAAGAACGCATTGTGGCCGACCAGCACCGCGCGCTTGCAGTCGGCCGCACGCACCGCGTGCCGCACGACCTGGAAGATCTTCTGCAGTGCGTCGTGCTCCGATATCGCGGGGCGCAGCGGATGATACGGATCGATGCCGTTGACGGCGAGCGACGCCGGCTCGAGATTCGCGCCCGCGAAGGGCGCGACGTGATAGCGCACGGTCTCGCCGCGCGCGAGGCTTCCGTCGCCGCGCATCTCGACCAGCACTGCGGCAATTTCCAGCAGCGCGTCGGTCTGAGAGTTGAAGCCGCCGGTTTCCACGTCGATGACGACGGGAAGGAAGCCGCGGAAGCGCGTCGCGAGCGTGATCGGGTCCGGTTGCGTCAAGATGCCGCGTCCTCTGCGAGCCGCCAGCCGATCGCTTCGCCGGCGCGGTACGGTACGACCGCGCCGCCGCCGAATTCATAGGACGGGGGCGCGACCCACGGCGAGTCGATCAACGTGATCGTCGCACGATGCGGCGGCAGACCGTAGAACTGTGCGCCGAACCGGCTTGAAAAAGCTTCCAGCCGATCGAGCTTGCCGGCGGCGGCGAATACCTCGGCGTAAAGCTCGATGCCCGCGTGCGCGGTGAACATACCTGCGCAGCCGCAGGCGCCTTCCTTCGCGCCGCGCTCGTGCGGTGCACTGTCGGTGCCTAGAAAGTACCGCGGATTGCCGCCGGTCGCGGCCGCGATCAAGGCTTGCCGGTCCTCTTCGCGCTTCAGGATCGGCAGGCAGTAGTAGTGGGGCCGGATGCCGCCGGCGAAAATCGCGCCGCGGTTGTGCAGGAGGTGCTGCGCGGTGATCGTCGCGGCGACGCCTGCGCGTGCCTCGGCGACGAACGCCGCCGCGAGCTTTGTCGTGATGTGCTCCAAAACGACTTTCAATCCCGGGAACCGCGCGATCAGCGGCGCGAGGACGGCATCGATGAAATGCGCTTCCCGGTCGAACGGATCGACCTCAGCGCCCGGTGTTTCGCCGTGCACGAGGAGCGGCAGGCCGAGTTCCTCCATGCGCGCGAGCACCGCATCCACACGGCGGATGTCGGTGACGCCCGCATCCGAGTGCGTGGTCGCGCCCGCCGGATACAACTTCACGCCGTGGACGAACCCGGAACTGTGCGCGCGCTCGATCTCGGCGGGCGCCGTCGCGTCCGTGAGGTACAAGGTCATCAAGGGTTCGAAGCCGCCGCCCGGCTGCAGCGCGGCGCGTATCCGGTCGCGGTAGCTGAGCGCGAGCGCGGTCGTAGTTACCGCCGGTTTCAGGTTCGGCATTACGATCGCGCGGCCGAAGCGCTTCGCGGTGAAGCGCGCGACCGAGGCGAGCGCGGCGCCGTCGCGCAGGTGTACGTGCCAGTCGTCGGGGCGTGCGAGCGTGAGCGTCGTCATGCGTGCGGCGCCGTCCGCGGCCAGCCTCGATCGAGCAGATCGAGCGTATAGCGCACGCCGAATCCGGTGATGTCGGTGCCGATGTGCGCGAGGCCGCCGTGGCGCGTGCCCGCCGCGAGGTCCAAGTGAAGCCAGGGGATTTCTTTCGGCACGAAGCGGTTCAGGAAGCGCGCGGCGAGGATGTGATCGCCCTTGCCTTCGAGCGCGCATTGCATGATGTCGGCGACCGTGCTTTCGAGATCGCTGTCGAAGTCGGCGTCCATCGGGAAGCACCAGACGCGCTCGCCGCTCGCCGCGCCGGCGCCTTCAATCGCCGCGCGGGTCTCCAAGCGGTTGGTGAACGCGCCGCTGTAGCGCTCGGTCAGCGCGTGCACGCACGCGCCGGTGAGCGTCGCGTAATCGATGATCGCGCGCGGCGCCGTCGCCGCGGCGAGGCTCAGGGTGTCCGCGAGCACCATGCGCCCCTCGGCGTCGGTGTGGATCACCTGGATCGTCGTGCCGTTGTGCGCGCGCACGATCTCCTGCGGCTGGTAGGCGGTCGGTCCTATCCGATTCTCGCTGATCGCGAGCCAGCAATCGACGTTCGTACGGGAGCGCAGCGCGTGCAGAGCATACAAGCTGCCGAGCGCGACCGCGCTGCCTTCCATGTCGGTATGCATGTCGAGCATGCTCTTGTGCGGCTTCAAGTTCGTGCCGCCGGTATCGAAGCAGATTCCCTTGCCGACGAGACACAGGTCGAGCGCGGCTGCGCGCCGCGGCCGATACGACAAGCGCACGATGCCGGCATCGCGCGCGGCATTGCCGCGTGCGACCGCGAGAAACGCGCCCGCGCCGAGGCGCTTCAATTCCCGCTCGCCGTAGAATTGGAACCGCATCCCGAGGCGCCGCGCGAAGTCCCGCAGGTGGCCCCGATACGCGCCCGCGTCCAGGCGGTTCGGCGGCAACGCGGTCAGCCAGCGCGCCAGATTGTTGCCCGCGGCGCTCGCCATTGCGCGCTCGAGGCCATCGGGCCTCGCGCCGGCGGCGATGTCGATGCGCGCGAGTCGTGTGCGCGCCGGCGCCGCGCTCTTGAAGGCCGGCAGCGCGAACGCGCCGGCTTGCAGCGCCGCGACGGCCGCCACGAGCGCGCCGGCGGCCGGCTCCTTCGGCATCCCCTGTTGCCAGAGCAGAAGCGTCCGCGGTTCGGTCTCGAGCAGCGCGCGGGCCGCCTTGCCGAGCGCCTGGAGCTGCTCAAAAGCGCTCATCTGGCTCGCGCCGACGGCAACCGTCAGGAGGGTCTCGGCGCGGGCGCCGACGCGCAGTACGAAGAAATCGCCGGGCTTGCGCGGTTTCAGTCGAAAGACATCTTGAATCAGGCCGCCGTGCGGCAGCGCCAGCCAGTCCGCAACGCTCGGCTTGGCCGGCAGCAGGAGCAGCGCCGCGGCATGGCGCGCGAGCGTCGGCGCGCGCGGCCGCGCGCCGACCGCACGAACCGGGGCGATCAAGAAATCCAAGGGTAAGCGAGTCGGCAAATCGGAAAAACGCAAGCCCGCTCCTCGCTTGACCATGCAAAACCAAACCCCGAAGATAGCGCCAGCCAAAAATGTAGTGGCGGCTCGTGCAACGGCGCTGTAACGTGCCCGCCATATTAACAGGACGTGCATTGCTCTGCATGGGTGCGTCCAATTCGCAAGGTTCCGTATGACCCAACGTTCGCCGTTCGAAGACATTGATCCGGCCGAAACGCAGGAGTGGCTGGAGTCCATCGACTCGGTCATCCGCAACGAGGGTTCCGAGCGAGCGCACTTCTTGCTCGAGAAACTCGTCGATTTCACGCGCCGCTCCGGCACATACCTGCCGTTCAAGCCGAATACCGCCTATCTGAACACGATCGCGAAGACGCAGGAGCCCGAGTATCCGGGCGACCGGGCGCTGGAGCGGCGCAATGAGGCGTACATGCGGTGGAACGCCGCGGCGATGGTCGTGCAGGCGAACCGCGAAAATTCCGAATACGGCGGCCATATCGCGACCTATGCCTCGGCGGCGACGCTGTACGAAGTCGGCTTCAATCACTTCTGGCGCGCACCGGGCGAGCAGCATCCCGGCGACATGATCTTCATCCAGGGCCATTCGAGCCCCGGGATCTACGCGCGCGCGTACCTCGAGGGAAGATTGAGCGAGGAGCAATTGATGCGTTTCCGCCGGGAGGTCGAGGGCGGCGGCCTCTCCTCGTACCCGCATCCGTGGCTGATGCCGGATTTCTGGCAATTCCCGACCGTGTCGATGGGCCTCGGCCCGATGAACTCGATTTTCCAGGCGCGATTCATCCGCTACATGGAACACCGCGGAATGATGCCGGCGTCCGACCGCAAAGTCTGGGCGTTTTTGGGCGACGGCGAGATGGACGAACCGGAATCCATGGGCGCGCTGACGATGCCTGTGCGCGAGCAGCTCGACAATTTGATCTTCGTGGTCAACTGCAATCTTCAGCGCCTCGACGGGCCGGTGCGCGGCAACGGCAAGATCATTCAGGAGCTCGAGGCGGCGTTCCTCGGCGCGGGCTGGAACGTGATCAAGGTGCTGTGGGGTTCGCGCTGGGACCCTCTGCTCGCGCGCGATCACAAGGGCCTGCTGAAGCGGCTGATGGAGGAATGCGTCGACGGCGAGTACCAAAACTTCAAATCGAAGGGCGGCGCGTATACGCGCGAGCATTTCTTCGGCAAGTACCCGGAGCTGCGCGAAATGGTTGCGAACATGTCCGACGAGGACATCTGGCGCCTGAACCGCGGCGGCCATGATCCGCAGAAGGTTTACGCGGCCTATGCGGCCGCGGTCGCGCACAAGGGTGCGCCGACCGTGATCCTCGCGAAGACCGTCAAGGGCTTCGGCCTAGGCAAGACGGCCGAAGGCATCAATGCCGCGCACCAACAGAAGAAGCTCGGAGTGGATTCGCTCAAGGACTTGCGCGACCGCTTCAACATTCAGATCTCCGACGCCGAGATCGAGGGCCTGTCGTTCCGCAAGCCGGCGCCGGAAAGCGAGGAAATACGCTATTTGCACGCGCGGCGCGCGGCGCTCGGCGGCTACCTTCCCGTGCGAACCGACAAGGCGCCGCCGCTCGTCGTGCCGCCGCTCGAGGCGTTCAAGGCGCTCCTCGAGGGAACGGGCGAGCGCGAGATTTCGACGACGATGGCGCTGGTGCGGATTCTGACGATGCTCGTCAAGGACAAGAATATCGGCAAGCATGTCGTGCCGATCGTGCCCGACGAGGCGCGCACCTTCGGCATGGAGGGCATGTTCCGCCAAATCGGCATCTATTCATCGGTCGGTCAGCTGTATACGCCGCAGGACGCCGATCAGCTGATGTTCTACCGCGAGGACAAGCAGGGCCAGATCCTCGAAGAGGGCATCAACGAGGCCGGATCGCTGTGCTCCTGGATCGCGGCCGCGACCGCTTACTCGAATCACGGCATCAGCATGGTGCCTTTCTACATCTATTATTCGATGTTCGGATTTCAGCGCGTCGGCGACTTCATCTGGGCGGCCGGCGACAGTCAGGCCCGCGGCTTCTTGATCGGCGCCACCGCCGGGCGTACGACGCTCGCGGGCGAGGGGCTCCAGCATCAGGACGGGCACAGCCAGCTGGTCGCTACGACGGTGCCGAACTGCGTCGCTTACGACCCGGCGTTCGCATACGAACTCGCGGTCATCGTGCAGGACGGCCTGCGGCGCATGTACCAGGACAAGGAAGACATTTTCTACTACATCACCTGCATGAACGAGAACTACGCGCATCCGGCGATGCCCGCCGGCGTTGCGGAGGGAATCTTGAACGGCATGTACCTACTGCAGATCGGCGGCCGCGGCAAGGTGCGCGCCACGCTGTTCGGGGCGGGCACGATCCTGCGCGAAGTGCTGGCGGCGGCCGAAATGCTGGAAAGAGACTACGGCGTACCCGCCGATGTGTACTCGGTCACGAGCTTCAGCGAATTGCGCCGGCACGCGCTGGCGATCGAACGGTGGAACCTTCTGCACCCGGACGACCCGCAAAAGGAGACCTATATCGCCCAGGCACTCGCCGATCGTGAAGGCCCGTTCATCGCGGCGAGCGACTACATGAAGACCGTGCCGGACCAAATTCGGCAATGGATCCCGGGGCGCTACGCGGTGCTCGGCACGGACGGTTACGGACGCAGCGACTCGCGCGCCGAGCTGCGGCGGTTCTTCGAAGTCGACCGCAACTACGTGGCCGTCGCCGCGCTGAAGGCGCTTGCGGATGAGGGCAAAATCGACAAGAGGACGGTCGTCCAGGCAATGAAGAAATTCGGCATCGACCCGGAAAAGCCGAATCCGTTGACGGTCTAGGCGTACAGCGTGGCTACCCCCATCGAGATTCGCGTACCCGACATCGGCGGCTTCAGCGACGTCGGCGTCATCGACGTGCTGGTCCAGGTTGGACAGACGATAGACAAAGAGACGCCGCTGATCACCTTGGAGACGGAAAAGGCGGCGATGGACGTGCCGGCGCCCGTCGCGGGCCGCATCACGCAGATGCTCCTGAAGCGCGGCGACAAGGTGTCGCAAGGTGCGCCGATCCTGATGCTCGAGCCCGCCGCCGCGCCGGCCGCCGCGCCGCCCGTCGCGCCGCCCGTCGCCGCGCCGCCGCGGGCTGCCGATGCGCCGAGCACCGCCGCCAAGCCGCAGGCTCCGGCGCCAAAGGCCGCCACGCCGGGCGTTGCCGCGGCGCCGATCGCCGCGATCGACGAGGCGGGCTTCTCGACGGCGCACGCGAGTCCGTCGGTACGCAAGTTCGCACGCGAGCTCGGCGTCGACTTGAGCCGCATCGCAGGCTCCGGCACGAAAGGCCGCATCACGGCCGACGACGTCAAGGCGCACGTCAAGAAGCTGTTGACGAGCCCGGCGCCGGCCGCGCCCGCGGCCCTGCCGAAGGTGCCGCAAGTCGATTTTGCGAAATTCGGCGCGGTCGTTGTAGAGCCGCTGTCGCGCATCCAGAAGATCTCCGGCGCGCGCCTGCAGGCGAGCTGGATCAATCTACCGCACGTCACTCAGCATGAAGACGCCGATATCACCGAATTGGAGGCCGCGCGCGCGCAGCTGAAAGGCAAGGCGGCGCAGGAAGGCGTGCGGCTCACCATGCTCGCCTTCGTCGTGAAAGCCTGCGTGCTCGCGTTGAAGGAATTTCCGCGCTTCAACGCGTCGCTCGACGCCGGCGGCGAAAATCTCGTATTGAAGAAATATTATCATATCGGCTTCGCGGCCGACACGCCGAACGGCCTCGTCGTCCCGGTGATTCGCGACGCCGACCGAATGAACGTGTTCGACATCGCGCGCGCGCTCGCGGCCCTGTCCGATAAGGCGCGCGCCGGAAAATTGACGGCTGCGGAAATGCAGGGCGGCAGTTTCACGATATCGAGCCTCGGCGGCATCGGCGGCACCGCGTTCACGCCGATCATCAACGCTCCGGAAGTCGCGATACTCGGTCTATCGCGCTCCGCGTACAAGCCGGTGTACGAGAACGGCGCGTTCGTGCCGCGCCTGACGCTGCCGCTGTCGCTGTCCTACGATCACCGCGTAATCGACGGCGCGGCGGCCGCGCGCTTCGCCGTATACCTGGCGAAGGTTCTCGGCGACGTGCGGGCCCTGCAGTGAGCATCGTCGAGGACACCACCGCCAAGGCGGCGTCGCCGCCGCCGATCGGTGCGCTCGACCTGGTCGTGATCGGCGCCGGTCCCGGCGGCTATACGGCGGCCTTTCGCGCGGCGGATCTCGGCCTATCGGTGACCTTGATCGAGCGCTGGCCGGTCCTCGGCGGGGTTTGCCTGAACGTGGGCTGCATCCCCTCCAAAGCGCTGCTGCATGCGGCGAAAGTCGTCGAAGAGGCCGCATCGATGGCCGCCTGCGGGATCGTCTTCGGTGCGCCGCAGATCGATCTCGAGCGCTTGCGCGCATGGAAGGGTCGCGTCGTCGGCAAACTCTCCGGCGGGCTCGCGGCGCTCGCGCGGCAGCGCAAGGTGAACGTCGTGCGCGGCGCCGCGAAATTCGTGGGTCCCTACGCGCTTGCGGTCGATTCGCCCGAAGGCGTGCGCCGTCTCGAGTTCAAGCAATGCATCATCGCCGCGGGTTCCGAGTCGGTGCGCTTGCCGGGCCTGCCCGACGATCCGCGCGTGCTCGATTCGAGCGGGGCGCTCGAATTGCCGGCGGGAGTCGGGCGTCTGTTGGTCGTCGGCGGCGGTATCATCGGCCTCGAAATGGCTTGCGTCTACGACGCGCTGGGCGCGCGCGTGAGCGTCGTCGAGCTGTCCGGCGGCCTGATGCCGGGCGCCGACCCGGATCTCGTTCGGCCGCTGCAAAAGCGGATCGAAAAGCGCTATGAGCGCATCTTGCTCGGCACGAAAGTCGCGCGGCTCGAGGCGCGCGCGGACGGCCTGCGCGCGAGCTTCGACGGGCCGGGCGCGCCCGAGCCGCAGGACTTCGCCCGCGTTCTGGTCGCGGTCGGCCGGCGCGCGAACGGGCCGGCGATCGATGCCGCTGCCGCCGGCGTCGCGGTCGATGCGCGCGGGATCATCGCGGTCGACAGGCAAATGCGCACCAACGTGCCGCATATTTTCGCCGTTGGCGACATCGTGGGCCCGCCGATGCTCGCGCACAAGGCGACGCACGAAGCTAAAGTAGCCGCGGAAGTCGCCGCCGGCCACAAGGCCTCGTTCGATGCGCGCTGCATTCCGTCAGTCGCCTATACGGATCCGGAAATCGCCTGGGTCGGCGTGACCGAGACCGAAGCGAAAGCGCGCGGCATCGAATACGGCAAGGGAACGTTTCCGTGGGCCGCGAGCGGCCGCTCGCTCGCGATCAACCGGGACGAAGGCTTCACGAAACTGCTGTTCGACAAGGCGACGCGCCGCGTTATCGGCGGCGGTGTCGTCGGCACGAACGCCGGCGAGTTGGTCGCAGAAATCGGGCTCGCCATAGAGCTGGGCGCGGATGCCGCCGATATCGGCCTCACGGTGCATGCGCACCCGACGCTTGCGGAGACGGTCGCCATGTCCGCCGAAGCGTTCGAAGGGACGCTGACCGACCTTTATATCCCGAAGCGCTGACGGTCAGCGGGATTGCGGGGACTTTCGCCCAAGGCTGCGCCGCGCCAGCGCAAGATATTGCTGTTCGTCGGCCGCCGCCCCGCGCCTTTGCGCCTCCCAGAGGGTCTCGCCGAGAGCCTGCATCAGCACGTGCTCGGCCGTGTGGGCATCGCCGTATTCGGCGGCCAGTGCGCGGTGCAAGTCGCGCACGCCGGGCGGCCGGTCTATCGCGAGCTGTTCGCGCACCGCGAGGTGCAATCCCATGTGGAGGAAAGGATTCTCCCGGCCGCCCGCGGCGCCGGGTTCGTATGAGAGCGCCGCCTCCGCGTCCGTGACGACGGGGTGGTATTCAGGATGGAGTCCGATCACGTCCGCGATCATCGCCTCGGTCGACGTCAGCGGCGCGCGCGCGCGCTGCTTCTCCCAGGCGTCCGCGTATGCGCGGCGCAGCTGGTCGCGCGAATAGCCGCCGGGAAGCGAACTCATGCTTGCTCTCGCCGCGTCTTGCCGCGGTATTCACATAGATCGCGGATGATGCATTCCGGGCAGTTGGGCGTGCGCGCCTTGCAGACGTAGCGGCCGTGCAGGATCAGCCAATGATGCGCATCGCGCAGAAATTCCTCCGGCACGACTTTCATGAGCTTATCCTCGACCGCGCGCGGCGTCTTGCCGGGCGCGAGCCCGGTGCGGTTGGCGACGCGAAAAATGTGCGTGTCGACCGCGATCGTCGGTTCGCCGAACGCTATGTTCAGCACGACGTTCGCGGTCTTGCGGCCGACACCCGGGAGCCGCTCGAGCGCCTCCCGATCCTTCGGCACGGCGCCGCCGTGCCGTTCGAGCAAATTGCGGCAGGTCGCGATGATGTTCTTGGCCTTGCTGTTGTACAGGCCGATCGATCGGACATAGCGCGAGAGTCCCGCAACCCCGAGCGCGAGGATGGCCGCCGGTGTATTCGCGTCCGCGAACAGGCGCGCGGTCGCCTTGTTGACGCTCTTGTCGGTCGCCTGCGCGGACAATATCACCGCGACCAGCAGTTCGAACGGCGTCGCGTAGTTGAGCTCGGTGCGCGGCGCCGGATCCGCCGTGCGCAACCGCGTGAAGATCGTCCGGCGCTTCGCGGCGTTCATTGCTCAAGGCCCGGTCATGCGTAGCGCCGGCGGTCGCGGCGCCGCCGCCTTGTGCGCGGCGATCCCGCGCCGTCTTTCCTCGGCGCGCCGCGCAAGCCGGCGCGCGTGCGCGGCGAAACGCGCGCGGTTGAGGGCGGCGTCGTTCGCGCGCCGGCCCGCCGGGGCCGGGCGCATCTCGATGCAATCGACGGGGCAGGGTGCGATGCATAGATCGCAGCCCGTGCAGCGCTCGCTCAACACGGTATGCAGGTGTTTCGCGGCGCCGACGATCGCATCGACGGGGCACGGTGCGAGGCATTTGGCGCAGCCGATACAGCGACTCTCGTCGATGAAGGCGACGCGGGCCGGTCCCTCGGCGCCGCATTGCGGATCCAGCGGCTTGACCTCGCGGCCAAGCAGGAGCGCGAGCGCCTCGATGGTCGCGGCTCCGCCCGGCGGGCATCGATCGATGTCGGCTTGGTTCGCGGCGATCGCCGCCGCGTACGGCGCGCAACCGGCGTAGCCGCAGCGCGTGCACTGGGTCTGCGGCAGGAGCGCGTCGATTTGCTCGGCCGCAGCCGACGCGGACATGGAGTTCATCTCACTTGACGCGCATGCCCGGCGCCGCGCCGGCGTCGGGCGACAACAGGAACACATCCCGGCCGCCGGGGCCCGCCGCGAGCACCATGCCTTGCGATACGCCGAAGCGCATCTTGCGCGCTGCGAGATTCGCGACGACGACGGTCAGCCGACCGACCAGATCAGCGGGCGTATAAGCGGCGCGGATGCCGGCAAACACATCGCGCTCGCCGAGATCGCCGACATCGACGCGCAATTTCAATAACTTGTCGGCGCCCTCGACGAACTCGGCGGCGAGTATCTTCGCGATGCGAAGATCGATGCGCATGAATTCATCGATCGACACCGGTGCGGCCGCCGCCGGCGTCGCGGAATTCGCAGGTGCCGCAGGTGCCGCCGCAGCCGCGGGCTCGACCAGCCGCGCGACCGCGGCGGGATCCAGGCGCAGCGCGAGCGGCTCGTAAGGCCGGATCGGCGCGCCGAGGCGCGGCGCCGCCGCGTGCTCCCAAGTCCAGTCCGGCTCCTGAAAGAAATGTTCGGCCTTCGCCGCCATCGCCGGTAGCACGGGCTTCAAATAGATCATCAACGTGCGGAACAGGTTCAGTCCCTGCGTGCAGACGCCCTGCACTTCGGACGCGCGCTCGGCTTGCTTCGCGAGCAGCCATGGCTTGCGCTGGTCGATGTATTGATTCGCGCGATCGGCGAGCGCCATGATCTCGCGGACCGCGGCTGCATAGTCCCGGCCCTCGTACGCTGCGGCTATAGTGCCGGCGGCGGCGGCGAAGGCGGCGAACAGTTCCGGTTCCGGCAGCGCATCGGCGAGCCGGCCGCCCGCGGTTTTGCCGATGAACCCCGCGCAGCGGCTCGCGATGTTGACGAGCTTGCCGACGATGTCGGAGTTCAGGCGCGTCGCGAACTCCTCGAGATTCAAGTCCAGATCGTCGATTCCCGGGCCGAGCTTCGCGGCGTAGTAATAGCGCAGGTATTCGGGCGGGAAACTCTCGAGATAGCGGCGCGTGGTGATGAAGGTTCCGCGCGACTTCGACATTTTCTGGCCGTTGATCGTCAGGAAGCCGTGGGCGTGGACGCCTGTCGGCCTGCGCATTCCGGCGCCCTCGAGGACGGCCGGCCAGAACAGCGCGTGGAAATACAAAATGTCCTTGCCGATGAAGTGGTGGAGCTCGGCGGAGGAGTCGGCCGCAAAGAAATCCTCGAAGCGCAAGGCAGTGCGCGCGCACAGCTGCGCAAAGCTCGCGAGGTAGCCTATCGGCGCATCGAACCACACGTAGAAATATTTCCCGGGCGCGCCCGGAATCTCGAAGCCGAAATACGGCGCATCGCGCGAGATGTCCCAGTCCTTGAGTCCCTGGGAGAACCATTCGTCGAGCTTGTGCGCGACGCTTTGCTGAACCGCGCCGCTCTTGATCCAGGACTTCAGCCGGTCCTCGAACGCACTCAGGCGAAAGAAATAGTGCTCCGAATCGCGCTCGACCGGAGCCGTGCCGCTGATCGCGGAAACCGGGTTCTTGAGGTCCACGGGGCTGTAGGTCGCGCCGCAGACTTCGCAGCTGTCCCCGTATTGGTCGGGCGCGCCGCAGTTCGGGCAGGTCCCCTTGACGTAGCGGTCGGGCAGGAACATGTTCGCCTTAAGATCGTAGGCTTGGCGAATCGTCCGCTTGACGATGTAGCCGGCCGCCTCGAGGTCACGATACATGCGCGCGCAGATCGCCCCGTTCTCGGCGTCGTGCGTCGAGCCGAAGTTGTCGAGGCCGATCAACATGTCGGCCAAGTCGCGCGCATGCTCGACGTGCACTTGGGCGATCAGCCGCTCGGGGCTGAGTCCGTCGGCCTGCGCCTTCAGCATGATCGGCGTGCCGTGGGTGTCGTCCGCGCAGACGTAGAGGCATTCATGCCCGCGGAGCTTGTGAAATCGCACCCAAATGTCCGTTTGCACGGCCTCGAGCGTGTGGCCCAAGTGGATCGGGCCGTTCGCGTACGGCAGGGCGCTGGTGACGAGAATCCGGCGTTTTGGGCTCATAGCCGCAAATTATGCCACGCGCGCCGCCCGGCGGGCGGACGCGGGCGCCTCGAGGGGTCGCGCGCGAGCCTTTAGATGGCTTCCTTGTGTTGCTCGAACCGGGCCTTGTTGATCGCCTTCTTGTACGCGTCGTTGCCGGTGATCAGGCCCTGATCGAGCAGAGCCTGGATCGCCGAGTCCATCGTGCGCATGCCGTAGGTCGAGCCGCTCTGCATCGCATTTTCCAGCTGATCCATCTTTCCCTGGCGGATCAGATTGGCGACCGCCGGCGTATTGATCAGGATTTCGAGCGCGGCGAGGCGACCCTGTTTGTCGGCGCGCGGGATCAGCTGCTGGGAGACGACGCCGCGCAAGGAGGTCGACAGCATCGTGCGCACGTGCGACTGTTTGTCGGCCGGGAAGGCGTTTACCATGCGGTCCACCGTCGCGGCCGCGCCGTTGGTGTGCAGCGTGCCCATGACTAGAATACCCATCTCGGCCGCCGTCACGGCGATGCTCATCGTCTCCAGGTCGCGCAACTCGCCGACGAGTATCACGTCCGGATCTTCACGCAGGGCCGAATGCAGGGCGGCGGCGAACGACGGCGCGTGAACGCCGATTTCGCGCTGGCTGATCAGGCAATTCTTGCGCCGGTGCACGAACTCGATCGGATCCTCGATCGTCAGGATGTGGCCTTTGATGCGGGTATTCAGATCGTCGATCATCGCGGCGAGCGTCGTCGATTTGCCGGACCCCGTCTTTCCCGTCACGAGAATCAGGCCGTTGTTCGCGTTGCCGAGGGTCCTCACCGCCGGCGGCAGGTCGAGTTCGTCCATCGTGCGCGCGGCCGAGGGGATCGCGCGGAAGACCCCGCCCATGCCGTTCAAATGGCGCATCACGTTGACGCGAAAGCGCGCGATGCCCGGCATGCTGTACGCGAAATCGGTGCCATCCTTCGCCTCGAAGCGCTTCAGCGCGAGCTGCGGCATGATTTCGTACAGCGTCTTCTTGACCATCTCGGCTTCCAGCGGCTCGGGCGCCAGAGCCTGCAGCTGCCCGTACTGGCGAATGCGCGCCGGGTCGCCGGCGAGGAAGTGCAGATCCGAGCCCTGGCGTTCCAGCAGTCGCGTCAAGTAGCTGTCGATGGCGGGCACGGTGGTCTCAACTGGCGGCGGTGGGCTCTTGGGGCTTCGAAATGTTCGCGATCTCGGTCGTGAAGCGCTGGAACTGGCGCTTGTCGAGCGCGTAGCCGTAGGCGTCGTCGGGATCGACCTCCTTGGCGTTGATCGCCGCGAGCAGCGCCTGGTCCATCAGCTGCATGCCGTAGTCTCTGCCCATCTGCAGCTGGCTCGGAATCTGGTGCGTCTGGTCGGTCATGATCAGTTTGGCGATGGCCTTGGTGACGACCATCACCTCGCAAATCGCGCGTCGCGCACGCTGGTCGGGGCTCTTCACGAGCACCTGGGTGATCACGGCGATCAGGCTTTGCGACAGGAAGCTCTTCGTCTGTTCGCGCTCATCGGTCGGCAGCGCATCGATGACGCGGTCGATCGTCTTGGTCGCGCTCGTCGTGTGCAGCGTGCCGAGCACCAAGTGGCCGGTCTCGGCGGCGGTCATGGCCATCGATATCGTCTCCGCGTCGCGCAGCTCGCCGACGAGAATGACATCCGGGTCCTCGCGCATTGCCGCGCGCACGCCCTCGGCAAACGACGGCAGATGCGTGCCGAGTTCGCGCTGGATGACCTGGCTCGTCTTGCTGCGGTGGACGAACTCGATCGGGTCTTCGAGGCTGATGATGTTCAGCGCACGCGTTTGATTCAGATAGTCGATCATCGCGGCGAGCGTCGTCGACTTGCCGGTGCCCGTGGAACCGGTGACCAAGATCATGCCCTGGTGATGGTCGCAGAGCTTGCGCACGATCGGCGGCAAGCCCAACTGGTCGATAGTCGGCATTTTCAGCGGGATCGAGCGGAACGCGGCGCCGATGCCGGATTCCTTGCGGAAGACGTTGACGCGAAACCGGCCGCCTTCGCTCGACACGTAGGAAAAGTCGAGATCGTTGCCGCGTTGCAGGTGGGCGAGCTGGGACTGGGTCAGAACCTCGGCGATGTAGCCTTCGAGTTCGGCGTCCCCCAATTCGCGGAACTTGATCGGCATGAGATCACCGTGCATGCGCAGCATCGGCGGTACGCCGACCGCCAGGTGCAGATCGGAGCAGCCTTGCGCGAGGCCGAGTTTCAAGAACGCGTCGATTCTAGCCATAAGTCGCCCCAAGGCTACCCGCAACCGCTTCGTTTTTCGAGTTTTTGGCGTCGGCAGCGCCGATAAACGTGAGTTGAGTCAAGTTCCGCGGCGCGTCGACTCGCGCCCGGACGCGCTTCCTACGCGAACATTTCGAGGGCGGCGCGCAGTTCCTCCATCGTCTGGATGCGCTTGGTTTTATCGAGCGCCATGCACTTCTGGACGAGATCGTTGAGCGCGGGCGGCAGATCCTTGTTGATTTCGATCGGCTGGCGGGCCTTGCCCTGGACGTGCTGGTACATCACGGACATATGGTCGCCGCGCGTGTAGGGCGGCACGCCGCAGAACATTTCGTAGAGAATCACGCCGAGGCTGTAGATGTCGGCCCTGATGTCGACCTTCTTGCCGAGGATTTGCTCCGGCGCCATGTATTTCGGCGAGCCGATCACATAGCCCGTCTTGGTCAGCTGCGTGTCGCCCTGACTCTGCGCCGCCGCCACGCCGAAGTCGACGATCTTGAGCAGACCCTCGTCGTCGATCAGGACGTTCGCGGGCTTCAAGTCGCGGTGGACGATGCCCGCCTGGTGCGCTACCGCCATGCCGGTCGCAATGTCGATGCCGAATTTGATCGCGCGCTTCAGCTCCACCGGTTTTTCGTTGACGATTTCGCCGCCCAGCGTATGCGACGGAAAATACTCCATCGAGATGGCGTAGTTGCCGCGGATGTACAGGAAATCGTAAATACGGATGACGTTTTTATGCGTGATTTTGCGGCTATAGCGCAGTTCGTGCACGAAACGCTTCATCATCTCCTCGTCGGTGGAGACGTTGGGGTTGAGGAACTTCAGGATCAGGCGCTCCTCGACGATCGTGTCCTCCATCAGCAGGACCGTGCCGAACGCGCCTTTGCCGATCTTCTCGATGTATTTGTAGCGTCCTTCGAGGATGTCGCCGGGCGTCAAGGTCGCGATGTCGAGCCTCGAGGACAGCGCCTCCTGCGCTCTGACGATGCTCGATATCTCCTGGTTCTCGATGAGCAGGGTTTTCGCCGGCTCCTGCATCTTCGCGGCGCGCTGGTTGGCCGCGATCTGCTGTGTGGAGAAGCGGTTGTCGAGTTCCTGCACCGCGCGCTCGACGGCCGCCTTCATCGTCGTCTCGCCGACGGCGCCGGCCGCCTGCAGCCGCACGCGCACCGTGTTCGCGCGCCGCTCGTCGGCGAGCTTCACGAGCGCGGCGACCGCTTCGGTCCTGACCTCGGTTTCCGACCGCTGCAGCATCGGCAGCACCTGTTCGATGTTCTTGGCATCGCCGACTTTGCCGATCGCGCGGATCACGGTCGGGAGGCTCTTGGCTTCGCCGGCGCCGAGCATTTCGATCAAGCGCGGCACGGCCTTCGTGCTGCCGATCTCGGCAAGCGCGTCCACGGCGCGCTCGCTGACCCACCAATCGGGATCCCTGGTCGCCTCGATCAATTGCGCGACCGCGCGTTCGTCCTTGGTTTGATTGAGGATTTCGATCGCGGCGCGGCGGATGTCCTGGTTGTCGTCCTTTATCAATTCGAGCACCGCGTCGACGACCCGCGGGCCGCCGATCTTGCCGAGCGCGTCGGCGGCGCGCGTGCGTACCCACCAGTCGCTGTCGGCGATCACTTCCAGAAGGTATTTGACCGACTTCGATGTGCCGACCTCGTTCAAGACCTCGACCGCGGCCCGGCGCGCGTACTCGTTCTCGTCCTTCAGGACGTCGATGAGGTATTTGATCGTTTCCGGGTGGTTTGCGCGCACGACGACGTCGACGGCCTTGTTCTGCACTTCGATTTCCGGGTCGCGCAGCATGCCGCAGAGCAGCGTGATGTCGAACGGGCCGTCCATGCGCGCGAGCGCCGACAGCGCCGCGGAGCGGATGAACTTGCTTTGGTCCTTGAGCTGGGTCTGCAGCGCGTCCTTGACCTTGGGGATGTTGAATTTCGCGAGCACGTTGATCAGGTGCAGCCGCACGACCGGGTCCTTGCCCTCGATCCGCGCGAGCAATTCGTCGACCGAGGACTCGTCCACGACGTCGCCGATGATCTTGAACAGGCCGCCGCGGTCGCTCGGCTCGAGCGTGTATGCGGCATTCAGCAGTTCACGCACGCTGAAGCGCGATTTTTGCGCCGAGATCACGTCGAGTATCGCCTGTTTCGGCATCGAGGATTTGGTCAGGGCGTCGAGCAGCGCGCTCGGCGGATAGCCGCGGCTCGTCGACAGCGCCCAGGCGACCGCGGCGACCGCGCGTCCGTTCGCCTCGCTCATCGTTTTAAGAATTTGGGGGAGTGTCTTCGCGTCGATGAGCTGCGCGAGCACCTCGACGTACGCGACCGTCTCGCGCTTGTCCGAATTCGTCAGCGCCTCGATGATCGGTTCGATTGCGTTGGGGCCGAGCGCCTGGAGCTTCGCCAGGGCCTTCTGCGCCTCCGGACTCGCCGGATTGGCGCTCGATCTGACATCGGCGATGAGCCGATCGGCACGATAATTTGCAAAGAGGGTCATTCGAAGGGTTCGCGTTCCACCGTACAATTATGCCATACCGTGCGCTTGTATCCGCCGGCTGCGGTACAATCGCAAGCTCTATGAATCAAGCCGCCGCCGAATCCGCGATTCGCGCATCACTCGCTTCCTATGTCGACCCTTACCTCGGCTGCACTCTCGCCGAGGCGAAGGCGGTCGCGGCCGTCCACTTCCGGGACGGGACCGCTACCGTCGAATTGAAATTCGGGTTTCCGTGCGCCGACTACGAAGATGAGCTTGCGCCGGCCCTCCGTGGCCACCTCGAGGCCGTTCTGGGCGGCGCCCGCTTAAATCTCGTGCTGCGCGCGGAAATCACGCCGCACGCGGTCCAAAAGACCTTGAAGCCGCTGGACCGGGTGAAGAATATCGTGGCGGTGGCCTCCGGCAAAGGGGGTGTCGGAAAATCGACGACTGCGGCCAATTTGGCGCTCGCCTGGGCCGCCCAAGGCGCAAAAGTCGGTCTGCTGGACGCGGACATTTACGGCCCGAGCCAGCCGCAGATGATGGGTCTTGCGGCGCAGAAGCCGACGAGCGCCGACGGCAAGCACCTGACGCCGCTGACCGCCTACGGCGTCGAGGTGATGTCGATCGGCTTCATGGTCGATGTAGAACAGCCGATGGTATGGCGCGGCCCGATGGCGACCCAGGCGCTTACCCAACTGCTTGGCGACACCTTGTGGGGTGAACTCGATTATCTCGTCGTCGATATGCCGCCCGGCACCGGCGATATTCAGCTGACGCTGGCGCAGCGCGTACCGGTCAGCGGCGCGGTCATCGTCACGACGCCGCAGGACATCGCCTTGCTGGATGCGCGCAAGGGACTGAAAATGTTCGAGAAAGTGGAAGTTCGTGTGCTCGGGATCGTCGAAAACATGAGTGTCCACGTTTGCACCAAATGCGGGCACGTCGAGCATTTGTTCGGCAGCGGCGGCGGGGCGCGCATGGCCGAGCAATACGGCGTCGCCTTGCTCGGCGAGCTGCCGCTCGACGTGCGCATTCGCGAGGACGCCGACGGCGGCGCGCCCACGGTCGTCGCCGACAAGGGCGGCGCAACCGCCGGGGCGTATCTGCGGATGGCGCGGCGCACCGCGGCGCGCCTGTCGATGCTGAACAAGGACTACAGCCGCGCGTTCCCCAAGATCATCGTCGAGTCGACCTGATGAGCATCAAGAGCGACCGCTGGATCCGCCGCATGGCGGCCGAGAACGGCATGATCGAGCCGTTTTGCGCGCAACAGGTGCGTCTCGCGGCGGGGGAGAAAATCGTCTCCTACGGCACGTCGAGCTACGGCTACGACGTGCGCTGCGCGGATGAGTTCAAAATTTTCACGAACATCAATTCGACGATCGTCGACCCGAAGAATTTCGACGAGAAATCCTTCGTCGACTTCAAAGGCCCCGTCTGCATCATTCCGCCGAATTCGTTCGCGCTCGCGAGCACCGTCGAATTTTTCCGCATACCGCGCAGCGTACTCACGGTATGCCTCGGCAAGTCCACCTACGCGCGCTGCGGGATCATCGTCAACGTCACGCCGTTGGAACCGGAATGGGAGGGCCACGTGACGCTGGAGTTCTCCAATACGACGCCGCTGCCGGCGAAGATCTATGCGAACGAGGGCGTCGCGCAGATGCTGTTTTTCGAGTCCGACGAGGTATGCGAAACCTCGTATCGCGATCGCGGCGGCAAATACCAGGGCCAGCGCGGCGTAACCTTGCCGAAGGCTTGAATCGCAGCAGCCGGCGCGCGGGCCTTCATTGCCGCAGCCGCTGTATGCGCATCGCGAATTCCAGCTTGCCGCCGCGCGTGCGCTCGGCCTGCACCGGAACGTAGCCCAAGGAAGGCGCGAACCACATCCTGAGCACGCGGTCGCCGCCGGGGCGGCGGCTCGTCACGACGACGGTGTCGAGTTCGCCGAGCTCGGTGCGAATACGCGCCGTTCCTTCGCGCGTGTATTCGAAGTCCTTGATCGCATTCGTTTCGAAGATCCAGAATATCGGCGGCAGATCGCCGTTCTTCAAATCCTGCATGACCTCGACTTGGATCGACATGACGTCCTGCGTGTCGGCGCGCAGCGCAAGATCGAGCGGCTTGCCTTCGGACAGGCCTTGGACGCGGCCTGTCTCCCAGTCGAAGTCGGCGCTCACTTTCGCGTTCCCATCCTGCGCGCGGTATTTCTCGGGGCGGATGTGCGTGCCGTGAAGCCCGAACACGCTCGTCTGCATGACGTCGTGACTGTAGAATATGCGGAATATGCCGCGCGCACGCGTATTCCAGGTGTAGACATATTGGTCGCGGCCGGGCTCACGCGTGAGCTCGAGGTCGCTCGTGCCCACGTTGATGTCCTTCCATTGTGCGACGAAGTGCGCCGCGAACGGCGCGATGCCGGCGGCGGTGTCCGGCGGCGCGGGAGTCGGGGACGCGGCGGGGATTGGCGCCGGCGCAGCGCCGGCCGCCTGCATGGCGACGGCCGCGACAATCGATGCAGCCAGGATCGCTTTTAACATTGGTCGAGTCACTCCCTATCGGCGTCCGCGAGTTGTATCGGGCGATCGAGCGCGGCGCCGTCGAACCAGGCTTTGCCATCATGGCAGCGAAGCCGGCCTTCGCAGAACCAGCGCACCGCGAGCGGGTAGATTTCGTGTTCCAGCGCCTGCACGCGCGCCGCAAGATGAGTCTCTACCTCCGCCGGCTCGACCGCGAGCCGGCCCTGGATCACAGCCGGGCCCGCGTCGAGCGCGGCGGTCACGAAATGTACCGTCGCCCCATGCTCCTTGTCGCCCGCGGCGAGTACGCGCCGATGCGTGTGCAGGCCTGGGTATTGCGGCAACAGCGACGGGTGGATGTTCAACAGACGCCCCGCGAACTCCTCGACGAATGGCGCGGACAGGATGCGCATGAAGCCCGCGAGCACGACGAGGGCGGGCGCATGGCGCGCGATCGCCGCGGCGAGCCGCCGATCGTAGGTTTCGCGTCCTTCGCCGGCGGCGGCCAGGGCCTCGGTCGGGATGCAAAGATCCCGCGCCGCCCGCAGGCCCGCCGCGTCCGGCTTGTCGGCCAGCACGGCGGCGACGCGGTACGCCGAGTCCGCGGCGCGGCTGCGCTCGATCAACGCGAGCATGTTGCTGCCGCGGCCGGAAATCAAGATGACGACGGGCCGGCGGATAGCCGCGCCGGTCACGCGAAAACGACTCCGCGCGCGCCGCTTCGCACCTCGCCGATCACCGCGGCCGTTTCGCCGGCCGCGCGCAGCGCCTCGAGCGCCCGGTCGGCGTCGGCGACCGCGACCTGCACGGTCATGCCGATACCGCAATTGAATACGCGCGCCATTTCCGCCTCCGTGATATTGCCGCTCTTGCGCAGCCACTCGAACAGTGGGTCGCGCGGCCAGGCGGCGCGCTCGAGAACCACTTCGAGGCCGCCCGGGATCACGCGCGGGATATTGTCGACGAGCCCGCCGCCGGTGATGTGCGCAATCCCATGCACCGAGATGCGGCCGATGAGGCCCAGCAGCGCCTTGACGTAGATGCGCGTCGGCGCCATCAGGCGGTCGATCAGCGGGACGCCGTCGACGAGGTCTTGCGGGTCCGCGCGGCTCAAGGCCAGGATCTTGCGGATCAGCGAAAAGCCGTTCGAATGGGCGCCGGAGGAGGCGAGTCCGATGACCGCGTCGCCCGCGCGCGTTTTTTTGCCGTCGATGATCGCGTCCTTCTCGACGACGCCGACGCAGAAGCCGGCGAGATCGTAATCATCGCCATGGTACATGCCGGGCATTTCGGCGGTTTCACCGCCGACCAGCGCGCAGCCGGCCTGAACGCAACCTTCCGCGATGCCCGCGATCAGGCGCTCGCCGACGTCGACGTCGAGCTTCCCGGTCGCGAAGTAGTCCAGGAAGAATAGCGGCTCCGCGCCCTGCACGACCACGTCGTTCGCGCACATCGCGACGAGGTCGATGCCGACCGTGTCGGGACGGCGGTGGTCGATCGCGAGGCGCAGCTTGGTGCCGACGCCGTCGGTGCCCGAAACCAGCACCGGCTTGCGGTATCGATCGAGCGGCACCTCGACGAGCGCGCCGAAGCCGCCGATGCCGCCTAGGACCTCGGGCCGCATGGTCCGGCGCACGCGCGGCTTGATGCGCTCGACGAGTTCGTCACCGGCATCGATGTCGACGCCGGCCTCACGATAGGTCACGGGCGCTCGCTCAGTCATAAAACGGGTTCCTTCGAACAGCGGGTGGGGGGGGGCCGAGGCGGCCGGCGGGGGGGGGGTTTTTACAAGACGGGCAGGGCCCGCCCCCCCGGGGGGCCGGCCCAACCCAATGACACGCGCCACAAC
>VFSW01004097.1_pt1 | contig 21735 bp, 19 predicted proteins | sample 5358111 | NCBI WGS metagenome assembly VFSW01 (sample SAMN11554181, study PRJNA540505) | mine drainage metagenome | isolation source: sediment from site ElyBrook_90M | place: USA: Ely Copper Mine, Vershire, VT | collected 2017 | reverse complement strand
CCCGGCCTTCGCGGTCCGCAAAACGCTCCAGGTAGCCGCGCCGCGCCGGATTATCCGCGTCTTTCAGGATGTCCCCCGCGATCCCGGGGCTTTGCGCGATGTAATAGCGCGTAATATCGCGCATCAGCCGTATGTAGACCAGGTTGACGGAATTGCGCGTAGCCTCCCACAAATCCATATTACGCGAGTCTTCGTTCTTATCGAAATTGACGAAACGATGCAGACCACCGCCGGTAAAAAAGACCGTCGACGTGCTCGCCGAATAATGCCTGTCCATCGCCGCATTGAGCATAGACAGCAGCGATTTGTCCTGGCTGTGAAGATAATAATTGGCCGCCCAGCTTGAAATCGGGTCGTTGTAGGCGGCGGCAGCGGCCGCCAGCTGGGTGGTCGACCAATTCTGATATTGCTGATGCAGCGCGCTGACGATTTCCAGATAGGTGATCAGCGTGCGTAGTTTGGCCGTCGATCCGAGATCCAGCTTCGCGCCTTTGTTAATGTCGAACGGCTGGTTCAGGTTGTCAGCCTGTATCCGCAGCAGGGCGCCCTGCGGCGCGATTTCATACAAGGTAAAGCTGTAGACGATTTTACTCAGATCATTTTCCCGCGTGAGCAGATTTCTTCCGTATACGTCCAGGTCGGCGGTCCCCGCCGCGCTGTTCAGACTCAACAGAAACCGGGTCACCGCCTGTTGCGCCTCGGCATTGAGCGTGGTATCGACGGTCAGATCCAGATGATCGACGTCGTACAGTCGCGGCACCCCCAGCAGACTCGCCAATTTCACCCGCAATGCATTGGCCGCCTTCTGTGCAACGAAATCGCGATTTTGCGTCGACTTCTGAATATTAAATGTCAGCGGCGCGCGCAACGCCGCATCGCGCAACGCCGGGCTGATGATGCCGGCCCGCGCCAGCAGGCGCAGATGGCTATTAGTCAGCGCCTCCAGCGCCGGGTGATTCATATTGAGATAATAGGATGGCTTGCGCTGCGCGATCAATAACGACAGCGCATGCTTGTAGGCGTACCCTGTCGCAGCGTCGGCCCGGCCCGCCGCCAATAGCCGACTGACGGCGTGATAGTCGAGGCCATACCAGGCCCATAATGCGTCGGGCAAACCAATCACTTCGCCGAAACCGGGGGCTGCCGACAAGGGAACGGTATTAAGATAATCCAGCACCAGACGCCGCCGCGCGGCCAGCGTATTTTCACCGCCTAGATAGGCGCGTACCGAGGCCGAGGCCATTTGCTGCCATTTATCCTGCACCGTCAATGTCAACCCGTCGCGGGAATGACGATATTTTTCAATCTGCGTCGCCAGCGTGCTGCCGCCAGGAACGACATGAGCCGGATTGAGCCACTGCTCGAACTTGTCGAGCACGGCTTGCGCAAGACGGCTCCATTCCACCGCCGGGTTGCGCAGCGGAGCATCCGGTTTGAGCAGATCGCGGTTTTCGATAAACAGCAGGCTGTTGCGCAACACAGGCGGGATCGCATTAAAATCGGGATACACGCGTTGCGGAATGAGACTCTCGAACAGCGTGGCGCCGGTCGCGTCGATCAGCCTGAGCCCCATCTGGTCTTTCTCGTGATAAGGCAGATTCAGCCCCTGCGCCGCCATTTGCCGCATGGCAGGACTGATTCGGGCCTGACGCCGTATTTCGAACCCCTGCCCGGCGAGCCGCGCCGCGAACTGTGGCAGCCCCACGTAACCCGCACGCAGGTCGGTCGGCCCCTGAGCCGGGAACCGGATTGCCGGGCTCGCCCCCGTCTCGACCCGATAATGCATTCTGGCGGCGTAGGCGCTCAGATATTTGGCCTGCAAGGTCGAGGTGTTCACCTCCCATGCCAGGAAACCAACCAATACGACAACGGCAACAATACCGCTACCCGCAACAAAATAATAAAACCGCCTCATCGCCATGCTGCGCATCAATGCTCGGACAACCAGTTTTTCCCGATAATGAAATCGCTGTATAACCGAGCCTCCGGCGTGCCCGCCTGTGGCTGCCATTGGTACGACCATCGCGCGAGTGGAGGCATGGACATCAAAATGGATTCAGTGCGCCCGTTCGATTGCAAGCCGAACAGCGTGCCGCGATCATATACCAGATTGAACTCCACGTAGCGGCCGCGGCGATGCGCCTGAAATTCGCGCTCCCGCTCCGTATAGGGCATGTCCTTGCGGCGCTCGAGGATGGGCGCGTAAGCCGACAAAAAGTGGTCGCCCACGCTTTGTATCGTCTGGAAGCCGGTCTCGAAGTCGGGGCCGGTGAAATCGTCGAAAAAGATACCGCCTATCCCGCGCGGTTCGTTGCGGTGCTTCAAAAAGAAATACTCGTCGCACCACGACTTGAAACGAGGATAATAATCCGGACTGAACGGCGTCAGCGCATTGCAGCACGTCCGGTGAAAGTGCACGGCATCTTCCTCAAAACCGTAATACGGCGTCAAATCCATGCCGCCGCCGAACCACCACACGGGTTCGGCGGTGGCATGCGTGGCTATAAAAAAACGCAAATTAAAATGCACCGTGGGGGCGAACGGGTTGCGTGGGTGAAACACCAGCGATACGCCCATTGCTTCATACCCCCTGCCCGCCACTTCCGGATGCGCCGCCGACGCCGAGGGCGGCAGGTTTGCGCCGAACACGTGCGAAAAATTCACGCCGCCGCGTTCGAGCACACCGCCATCCTCGATCACGCAGCTTATCCCGCCGCCGCCTTCGGGACGCTGCCAGCTGTCGCGGATAAAAAACTGGCCATCGATCTGCTCCATGCGCTCGACGATCAATGATTGCAGTTGCAGTAAAAAATCCTTGACTACTGCCGTGTCCATAGTAGGCCTATCCCCAATAAATAAAATTTCAATCCGCCAAGCTCAGGAGCGCAATATCCGCCCCGTGGCCAAATCCCGGATGACCGAAGGACGTTTGGCCTTGCCGATTCTACCGCGCATCACCCGAACCTGCTCGCCGAATAAACGCATTACCTGACGCGCCTGCTTCAGCGTGCGCTGCCCGGCGCGATTGGCGCTCGTCGATACCAGCGCCGTTCCAAGTTCGCTACACAGACGCGCCGCCGCAGGATGTGCAGTATACCGCACCGCCAGCGTGGTATGCCGCCCCTTCAGCCACGGCGGGCATCTGCGCGACGCCGCCAGCAGCAGCGTTACCGGGCCGGGCCAGTAGCCGGTTTCCAGCGCGCGGCGCAGGGCGGCTGGCTCGACGTACCGCCTGAGCTGCTCGGGCGCGGACGCGATGAGGATCAACCCCTTGGCCTGCGGTCTGCGCTTTAATCGCAACAGCCGCAATACCGCCGGGCGCGAACGCGGGTCGCACCCCAACCCGTAACAGGATTCTGTGGGGTAAGCGATGACTGTGCGGGTATTAAGTCTGTACAAGGCTGGAAATTACTTTTTGCGCTCTATGGCGCGATAACCGATGTCATGCCGCATCTGGCAACCATCGAACCGTATCTGCGCCGCGACCTCGTACGCGCGACGCTGAGCAACCTTGACGCTGTCGGCCAGCGCGGTAACGCAGAGCACGCGCCCGCCGCTGGTCACCACTTTGCCGTCGCACAACTGCGTGCCCGCATGAAACACGTGGAAGTCGTCGCCATCCCTGGGAAGACCGCTAATCACGTCGCCCAGACGCGGCGCTTCCGGGTAATTTGCTGCCGCCATCACAACACCCAAGGCGGTACGTCGATCCCATTCTGCCTCCACTCTGTCGAGCGTGCCATTGACCGCATGCTCCATCAGCACAGCCAGATCCGATTTCAGACGCAACATGATAGGCTGGGTTTCCGGGTCGCCCATACGGCAATTGAATTCCAGAACCTTGATGTTGCCCGCCGCGTCGATCATGAGCCCCGCGTACAAAAACCCGGTATAAGGCGTCCCCGCCTGCTTCATACCCGTCATGACGGGCATGATCACTTCGCGCAAGGTTTTGGCGTAAATTTTCGGCGTCACCACCGGCGCCGGAGAATACGCGCCCATGCCGCCAGTATTTGGCCCGGTGTCGCCGTTGCCCAGACGCTTGTGATCCTGGCTGGTGGCCAGGGGAAGCACGTGCTCGCCGTCGCACATGACGATGAAGCTGGCTTCTTCGCCAACCAGGAATTCCTCGATGACCACCCTTGCTCCGGCATCACCCAGCCCGTTACCTTGCAGCATCATAGCCGCCGCAGTCTGCGCCTCGTCGACCGTCAGGGCAACCACAACGCCCTTGCCCGCCGCCAGCCCGTCGGCTTTAACGACGATAGGCGCACCCTTGCTTGCGATATAAGCGTTCGCCGCCGCCAGATCGGTAAAAGTCGCGTAATCGGCGGTGGGAATGCCGTGCTCGCGCATGAACGACTTGGCAAAATCCTTGGAAGCTTCGAGCCGCGCAGCCGCTTGCGTGGGCCCGAATATCCGCAAGCCCTTGGCCCGGAAGGAGTCGACCACGCCTGCCGCCAGAGGCGCCTCGGGTCCCACGACGGTCAAAAAAATCTGTTCGCGCGAAACAAATTCCAATAACAGCGGTATCGATGTGATCGGCACGTTAATCAGCTCTTTTTCGGCCGCCGTTCCCGCATTCCCGGGGGCGACGAATACCTTGCCGACGCGCGGCGATTGCGCCAGACGCCAGGCGAGCGCGTGTTCGCGACCTCCCGATCCTATAACCAGTATATTCATTTGTTCTATAAAGTAATCGTTCAAGTTGAAACGCTCGCTCCGCCCCGGAGTCCCGCGCCTTGGAATAACTATACCACTCCGAGCGGCGCGACAATACCATTAACCGCGCGCCGGGCAGCGGCTCTGGCGTCGGCTATCCAGCTCAGTGGCGGAAATGCCTATGCCCGGTGAATGCCATCGCGATGCCATGCTGATTCGCCGCTGCGATCACCTCTTCATCCTTGACGCTGCCACCGGGCTGAATGACGGCCCGTGCGCCAGCTGCGGCCAATACGTCCAGGCCGTCGCGAAAAGGAAAAAAGGCGTCGGAGGCGACTACGCATCCCGCCAGTGCCAAACCCGCATCACCCGCTTTGATGACGGCGATCTTGGTCGAGTCGACGCGGCTCATCTGCCCCGCACCTATCCCCAGGGTACGCCCGCCGGCGGCAAATACAATCGCGTTGGATTTGACGAATTTCGCCACTCGCCAGGCGAACAGCATATCCTGAATTTGTTGCGTGTCGGGCCGCAATTGCGTGACAATGCGCAAGTCTTCAGCCGCGATATTGAAATCGTCGGCCGTCTGCACCAACAGACCGCCACCCACCCGCTTCATTTCCAACCGATTCGTCTCGTGCGCGAGGGGGGCCGCCAGCACGCGCACATTCGTCTTCTTTTCCAATACCGCGCGCGCGGCGGCGCTATACGCCGGGGCAATCAATACTTCCGCGAACTGCTGCGACACAGCGATGGCAGTCGCTTCATCCACCTCGCTATTGAACGCGATGATACCGCCGAACGCCGAGGTGCTATCTGCCGCGAACGCGAGCCGGTAAGCCGCGGCGCTATCGGCAGCGGTAGCGACGCCGCTGGGATTCGCGTGCTTGACGATCACGCAGGACGGCTGGGTGAAGGTTTTGACACATTCCCAGGCCGCGTCGCTATCAGCGATATTATTATAGGACAGCGCCTTGCCCTGCAACTGCACATAATGCGCAAGACTCCCGGACGGCGGTTCGATGTCTCGGTAGAACGCTGCCGCCTGATGCGGATTTTCGCCGTAACGCAAGGTTTGCACGCGCTCGAACTGCAAATTGAGCCGCGCCGGAAAAGGCGCAACCGCGCCATCGAGCTCGTGCGAAGTCAAATAATTCGCGATGGCGCCGTCATATCGCGCGGTATGGGCGAAGGCTCTGCGCGCCAGATCGAAACAGGTATTGGTAGACAACGCCCCCTGGTTGTCCTGCAATTCGCGCAATACGCCCGCATAGTCGGCCGGTTCGGTCAGCACAGCGACATGCTGATAGTTTTTTGCCGCGGAGCGCACCATGGCCGGGCCGCCTATATCGATATTTTCGATCGCATCAGTCAGATCGCAATCGGCTTTGGCGACAGTCTGGCTGAACGGGTACAAATTCACCACTACCAGATCGATGTAAGGTATGCCCGCATCGCGCACCGCTTCGGCGTGCGCCGCGAGGTCGCGGCGCGCGAGGATGCCGCCGTGGATTTTCGGATGCAGGGTTTTGACCCGGCCGTCGAGCATTTCCTCGAAACCCGTGTAATCGGCCACCTCAATCACCGGAATCGCGTGTTCCGCGAGCAGTCGGGCGGTGCCGCCGGTAGAGAGAATTTCTATCTCCAAATCATGCAAACCCTGCGCGAGCGCCAGCACGCCGGTTTTATCGGAAACGCTGATCAGCGCACGTTTTATATAAGCCATGAAATATCCTGACGAAGGTAAAAAGACCGGCGGTGTTTACTGAATTCCGTAACGCGCCATTTTTTTTCGCAGCGTATTGCGATTTATGCCGAGAAAATCGGCGGCGCGCGTTTGATTGCCCTCGGCGTAGCTCAACATTTTCTCGATCAAGGGACGCTCTACGCACGCCAGAACCATGTCGTAAACGCCTGATGGGGGTTCTCCATCCAGATCGAGCAAATAGGCCTCCATGGCGCGCGTTATGCATGCCGCTATTTCTTCATTATCGTTATTCATCAAATTGCTAACCTCAGGCTGCCTCGGTAATGGTGTCGTCTGCAACGTAAGCAAGATTTTTGCCACGCGCTCGGCAATTATCAAAAAACTCGTCCACAGCCGACACCTGCTGCGTCAGAGTTTGCAACTGATTCATTTCATGACGAAACACCGCCGACTCGTGCAGACCCCGCGTATACCAGGAGATATGCTTGCGCGCGACGCGCACCCCGGCCTGTTCGCCATAAAACGCGTACAGGTCGTACAAGTGGTCTTTCAGCACCCGATGGATCTCGGTCACTTCAGGCGCTGCCAGATGCGAGCCCATCTGTAAAAAATAGTCGATTTCCCGAAAAATCCACGGTCTGCCTTGCGCTGCCCGCCCTATCATCACGGCATCGGCGCCGGTGTATTCGAGTACGAAGCGGGCTTTTTCCGGTGTCGTAATATCACCGTTAGCAATAACGGGAATGTGCGCCCTGGCCTTGACTGCCGCGATCGTCTCGTATTCAGCCTCCCCGGTATAACCGCAGGCGCGCGTGCGGCCATGCAGCGCGAGCGCCTGCACGCCGCAGTCTTGCGCGATATTGAGTATCGCCAGCGCGTTTCTGTGCTGCTTATCCCAGCCAGTACGGATTTTCAACGTTACCGGCACATCGGGCACCGCCGACACCACGGCCGCCAGTATCCGGGCGACCAGCGGCTCATCCTGCAGCAACGCCGAACCGGCCATCACATTGCATATTTTTTTGGCCGGACATCCCATGTTGATATCGATAATCTGCGCACCGCGATCCGCATTGTAACGTGCCGCCTCGGCCATCATGGCGGGGTCCGACCCCGCTATCTGCACCGAGATGGGAGAGACTTCGCCGTCATGATCAGCGCGGCGCCGAGTCTTGGCCGAACCGTACAGCAACGAATTGGACGTCACCATTTCCGACACAGCCATGCCCGCGCCCATCCGTTTGCACAATTGCCGAAACGGGCGATCCGTGACGCCGGCCATGGGCGCGACGATCAAATTATTATTGAGAGTATAAGGGCCGATGCGCATAAGAAAAAAACGTGGAATAACTGCGTATTTTATACGCTAAACCCATGAAGCGCAAAATTAATAGATAATATCGCTTTCGCAAAACCGATTAATTATTTTATGACTACCCAACTACCCACAGCCGGTCTGGGCCGACGCCTCGGCGCCATGCTGTACGAAACCTTGTTGCTGCTCGCGTTACTGTTCATCGCAGACTACTTATTTATCAGCCTGACGCATAATTCGCAGTCACGGGCAGTTAAAATCGTGCTGCAGCTTTACCTGTTCGGTATTATCGCTGCCTACTTATGCTGGTTCTGGACGCGCGGGCAATCTCTGGCGATGAAAACCTGGCATATCCGCGTCGTCACTGTCGACGGCAACAAATTAAAATTACATCAGGCGCTAATTCGTTTCCTGCTCGCCGTGGCTTTGCTCGGCATCAGTCAAATCTGGGCGCCATTCGATCGCGACCACCAGTTTTTGCACGACAGACTTAGCCGCACGCGCCTGGTACGCACCATTACGTAAGCCCGATTTATCCCTCATGCGCTCTCGAGCCGCAGCAGCAAAAAGATGCCTAGCGCCAAAAATATCAGAGTCGGCAGTATCACGCTCAAAATCGGCGACCAGTCATTGAGCAGGCCGATGTACGCAAACAAGCGATTGAACAGGTGATATCCCAGACCCAGCATGATACCCGCAAACACGCGCGTGCTCACCGAACCTACGCGCGGTCGATGATAAGCGAAAGGCAGCGCGAGCAATATCATCACCGGTGCTGCGAACGGGTAAACCAGCTTGCTCCACAAGGCGATTTCGTAACGTTTGGCGGGCTGATGATTGGCGTGCAAATGCTCGATGTAGGCCCACAAATCGAAGGTCGCCATTTTCTCCGGCGCAATGAGCAACACATTCATGATAGCCGGCGTCAACACGGAGCGCCATTCAGTGCCCGGATAGTGGGCGACCTGTATCCCCGCCGGCGTGAATTTGGTCTCGTCTATGCCAGACAGCCGCCACACATTGTCGTGCAGGAACGTACCTTTGGCTGCACGATAAATCCGCAACAGACGAAACTGGTCATCGAAAGTATAAACATTGATGTCGCGCAGGTTGCTATTGGGCGTCACCTCGCGCACATTGATGAAATTATGGTCGTCCCGCACCCATAAACCGGAGCGAAAGGACTGGGCGACCAGCGCCTTGGTCGCCTTGAGTTTCATTTGCTCGGCGTAACGGTCACTGACAGGCGCGACAATTTCCCCGAACACAAAAGTCAAAACAGTAAACAGCAGACCGATCAACATCAAGTAACCGGCAATCCGCCGCATCGACAAACCCGACACCAGCATAATGGTGAATTCGGAGCTCTCAACCAGACGCGACAAGGCAACCAGCGTCCCGATCAGCGCTGCGACCGGCAACAATTCGTACAAGTGCCCGGGTACGCTCAACAGGACATAAAACAGGATGCGCCAGAAACTGTAAGCGCCCTTGCCCAATGAATCGAGCTCGTTCATCAAATCGAACAGTGCGAACAGAGTCGACAGCGCGGTAAACACGAACGCCGATGTCCTAAGCACCTCGCTCGTCAAATACCGGACGATGATCCTCATTGTCGCCAGCCTTTGCGCATGCTCAGGCGCTGGTAGAACATCAGCAGCATGATCACCGCCATCAGGGCGTGTACCGCGAACAAACCCGCCAGAAAAGGCAGTTTCTGCTGCTCGACCCATGCCTCCATAATGCCCAGCAAATTGTTATAAATTACAAAGATCAGCAATGCGCGGATCAGACTGTAAGACCGCCGCGCCCGGGGGTTGACGAAACTGAGCGGAATCGCCATCAAGGCCAGAATCGCGGCGCTGATAGGAAACCCGCAGCGCCACACGAATTCGGCAAGATTACCCGGCGTCGGGTTTCCGAGCAACGTTGCGGTCGGCAATGCATTCGCGCCGTAATCGTGATGCAGGATGACCGTTTGCGGCTCCAGCCGCATCCAGTAGCGCCCGAATTCGGCGATTTTGTAATCGGCCTGCCCCGGCTTGCCTTCGTAGCGCCGACCATTGTCAAGAACCAGATAACGCTCGCCATTGGCCAACTGCCGGTGCGTACCCGTCCTGGCGACAGTGATTCCCAGCGTGCCGTTTTCCTCCGACTGCATGAACACATTTTTTACCCGTGTGCCATTGGCTTCGAGACCCTCGACGAAATAAACCTTGTCCGCCAGTTTGGATTCGGTAAACATGCCCGGAGAAATAATCGACAGTTCGTCGCGACTATCGAGCAATTGCCGGAATTCTTCCTTTTTGCTCAATGCCCAGGGAATCACGGCCAGATCCAGCACCCCTATGGCCAGCACAACCGGCAAGGCAAAAGCCATTACCGGTCGCACCCAGGCCGTCAGACTCAGGCCCGCACTGAACCACACCACCATTTCGCTTTCGCGATAGGCGCGCGAGAGCGCCATGATGATGGAAATAAACAGGGACAAAGACAATAACAGGGGCAAGAAATTAAATATTCCGAAACCCAGAAACGCCAGTACCGCTTCAATCGCCAACTCTCCCCGTGCCGCCTCGCCCAGCAGGCGAATGAACAAGGTAGTCAAGGTGATAGTCAGCAATACTAAGAAGACCCCGAAGTAATTGAAGATGAGCTCGCGCAACAAAGCGCGTCTAAAAAGCATAGTAAATATTTCTTAATTTTGACTTTTAACGGAAGACTGCAAATAATGAGGGATATTCACTCATATTTGTCAGGAGCAGCCCGTGGAATTTAGCATAAAAAACACACAACCGGAAAAGCAACGCGCGGCATGTATCGTCATCGGCGTGTACGAGTCGCGCCAATTATCCGCCAGTGGACAACAATTGGATAGCCTAAGCCAAGCTTATTTATCGAAAATATTGGCGATGGGCGATATGGACGGGCGCACTGGCAGCACCTTGATGCTGCATCATGTGCCGGATATCCACAATGACCGCGTTCTGTTGGTTGGCCTGGGCAAAGCCGAGGAATTTGATCGCAAAGCCTTCCTCAGCGCCGTTCATGCTGCGCTTGCCAGCGTCAACGACACCGGCGCGCCGAGCGCGGCCCTGTATCTGCTGCAAGAAAACGTATCCAATGGCGATATGGCGTGGAAGATAGAACAGACCGTGTTCGCCGCGCTCGACGAAAAATACTGTGTCGGCAAACTGAAAACCAAAAAGGACAAGGACAGCGCGTCCAAAGCACTCAAAAAATTGACCCTGATCGTCGACGCTGCCGACAGCCGAATCGCCGAAACCGCGCAAACCCAGGCGTTAGCTATCGCTGCCGGCGTCGAACTGGCCAAGGATCTGGGCAATTTGCCGGGCAATATCTGTACCCCGACCTATCTGGCCGAGCAGGCGCTGAACCTGGGCAAGGAATTCCCGCTCAAATGCGAGATTCTGGAACGCAAGGACATGGAAAAACTGGGCATGGGCTCATTGTTAGCCGTCGCTCAGGGCAGCCGGCAACCGCCAAAGCTGATCGTGCTCAAACACAGCGGCGGCAAAAAGACCGATGCGCCTGTCGTGCTGGTGGGCAAGGGAATCACTTTCGACTCGGGCGGCATATCGCTCAAGCCCGGCGCGGAAATGGACGAGATGAAATACGACATGTGCGGCGCCGCGAGCGTCCTGGGTGTCATGCGCGCAGCGGCAGAACTCAAGCTCCCGCTTAACCTCGTCGGTGTCATCCCGAGTTGCGAAAACCTGCCCGACGGCCTCGCGGTCAAGCCGGGCGACATCGTCACCTCGATGTCTGGACAGACCATAGAAGTCCTCAACACCGACGCCGAAGGTCGCTTGATCCTGTGCGACGCGCTGACCTACGTCGAGCGCTTCGACCCCGCTCTGGTCATCGACATCGCCACGCTCACGGGCGCCTGCGTCATCGCGCTGGGTCATCACGCGTCAGGCCTGTTCACCAGCGACGACGCGCTCGCCGCCGAACTCGAGCAGGCCGGGCAGGCCGCGCAGGATCGCGCCTGGCGCCTGCCGCTGTGGGACGACTACCAAAAGCAGCTCGACAGCAATTTTGCCGACATGGCCAACATCGGCGGTCGGGCCGGCGGGTCGATTACCGCCGCATGCTTTCTGTCGCGCTTTACCAAAAAATACAAGTGGGCACATCTGGACATCGCCGGCACAGCGTGGAAATCGGGCAAGGAAAAAGGTGGTACCGGCCGTCCCGTACCCTTGCTCATGCACTTCCTGCTCGCGCGCGTCGCGGCAAAATGACCCGGGTCGATTTTTATTCCAACGCGCCGGACAAGCACGATCTGGCGCGTGTCATTGCCCAGAAAGCCTATCGCCAGGGACTTAGCGTCATGGTACACAGCACCAACGATGAATTGCTGGCGGAACTGGACCGGCGCTGGTGGCAGGAACCGCCATCGGGGTTTTTGCCACACTGCGTCGCGCAAGCCGAACATGCGGCCAGTACGCCGGTGATATTGGGGTCCGACATCGGCCAGCTGAGTCACGCCGATGTCCTGATCAATCTGGACGATGCAACGCCAAATTTTTTCAGCCGGTTTGAACGGCTGATCGAGATCGTCGGCACCGACGCCGAGGACAAAGATGCGGCGCGACAGCGCTGGCGGTTTTATCAGCAGCGCGGTTACGCAACGACGAATCATGACATGAGCGTCAAATCATGAGCGATCCGCTACTGGATAAAATGCAGAACCTGATGGACAAATACCAGCATTCGCCGCTGCTGTCAGACCCCGACGACGCGGAAATATCGGGCCCTGCGGCGGACGGCAGAAAATCCGGCATCCCCGTGCTGACCGATATCGTCAAGCTCGGCGACGCCGTGTTTCACGATCAGCCGGTGGAAATTCCAGCGGCGACCGCCGTAATGTCAGCCGCAGAACGCAACGCAGCGGCATATGAAATTTCCAGCCAGATACTGACTGTCGTTGATGCGCAATTGCAAAATCAGATCGACGCGCTGATCACACCAAGATTGCAGCGCGCGCTGGACGAAACGCTGGCGGTTTTATTGCCGCAAGTGGTCGCCAACATCGAAACCGCCATCCGCGAAACCCTGGTCGAAGAATGCGCCCGACGCGGGATTTCACTCAAGGACGACCAGGAATCAGTATAATTGACGCTTTACCTCTTAGACACGGCTACGCATCATGGACCTTGCCAAAAGCTTCGAACCTCGCGACATAGAACAACGCTGGTACCAGTACTGGGAACAATCGGGCCATTTTCGCGCCGGCATGGACGCGGCACAGCCCGCTTACTGCATCATGCTGCCGCCGCCCAATGTCACCGGCACCCTGCACATGGGCCATGCTTTTCAGCATACCATCATGGATGCGCTGATACGTTACCACCGCATGCGGGGTCATAACACTTTATGGCAACCCGGTACCGATCACGCGGGTATTGCCACGCAAATTGTCGTTGAACGCCAACTCGATGCGCAGGATATCTCGCGCCACGACCTGGGACGCGATGCCTTTCTGGACAAGGTATGGGAGTGGAAAGCGCAGTCGGGCTCCAGCATTACCGCGCAAATGCGTCGCCTGGGCACCTCCTGCGACTGGTCGCGCGAACGTTTCACCATGGACGAAGGCCTGTCCGCAGCGGTGACCGAAGTCTTCGTCCGGCTTTATAACGAAGGGCTGATTTATCGCGGCAAACGCCTGGTCAACTGGGACCCCGTGCTGGGAACGGCCGTCTCCGACCTGGAAGTCGTCGCCAGCGAAGAAGAAGGCAGCATGTGGCACATTCTCTACGCAGTAGACGAGGGCGACGGCTTTATCGAAGTCGCCACCACCCGCCCGGAAACCCTGTTCGGCGACGTAGCGGTGGCCGTGCATCCCGAAGACCCGCGCTACCGCCACCTGATCGGGCGGTACGTGCGCGTGCCCGTCGCCGAACGCCGCATCCCTGTCATCGCCGACGACTACGTCGATCCGGCCTTCGGCACGGGTGCCGTCAAAATCACGCCCGCGCACGATTTCAACGACTATGCCGTGGGCGTGCGCCACGGCCTCGCGCCGATCAGCATATTCACGCCGGCCGCCACCATGAACGAGTTGTGTCCGGCTCAATATCAAGGTCTGGATCGCTACGTCGCGCGCGACAAGCTGCTCGCCGAACTGCGCGAGAAACAACAGCTGGCGCGCACCGAACCGCACAAGCTCATGGTGCCGCGCGGCGACCGCAGCAACGCGGTGATTGAGCCGCTGCTGACCGAGCAATGGTTTGTCGCTATGACCGAGATGGCGAAGCAGGGACTCGCGGTCGTCGATAGCGGCGAACTCAAATTCGTGCCACAGAACTGGACTTCCACCTACCGGCAATGGCTGGAAAACATTCAGGACTGGTGTATTTCACGCCAGCTCTGGTGGGGGCACCGCATCCCGGCGTGGTACGACGACGACGGCAAAATCTATGTCGCACACAGCGCAGCCGAAGCGCAGCGGCAAGCCGGCGACAAAACCCTGCACCGCGACGAGGATGTGCTCGACACCTGGTTTTCCTCGGCGCTGTGGCCCTTTTCCACCCTGGGCTGGCCCGATCAGACGCCGGAACTGGGGACATTCCTGCCCGGCTCCGTGCTGGTGACGGGCTTCGACATCATTTTCTTCTGGGTCGCACGCATGGTCATGATGTCGCTGCACTTCACCGGCAAAATACCGTTTCACGAAGTCTACGTCACCGGCCTGGTACGCGACGCGCACGGCAACAAAATGTCAAAATCGAAAGGCAACGTCATCGATCCGCTGGATCTGATAGACGGCATAGGTCTCGACAGCCTGATCGCCAAGCGCACCACCGGCATGATGAACCCCAAACAGGCCGCCAGTATCGCCAAACAGACCCGCGCCGATTTCCCCAACGGTTTCAATGCCTTCGGCACCGACGCGCTGCGCTTTACCTTCGCCAGTCTGGCGACGCACGGGCGCGACATCAAATTCGATTTGCAACGTGCCGACGGCTATCGTAATTTCTGCAACAAACTGTGGAATGCGACGCGCTTCGTGCTGATGAATTGCGAGGGCCGCGATGTCGCGCTGGATGCCAGTCTCGATCTGCATTACAGTGATGCAGACCGCTGGATCATCGGCCGCTTGCAACAGGCCGAAGCAGAGATGGCGCAGGCGTTCGCGGACTACCGTTTCGACATGGCCGCACGCGCCCTCTACGAATTCATCTGGGACGAATACTGCGACTGGTATCTGGAATTCGCCAAAGTCCAGCTCAACCTCGGCGACGAAGCCGCCGCCCGCGCCACGCGCCGCACCCTGGTGCGCGTACTGGAAGCCGCGCTGCGCATGGCGCACCCGGTTATCCCCTTCATCACCGAAGAACTCTGGCAAACCGTGGCGCCGCTGTGCGGCAAACATGGCGCCACCATCATGACGCAGGCTTATCCTGTCGCGGATAGCAGCAAGATCGATACGGCAGCCAGCGCGCGCATAGCCTTGCTCAAGGACATCATCGGCACGGTTCGCGGTCTGCGCGGCGAAATGCAGCTCTCGCCCGCGCTCAAGGTGCCGCTCGCGATGTCTGGCGATACCGCGCTGTTAAAAGACTTCAGCCGTTATATCGCCGCGCTGTGCAAACTCGGTGACGTCGCGCTGCTTGCGGAGCTGCCGTCCGGCGACGCACCCGTCGCGGTGGTCGGAGAGACCAGGCTGATGCTGCTCGTCACCATCGATCACGCGACCGAAACCGCGCGGTTGAACAAGGAAATAGCCCGGTTGCAGAACGAAATCGACAAGTGCGCCGCCAAACTCGACAACGCGGGCTTCGTCGCACGCGCACCGGCCGCCGTCGTCGAGCAGGAGAAGCTGCGCGCAGCGGATTTCCAGGCGACGCTTGCGAAAGTCCAGGTTCAGCTTGATCGGCTCACCACTGCCTGAGCGCGCGCCGCGCTGGGATATTTTCTGCGCCGTCGTCGATCATTACGGCGATGCTGCCGTCACCTGGCGTTTAGCGCGGCAACTGGTCGCGGAACACGGCATCACTGTGCGCCTGTGGATAGACCATCTGCAACCGCTGGCAGCGCTTTGCCCGGGCCTTGATCCCGCGCTTCCCGCACAGCGCCGCCTGGGCGTGGATATTTGCCTCTGGCGCGGCGATGATTTCCCTGCCGTCGAAGTGGCCGACATCGTCATCGAAGCCTTCGCCTGCGAATTACCGACCCGCTACGTCGCGGCGATGGCCGCCAGACCGATCAAACCGCGCTGGCTCAATCTCGAATACCTGAGTGCGGAAGACTGGGTGGCCGGGTGTCACACGCTGCCCTCACCGCACCCGCCGCTCGCAAAACATTTTTTCTTTCCCGGATTTAAGTCCAGTACTGGCGGCTTGTTGCGCGAATCGGATTTGCTTGAACGACGCGACGCATTTCAGTCATCGCCCACCATGCAGGCTACATTCTGGCGTCAACTGAACTGTCAGCCGACCGCTCAGGCGTTGAAAGTATCGCTGTTCGGTTACGACAACCCGCAACTGAATAAGCTGTTACAGGCGTGGAGTCAAACTCCGACTCCAATCTGGTGCGCGCTGCCGCAGAGCATCTTGACGGCATCAGCCGGGACCTGGTTCGGCGCGGGCAAACCCTGGCGCTGCGGCAACCTGACAGTACAGCCGTTGCCCTTTCTCGCTCAGGACGACTACGATTACCTGCTGTGGGCATGCGATCTGAATTTCGTCCGCGGAGAAGATTCTTTCGTGCGCGCGCTATGGGCCGGGCGCCCGCTGGCCTGGCATATTTATCCGCAGGACGACGCCGCACATCACGCCAAACTGCAAGCTTTTCTCGATATCTACAGCCCGGGCCTGGATACGCCGTGCGCAGAAATACTGCGCGAATTCTGGCTGAGTTGGAATCGCGTGCATGATCACGCGCCCGACTGGCCGGCCTGGCAAGCGATTTTGCCCGCGCTGCGCCGGCACCATCAAACCTGGCTCGCGCAACTGACCGCGCAAACCGATTTGGCGACGAATTTGGTGAAATTTGTCAGTATCGGTTAAAATGGCGGTTATTTTTTCCCCATCCTATTCCAGAGCAGGAACATTCAATGAAAACAGCACAAGAGCTACGCGCAGGTAATGTATTTATGGTCGGCAACGATCCCATGGTCGTGCAGAAAGCAGAATTCTCGAAATCCGGGCGCAACGCCTCGGTAGTCAAGATGAAAATGAAAAATCTGCTCACCGGCGCCAGCACCGAAACGGTATACAAGGCCGACGAAAAATTCCCCATGGTTCAGCTCGATTACAAGGACTGCACTTATTCGTATTTCGCCGATCCCATGTATGTGTTCATGGATGCAGAATTCAACCAATATGAAATCGAAGCCGAAAACATGGGCGATGCGCTCAATTATCTGGAAGACGGAATGCCGCTCGAAGTGATGTTTTACAACGGCAAGGCGATTTCGGTAGAAATGCCCAACACCATCGTGCGCGAAGTGATTTATACTGAACCTGCAGTACGCGGCGACACCTCGGGTAAAGTACTGAAACCGGCAAGAATCTCAACCGGCTATGAAATCCCCGTCGCCGCGTTCGTCGAAATCGGCGACAAAATCGAAATCGACACCCGCAACAACGAATTCAAGCGTCGCGTTAACTGAAATCAAGCAGTTCTTTTACTACCTTCTGAAAAATCACCACCCCCTGAAAAAACGAAGGATTTTTTTAAGGCAGTCCAGGCTGCTGTCCTTTTAAAGGAACCACTGTGTTGACTGCAGACGAACTATTAACAGAACTGATCAATCGCGCATCCAGCCTGACCGCAAGCGAACCCATCGCCACCGAAACGGCGCTGGGGCGAGTGCTGGCCGAGGCGCAGATTGCGGCGATCAATGTCCCCCCATGGGACAACAGCGCGATGGATGGCTATGCAGTACGAGCCGCCGAATGTCTTCCCGACCGGCCGCTACCTATTTCCCAGCATATCCTCGCCGGCCAGGTCAGCGAGTCCCTGCAAACCGGCACCGCGGCGCGCATTTTTACCGGCGCACCGATTCCGTCCGGAGCCGACGCCGTAATCATGCAGGAGCACTGCCGCGTCGCAAACGGCACCGTCCAATTACCGCATCCTGTCGAACCCGGCAAAAACATCCGCCGCCTCGGCGAGGACATCGCCGAGGGCAGCACCATACTGGCGGCCGGCACGCGCCTGGAAGCGGCTCACATGGGATTGGCCGCGTCAGTAGGGCTGGCCCAGCTGCCGGTGTTCCGGCGTCTGAAAATCGCAAGCTTTTCCACCGGCGACGAACTGGCGCAACCAGGCGCGCCGCTACAGCCGGGGCAGATATACAATTCCAATCGTTACACGCTAAGCGGCCTGATCCAGGCGCTGGGCGGCGAGTGGATAGATCTCGGCGCCATCCCCGACACCCTGAACGGCACGGTAACCGCCCTGCAGCGCGCCAGCATGGTCGCCGATGTCATTATCACCAGCGGCGGCGTGTCGGAAGGAGAAGCCGACCACGTGAAAGCCGCAGTCGCGCAACTAGGCGCCATAGAGCTCTGGAAAGTGGCCATGAAACCCGGCAAACCGCTGGCTTACGGGCATATCGACAACACCGATTTCATCGGCCTGCCCGGCAATCCTGTTTCGGCGTTCACGACTTTCTGTTTGTTTGCGCGGCCGTTTCTGCTCAAACGCATGGGCGCAACGCAAATCCTGCCCGTAATTTATCGTGCGCGCGCCGCGACCGCGTGGCTGCGATCAGGCGACCGGCGCGAATTTTTACGCGCGCGCATACAACAGAGCGACCAAGGCGAACCCGAAGTGCTGATCTACCCGCAGCAGGGATCCGGCCTGTTGACCGCCGTAGTCTGGGCGAACGGCTTTGTCGATCTGGCGCCCGGGGAAACGATCAACATCGGCGACAGCGTCAAATTCATTCCATTTAACGAAGTCACCAAATGACGATAAAAGTGCTTTATTTCGCACACCTGCGCGAACAATTCGGCATCGCCGAAGAATCGCTGGAAATATCCCCCACCACCGTCGCCGCGCTGCTGGAACACTTACGTCGCCGCGGCGGCATCTGGGCGCAAGCGTTAGACGCTGGCCAAAGCTACCGCGTCGCCGTCAATCAGGAACTGGCGGAATCGACGGCAAGGATAGGCGCAAACGATGAAATCGCGATATTTCCGCCGGTGACGGGGGGGTAAACCCAAACAATCGCAGTCGCCCGCTATTTTTATGGTTATATGCATGTTGAACTTGCCAGTGCGGCACGCTGACATCTCGAAATCATGTTGATTTGTGCGAGCCAGCGTTAACCAACACAGAAATCTGACGCCCGGTTGCGTGCAATACATAATTGGTCAACGAAATGTCAATGATCGCAAAACGGAAATGTGACTTGTTAAGAGTGGAATTCCGAGCATAACGCTGATGCTCGTATCAGGCTGCGGTGTGCCAGTAGTGGACTGGTGGGGTAGTGAGTGTTGCGAGTATTTGTTGTTCGGCCTGAGCCGTTGTTGACCATCGGCTAAATCAACGCCGGCTAACGCCCCATTTAGCTCATGGCTGATTTCAGTCATCAATCGGTCATTTGAACCATGACATGACCATGTAAATTTTACATATGATTTTGACCATAAAATTCATAAAGTGAGAATATTTCGTAACTCCCCACTGCTTGTCCTTGCATAAATGGATGAATATGGCTTATTCTGTGACAAATTCACGCGGGGTAGCCAATGCTAGTTTCATTTTCAATTTCAAATTTTCGCTCATTTTCGTCCGAAGAGACGCTTTCCCTCGTCGCAAGTAAGCGTTTGGCCGGACCTCATGTGACACATGAGGTCTCTATCCCCTTTTCTGACGAAAAGGTACTCAGAACCGCGGTAATTTATGGCGCGAATGGTGCCGGCAAATCAAACCTTTTTAAGGCGCTTCGATTTTTCCGCCGCTTAGCCTTGCGATCTCGCGCAAAAAACAGCAGCCTTGAACGTGAACCATTTCGTTTCAACAATAAATCAAAAGAAACATCGAATTTTGATTTACGTTTTATTGCGGAAAACCAGCACTACAGATATGGCCTTAAAGTCGATGATCGGCACATTGTCGAGGAATGGTTAGTGCGTCAAACTAAATCAGGTGAAAAAACAATTTTTGAACGCGTCACCGATAACGCAGGCAGGGTAGTTATTGAAGCTCCAGGTTTAAAGTCTGCCGGAAAAAAACTTAATGCACTTGTTACAGTGGGGGCTTTAGCTAATCAAACCTTCTTATCCACTATTAGCACAAACTTAGATACTGCCGAGTATGGCAAAGAAATAAGTAATGTTATCGATTGGTTCAAACGATTGAATTTGGTAGCACCTAATGAATCATTTGGTCCTCTAGCGCATAAGCTATCTTCAAATAGTAGCTTCCTGAAGTTTGCTGACAATTTTCTCAACGCCTCCTCCACGGGTGTTTCACACCTCAAAGTCAATAAAGAAGAAATATCTGAAGACGAATTGCGTAGCTTATTACCCTCGGGCCTTGCATCAAAGGAAATTTCAGAATTAGTTGATCATGATGATGGCCGTGGATTAGTACGCCTTAGAGATGGTAAGGAACTATTAATCGAGCGGTCCGCAAGCAATCATTTTTATCGCATTTCAATTATCACTGCCCGCAAAGATGAAAATGGGGACGCAATTCCCTTAGAACTAACTGAAGAATCGGATGGTACACTGAGGCTACTTAACCTACTTCCGGCGCTACATCACCTACAATCAAATAAGGGAGTTTTTTTTATTGATGAGATAGATCGAAGTATGCATCCAATGCTATCGATGAAATTTGTTGAATTTTTTCTTAATTCATGCGCATCCTATTCAAGCCAATTAATAGTAACGACTCACGAGTGTAACTTATTGGACTTGAATTTATTACGACGCGATGAGATATGGTTCACTGAAAAGGACTCGGGCGGAGCCACCAGACTCTATTCGATGACCGACTTCAAGGTTCGTAACGACCTGGAAATTCGCAAAGGTTACCTACAGGGACGGTTTGGCGCGATTCCATTCTTGAGCAATCTAGATAAACTTATGGAAAAGGAAGTATGATTTAAATGAGTCTCTTACAACGCAAACCAAGACCTCTCGCGAGAGATCCTGATACGTTTAGAGATGCGTGTCTGTTCATTGTGGCATGTGATGACACATACGCACCCATGCAATATTTTGGTTTTTTTAAGATTCCACGCATACAGGTCCGAGTCGTACCAACAAAAGATGGCAAATCCGTTGCGAAACATGTACTAGAGCGTTTGCTCGAATATGATTTTGAAGATGGTGATGAGCTTTGGATGCTTCTTGATACAGATCACCTAACAAAAGGAGCTCACCTAGCGGGATTTTTGACTGCTATAAAGGATGCACGCCGACGCGGAGTAAATGTGGCAATAAGTAATCCTTGCTTTGAACTTTGGTTGTTATTACACCAAATTGATGGGCAAGAAATAGGTGAACTGCATGATGCCAAAATCACGGAGAAGAAATTACGATCTGTTCTTGGTCAATATGATAAGACCAATCTAAAGGAGGAACATTACCCATTATCTTCTGTAATCTCTGCCTGCGCGCGAGCTAAACAATTAGATGCGACAGCTACTGGGGGCGATACCCCCCAAAGTAATGTCACACGAGTATATCTATTGTGGGAGGCAATTGTTGCCAAGTCGACACCTTTGCAGCTCCCTCCCGAACTTAATCAACTTCGGGACTTGATCCAGATGCGGTAAATATTTATGTCTAAGACGCAATAATTATTCACGACGCCTGAACTGGAGAGGAGACTCGAAGGCCTAGTTTGGCACGGAGCGGTCATTGGATTATGCTACCGGAAAGCGGACTTTGACAAACGGATGGGTTACCCTTTTAAACTCGACGAAATACTGTCTTGACGGCGGGGCTCACTATAATTTGAAAATGCGCGTTATTTACGTAACAACAAATTAAACCACTGCGAAGTCATATGAAAATATCCATCCAGGAAGCCGATTTCGATGTTGGAGCAGAAATTG
>VFSW01004096.1_pt1 | contig 21736 bp, 17 predicted proteins | sample 5358111 | NCBI WGS metagenome assembly VFSW01 (sample SAMN11554181, study PRJNA540505) | mine drainage metagenome | isolation source: sediment from site ElyBrook_90M | place: USA: Ely Copper Mine, Vershire, VT | collected 2017 | reverse complement strand
CAGGTACGTGTGGAATCACAACCTTGGGAACACGACTGCGTGGGCAGCAGGTCAAAGTGCGTACTTTAATCCTGGTGATCACAACTATTACAAGTCTTTTACATCGTTTTCTGACGGTGCCGCGGCATATTGGGAAACGATAAAACGATGTCTACCAGCGGTTATAGATTTTGACAAGGGCGATGCGCAGAAGGCTTCGCACGATCTAAAAGCATGTCACTACTATGAAGCGCTTGAAGCGCCTTATGCCAGGATGTTGAAAGATCTTTTTGACTACGCCAAACGTGCAGTGCTACCCGGAGTGTACAACGATGAAAGACTCAGACAACAAATTCAACAGCTCGTCGGAAATTCAACAGCCAGTCCTTCCTGACCTTGAAAAGAAAGCAATCATCGATTCTTTCAGGGGTGACTTTGGATTTTTGAGTAACTTTTACGAAGCGTCTGTTTATATCGACGGTAAAAGATACAGAAGCGCTGAACACGCATACCAAGCGATGAAATTCACAGATCCTGCTGGTCGTGAAGTTGTAAGAAACGCTAGATCTCCAGGTGAAGCAAAGAAGCTTGGAAAATCTGCACAACTTCCACGAGATTGGGAGTCAAAAAAAGTTACCATCATGCATGATATCGTTCGTAAAAAGTTTGACAATCCGTTCTTAAAAGAGATGCTTTTGGCGACAGAAGACGCCGAATTGATCGAAGGAAATCACTGGGGCGACCGCTTTTGGGGCGTGTGCAAAGGATCTGGTCAAAACTTCTTGGGAAAGATCTTGATGGAAGTCAGAGACGAAATTAGAAATAAAAAAGAGTGATTCAATTTGCCCACGTGGCTCGAGAGGATTAGGCAGTCGCCTTCTAAGCGACACAACGCGGGTTCGATTCCTGCCGTGGGTGCCAAGTGAAAAGAATGATGCTGGTGATGTAAGAACTAACCATGGCATCGAAGAAAAAACATGTGACAAGACGTGCATGTGTCAAACAGGTTTATGTTCAGCGTTGGATGGTTCGAGACAGTTCGTCTGGTCCTGAAGACGACGGAGCGAGCGTTCACCTCTCTGAAAAAGATCACAATGCATATGTTTCAGACTTCATAAAAGAGGAACGTCGTCGGAATCCTTCAGGACAAACACCAGAATGCTATGTCACCACTGACGGTCCGGTGTTCATTGCAGAAGCGCCTCTTAAGCTGTTCAACCAGGTAAAAAAAAGCAAGAACGGCATCAAAATTTACGACAAAGACATCAAGACTCTTCGGAGAAACGTATGAAATACTTCAGTTCTTTAGCGTTGATATGTGCAATTGCAATAGGTTGTTCAGATCAGGCTGATCCCGCTGTTGATTACGGTGACGCCAGTGCCGGGGAAGTCAAAACGTGTTGGACACCGAAAGCAATGTACGCAGTCAATTTCAAGTTGAAAAGCGGGAATTGCCCGAACGTTGATGATAACGTAAGCTATCAGTGGATGAATGCCGACGGGACGCTTGACATCCCTTCGTACTGTACTGAGCACGGAAATCACAGCGCATGTACGTCATGGATCAACGAAAAATGCATCACGTGGGTGTACAACCAAACGCTTACCGGAGAGCTCAACTGGAATCCGGGAGGTGAATCAGCTCAAGGGTTTCTATCGTTTACAGCGATCGAGAGACAAAGCGGAAGCGTGTTTTGTTCTGCTGTCTATTACACGACATATGTTAGACAGTGGCAAGCAGACGACGGCGACAATTGAGGTCTTAGATGGAAGAAGAACAAACGTGCGAAATCAAACAAGTCATTGTTGTTCGTAAAGATCTCAACATGAGAAAAGGAAAAATTGCGGCGCAATGTGCGCATGCTGCGCTTGAGTTTTTGATAGAAAACAACGAAGCCGTAAGACCTGATGAGTTGTACGTAAAACTATCAAGCAACGAAGCTCAGTGGCTTTTTTCACGGAAATACAAAAAGATCGTTGTCGGGGTTGATTCAGAAGATGAACTCAAAGACTTGATCTTGAAAGCCAAACTTTCTGACGTTCAAGTCTATCCCATCATTGACATGGGCTTGACTGAATTCAATGGCGTTTCGACGTTGACATGTGCATCATTTGGACCTGACGTGACGACTGTCATCGATGAAATAACCGGTCACTTGAAGCCCTTGTGAAGTGTGCAACAAGCATATATTTTGTTGTATGATGAAATCATGAAGAAGTTGCTAGCAATCATCACGTTGCTTTGTGCATCATGTACAGTTCCTGTTGATCAAGGTTCCGAAAAGGAACTCATCACATCTTCAACCAGTGATGGTCAAGGAACACTTCCCGTTGTGAGATCAGGATCGAGTCCATGTGCAAATGGCACACCAAAGATTGTCGTGATTGATGGCGTAACATACATCAAGACAGTTCCTCTTCCATGCAACAATGGGTGGGTAGATCCAAGCGATCCAAGTCCCATGAAAGAAAAAAAGAACATCATCGATCCTCCTCCTGAGCGAAACTGGGTTGGCGTCGAAACACAGTGAACGATACGTAAAAGTGTGATATGATGAGTTCTTCAAACGGAGAAATTGATCATGTTTAAGAAACTTACCGCAATCTTCATTGTTGCTCTTGCTGTCGTTGCCATTGCATCACATGACGTTGATGCACAACCGTTTTATGGAACGATGTGTTGTGACATTGATCCTGCCACGGGAGGAGCAAGGTATCGATGTGGTATCATGAATCCTACACCGGTAGGAAATCCTTGCGTATGTCCATACGTTGCAGGAACTGGTTTTGTTTGTAGGTGATCGGAAGTGTGGCTGAGCGGCTGAAGGCGCCAGGTTGCTAACTTGGAAGGGCGAAAGTTCCGTGGGTTCGAATCCCACCGCTTCCTCAAATGATTGTGAATTGCACGAGTTGTGGGCATCCGATGGAATTACTTAATGTTCCTGTTAGGGGTCCAACGAATGATGATGCATGGATATGCCTGTGGTGTCCATCGATGGTGTGTATCGATTGTTGGCACACGCACACTGAAACAAAACACAAAGAGCGGATGACGAAGAAAAAGAAACGATAATGGAAATGTGGCCGAGTGGTTTATGGCAGCAGTTTTGAAAACTGCCGTGGCGAAAGTCACCAGGGGTTCGAATCCCTTCATTTCCTCAAGGGAATACACAATGTCAATCAAGAAAATCGCTGAACGTCAAGAAAAAATCTGTAAGAGTACACAACACAGTCCTCCTTCGTTGCAGTTATTTAAACCAGGAACGTACGAACACGAGTGTCCTGGCTGTCATCGAAAGACGATTTTCCACGTTGATGAACAGTGTTGGTTTTAGACGAATTTTCATAGAAGAGTGGCTGAGTGGTCGAAAGCACCCGCTTCGAAAGCGGAAGGGCGAAAGTTCCGCGGGTTCGAATCCCGCCTCTTCTTCAATGATCGAATAGGTAAAAACATGTGTTTTCTCTGCCTCAAAGACAACCCGTTTGCAAACAAGAATCCAAGCACTCATGATGCTCAACGCTCACGTGCAGTAGAAATCAAAGAATTGATACGTGAAGCAGAAGATCGTCAAAGTGACATGTGTTTCGTTGGAGATGCAACGATCGAGCTTCTAAAGAAAGAACAGTACGAGTTAGCTAAACAGCTATGAAAAATACAGAACCATGGTGGACTTGTAACAAGTGTGGCATAAACCTTATTAAGCCTGGGAAAAAGCGCGTCAAAGAAATGATGCTTGAACACAGAAAAACATGTGATCCTTTGGCGGGTTTTGGGATCGTACAAGTTGTTCAAGGCGAACGGAATGGTGGCTGAGAGGTTCAAGGCACCTGCCTGGAAAGCAGACGGGCTCTGTATATGGCTCCACAGGTTCGAATCCTGTTCATTCCTCAAGGAGGTATTGTATAATTAGAGATACGCGGATGTAGCACAGTTGGTAGTGTGCGTGCTTGCCAAGCACGAGGTCGCGGGTTCGAGCCCCGCCATCCGCTCAATCGCAACAGATCAGATGAAAGATCAATGCGACGTAGTGTGAAGTGATCTTAATGGTTATTGCCAAAACAGATCACGCTGGGTTTGGTGATATTGCCTACACACGAACCGTTGCTGCAGCACGGAAATCACTCATGCATGGTTGGTATATTGGTCGTGCCTTGGGTTTCCAACCCAAAGAAACCGGTTCGATTCCGGTACCCTGCTCCAGGTGTATGAAATGACGCTGATGTGATATAGTTGACAACATGTCATCGAACAAAAAGCTAGCAAGACAAAAATTTCGTGATGATGTGTTCTCACGTGATGGAAACAAGTGTCGCATGTGTGGATGGAACCTTGTAACGAACGAAGTTCACCTCGATGCACATCACATCACAGACAGAAACATGATGCCGAACGGCGGGTACGTCAAAGAAAACGGAATCAGCCTGTGTCCCCCGTGCCATGAGAAGGCAGAGGTCTTCCACTCAACCGGAGAAGCACTTCTCGGGTGGGCTCCAAGTGACCTGTACAGCAAGATTGGGTCATCCTACGAACAAGCAATCAAAGAATCAGAGAGATTGAAAAACAAGAACGCAGATTGACACACGCCAACGTGGATGAAATTTGGTAGACACGGCGGATTCAAAATCCGCTGCTCGCAAGGGCGTGGGGGTTCGAGTCCCCCCGTTGGCACGAAATTGACAAGAGAAAATTGAGATGATGGATAGAGAACGCTTCAGACGAAGAGACAAACGAGAAAACTACGATCTTGATGAACGAAAAGATCCAGAGCAATTCGTGAAAACATATCCATCAATTTCATACGCAACTGAATGCAAGATTCCAATCATCGCATTTGACAAGCTCGACGGTAGCAACATCCGAGCAGAGTGGTCAAAGAAACATGGATGGCATAAGTTTGGCACTCGTCACCGATTGGTTGATTCGACCGATCCTATCTTTGGAAAGGCTCCCAAGTTAGTGATCGACAAGTACGGCGAAGCGCTGGGTGAACGTCTTCGTGCGGCGAAATATGAAAAGGCGATGTGCTTTTTCGAAATGTGGGGACCCAATTCATTTGCAGGAATGCATGACGTAAATGATGAATTGACAGTGACATTGTTTGACATTGCACCGTTCAAACACGGGATCCTCCAGCCTCAAAAGTTTTTGAAGCTTGTTGAAGGACTAGATCATGCAAAAGTTCTTTATATGGGACAATGCACAGAAGAGTTTGTCAAAAGCGTCAGAGACGGTACATTGACCGGAATGACGTTTGAAGGTGTCGTTTGCAAAGCTGAAAACGACAAAAAGACAAAGATGCCTGTGATGTTCAAACAAAAGAACCACGCATGGATCGAAAAACTTCGTTCATATTGTGGAAACAACAGCGACTTGTACAATGCATTGATATGAAATGGCGGACAACTTGGCAAGCTTTAGCCGCCATAACGCTCCAGTTGAGCTACCAGTTCTTATAAAGCCGGTGGGTCGGTGCAACTCTGACATGGCGGACAGCATTATGTAAGCCTAACTCACGATGTGGTACCATGTCAACATGGGAACCGACAATGAACTTGTTAAGCTGATCATCAGACAAAGCAAAGTAGTGAATGCTTTAGCATCAATTGTCGCAGATCAATCAATGATCATCAATGACCTATTACCAAAGTGTCATAAATGCTTGATGCCAGCAACAATGATAAATTCTCGTGGAATTAAACCACGAATGTGTGATCGACATGTATCAGAATCGATAGCAAGCAATATTTATTTTTAAAAAGAATGGTCTGAACTTCCTAACGCACAAAACATTCGTAATATTAACGAATACGTAATGATCATGAAAAGCATGATCGTCAATGAGGACGAAGTCCAGTGAAAAAAGTCAACGTGGTGCTAAGAGAAGGATCTGCAAAAACAAACTTTTACCTTTTTCCATCTGTCGAATCTCTGTATGAATGGTCGTCGACCCCTGAAGGAAAACCACGAGCACCTATCGAAGGACTAGACGTCATTGAATTAAACCCTGGACAATTTTTTGAAGCAGAATGGTTGGGTTGTGAATATGCATATGATGGTCCTACGATCAAAAAGTTTGACTTTGTTCGTCTTGCGATGTCACATGAATCAAAAAATTCTTCGGGCACCGTTGTGACAATGCACTACGGCTGGATAGAAGATTCATGGATTCCATTTTACGATGTTGAAACGAGTGATCTGGTGATAAAGCGTTTGGCAAATGAAGATTGTCAACTCAACATGCCCAAACTGTTTCCAGAAGATCAAGACGTTGACGTCTCAGAACTTGAAGACAAGTGACTCAGCGCTTCTTTCGTTTCTTTTTTCCGTGCACAACATGGTGAACGTGGATTTTTACGTTCGGATGTTTTTCCCTGAGCTCTTTGACAGCTGCAACGTTTTTGTGTGAATCATCAAAAAATTCAAGCGTATTGATTTTTGACTTATTGATTCTATTGCTGATCCACGTTGCCTTGACGTGAGGGTTTGCGTTATTGAGCGCGACGATCTCAATGTCTGAGTATTTGTGACTTTTCATGAATTGTCTTATCGGCTTAGCGATTGATCGTGCTGACAAAATCACGATACCTTCTGAGCCATGATGTTTATGAACGTTGTTTAACAATTTCATCATGGGCTTGATCGTTCTCGGGTTGATAAGTTTTTGAAACTCGCTATAGTCAAACGTGTCGCCAGATTTTTTGTCATAAACGGCAAACTTTCCTGGCGTAAGGGCAATGATTTTTCCCGACTTGTCTGTGACATAGATCATTGCATCAGTCTTGACTAGCGTGTCGTCAAAATCAAACACACGCAAACATGTTCCGTCTGGTTTTTCCGATCGAAGCCTTTCACCGCATTCTCGTAACAATATCGCCGGCGATTTCATCTCTATTTATATCATACAAAATTATAGCACAGTGTATAGTCAATGATGATTGTGGTATGGTATTAAAATGGAACCGTTGATCAAATCTTACCTGAAAAACAAAACATTTCAGCAACTAGAAGACGAACATGGCGTGTGTGTAAGGTTCTCAAACGATGAATCGAAATTCTCCGCAAACTATGATCAGATCATTGCAAAGAACGGCGATCCATTGACCGAACAGTGTCGTGGCATGGTCATTCGACCGCTGCAGTTCACAAAAAAATACTTCGGTGATGATTGGAAGGACGCGATCGTCGGTGACGTTGAGATTCTTGCATGGCCAATGAATCGGTTTTACAACTACGGCGATCCCGCGGCTGCACAAATCGACTGGGCTGACTCGGGCTTGCGTGTCTATGAAAAACTCGATGGTACGATGATCGTTCTTTACTGGGATCCTCTTTATCAAAAGTGGTGTTCGGCGACACGATCTGTTCCAGATGCTGATCTTCCGATCTTTGCAGGTCACCTTGAAATCGGTGATGCAACGTTTTCAGACCTTTTCATTCGAGCACTTGTAGAGACAAGGGGGGGAGTGACTTGGACTGTCGATGGTCCGGACAAGGTCGTACATCTCAACCAAGAACTAACGTACGTCTTTGAACTTACGTCTCCTTATAACCGTGTCGTAGTTAAGTATGATGCGCCTCGAGTGACATTGCTTGCAGTTCGTCACACGCAAAACGGAAACGAGCTTCACATCGAAGACGTAAGAATGCAACATGTTCAGCGTCCGAAAGTGTGGAACTTGCGTGATCCTGTCGCACTTGCGGCGTTCATCGATAGTGCAAATCCTGCAGAGCTCGAAGGTGCCGTCGTATGTGATTCACAATTTCGTCGGCTGAAAGTCAAAAACAAAGCTTGGGTCATGTCTTCACGTGCGAAAGACATGGTCACAACGTCTCCTCGTTCAGCGTTGGAATGTGTGATTCTAGAAAAACTCGATGACGTCATTCCGCTCGTGGAAGCATCCATCGGCGAGAAGATGCTAGAGATGCAAGCACAATACGTACGTTTTTGTGAAAAAATCGACAAAAACGTTGCAAAGTTCAAGCTTGAAGCGATGCAATCGAACAACCCACGGAAACGTTTTGCAGAGCAGGTCATGATTGAAAATGACTGGAGCGCTCCGTATTTTCAGCTGTGGGAAAACCGTGCACCAAATGCACGAGCGTTGTTGCGAGGAATGCTCGAATCAGGAAAGCTTCACGCTGGGCCGCTAGACACCATCATCGAAAAGATGAGGAGCTAATCCACACATGAACGCGAGAACTTCTGTGTCCATTCTGTGGGCATGTTATAGCCTTGAGAAGTGTGTTAATGATGGCACCATACTTACACAAAGGAGCTGAACATGGCAATGATCACAATTGATCTTATGGGTGACAGTGATGACACCATTGTGATTCCCAAAGAAGAGACTGAAGAGGAGAAAGCGAAGATTGCAGAAATGCAACGCAAGGCACTCTATGAGATCTTTAAACGGGCTCCTCAACCACAGCTTATACCTGTCGAACCTTCGCCGACGAGGAAGTGATTTATTACTCTACTTTCCACGACAAAACGATCATGATCGAGTTCAATGCCGTCGGTTCAATAACGACGCCTATTGAATCAGCTGTCAAAAAATCTGTTCTGCTTATACTGTGAACAGGATAAAAGTTCACACCATCAACGCTGTATGAACAGATTCTGTTTGTTCCGGTGTCTTCTATCCTAAACCAATTATGTTCTGGCAGGATTTGAGGTTGATCAGTGTACGTTGCGCTGAATGTCGTTGGGTTTGTGTATTTTGCGATCTGCATTCTGTGTGCCGGCGTCGCCGCGTTCATGTATCGTGCAAAGGAAATGATCTTTCCTGAGCCACCTTCGCGCCAACACAATCCAGCAGTTGCTGTTCCTGACGTATTGAGCGATGTCCAGTGCTTGAACATCACTGTTAGCTTGTAAGGCGTCGCAGGTGCAGTTATCAACGCAGCACGTTGATTGGTTCCCACGCCCGTTACACCACTAAGGATCAACGATCCAGAAAAATCAGTGAAGGATGCTCCTCCGAGGTTAACTGTTCCAGAAAATGATGCTGAAAGAGGTGGTGTCGTAAGCTTCCACATCGGTCCGTAAGGAATCCATGAGACACCATCATCACGAAAAATTGTTGAGGGTGAATCAGTGGGAAGGTACATCCTTCCCTTTATGCTTGCAGGTGGCCTTGTAGCATACGTGCCAGTTAAAATCGATTGTTCATCTGGCAATACACTGGCGGAGTTTGAGTAGTAACCTCCGCTTACAACAACATCTCCACCGAAGACGCTAACTTTTCTGTTTGCGTTCGAGCCAGAAACAACGCCGCGTGATCCTGATACATAAAAGAACACGTCTGTACCGATGGCGTCTGCATAATTCGATAAAGCGTCGATGGAAACGCTCCCAGTTGTTTTCATTTTACCGACGCCATCGACCCAACCGTTAGCGCTACCTCCAGTAGATGAAATTGTTAACTGACCGCTTGAAGCAGTTGCAATCGTTATGTTTGAACCAGCAACAATGAACGACGTTCCGTCTTCGAGCCTGGTCAGTGATCCGCTTAGACCGTTGTGGAATCTCGTCGAACCTGTGATTTGAACCAATGAGGCGCTGACAATGAGCTGACCCGTCGAACCGGTAACCACTCCCAAACCACCAAAAAGGCTTAGATTGCCGCCGTTTGCATTTGTAACAGACGAAGAAACATATGCATCTTGTCCTTTGATGACCATCGTTTCAGTTGGGATGTCTGACGTTGGTTTCTGAAGTCCTGTTGTCCATGTCATGGTGTCACCTGTGATGCTTCTACTCGGGCAAAAAATCTAACTGTGTCAGCTCCGGCATCGCAGACAAATCTCAGTGTGTTTGGAGAGGCGATCGAGACTGCGACACTCCACCCTTGCGATGCAAGATTTTGTCCGATCGCTCTAGACGACACGGAACCAGAGATGAACGAGTTGCCCGCCGCGGTTGCAACAAGAAACTCTAACATTTCAGCACCTGCTTTTGTCATGCCTGATGAGGTGCATGCTGATACTTTCGCGCTGACACATAAAAGAGTTTGGTGAGAGATCGTGATCTCTGATGTATCTATCAACAACAGGCTTCCTGTCGTAGCAGACAGCGTTCGATCAATATCCCAAGCATGCAAACCTTGTGCACCTGAATGTCCTGAAGCATGGCCCAATTCACCAGCAAGGTTGGCTGCACAATTGACTCCAATTGCAATCGATTGTTTTCCAAGCGCATAACAAGTCACACCAAGAGCAGTAGAATAAAGTCCGCTAGCAGTTGATGAGAATCCTATGGCTGTTGCATTAGTGTTGCTAGCCGTGTTTGACTCACCTAACGTTACAGAGGCAACGCCGCTAGAATTGTTGTATGCACCAATCGACACAGAGTACGTCTGTGATGCAATGCAGCTATAACCAATGCGCGTAGATAATTCATTGGCTGAGAGAACGACATAATCGTCCGGCCCGATCTTAATCCTAAAGTTTCCATGTGCTGAGGTGCCTGCGCCGGTGTACAGAGCGAGCGCACCTCCAGTAGACGTAGAACCAGATGCATTCTGCGCCTGTATGACAAGCGTCTGACCAACACTCGAATTAGTTGTAATCGTTGTTTGTTGTATCGTTGGTAGTGATGTACTAGGTGCGATCGCGATAAACGATCCTGAAATGACCAGATCACCACCAAATGTTGAAACGTGTCTGTTTGATCCTGACACAGCGCCTGATGATCCTGATACGAAGAAGAACACGTCGGATCCGATCGCATCAGCGTACCTCGAGGAAGCATCAATGCTGATGCTTCCCGTCGTCTTCATTTTGTTTACGCCGTCGATCCACCCGCTGAACGAACCACCGCCCCCACCGCCCGCTCCATTCGATGCAGCAGTTATACGACCATATGAATCAACTGTCAAATTTGTATTTGTATACGATGCAGGCGTTACGCTTGTTGTTGTAAGGTCAAGAGAAACAGTGCTTCCAGCGCCGGCATCTGTCATTGCGATGTTAGATCCAGACACTGTCAATACACGTTCATTTGTTAGCGTAGTATTTGTATGAAGTGTGACATAAACAGCGTCGGCCGGCGCGCCGACGCTACCGCTACTTGCCGTTCCCACCCCCGCAGCAAGAAGAAACCATTGGCTGTTGCTCCAATAAATAACCAATGATCCGTATGCCGTTGTTATGCTTTGGGAAGCCAGTCCGTCAATTGTTGCAGCTCCGAAGATAATCTCAGACCCGCCGACAGTAGTCACTGTGACATTGTTAATGTTTGCAGTTCCAGATGCATCTTTAATGACACAAATCTGTCCGTCACGTGGATTTGATGGAACGTACACCGTGACATTGGTACCAATAGACGACGTGGGGGAAGAGATGTTTACAATCGTTACGTGATTGTCTACATGAACAGCAGCGCTTGGACTTCCTGCGTAATAGCTTTTTGTAGAAAGTGATGAACGACCAGTTACATGTAATTCAGCAGGATTTGCAACAGTTCCAATTTGCGTATCGATTGGGATCGCTATCCTGTTGATTTTTCCAGTATCTTTGTCTTGAACAAAAACAAAAAAAGATCTGCTGGCGTCTGAATTCGTGACAGTCATGTTACAACGTTATGTTTCCGAATTGTCCTGCAGACACGTTGAGAACTCCAACGTTTAGAACGCTTGTGTCGATCGGTGATCTATTCACGGCCTTTCCATCAAAATAAGGCTTTGAAGACGTTGCTTCCATGCTTAGATTGAACGACCACGTGTTTTCTGGCTTTGTTTGATTTCCAAACTTGTCGATAAACTTTACGCTTACAACGCCTACTGTTGCTACTTGTTGCGTGTTGGTAGCGGGAAGAGCGGGGTCATTTTGAATGAAAAGTTTTGTATACAAACGCTGTTCAAGCATATCCCTAAATTGCCCATAGCGATTTGTTCTAAAGCTTGCCATTGTATACGAAGGAAGACCACTCCACACTCCATATTTCCAACCTCTGATTATTGGTGAAGCCACATAATTGCTTCCGTACCCATACTCAAAGCTGTACTCATCATGACGAACCCAACGTGAATCCGCAAAATGGTTTGTTCCAAATCTGAGGCCCGCATAGTTTACGTTGTCACTAGCACCTGCATAAATCATGTTGTTTAGATCACCGAACCCATAAAGCGCTTTTACAATGTCAGAAGCACCAGCTGATCCGGTGAATTGGTGCGGTGTTCCAAACCCAAGACTGATTTGATTGAATTGGTTTGTGATAACGTCCACTACCCAATGTGAGTGAATCAATTGGGGTGTGGTATCTGCGACTGTAACTCGCGGAACGCTTGGAACTTGAGTTCCTACAGGTCCAAAAATAACACCCGTACACGGAATTGGTGTTGCCAAGGCGGTGACAGTTGGATTAGGAGAAATAGGTGATCCTCCTTTTTCTACGTAAGTTGCAAGAAATGATTTTTCAATCTGCGTTTGTCTTGCGGCATTGCTGTATCTGGGTTCAAATGGATATGCCCAAGTCCAGTTTAGGTTAACCAGTGGGGTGAATCCAGAATACACTTGGTTTGCACAGTAATCGAACCAGATGTAACCCATCGTTACATCAACGGCTGTTGGATCAACAAAGTTTAGATCTGTGTTGTTTAGGGGTGTGATAGATTGATCACGTAAAAATATTCCACATCCGTCGGCAGCAAAACATTGAGCTATCGATGGCATCATCGAATCCCATATACGCTCAGTAGTGCTGACGGCATTTTTGACGTTATGTGATCCGGCAAGTTCGTAATATGGTTGAAGTTGACGAGACAGTGAATACGATGAATCGTGAGGTCCACGTCCTGGTGACCACGGCGCAGATCGTGGAGCTGATTTGCTAAATGCAAATCCACGGCCTAGGCTTCCCGTTGAACCGTTCCACGTAGAGATGTTTGCCATTCCACCAACTACAACGTCATCTACGTATGATCCTGAGTATGCATCACGATAATCTCCTTCGAATTGATCCATTACGACAGGCGATTCACCTATAAACAGTTCATGAACTGCGTTCGAACCCAAGGGTTGATTGATTGGACGATGTTGTTCAACGTTCTGACTTAGTGCACTGCCGTACAAAGTGACGTTTATCGTTCCAGTTATCAACTGTACGTCATCAGAAATGCTGCCGGACGTCAATGTTGGCGAAGTTTGGTATGCAGCCCCCGACGTTGAACCAGACAGTGCCCACAAATAAGGTCGTGATTTTGAAACAGCCAACACCAGCTTATCACCGGGTTTGACAAGATACGGCGAAGAACGATAGTCCATGACTGGGATTGCAGCAATCATTCGCATGAATTTATTGCTATTGTTTTGAATGATCGTCAAAACTTCTTCTAGTTGTGTTGGAAGACCGCTTCCCGCACCCGTTGTGTTTGGATTTGATCCTGTGAAATAGAATGGATTTTTGACGGAAACACCGTCAGCAAGGTTAGGAAATGACGGAAATTCTTTTCCATAAACTGAACGAATCGATGTGTTAAATCCAGTTGCGCCGCGACCGATCGGGTTAACGCTAGCGATATTGCAAGTTTTTCTGATCGTGCTTCCACCAGAAACATCGAGCGCCGTGCTGTCAAGAGTGATTGTTGGTGAAGCAAACAAGTTTCTGAACGTTTGTGTGTGAGTCTGCGCATTGGTTGAAAATGCATCTACAAACCATTTGGTGATCACGCCGTTTGAAACACCTGCTTCTAGTTGCATTTTCACTGAACCTGTGAACACGTAACCTACGGATGTTGAAACTGCATTTACAACAGCGCTAGACATTCCCCCGTACGATCTGTAACCTTCAGGTCTGACGATGTAGCTACCCGAATTAAACGGCGGGTTTGCAGATGCTCTGACTGCTGCATAGTCATCAAACTTATGAGTGATCGTACCGGTCAAGATCAGATCGAGTCGCGTACCTGAACCTGCTTTTATCTGATTAAACAAGGAAACAGTGATCGCAGGTCCTGCAAAATCGAAAGGTCCGTCTACTGCGCCTGTAATGTTGTCAAGAGGTAAAAAAGACGTCGTTCTGTTTTTGAACCAACCATCGCCCATTGCGAACGGAAGCTCAATGACCATCTTTTCTATCAAAAATGGTTCTGTGATTGGAAGTGAGATAGTTTCTTCTTGAGTTGCAGCGTAATTTTGACTCAATGATACGCTATTGGCATACGCTCCCATAAGCGCATTTATCATGTTTGTACTTCCGAATCCAACGCCGATGTTTGAATCCGTAGCAACAAGTTGACTTATGTTTGACAATGTTCCAGAAGATACACGATTTCCAATGAACCCGAAACCACGAGCTTCTTCATCTTCGATGATTCTGCCGTAATGGACAGCGTCTTGAAGCTGGGCAACATCGCCCTTTGACAATCCGCTGTCATTTGTCGATGAACCGCTGCTGATGATATATGATGAATTTGTCGGCATTGCCCAAGACCTGCTCTTGGGCCTGTAGTACATGATAACTGACGACGTTGACAACATTGTGACGCTACGTTCGACAGGCAACGTCATACGAAGAATTGTCTTAGATTGCAAACGCTGATCTAGCTGATTGCTAAAAGATTCTAACGAAGAACCTGTTGCAAAAAAATCATTCAATCCGTTGACGATTTGTTCAGGCTGATTGTGTTCAGCAAATGGTTTGATATACGTCTTTGGACGTTCAAACATGAAAGGATCAGCAGCTGATTTTATGATGCTAGCTGTTATCTCAAAATCGCCTGAAAACATGTTTTGTCTTTCGGTGGTGCTAGGACTTGTTCCTCCAAACAACCGTGGTAACGTCGTTGGATAGTTGACAACAGTTCCTGAAGCAAACGTAGTCGTTTCTCTATCATCAAACCCGATTGCTTCTGTTCCCATACCGCCCACGAGAGGCATTGAGATACGTGAGTCTAGTTCCCCAATGGCTAGCCTTGGAAGCACTTCTCGTCTCAATTGGGGTGCACGAAATGATATTGTCGATGGCTTGCCAATGTTGCTCGGCCAGTTGTTAAATGGTGTGAGGTTAACTGCAAAGCTATTGGGTATGCTAGACTTAAGCGTTCCCGCTCGATTAGAAGTATCAGAAAATGCGGATGAGCTGACGTACCCACCGTACTTGTAGATCTTTCTAAGCTGGTCTTTATAACCCAATCCTTCAGAAAAATCACGGAACCTAATCGGATTTCAACCGTTTGGCATAAAAATGCCTACAGTTGCTCCGTCAAGAGTACCGTTGTTTGATAATGTTAGGTTATCACGAGTGTCATATCTGAATTCAATGTTTCCATTTTCATAAATGACAACATCAAAACGAAGCGTTGTGTTTGTACGTGTGTTGTTTGTTACTGAATTCCACCTTACGATCAACCTTCGCCCTTGGGGAGAGTTTGAATTATGATAACTGACGCCATACTGTGCTTGATTGAATTCAACGACTGGGGGTTCGAACCCGCCTCTTACACGAGCAAGCTTTGTTGCGCTATACAATGCAGACGATCCAAGTTGGCTTAAATCGGTTGCCATGTTTCTCAAGTTGTCAAACCAAGGACACAGTAACACAGCGTTGGTCGTAAACACGGCATTGATCAACGTGGGATCGTTCATAGATCCTGGTGCAGGAGAGCCCACTGCAGCCATGACTTCCTGCGATGTAAACGTTCCCGTCGAAGGATCTACGAGAGTCATCCATCCGTTTGTGCATACGACGAAACTGTTATACGTTCGTCCGTCAAACAAAAAATCAAAGCCGATAGGAATTGGAACGCTATAACCCTCGTCAGACCACCCTGTTCCCGGGGAGCTTCCCGACGCGGCTGGTGAACACGGTTTGAACGCAGACGTGGCAATTTTCACTAACCCAGCATCAGATCCACCTAATGTTCGTGTGAGCGTATAGTTCTCAAACGTTCTGACTGGAGATGCACGTTTTGATTTCGGTGTAGCTGCCATGTTAGTGCGTCCTTCCGCCAAAAGCGACAGAGTCTGTTCCTATGCCTGAAACGCTGTCGAATGTCCATCCTGACGTTGCCGAACGCTTGTTAAATGGAACATAGTTGTCTGTCGATCCTGTCATGAGGCTTTGCGCTTGAAGCATATCGATGCCAATTGATGCAGAATGTACAACATTTTCAATGTATCGCTTATCAACAAAGGGATCTTGGGGCAAAGCATTGTTTATGAAAAAACCCGTTGTCGACAACGTTCCAAACAATTCGATCATGTCAAGAAACGGTTTAGATTGGCGCGTGCTGAAATAATCAACTGTCACAACCTGATCTGAGGAAAGCAAGCTATCTACGTTTCCTGCCATCAATTCACCACGTGTTCCGTGAGACTCAAAGGGAACATCAGTGCTGAAAAATGATGCAACAGACCTGATTGTTAGTGGCTCAATTACTCCGTCAAAATTGATGTTATTGATTTGTGTTGCATCTGCAGTGATGATTGGAAAAGTGAGGATGCTTGACAAGAGAGGCGATGATGTTGCTTGTGCAGTAAGAAACGTTACCGGATCAAAGTAATCCTTGTCTGCGTACCTCGGATCTATGTCCCACGGATTGTCTTCACCAAAACGGTTTTTTCTTAATACGTGAGCTGGTTCTCCGGCGCTGATCTTTACGGTACCTGCGTCAAAAAATTTCTGATGTGTGATCTCAACTCCTTGCCTATAACCGTCGATCGCCGATGTGTCAATGCTTGACGTATAGATTGATGTCGTCTTTGTTAGCGGCAAATTTGGACCCTCGTCAAAGAAATCTTGTTCTTTGATACTCGGATCTCTGTAGAAAGGTAATTGAATCGTCATTTTATGTTGTCAGTACTTTTTAGCACTTCCCTCGATCAGTTGTAGATAAAGTGCATCGTCAAGTCTCACCCTATCTGTTTCACCAAGATAAACTTCGTCTGAGTGATATTCTACCTTGTGCCTCTCTAACATGTGTGATTCAATCACAAAGTTTGTTCCTCTAAAGTTCGTTTTTCTTGGAAGAAGTTGTTCTATGAAACTACCGATTGAAGTATCAAACCATCGGAAAAACTCAAAAAATGCCTTGAAATTCAACTTTGTTTTGATGCGATTAAAATAGTTTGTTCGTAATCTTGTCAAGTCAGGATAGTCTGGAGAGTACATCAGTTCGGGTGATCCGAGCGCGTTATCAAGTGAATCTAACGTTGAAAACATCGTAGCGATGTCACGGTTAAGTGCATCGATCAAAGAAAATTCGACCACAAATCTAACGTCATCTGTGGGTTGTTCACTTCTAACAATGTCGTAAACGGGAGCTGTTCCCGCCCAAGGGGTTGCATCAATGAGTGCTTGATTTTGAAAGCCTCTTGCTCTAATTTTTTCATTTGTTGAAGCTTCGTCAAAATAAGGAGAGATGTAGCTGTAATCAAAGATCTCTGCTAACACGTTGTCTGTGTCATATGGAAACTTGCTTCCCGTTAGGTGCATATTGTTTTCACTGAAATCGATGAACGTAATCGCGCCCAGTGTTCCCAAGCTTGCTGAAGCATTCGCACGTCGGGATTCTTGTCTTGCCATTGAGTCCATACGTAAGCGACCCCAAGATCCCGATGCTGTGTGTTCATAATTCCAATTGATCAACGGTGTCTCTACGCCTGTAGATCTGTAATTTCGAACATGTTCTTTCCACTCATCTTCCGTTAAAGCCTTTGACCAAAATCTGAAATTTGACATCTTTCCAGTAAAGTCGGTGACTCTTGCTTCTGCATTTATCGTATTGTTGTTTAGATACCCGCCAGTACTTGGAACTGCTTGATTGTTATTTGATCCTATTGCAATGAATGAAGCTGACGACGAGAGATTAGGTGTACGGAACACGTTTGTTCCTGTCGGCGCCTCTTCAAAGAAGGCACTAGCAGAAACAAATGATGTAATCTCTCCGTTGTTCTGAGTTGCAAGACGGAGAAAGTAGGATGATGAAACTCTTGATCCAAATTCATCATTGCGTAAAACACCGAATGAAACATTCCATCTTTCTCCATCAAAAATTCCATGAGGAACTGATGCACTTAGCGTTAGTTGTAACGTTGGATCGTTCACTCGATCGCTTGGGTGGAAATAAAGAACCAGCCTAGGATCAACTGATGATGAGATTGCAAGCAAGTTTGCAACCAATCCAACATTTGTCGACGGATCTAATTGAGAAGGTACAAAGCTACCCGTGATCGTTCCGCTGGCGACACAAAGTCTAACGAGGCTTTGCGTCAAGTTTGTAAGCGTCGTGCTTACAGGCGGAAGGTATTTGACAATGCCTTCCCAAGTCCATGAACCCGATGTAAGCAAACCGTTTCCAGCGCGAGAAACAGTTGATGCAAAGGGATATCCAGGTTCGACGCGAGATGCAGAAAGAAAAGGAGAAACTGCATATGAAGACGTTACAAACTTCACCATCGTTCCAACTGAACGTTTTGTTTCTCTGGAGAACGACAGCTGTCGTTCAGTTGGACCGCCGTATTCACGAAGTCTTACGCTGTTGTCAGGATCGATTCCTATTGCGCGAAGAAATGCTTTTATGCTATGTTGGGTACCTTTTGACTTGATGACGTTTGGCAAGTTGATTAGTACTCGACGCATCAATTCACTTTGCACATCTCGCAAAGATATGTTGCTATTGCTAATTTGTAACGCAATGTTTTCAGCTCGAACAAACTGTTCAAGGTTGCTGTCGTTAAACAACGGAGGCAAATGAAACCCGTATTGATTGATCAGATCTACCAGGAAGTTATTTGGAACTGTGTTTGTTGTGTCATAATCTACATGACGCAACGTGCTAAATGCATCAACAAAAAGCTTCATCTCGTCAAAAAATCGTGCCCAAACATAAAGCAATGACAACATCAATTGAACGTTACCAAGCTGTCCCGTTCCCGGGATACTTGTTCCGGTGTATGCCTGTCCTCCAAGTCCCTCTGGTTCTACGAATCCCTCTTGAAATGCTCCCTCAAGAAGATAGTGTTGAGGAATTAGACGCGTTATGAGGTTAGGATTTGCCTGATCATACGTCGATGCACTTGTCAATAATTCCGTATTGAATGCAACAATGCTTGGATCGGTAGGAAATAAGATTGGACACGTTTCATCTTTTTCATAACGCATGCTGCTGGCGGGATCTGTAGATGCCGTCAATCGTAATGATGAACTGAAATTAATGATGAGAGAATGAAGAGAATTTCCAGAGCTATCTATGACAATTGCATTCAACGGATCTGACGCTGACGCACCCAATTGTGTCGGCGGTTCGTTGAATCGGTAATACAAAACCAAATCGTCTGTCGAGAACAATGATTTTTGAGCGTAAAGCTGTTGTTGTTGAACTGTGCGTGCAGAATGGAAAACCCTAAGCTCGTCGATCACGCCGCTAAGCATTTGCACTGGTGTGACAACACCTGTAGGTAACGTCAACGCTGTTCCACTTCCGATAAGAAATGCAGCAGCATTGATGTCCATATCATTGATATCGACCTTCATTTGCGACAACGCAACAGATCTGCTGTCGTTGAAAAACTCAAGATAGTGTGCTCCGTTATCGCGGTTCAACGTAACACACAAGTGGTTAAAACGTCCCTTTTGTAACAGCGTAGAAACTGACATGCCAACAGCGCCAGAAACTACGGAAAATGTGCCGGTGACAGCGTTTTCAGTAGCAAGTGATCCTGACAGCCAGAATGAAAATCCTTGTGTGCTTCCTGACATCTTTTGACACACGACTTGAACGCCTTGTGTTGTAGATCCGGATGGGACCATCAGTTGCATTTCAATGCTTAGAGACGTATCGATCGGGTTGAGGACAGACGCTCCGGTTGCATTTTTAGAAATCGAAGGGAACAATCCCCCTGCTGCATCTTTTACGACGATGTATGATCCTGTGAAAGCAGATGTATCACCAATAGCGCTACCTTGAAATAGCAATTCTCCATGAAACTTTGGAAACTGATCAAAAACCCACTTATCAAACCCAGAAAGCTTTTCAAAAAATGTTTCAACTTCTAATCTTGTTCCGTCAAATGGAAAACCATTTATGATCTGATCAAACGCAATATTGACTTTCGCCTCAGCAGACATAAAAAACGTATGATTTTGAAATTCTGACCAGTCAACGTGAAGTTGTTGACTTGATTTTAGCGGCGAACTTGCAGCATCATACATAAATGATGATGTGCTTTGAATGTTTGTGTCAGATATCTGGCTAAAAGAAAGCGTGATCGGGCGACTGCCTGACAGTGCGGCGATAATAAACGATGGAATGTATGGAGATGTCTGCACTGTCATGGTGCTTGTGTCCTACGTGCGTATCGAGACTTAGCTAGTATCACTGACCCTAAACGTTGGGCTAGCTGATTTGTATACGTGTCTAATTCCTGAAGTTACAACAAGAATATCGACGACGTATGAACGATTTGAAACAAAATTTGACATGTCAAGTTTGAAAAACATCCCAGATGCATCACTTGAACATCGAGTTGAATTGTATGATGTGTCAAATGGTATCACAACAACATGTGACACGGCGTCTCTTACTTGAAAGTGAACGTCTCTAAACACGCTTCCCGGAACTTCAACTGGTGTCTTTACGACAGAGATCAATGGTGACGTGTAATCAAAAATATTAACACGCAAAGTTGCTACTTCTGTCGTAAAATGTGAATCGCGAAGACCAAACACACTAACATTGAGATTTTTTGGTGCCAATTGAGATGCACCACGTTGTGGTCCAAACAGCTTGATAGAGCTTCCTGTTGTGAATGCAACCGTACCATCAAGAGATCCCCACACGGGAACAACTTTGATGTATGATCCTGACAACGAAAACAAAGAAGCCAGCGCAGCATTTGCAGATTGCAAATTGACGGATGCTGAATAGATGCCAACAACGGGATTCACACCAAGAGTATGCTGTGAACCGGTGAACACAAAGTTAGTTGCTCCACTTACACCGTATGCTTGAAGCGTCAACAAAAGACAGTTGCTTCCAGTAACAGACGTTAGTGATGAACCGCTTGTCAAGTTTGCTGGAGCTTGTCTAACATAGTTGTAAAGAAAAAGATAGCTAGGTGAATCAAGGTATAGTGATTGACTGTCATCTTGTATTGAATCATCGAATTTGACGGTCAGTTGTGGATGAAGCGATGGATCAAATGCTGTGTGACTTACAAAGCGCTTAACAAAATAAGAGTGTGTATCTGTCTCTAGAGATGAAGACAACGTGATTCTAAACCCAGCGTCTGGAATGATGTTTGCAAGTGTTGCTGAAACTATTGTTGTAACATCTACTGATAGGTCTTCATCGCCAGTTCTGAACAGTTGTTTGATTTCTAGATTTGTTCCATATCGAATTGCTGATGATGCAGTGATATAATCAACGCGAGAGCCAGGTAATCCTCCCGATGCGCAACCTGATACAAACCATGCTCCGGTAATAGATGCCGTTAACCAATTTGCGATGTCTCTATCACCATATGTGACTATGTCACGACCTAATCCTTCATCAAAAGACGCAGACAACGGGAAGACTGAAACTGTGAAATTTGCGGGTGTCGGTTGCCCACCATATACGTCGAATAGCTTGAGCGTGCAATTGAAACTATTGTTATTGATGTCTATTGTCCCAGCACCAAGAGCATCACGAAGAGGTTGTAAATCAAAGTGAATCAACAGTCTCGTTAGTTCTGTGTTTGGCGTAGTAACGCTTCCAGACGTTGTTGAAGAAAATCCATACAATTTGTACAGATCTAACGTGCCGGCCGATC
>VFSW01004095.1_pt1 | contig 21736 bp, 26 predicted proteins | sample 5358111 | NCBI WGS metagenome assembly VFSW01 (sample SAMN11554181, study PRJNA540505) | mine drainage metagenome | isolation source: sediment from site ElyBrook_90M | place: USA: Ely Copper Mine, Vershire, VT | collected 2017 | reverse complement strand
ATAATTTGCCTTCCATTCTTGGCGAATATTATTTACCTGAGAAATTTGTCTACAAATATCCTATAGTTGATTACAGATGTCGAAAATGTATTAAATGTGAACGTACTGAAACTAATGAAAATGGATTTCGTTAAATGAAACGCTTTTATCTACAAAGAAACCAAGACGCTTCAGGTGTTTCAGGCACTGGAAAAGTCGCCGAAGGATGTCAGTTTGACACGGGTTGGTGTGCTCTCGTGTGGCTTACCGGCAAGGCAGCGATGAGCTATTATCCAGACATTGAAACGCTGGTGAACATTCATGGTCATGGTGGAATGACGACAGTCGTTTGGATCGATGATGAATCAAGTAACATTGTCATAAGCATCTGAGTGTATGTGAGATGACAACGGTTGTAACATGATAACATGAAAGCATACGTCAATCGATTTCCTGTTACTGGACCTTGGGGCGGTGGGAACATGTGGGTTCAAGCAGTTCATCACTTTGCTCCCGAATTAGGCGTTGAGCTCGTTGAATCAGACACGATTCAAGGATCTCCGGACGCGGTCTTGATCGCAGGCATTGAAAATGATGGCAAAGGTATCTCAGCTGAACAAGCGATCATCTACAAAATGTTTATGCAAGGTCAAAAGGATGTCAAGCTTGTCATGAGAGTCAATGAGAATGACGCTAGAAAAGGAACACATGGCGTCGATGAAATGCTTATCAAGCTTTCAGCTCATGTTGACTCCACGATTTTTGTATCTCACTGGTTGCAGGACTACTTTCAAAAGAAAGGTTGGGCCTGTCAAAATCAAACAGTCATCTACAATGGTGTATCTACAGACAAGTTCATCCAAGGTGAAAAATTCAACGATGGAAAAGTTCATATCGTCACCCATCACTGGAGCGACAACTATTTGAAGGGATTTGACATCTATGAAAAGATCGATGAATTCGTCGGAAAAAACAGCGACAAGTTTACATTCACATACATCGGAAGAGATCGAAGGACATTCAAAAATACCAAGGTGATCAAGCCCCTCCATGATAAGGCTTTGGCACAAGAACTCGGTAAGTACGATGTGTACGTTTCAGCAAGTCGATTTGATCCGGGACCCAATCATATCTTGGAAGCGCTTTCATGCAATATTCCAACGTACGTTCACAAAGACGGGGGAGGTTGTGTTGAATTCGCTGGCAAAGATCATTCATACAAAGATTGGGAGCAACTCAAATCGATACTTGAAGCAGGCTCATACGTTCATAATGCTTCAGCTCCTGTGCTTGTCGAGTGGAAGGATTGCGTCAAGCAATACTTTGATTGGATGAAATAGTAATATGAAGCAGTGATGGAAATACGTTTTCGAGACATCCTTGAGGCCAGATTCAGAACAACACTAAAAAAGTTCATCGGGCATCCATTAACACCATTGACCTTACGTAAGGTCAAGGTTGAAATGTTAGATGATGTTAACCGTGTTTTTGCTGCAAGCAACGTCTCTGTTGGTGATGACGTAAAGGTGTGGCTTGCAAACCAATATTTCAAACACGTTGAATTGAACGGTGAAGAAGGAACCTTGTTAGATCTTGTTATCATCAAGGAACATGAGTTGTCGAGTTTTTCAAACATCGATATAGAAACATTGTACAGTTTATTTTCTGATACGAAGATCTTTGACGACATCGCCAAAGAAAAAGAGCGAAGGACACAACATGGAAAAGAAACTGAATAAATTCAATGATGCAATAACCCGTTTGTTGCAAGAAAAGCTTCTTCCCTTCAAAGAAAAAAAGCCTGACACGGTAACATGTGTAGAGATTTATCAGAAGATCTTTGACACGCTGGCAGAAGTGATCACTGCAGCTTCGATGCCACTTGATAATGAAGCTGTCAATTATCTTTCTCAACAGTATTATGATGCTGTTGTGATCAATCAAAACGAGTGCCTCGATCCTAACATCTTCACACAACGTGCAAAGCTTGAAAGCATTGATACAAGGCAGTTAGCACTACTTGCTGTTATGTTGTCAGGTACGGATTTTGCCGTGCCAATCATTCACGAAGTCAAAAGACGATCATGAAATCTATTCCCGTCTTCTACACACCAAAAATGGTGGTCGATTATCGATGTGCATCCCCCAGTGCAGCAAAACCATCAAAGGTAGTTGCTTCGTGGAGCAATCAATTTTCTATCGAAGTTCACGAACCAGCACCGGTGACGATTGAACAACTGATCACGGCACACGATGAAGAATTTGTTCGTGACGTGCTCGCTTGCAAACGTGAAAATGGATTTGGTGACAAATCTCCTGAAGTTGCCGCGGCGTTGCCTTATACGTCTGGCGCGATGTTGTCAGCAGCTCGACACGCACTTTTACATAAGTCTGTTGCCGCTGCTCCATGTTCAGGTTTTCACCATGCTGGATGGATGTCTGCTGAAGGCTATTGCACTTTCAATGGATTGATGGTCACGGCACTTGCTCTTAAAGCAGAGGGTGTCAACAGCATTGGAATTCTTGATCTTGATGCTCATTATGGAAATGGAACAGACGATATCATTCAGAAGTTAAACATTGATTGGATTAGACACTTTACAGGAGGACAACACTATAATCGTCCAGAACAAGCTGACGATTTCTTCCATAGGTTGCCTGATATCTTGGATTGGTTAGCACATTGTGACGTAGTTCTTTATCAGGCAGGAGCAGATCCACATATCAATGATCCTTACGGCGGGTGGTTAACAACAGAACAACTGCGCTCTCGGGATGCAATGGTTTTTGATTCATTTCATGAACAAGGCATTCCTGTTGCATGGAATTTGGCAGGCGGTTATCAAACTGAACGTGATGGATCAATTCCTAAGGTTCTTGAGATACACGACAATACCATGCGTGAATGTGTAAGAGTGTATGCGAATTCACTTTGATAACGTCAATCTCAATGCATCAACAGGTCCAAACACCTTTGCTTCAAGGTTAGCGAAGGAATTGTACCGTGTTGGTCATGAAGTAGTTTTTGAACGTGCGGGTGCTGCCATTTCGTTGGTTTTCATAGAACCTTCAGGGGCTCTGTTGGCACCCAAGGTTGTCCAACGTCTTGATGGTGTTTGGTTCAAACCTCATGAATTTGAAACGAAAAACGTTGCGATAAAATCATTGTATGAACGTGCAGACGCAGTCGTTTGGCAATCAGATTTTGATCGTAATTTCGTTTGCAAGTGGTGGGGTCACCCGCTCACCCGAGGACAAAAATCTGCAACCATCTCAAATGGCATCGAAATTGAACCAGTCACACAGTTTTCTAGTCCAGAGCTTGCGCATCTCAGATCACAGTATGATCAGGTGTTTGTTTGCAGTGCTAACTGGCATCCACAAAAACGATTGAAGTCAAACACAGAAGCATATCTTCATATTCGCAAAACGATTGCACCTAAAAGTGCATTGATAGTGATGGGATCAAATCCTGATCATGTCATCGCAGATCCTCATGTTTTTTACACGGGATCTGTTCCGAAAGACGTTTACATGCAAGTGTACTCGATGGCAAATTGGATGATCCATCTTGCTTACCTTGATCACTGTCCGAACAGCGTAATCGAGTGTCTATCGCAAGGAACACCCGTGATCTATCCAGAAAATGGAGGAACTCGCGAGCTCGTAAAAGGATTTGGGATTTGCATAAATGAAGATAGCATCTACAACAACGAACTCGTAGATTATGACATCCCACCCCGGATTGACGTATCATTCATCAATTCTCTAGTCAAAATGGAAGACAGATTACACGAGTCATATGACACTCACGCAGATATCACAATTGAAACATGCGCAAAAAAGTACATTGACTTGTTCACATCTTTGGTGTAAAACCAAGGCATGAAAGCATTCATTACGGGTGTGAGTGGGCAAGATGGCAGTTACCTTGTTGATCTGCTTCTTGAAAAGGGCTATGAAGTTCATGGACTCGTGAGGCAATCAACGCAATTCACGAAGGACAAGTGGGGACATCTCAAACACTCAATGGATGCAAACAAGCTTCACATCCACTTCGGTGATTTGACAGATGCATCAGGCATGAGAACTTTGATTGAAGAGATCAAACCAGATGAAGTGTATAATCTTGCTGCTCAAAGCCACGTTGGAATTTCTTTTGAGCAGCCGATCAATACGACAGAAGTCACAGCGATGGGTCCATTAAATCTTCTTGAAGCGATCAGAAGATCTGGTCTTAAAACTAAATTCTACCAAGCGTCGAGTTCAGAAATGTTTGGCAAGGTTATTGAGAGCCCGCAGTCAGAAACGACACCTTTCTATCCTCGCTCACCATACGGATGTGCAAAAGCATTTGGTCACTACATCACCCAAAACTACCGCGAATCATACAACATCTTTGCGTGCTCTGGTATCTTGTTCAACCATGAGAGCGAACGCCGCGGCGAAAACTTTGTCACTCGAAAGATCGCTCGTGCCGTGGGAAGGATCAAGTTAGGTTTGCAAAAAGAACTCATCCTCGGTCCTACAGACATGAAACGTGATTGGGGATACGCTCCAGATTACGTTGAAGCCATGTGGATGATGCTTCAACAAGACACACCAAGAGATTATGTCATTGGCACCGGCATTCATCACACTGTGCAAGAGTTCGTGGAAACAGCATTTGCTCATGCAGGTCTTGATCACAAAGATTACGTCAAGTTTGATACGAAGTTTGTCAGACCTTCTGAAGTCAATACCTTGTTAGCAAATCCAACCAAGGCTCACGAGGTTCTTGGTTGGAAACCAAAAGTTGATTTCAATGAACTGGTCAAGCGAATGGTAGATCATGACATCAAGATGGCTGCATCAGAGGCACTAAACGGATGAAGGTGTATTTTCTTGCTCCGAATGAAAATTGGATTGTAGATCGTTTCAAAAAAGAGTGGGACGAAGACAATGCAGATATCAGCGTTTCCCAACCAGGAGATGCTGACATTTTGTGGATTTGTGCCGATTGGTGTTGGACTCAATTGCTTCAACACCCGCAAGACGTTCTTTACAAGAAAAAAGTGCTTGTCACTGTTCATCACATCGTACCAGACAAGTTTACCTCACAACAAAGTGTAGAATTTCAACTACGTGACAAATTTGTCGCAGCATACCACGTGCCTAATAAGCATACGTACGATTTCGTCAAAGCCCACACTGAAAAACAAATTCACATCATTCCGTATTGGGCGAACCAAAAGATCTGGCGTAAGACGGGTGATAAACTTGAGCTTAGAAAAAAGCATGGAATTCCTGAAAATGCATATGTCGTGGGGTCGTTTCAACGTGACACGGAGGGCGCAGGTATTCCCAATGGCATTTTCGATCCTAAGCTAGAAAAAGGTCCAGATTTGTTTGCTGACTACGTTGAATGTCTTGTGAAACAGTTCAAAGAACAACCTTTTTTCGGGTACCCTGAGGGCGTTCATGTGCTTCTTGTTGGATGGAGAAGACAGTACCTTATCGAGAGGTTCAAAGCATCTGGTGTGTCATTCACGTATATCGAGATGCCGTCACAAGAGACATTGAACGAGCTTTATCAAACGTTAGATCTATATCCTGTCACTGCAAGACAAGAAGGCGGTCCACAATCGCTTTTGGAATGTGGGCTTCTTAATATTCCTGTTGTGTCAAGGGACGTAGGAATGGCATCGCAAGTCCTTCGGCCCATTGCAATTTCAGAAAACGTGATCGAGGCAAGACCACTCATTCCTGATGTAAGCGATCTGGTTCTTCCTGTTGGCTATGAACCGTTCAGAAAGCTTCTTGCATCTCTATGAAAACATGTGCAGCGTTTACCATGGCAAGAAACGAGCCGCTTTGGTTGAACGTGTGGCTCTCACACTACTCTGAAGAGCTAGGTGAAGAAAACTGTTGGGTCATTTGTGAACCAGTAGACGAAACAATCGATGAAGCAAAGTCAAAGTTTCCAAATGCAAACTTCCACGTTGAACCAAGTCCAAAGCCTGGAAAACAATCGACTGGTTTTTACGATGGGACGTTAGAGCTTTGGCGTCTGAACATCGTCAAACGCTGGCAACGTCACCTTCTTTCATCTTACAAGTGCGTGATCTTTGGTGACACAGACGAAATGTTGATACCTGAACAAGGAATCATCAAATATTGTGAAGATGTGTTCATCCCATCAGGCAAAGACAGGGTGCGAAGCGAGTGTTGGACACCGGTGCAACAAGTAGATTATGAACCACCTGTTGAACGAACGTCTGGCATATCTACGTTGTGTAATAGAACAAAGATGTGGCGTTTGCCCACGTATGACAAAACGTTGTTGGTTAGGACGCCTCAGACGTATAGCAAAGGTTTTCACATTACGTACGGATTTGATGGAACTGGAAAGCTTCTCAACACGGGAGAACGTGCAAGAGGTGAAGATTTCGTAGACCCCGAAGTTCCTGTCATACATGCTTGGCGCATCGATTTTGATGATTGGTATCAAGATGCAAAGTGGAGATATGGCGGGCAGAATGGACTCGCTCTTGATGAAGCGTTAGAATATTTCCGCACGCACCAGCATCCAAAGATCGTCGACCCGCACAATCCTCATGTTTTTGGCGAAGTAGTCACAGTTCCTGAAGCTTGGAAAAAGAAGTTGGTGTTCAGGTGAGCAAGATCAAATTTTTGTTGGTCACATGTTCTATGGAGCGTTCCAGAGCTGAAGCACTTACAATGGTTCTTGCGAACCTTCAAGAACAAGCTCCTAACCTAAAAGACGAACTGACTGTGTTCGACAATGCGTCTTCGTATCCTGGTACGCTCGATGCTTTGCATAGTGCATTTTCAAACGTCTATCAAGCAAACAAAAATGTCGGCTATTGGTCAGCGATCGATTGGTGGCTCAATAGCATGAGAGCAGATCCTCCCGATTACACGTACATCATTGAATCAGACATGATTCACAAAAGGTTTGAACGTGTGTATGACTGCGTCAGTTATCTCGACCAACGTCTTCACGTTGGTGGCGTCCGTTTGCATGAGTACGATGTTGCAAATAAACATCTGTATGATAAGGACAGACCCACGAAGGGATCTCACACAAACGCATGGCGTTCGCACACGAACACATCGACTGGTGCAAGAGTAGAATTGAAACAAGACATTGGAGATTTCTATCAAACAAACTTCAATGCACACTTACCCGCAGTTAACAGATATGAAATGCTCCTCCATGCATTTGATACGTTATCATTACACCAGAGGTTCACAGAACACGACTTCCAACGTGTTTGTTATGAACGATTTCAAACGATCGCCGTGCTAGACGGTGGAATTTACGAAGACATAGCATTTAATGGTTCTACTGTCGTTGGTTCTCATACCTCAAATGAGGTGTTAAAAACGTTTGATTACCAAAGCGGCCGCGTGTCAAGCATAGTTGCTCGAGACCAATACATCGTCAGCAAGGTTTGATTATGACAATTATGACAAGCATCCCTCGTATCTTTGTGGTGACATTGTTCTGTGGAGAAGGAGACTTTGAAGCTTCAACAAAAGCAATTCACGAACAACAAGGAGTTGATGTCACACATCACATCATCAAAGGTCTGAATGAAAAAGACGCTCATAATTCTATGTTTGCATCATGGAGAAATGCAAGAAGCAATCATGATCTGTTTGTCAAGATAGATGCTGATACTGTTCTTTTTTCAGACAAAACGCTTTCGATCATTTGGGAACAGTTTCAAAAGAACAATCGTGTAACAGGTATGCAAGCGCCTCTCATGGACTACATGACAGACGGTTTGATCAACGGCTTAAACGTCTGCAATTCAAAGGTCTTCTTCGAAGACACAAAAGATGAACTTTATTGTGACAGAGTAAAAGAAGTTGGTCAAGACATTGTTTTAAGACAAGCAGATCTGCCTGCAAGTTTGATACCCGCAGGTTGGCATTGTCGCTATGCAAACGAAAAACAAGCTTTTCACTTTGGATTGCACCGTATGTTAAAGAACCAACGTGAAGTCATCAATAAGGTTCACGCTGCATGGTTACAAAATAACGACAAGATTCGAGCATACGCACTTATCGGTGCAGATATGTCTCAAAGGTTTGCGGCACACAGGCGCTTCAGTTACATAGATGATGAATTCATCGCAGCGTTTGAAGAAGCCACAAATGATTATGATAAGCTGGTGAGTGAGATTAAATCACGCAAGTGATCTGTCGCTGAGGTACACTGTGTACTCGTTGGAGTAAGTTAGTGAGTAATGTCCAGCTATCTCATTTTCGGCGGTACGGGTTCTCTTGGAAAGAAACTCATTCATCGTTTTTTGTCTAGTGACAATCGGGTGACAGTCTATTCTCGTGATGAGGCAAAACATTGGTCTATCAAGAACGAATTGTCAAATGATCCAAACGTTAAGAACCTCAACTTCATCGTTGGAGACATTCGTGACTTTGACAGGGTAAAAGAAGCGATAACAAATCACTCACCAGATGTAATCATTATCGCTGCAGCACTCAAACAAGTTGATACATGCGAATTGTCACCGATTGAAAGCGTAAAAACCAACCTGCTTGGAACAGAAAACGTAATCAGAGCAGTATTAGAGAATGATAAAACACTAAGGAAAGTGAAACCTAGCAAGGTGTTGTTCGTCAGCACTGACAAGGCGTGTTCACCTGTTAACGTTTATGGCATGTGCAAAGCAATGTCAGAACGTATCGTAACAAGTCAGGCGCAACGATATCATTTTGATCTCGATTTCTTGTGTGTCAGATATGGAAATGTCCTTGAATCAAGAGGAAGCATCATACCTCTTTTCAAATATCAAGCAATGCACAACAAGTGTTTGACTGTCACCGATGCTGATATGACGCGGTTCTTGATGACACTTGATGACAGTGTTGATCTGATCCAACATGCGCTAAAGACTGGAAAGTCAGGAGAAACGTGGATCCCTCGTCTGCCAGCAATGAGGATCGGTGACCTTGCTGAGATCTTTTCAGAAGATTACAATAAACCAATTCAGATCATTGGCCTTCGGCCCGGAGAGAAACAACACGAAGATCTGATAAACGAATCAGAATCAACAAGAACAAGAGAAGAAGGATCTCACTACATCATCGGGCCAGCATTTACCGCTGGTTCTGGTGATCGGTTCATGTATTCAAGTAATCAGGACGTCATGACGAAAGCGCAATTGCGTGATCATCTCAAAAAGCTAGGCATTCTTGATATGCCTCTTGCTGGCTTTACCGGACTTGCAATTGAAGAGATCGTGACAACAAGAGGTAAATGATGAAAACGTATCCACTATTTAAAGTTCACATTCCACAAAACACCGCGCTGGCAAACGTTGGAAAAGTCTTTGAGTCTGGGTTTATAAACGAAGGCGTACAAGTTACAGAGCTTACACATGCATTGTCTAGACGAATGCAAACAGACAAGCTTAGTCTTGTGAACAGTTGTACCTCTGCATTGACGCTCGCTCTGAAGCTTTCAGGCGTTGGCCCTGGTGATGAAGTCATCACGACACCCATGACATGCGTTGCGACGAACACGCCCATAATTACTGCTGGCGCAAAGGTCGTTTGGGCGGATGTTGATCCCAACACAGGAATGCTCGATGTTCAAGATGTCAAAAGAAAGATAACAGAGAAAACAAAAGCAGTGATGGCTGTTGCATGGGCTGGTGCACCACCAGATTTATTTGGGCTTGGAGAATTGTGCGACCTAAGCCATGGTCATAACGTCGGTAAACCAAAGTTAATCCTCGACGCAGCACATGCTTTTGATGCAACGTTCTTGAATAGACCTGTTCATGAGTTTGCCACCTTCACGTGTTATAGCTTTCAAGCGATCAAACACTTCACCACAGGTGATGGAGGAGCGTTGGTTTGTTTGAATGAAGTTGATCACGTTCGTGCAAAGGCTCTCAAATGGTTTGGTTTAGACAGAGATCATGCAAAAGATGAAAAAGGAGACTGGAAAGGCCAACAGTGGGATGTTGATATCGTCGAGGCAGGTTACAAGTTCAATATGAACAATGTCGCGGCAGCAATAGGATTATCACAAATCAAACATATTGACAAGATCATCTCTGCTCATCGAATGAATGCGATGATTTATCAAGATCGATTTGAAAATTTCAATTTGTTTGAAGGCTTTAAATCTGTTGTTCCAATCTACGAACCAGAGAACGTTCAATCGAGTCACTGGGTTTATACCATGAAAGTTAATCCAACGTATTCACGTCTAACCAGAGATGAACTTCTGAAGGAGCTAAATGCTGAAGGCATCATGGCGGGAGTTGTTCATGTGCCAAATGATGACTACACTGCTTTCAAAGACAGCATCACTGATCTGCCTGGTGTTCGATCGTTTTCTTCACGTCAATTTTCGCTACCTTGTGGGTGGTGGCTCACACAAAGCGATATTGAACACATTGCCAATCGAGTGAAGGAATTGACCAAGTGAACGACAAACTCATTCTTGTTACTGGAGCCGGTGGAGGTTTAGGAAATGGCGTTGTCAAAAATCTGATCGAGAATGGTCACACAAACATCGTGTGTCAATATCGTACGAGGCTTGGAAACCTAACGCTGCCTGCTGAAAGGCTTTTTCGTTGTGAGTTGGGTTCTGCAGAACAGGTAGCTGCAATGCATCGTGATATCAAAGAAAGATTTGGTCCTGTTCATGCGGTGATCAACCTTGCGGGTTCATCGATTAATGGTGTCACCTGGAAGATGACTGCAACTGATTTCAGCCAAGTCATCACCGACAATCTTTTGTCATATTTCAATGTGTGTCATGAGTTTGTTCAAGATATGCGTGAACAAGAAGCAGGAAGGATAATCAACGCAACAAGCATCATCGGTTTCACTGGTTGCGCAGGAGCTGCCGCATACTGTGCTGCAAAAGCTGGTGTCGTTGGTTTCACAAAATCATTGGCACTTGAAGTAGCAAGCAAAGGTATCACCGTCAATGCTTTGGGCCTAGGATACTTCGACGCAGGACTAATCGATCAACTAACACCAGAACAACAATCTGACGTAAAAAAGCGCACTCCTGCAAAAAGGCTTGGAACAGCGGACGACATCGGTGGGATCATACGATATCTCATCAGTGATGCATCATCATTTGTCACTGGACAAGTCTTACATGTGAATGGAGGGCTTTATCTATGACATACACGTTCAGAGAGCTTGATTTAGTAGATCATCATAACATTCGTAGTAATGATTTTTTTGACACAGTGAGATTACACAACACGCTTTTTCCAAATACGGACGCTTCATATGAATGGTTAGATTGGTATTTGAAAATTGCCACGTATAGTGCGACAAACATTAAGACGCGTGTTTATGGAGCATTTCATGATGACAAACTCGTAGGATTGTGGTGTGTTGAACCAAAAAAACTAAGACTGTCGTCTGATAGCATTGTAAATGTAGGTAGAGCATTCGCAACGGGCGTACATCAAGATCATCGTAGAGGTGGGCTGTTTACAGATCTTAGCAAATTTGCAATTGAATCTGAAAAAGAAAAACATGATTATTCATGGATTTTTGGATTTCCGCAAGTGGGACGTCCGGTAATCAATGCCCACATAAAATCTGGGTGGCAACACGTTCAAATAATTCATACACTTGGGTATGTTCCCAAAAAAGAAAATTGGCGGCTGTCATTAAACGAAGTCACAAAAAATACAAAACACAACGACGTTGAGCCACGTTCATATGATTTTTCTTTTGTTGAAACAGCGGCATACAAACAAGATCGATGGATTTTTCATCCGGATCACAATTACATCAGGTTGATGCTCGACGTTCCCGGACCCAGAAATGAAATTGTGATAAAAACGTATGGATCGACGTGGCACATTCTTGATCTTCATGGTTCTTCAGAACATGTTATCAATTTAATTCGCGCTACACAAACATTGGCATACAGACACAAAGCCAGTGAATTGACAGTCTGGTGTGCTGAAAATGAACTTCATAGAAAACAGATTGAATTTTGTGGTTTTGCCATGTACGCAAATACAACGCCCTCTGTCGAGATGTTAGCTGTCCCAATCAACGAACAAAGTATCGACGCACTTAAACTACCTTCATCTCACTTTCAAATGGGGGTCGAGGAAATCTACTGATGCAGATTGGAAAACGTTCAGACATAGCAACTGATGTGCATATCTCTCCTGATGTAATTCTTCAATTGGGAGACTGTGTACACATTGGCCCTGGCGTTAGAATAACGGGTAAAGGCATCGTAAGATTTGGAGATTATTCCAAAATTCACAATGATTGCTTTATTTCTGTTCCGAATAAACATAGTTTTGTTGAATTTGGTTGTAACACATGGATTGGAGAGCGAGCTGTTCTTGATGGTCGTGGTGGCATTTACGCCGGTCACAACGTCGGTATTGGAATTGCATCGCAGCTTTACAGTCATATCGCTCATGGTGACACGATGGCGGGATGCAAATTCAAATCAGAAAAACAGCTAACGATTGGCGATGATGCGTGGTTCGTTGGACAATGTTTAGTGTCACCAGTCAATGTAGGTGAAAGATCTGTTGCAATGTTGGGCTCTTGCGTTACACATGACATGAACCAAAATTCAGTCTATGCTGGAGTTCCAGCAAAAGACTTGACTGAAAAATTAGGCCGACCATGGGAAGACAGGCTTATTTCCGAAAGACTAACATTGTTTGATCAGCGCCTAAGAGAATTTTGCACTGAGACAAAAAACTTGTTGATCGACACACCCATCATGGGAGTTCAAGAGTTTCCTGAAAAGATGTCACAAGAAATTTCATATTTCAACGTCGCAACGAGGACATACACAAAAAGATTTTCAAACATTGAAGTTGAGTTCATGATGTGGTTAACTTCGTGGAAGGGTCGCTTCGTTCCGGAGAAGAACTTATGAAACCAATCCTATATGATATCGTAGATACACACGTTTACATTCAAACTAACTGCTTTCAACATCAGTTAAACGTTGTTTTGCATGAACACTTTTCCGTCGATCAAATTGAAGTTAGAGAATTGTTATCAGGTCAAAGAACAATCCCTGACGGCGCACTCGTTTTGGTGCGTCTAAAGCTTCGTACTTTTGCAAATAACTTGTCTTCTCTCGCGCCCATCCTAAAGAAGACACGTCTTTTTGTGTATGAACAAGACACATGGGAAAACTTCTTGGTCGATTCGCCGTACTATGGCTCATACAAAAAGATCTGTGATGCGTTACCTGTCATTTCGTTTTTAAACATGTCACACTGGTGGTCTGACCTGGTCAAGTCTGTCAATATGCCATCAAACTTTGTTCAGGTATGGATGTTGCCTCAGTACTGCACAGAGCCCACGCCTTGGTCACAGAGACGTCATGACGTCGTGTTTTGTGGAACCATGTACCCGCACCGCGTTGCATTCTTTGACAAACTGAGGGCAGCAGGTGTCGATGTAGAGATCGTCCCCTCGGGCAAAGATTATCGTTCATATCTTGATTTGTTATCTTCTTCAAAGATCGCAATTCGATCAGAGATGATTAACTGGAAGATTGATATCGGAATTGGCACAGGGGCATTCACTGTCAATTATCCGAATGCTCAATGGCAACGTGACATCGAATGTGCAGCTCGTGGATGCGTTTCAATGCGTGAACTTGACAACGAAGCAGGATTGTGGGATATTGATGAAATCCCATCAATCATTCCATTCAGAGATCTTGAATCAGCTGCAACGAACGTTCGTAACGTGTTATCAGCACAACCAGAAAAAATGGACGAACTGATCAATAGATCTGTATCTGTCGTCAAAAATCGTCGTGGTTGGCAAACAGTTCCAGACGTGATCAAGAGGTTGATGTGATACGTGTTGCAATTCTTGGATCGACCGGCATGTTGGGTCACGTTGTTGCAGAACAACTTAAGCTTGACGATAGGTTTGCTGTCACATGTTTTTGTAGAAATCCGGAGCCAACGTCAGGAGATCGAGTAGTTGATGCAACTTCAAGCAATCACATTCCTCCATCAAAAAGGGAATCATTTGACTACATCATCAATTGCATCGGGCTCATCAAACAATTGAAAAACGTAAGTAGACGTGATTGGTTTACTGTCAATTCTGTTTTTCCTTGGAGACTTTCTTCACAGTGTGAACATCAAGGAAGCAAACTTATTCACATTAGTACAGATTGCGTTTACACTGGTTTACAAGGAAATTACACAGAAGAATCATCGCATGACGTAGAAGATGATTATGGTTTGTCAAAGTCTCTTGGTGAACCGTCGAATGCAATGGTTTTACGAACTAGCGTCATAGGTCCTGAAAAAAGAGGAAAACTTTCGTTGCTTGAGTGGGCAATATCAAAGCGTGGACAAAAAATCGACGGATACGTCAATCATACGTGGAATGGATTGACTTCAATAGAGTATGCAAATGTCTGCAAAAAGATCATGTTGCAAGGACTGTATAATCATGGCACGTATCACATTTTTTCTGATGCTGTCACGAAAGACAAATTGCTTTCAATGATCAATGTGGCATACAATCTTGACTTGAATATAAGGTCTGTAAACGCACCAACGAAGTGTCATCGCACGCTTTCAACTGTAAAAGATTTGAATGCCAAGTTAGAAATTCCGTCATTGGCAGAGATGATAGACGTTATGTCCAAAACACAGACATGATGTATTGTAAGGTCATAAAATGAAGAGTGTTGCAGTTATTGGACAGGGGTTCGTTGGAGGATCTCTTACGACAGTTCTTGCAGAACGTGGCATAGATGTATATGTTTATGACAAGTCTGGGAAGGTTGCTGTTGGTGGAAAAACACCAAGTGCAGTTACAACAGGTAAAAGATTAGAATTTTATCCTCATCCTGATTCATATAAGTCAAAAAATATCAATAACGTTGAAGAACTTGTATGTGCATGTGAAAATGACGATACCAAACATGGATGGGTCGCTGGGATTGAAGTCAAAAATTTTTCAGGGATCTATTTTGTGTGTCTTCCAACGCCGATGTTTGAGGATGGTGAAGCAGATCTTTCAATAGTCGAAGGTGTCCTTAAGGAATTGTCACAAATCCCTGGTAATCGCATCGCCGTTGTGAAATCAACAGTCCCTCCCGGATCGACAGAGCGCTGGAATGAATTATTTAAAAACACTGGACTTCGAGTGATTTTTAATCCTGAATTCCTAACAGAAGCTAACGCTATCGAAGATATGCGAAATCAAAATAGGATTGTTCTTGGTGGTCCACGGCCATATATCAACAACGTAAAACAATTGTTTCAGTCAGCATTTCCAAATGTTCCTATTGTGAAAACAAGTAGCACTACTGCTGAGATGGTCAAGTATTTTACAAACGTACAACTTGCTGCTCGTGTTGTATTGAGTTGTGAATTATATCAGATATGTGATGCGCTTGACAAAAATGGTCTAAACATTGATTATGACAAAGTGATTGAGTATGCTAAGTACGATAAACGATTAGGGGGTTCGCATATGAATGTTCCCGGACAAGATGGCGTACTTGGCGCGCGCGGCCATTGCTTCCCGAAAGATTTAAACGCACTCATCGCAATTGCAAAACAAAATAATGTAAAGCCCACTATCATGCAAGCTGTGTGGGAAAAAAACGTTGAGGTCGTGCCTCCCGAACATCGTGATTGGGAAAAAATGGTGGGTCGGGCAGTGAGCAAACGTAACAAGTGAAACTTCGTGAACATAATTGGATGTGTAGCATTTGTGGTTCTACGTCACATGTGAAGCGTTCGCAACTCGAAAAAAAGAAATGTTGTTCAATTGCGTGTACGAAGATTTTGTTTCATGACATGTTCAGTGGTATCGGTAACCCTGCGTATGGAAAAACGTATCGTTCTAAAATTACCCATCCTGAATGGGTTTGTTCGATATCACAAACACAGAAAACCTCTGGTTTAATGTTGGGTGATAAAAATCCAATGAAGAGGCCCGAAGTTGCAAAAAAGATGTCACAAACAAGATGTGAAAAAGTGACATCCAATCCTGTGTACAGGCACCAACGTTCAGAGTACATGAAACGTGCTTGGGCTAATGGCAAATATGACAATGCTAGCGTTGGTATGTGTAAATGGTATGATCATATCAAACAAAATGGGACAGTCGTCAAATGTCAAGGCACTTGGGAAGTTGCTCTAGCTCGTCGATTAGACGAGATGAACGTTGACTACGTAACTCATGATGGTAGGTGGAAATACATCACATACGATAGTTCAGTGCACACATATTACCCAGATTTTTATATTCCCATGTGGGACGCATACATCGATGTAAAAGGTGCGTTTTGGAATGCAGAACAAACTCAAAAATTGAATTATGTTCAAGCAAGCAACCCTGACAAATTGCTAATACTTGCAACTAAAGACGTGTTACATTCATGGGGCGTTAAACTGAAAGAAACACAAAATGAATTACTTGTTACGTAAGTTACGTTTTTTTGTGTTGTTTTGTTTCGTTACGCTTGCTTGCTCTAACAAAACAAACGCTCCGACCCCTCAATCTCCTCTTGAACAAAAAGACGTTTCTTGCGTTGAAAAATCAAGTTGCAGAGAATGTGCAGCATCAAATTTGTGTGTGTTTTGTGCATTGACGAACAAATGCGTAATGTTTATTGATCTGACTTCTTGCTCAAAAGTCATTCCAATTCCAGAAGCATGTGAATCAATCAACCAGTAACAGTTGATATCGTCCAAAAATCGCTAGCAAGGTTGCTGTTTGTGAGATATGCATATGGCATTGTGAAATAGCCGGCTTGACCCCAATTTGTTCCCCATGAATTTCTGACGATCCACACTTTCTTTGTGTCATCATAACCCACAAGAACAACAGCGTGTCCTCCTAAAAGTTGCTCATTGGGACTCGGCATAGGAACAACACCAGTCGAGGCAACTGAGTCGCTTTCAAATGATTCATATACGCTGAAACCAAACACCACTGGTGACCCCGTAGCAAGACATGTCTTTAACTTATCGACAGTTTGATTCAAGCGTTTGTACGAAATTGCAGTATGTTTTAATGCTTCTTTGTATGCAACCTTTGATGGTTTTGTGGCAAACTTAGAAATCTTGTAAGGCCACGTTTTTCTGTGCACACTCCCGCTTGTGCTATCGATTTGATGCCATCTCTAATTTCAGCACCAGCGTCTTGTTTTACCGTTCCTTCGATGACACGTTCGTTGTAGTAAACGAACAATCTTGACGGCATGAAATCTTGCATTCCCTGCTTTAAAAGATCAAATTCATACGCAGCGTTGATTGCATTTGCAGTACAAGAACCAAGTTGTCCTTGATCGTAAGGATTTGGACATTTTGGTCGAAGATCGACTTTTTTTGGCAACACACTCTTTGATTTTGGAACCAAAAAAACGTGATCACGTGCGTCTGGCACATCTGGCCGCCAACCATACCTTGAAATCTTCTTTGATTTAATGTTTGTCATCTTTGTGTACTCCGTTACGTTCCGGTAATAGATAATCAACAGGTGGCAAAGGTGCCATCCCGACTCTAAAAGGGTTCAGAGAGAACCTGTCGGATTCACGGAGAGTGCCATGTACGACTACGGTGTTATCATCGGACGGTTTCAACCGTTCCACAATGCTCATCTTGCTCTTATGCGCGAAGCATTGAAGATCGCAAAAAATCTGATCGTTGTGATCGGAAGCGATAATCAACCTCCAACGATCAAAAATCCCTGGACGAGCTCAGAACGTCACGATATGATTCGTTGTGTTTATGATGATCTTCTCGAACAAGACAAAACGTTGTCAACAAAAGAAGATCCACGCGTTTTGCATGTCGTCTATGCAAAAGATTATCTCTACAACAACATGTTGTGGGTTGCCGCTGTTCAAGAGCAAATTGACGAAATCACTGGCGGTTCAAAGAGCGTCAAGTTGATCGGTCACAAGAAGGATGCTTCGAGCTTCTACCTCAACTGTTTCCCACAGTGGGGTGACTACGTTGAGATCAACGTTAATTCATCGCAATTGTCGATTGATGCAACAAAGGTTCGCGATCTGATGTTCAGACTAGACAAGATTGGAATCAAGTCTCTTGTTCCACAAAGCGTCTATGAACAAATTACTGCCTTTATGGATACGCCTGAGTTTGAAAGATTGCATGGTGAATATCATGAAGTTCAATCCGACAAAGCTGCATGGCATGGTGCGCCATACCAACCGACGTTTGTAACAACTGATGCTGTCGTTGTGTGTTGCGGCCACGTTCTCGTCGTCCGACGTCGTGGAAAGTACGGCAAAGGTTTGATTGCGTTGCCCGGCGGTTACATCAAAGCCGAAGACATGCTCATCGACAATTGCATCCGTGAATTGAAGGAAGAGACAGGGATCAAAATCCCCGCGGCCGAGCTTAAAGAGGCGGTGTGCGACAAGGAAGTGTTCGATCACCCAGGACGAGACCTTCGTGGTCGAGTCATCACCCATGCATACTGTATTAAATTGCCATATGAAACACTTCCTAGAGTGAAAGGAATGGATGACGCCGACAAAGCGTGGTGGTGTTCGTTGCGAGATGTTGCCAATAACGAACAAAACTTTTTTGCTGATCATTTTCACATCATTAATCGGTTCATTCAACGGTACTAATGCATCGTTTATATTTGATCACAAATTCTGTCAATGGTAAACGTTACGTTGGGTTTACTTCAAAAACATTGAAGCATCGTTTTAATGAACACGTATATGCTGCAATGAAAAGAAATTCTACATGTGCGTTGCATTGCGCAATTAGAAAATATGGGGTAGATGCATTTTCAATCGAAGAACTTGACAATGATCTTACACGTTTAGTTGTAGGAGTGTTAGAGACTTCATACATTGATGTTCTTGACACTCATGTTTCAAATGGAAAAGGTTACAATCAAACATTTGGAGGAGATGGTGCTTATGGTTATAAGCACACCCCTGAAATACGTCTCAAAATTAGTTTAGGAAACAAGGGAAAAACGTTAGGACGACCATTATCAGAAGAACGAAAAACTAAGTTACGTCAAAGTCCTAAAAATAAACCTGTCGTACAACTTGATAAACGTGGAAACGAACTATGTGTATTTCCTTCTGCACGTGCTGCAGCAAGAGCGATGGGATTCAATGATCATTCACAGATAGTTCGTTGTTGTACCGGCGCACGTAATGCAAAAATTGCCGGAGGATTCAAGTGGAGATATAAAACATGAAAAACAATTACGTTTGCTCCAATTGTGGAGCTTCAGCCTACTACGATGGTCGCTGCGGCGACGGTCCCGTCCTGATGTGTGGTTGCGATAAGCGCCGCTCACGTTGGGTCAACGACGGACGCGGGGGCTATCACACGAACCCGACGGGTGCCACCCCCGTTGAGAGCGAGAATTACGATGGTGGCGATCCCGACGCATACGACGACGGGCGACACTGACACAACAACGCTCGGTCGAGCCAGAGAGGCCCGCGGGCAGATACACGGAGAGTGAGTCATGAACGATTACAACATTATTTTGGACACAGACAGTTACAAGGCGAGTCACTGGCTTCAGTACCCGCCAAACACGACCAACGTGTTTTCTTACGTTGAAAGCCGTGGAGGACGAGATGATCAGACAGTCATGTTTGGTCTTCAGTATTACCTCAAACGATACCTTACGCACCGGGTGTCAGAAGCCGAAGTGCTTGAAGCTGAGGAGTTTTTTAAGGCACACGGCGAACCCTTCAACAAAGAAGGGTGGATGCACGTTGTCAATGATCACGGAGGTGCATTGCAATTACGTATTCGAGCACTCCCAGAAGGCACCGTGGTGCCAGTTCTGAATGCATTGGTGACCGTAGAAAACACTTGTCCTAAGTGTTTTTGGATGACTTCATGGGTCGAGACAATGCTCCTACGGATCTGGTATCCTATCACCGTCGCGACCGAAAGCAGAGAGATTAAGAAGCTCATTATGAGCTACCTCGAGAAGACAAGTGATGATCCGAAAGGTGAGCTCGCATTCAAGCTTCATGATTTCGGTTCTCGTGGCGTATCGAGTCAAGAAAGTGCAGGTATTGGAGGCGCCGCTCACTTGGTAAACTTCATGGGAAGCGATACCGTTGTCGGTGTTTTGACTGCGAATCGCTACTACAAGTCTCCAATGGCTGCATTCTCAATCCCTGCAGCTGAACATTCTACAATCACATCGTGGGGAAAAGAAAATGAAGCAGAAGCATATCGTAACATGCTTCGTAATTTTGCAAAACCTAATTCGTTAGTTGCTATTGTGTCAGACAGTTATGACATCTACAATGCATGCGAAAATATCTGGGGCGGGACGTTGAAAGATGAAGTCATGAAGTCCGGTGCGACTGTTATCATTAGACCCGATAGTGGTAATCCTCCCGACGTTGTCTTGAAGTGTCTACAACTTCTGGATATGAAATTTGGTCATGTCGTCAATTCGAAAGGATACAAGGTCATCAACAACGTACGTGTCATTCAAGGCGATGGCATCAATCGTGACAGCATCAAGAAGATCTTGATGTACGCAGTCGCTCATGGGTACAGTGCAACGAACATCGCGTTCGGTATGGGTGGTGCTCTTTTACAGCAACACAACCGTGACACTCAGAAGTTTGCGATGAAGTGTAGCTACATGGAAGCAAATGGAAAAGGCATCCGCGTTTTCAAAAGTCCGATCACAGATCCAAGCAAGAAAAGCAAGGCTGGAAAGCTCGACGTTATTCGCCTTTCAGGAAATGGAAAGCTTGCGACATGCACTATTCCCATGGATGTCGACGAAAAGCCAATTTCAACTTCCATGCCAAATTCCGAGATGGTCACTGTGTTTGAGAATGGAGAGATCAAGCGTGAGTACACGCTTGATGAAGTTCGCAAGAATGCTAGCCTGTGAACAAGGCTGTAAAATTGCAATAAGGTGAAACGTGATTAACTACATTATGGGAGACGCCACAGATCCCTGGATCGACGGCAACAAGATCATTGCACATGTTTGTAATGACATCGGAGGGTGGGGGCGAGGTTTTGTCCTTTCGCTTCGTGAACGATGGCCTTTTGCTGAACAACAATACAGGCGATGGCACCAAGAAGATCACAACATGCCAGGAATGGAAGACAGTCGTTTCGTCCTTGGAAACGTACAATTTGTCCCAGTTTCTTCAAAAGACAACGGGAAGATCATTGTCGCAAACATGATCGCTCAACGTGATGTTGTCATCGACAAAGATGGCCGACCACCGATCAGATATGATGCGCTTTCGAGTTGCCTGAGAAAAGTCAATGAAATGGCCGAATGCATTGGAAATGCCACGGTTCACATGCCGCGTATCGGCTGTGGCTTGGCCGGCGGCTCGTGGAGCGAAGTCGAAAAGATCATCGCAAAAGAACTCAGCGGATGTGAAGTTTACGTTTATGACATGAACAACAATTGGACGAAGTAATTTTGCGACAGTGTACAATCACGCGAAGATGATTACTTAAGAAACATCATGCTTATCTACTATTGAATGCAAAGCGGTTGACCCGCACTCGAGGGGACCTCCTACGTTCGAACGTTTCTTGGTTGATGCGTTCTAATGTTTAGTCTAAAAAGAGGTTCATCATGTATGTAGGTTTGCAAGCGCTTCGCGCAAAAATTCGTGGGTTTCAAGCAGCAGGTCTTTCGATCAGTCACAAGATCACAAAGACAAAAGGATTGCAACGTCACAGGTTGTGGAGTGAAAAACGTC
>VFSW01004094.1_pt1 | contig 21738 bp, 19 predicted proteins | sample 5358111 | NCBI WGS metagenome assembly VFSW01 (sample SAMN11554181, study PRJNA540505) | mine drainage metagenome | isolation source: sediment from site ElyBrook_90M | place: USA: Ely Copper Mine, Vershire, VT | collected 2017 | reverse complement strand
CATCGGCGTGCGCGCGACCGCGCGCGGCGGCCAGCGCGAGTTTCGCGCCGAAGCAGGCGTACTCGCTGCCGGGCGCGTCGCCGACATCGACGAGTTGGCGCTCGACGCCGGCAACGTAGCGAGAACGCCGCGCGGCATCGCGGTGAACGCATACCTGCAAAGCACGAGCAATCCCAACGTGTATGCAGCGGGCGATGCCGCCGACGGCGGCGCGCTCCCGCTGACGCCGATTGCCGGATACGAGGGTGAGATCGTCGCCGAGAACATTCTGCACGGGAACCGGCGCACGCTCGAAACCGCGGGGTTGGCAAACGTGGTCTACACAATTCCGCCGCTCGGCACGACCGGCTTGACGCAGCAGCAGGCGCGCGAGCGCGGGATCGACGTCGAGGTGCACGCGGGCGACATGACCTCGTGGTATTCCTCGCGTCGCGTCGCCGCGCGCGGTGCGTACTATAAAGTCGTCGTCGAGACGGGTTCGCGCACGATCGCCGGCGCCACGATCTTCGGCCCGCATGCGGAGGAGCAGATCAACATCTTGGCGCTCGCCGTGCGAGCCGGCTTGAACGCCGATCTGGTAGCCTCGACGCTCTTCGCGTATCCGACGGGCGCGTCCGATCTCGAGTACATGTTGCGTTCGTAGCTATCCGTGCGTGACGTCGACCTTCAAGTCAATCGCGATCGATGTTCCGACGACGGGCGCGCCGCCCGTCATTCCCCACTGCGTTCGGTCGATCGTCGCATTTGCTTCGTACGAGAGGCGCAGCGCGCTCCCGGCGGCGCTCTCTCCGACGTACCGTGCGCTCAGCGTGACGGGACGCGTAACGCCGTGCAGCGTCAGATTTCCAGTGACGGTGAAACGGCTTGCGTCGATGCGGGTGACGCTCGTGCTCTCAAACGTCATCGTCGGATACGTCGCAACGTCGAGAAAGCGTGAAGAGCGCAAGTCCGCATCGCGCGCGGTGTCGTGCGTGTCTACGCCCGCGGGGTCGAGCGTCGCTTTCAGTGAGGTCGGTATCGCGCTGCCGGGGGGAATCGTCAGCTCCGCGCTCTTGATCGGAATCGTGCCCGTGACCGTGGAGACGAAGAGGTGACCGGTACTGAAGGTCGCCGTAGAACGAGCGACGTCGGCAGTCCAGTTTTCGCCGGGCCCCGTCGCCGCAATGCAGGCAATGGCGAGTACCGCTGCAATCGTGACGCTACGGCGCGTTTTCATGGAGCGGATTATAGCACGGATGTCGGCGAAAGCGGCGTCAGCGGCGGCATCGCGCGTTCCCAGGATGCGTCGTCGCGCGCAACCGCGGTAAGCCTGCGCACGGCGGGGATGAACGCAACGCCGCTCAGACGCTCTCGCCGTTGCGCGAGCGCCGCTTCCTTGGCCGGATCCCCGGTGCGAAAAACTGCCTGAGCGAGCGCGGGCCAGAGGCTCACGCTTCCCGAAATGCATCCCGCCGCGCCGTAGGCGCGAGCCTGCGCGAGATATGCCTCCGAGCCGGGGAAGACGGCGAACCCCTCGTGCCGCTCGATGACCTCTCGCTGGAGCGTCGTGTCGTTCGAGCTCTCCTTCATCCCGCAGACGATGCCCGCAAACGCATCGACGAGCCGGCGAACGAGCGGCGCACGTAGCGTGATACCGCTCATGCGGGGGAAGTTGTACAGCAGGATCCCACCGCTGCGCGGGTTCGAGCGCGCGAGCAGCCTGTCGAAGAACGCGAGGATTCCCTCGTCGCCGGCATCGCGATAGAAAAACGGCGGCATGACGAGCGCCGCCGCAAACCCAAGATCGAAGGCGGCTCGCGTCAAGCGCACGGCGCCCGCGAGCGACGCCGCTCCGGTGCCGCAGGTGATGCGCTCGCGCGGCAAGCCGCTGCGCGCGATCGCCTCCATGAATCGCAGGCGTTGCTCGACGTCGAACGACATCGCTTCGCCGGTCGTGCCGAGGATGACGACGCCGTCGCACCCTTGCTCGAGAAGATCGCGGTAGTACGCCGTCGCCTTTTTCGCATCCGGCTCCAGGGACTCGGTCAAGGGCGTCAGAACCGCCGCGTGCACTCCGGGAAGCGTCACGAAAAGGCCGAGCGCCGCGAGATGATCTGGGCGTAGCGGGCGCTCGCCGCCGTCGCAACGCGCGTCAAGTTCGGATCGGTATCCAGATCGATGTGGTAGAGCCCGAAATCGCTATTCCCGTCGAACGGCAATCCCCACTCGCGATTCGACGTTATGCTCCAGCAGAGATACGCGTCGATCGGAACGCCGTCGATTGCCGCACGTTGCACGTTGGCGAGGTGGCGCGCGATGTATTCCGCGCGCGTGACGTCGTCGGCGCTCGTCACGCATCCGTTCTCGATGACGACGATCGGTTTGCCTGGAAAGTCCTCGTGCTGCTCGCAGAGGATGTCGTGCAGGATGTTCGGCCACACGGGGGCACGTGCGTAGCGGCACTGCGCGGCGTCGAATAGGCGCTCGAGCTGCGAAGGCCGTAGCGACGGGACGCCCCAGTAGTAATCGAAACCCACGTAATCCAGCGCTCCGACGCACTCGGCGGGACACAGGAACTGCGCCAAGCGTCCAGCCATGCCGAGATTCCACCAGTTCGTGCCGAGAATGGTGGCGAACATCGAGATCGCCTTACGAAAGCCGTCGAACCGGCGGCGCCACGAGCGCGTCGCGTCGATGCGCTCCTCGCCGTCGAGCGGCACGAACTCCACCTTCGGTTCCGCGTCGCCGAAGATGCGGCGCGCAATGCTTCGCGCGAGATCCGGCTCAAGCCCCTCGTACTCACCGGAGGCAGTGCGCGTGCATACTCCGGGTGACGCACGAACGCCGACGCGAAGCGTGCCGCGCCGTACGATCGCCTCGACGGAAGCGTCGAGGCGTCGCCGCGCCGGCTCGCTCGGCGTGCCCCGTTGCCAGAGCTCACGCACGGCGGCGTTGACGACGTTGAGCAGCGTATGGCTGCCGAGTGCGACGGCGACGGCGTAGCCCCGAGCATACGGTTTCGAAAAGAGCACGTGCGTCATGCGCTCTTGCGTCGGCTCGAGCTGCGCGATCGTCAGGTCGACGCGGCCCGAATCGAGAATCTGCGATTGCGAGAGCCGCTTGGCCTGCGCGCGCAAATCGTCGGCGCTCTTCAGACGCGTCGCCGCACGGTCGACCAGACGCTGCAGCCACCGCGGCAGACCGAGCACGAGCGGGTTGCTGCCGACGCGCGCAGCGGGACGAACGCGCCGTATGGCGGCGCGAGCGCGTGCGTGCGCCAGAAAGAGATTGGGGATGAGTGCTAGCAGCGCTTCCATTTGCTCTTCCGAGGTGGCGTGCGGGCCGAGCCCGGGCGGCATCGCGTACGTCCGCATGAACCACGGCTTCACGAAACCGTAGAGGAGTTGATTGGGCTCGTTGAGCGTGACGTAGTAATCGATCCGATCGCCGAGACGCTCCGCGACCTCTTCCGCGTACGCCGCAAGACGATCGGGAAAGCGCGGGTCGAGCATCCCCGCGCCGCCTCCGAGCGCCTGCACGTGCACGGGCCACGTGTTGTGGTGGAGCGTTACGACCGTCGCCATGCCCGCAGCACGCATCGTGCCGAGCACGTCGCGATAGTGAGCGAACGCCTCCTCGTCCCAAACGCCTTCCGCCGGCTCGAGCCGCGCCCACGCGAGAGACAGGCGAAACGCCGTGCAGCCCAGACCGCGCGCGAGCTCCACGTCTTCGGGGTAGCGGTTCCAGAAGTCGGTGGCCCTGCCGCGAGGCGTCAGCTCCTGTTCGCGCTCCCAGACGTCGCGGATGTCGTCCCGACCGTCGTACGCTTCGCATTGATGGTCCGCGGTCGCAACGCCGAAGCGGAACTCGGGAGGAAACGGGTGCATGGATGGGAGCATACGCAGTCGAGATGCGATTTACCGGCAAGACGTGCATCGTCACCGGGGGCGGTTCGGGAATCGGCCGCGCCACCGCGTTGCGCATGGCGGCTGAGGGCGGACGGGTCGCCGTCGCCGATTTGCGGCTCGATGCGGCCCAGGCCACCGTCGACCAGATCCGTGCAGCCAAGGGGGAGGCGACGGCGCTCCAGTGCGATGTGGGAGACGCAGCACAGGTGCAGGCCGCGATCTCCAAAACGGTAGTGACGTACGGCCAGGTCCACGTCATCGTCAACGACGCCGCGATGATGACGTTCGCGCCGATCGTCGACATCGCGGACGCAGACTTCTTCAAGGTCGTCACGACCAATCTCGGTTCGGTCTTTTTCTTTGCGAAGTACGGCGTGCCGCACATGCCGCAGGGATCCGCGATCGTGAACCTGAGCTCGGTGCACGCCCACGCGACGACGGAGAACGTCGTTCCCTATGCGGCGTCGAAAGGCGCGATTGAGGCGTTTACGCGCGGCTTCAGCCTCGAGATGGCCGGGCGCGGCATTCGCGTGAACGCGGTTGCGCCGGGCGCGGTCGACACGCCGATGCTGTGGAACAATCCGAACGTCAAGAGCGGCGCGGAGAAGATCACGGGCGCGGTCGGGCGGCCGGAGGATCTCGCTGCCGCGATCTGCTTCATGTCGTCGGACGATGCTGCGTTCGTCAACGGCGCGACGCTGATCGTCGACGGAGGACGTCTCGCGCTTCTTTAAGGAGTGTGCACGAACCGTGGCACAACAGGTGCCCTCGCGCGCGCTGGAAAACGCGAGATTGCGCATGGTGCAGCCGAGTTCGAGCAATGGCATCGTCGTTGCGCGTCTGCGCGGAGCGCCGAGCCGCGCGATCATGGAAATGTTCGCACAGAGCTTTCCACGACATCCGGTCGCGCGTCTAGAGCTGGCAATCGAGCGAGCCTTTTTTGACGCCTTTGCACGCAACGCCGCCCTCTTCGTCGCGTCCGACGGCGCGGACGACGTCGGCTTTCTCATCGGGGGAAGCACGCCCGAGCTCGACGCAACGCGCGTGCACTTCATTCGCGCGCACGCGTGGCGCATCGCGGCTTCCTCCGCGCGCGACGCATCGCTACTGCGCCTTCTTCTGCCGCGCGTGAAGCCGGCCAAGCGTTTCGGAGCGGCACCGTACGCCGGCCATCAGCTGCGATTCGTTGCGGTGGCTCCCAACGCGCGTGGCCGTGGCGTCGGCTCGCGCTTAGTTGCGGCGTTCGAAGAGTCGCTGGCCGGGACGCCGGGCTACCACGCGTGGACGTTGGCCGGCCCGCACGGCGCGTCGGATTTCTTCAGCAAGCTAGGATTCCAGCGCGACGTAACCGTAGGCGCGCACCTACGCATGTGGCGTCGCCTGGACGAAGCGGACCGGGACTCTACGCGGGAGCCGGACGCACCAGCCTGAGCGCAATCCCGGCCGAGATCCACGCCAGGACCGCACAGGTCATCATTGCGTCGCGGAAACCGATTGCGTACGATCGCTCGACGGAGCGCTGCGCAGCGGCACGCAGCGCTCGAGGGATGCCGCGATCCGGGGCGCGCCCACTGAGCAGCGAGCTCTTTTCGAGCACGTGCCGTACCGCGGGCGGAAGACCGCCGTCGCTGCGCCGCAGCGCCTGATGCGTCGACGAAACGATCACGATGCCGAGGAGCGCGATCGCGAGCAAACCGGCAACGCGGGAGACCGCGTTATTGATGCCGGAAGCGCTCCCCGCCAGCTCCAGCGGTGCGGAGTTCATGACCGTCGTGGTAAGCGGTGTGACGAACGTCGACGCGCCGATTCCTACGAGCAGCACGGCGGGAAAGAACGCGCTCCAATAGCTGCCGCCGGTGCCTGCGAACCCGAGCGCGGCAAAGCCGAGGCCCGCGACGAGGGCGCCCAGAGCAAGCGGAATGCGCGCACCGATACGCGTCGCCAACGCTCCGGACCAGCGCGACGAAAGGACCATCAGGAGAATCATCGGCAACAGCGCCGCCCCGGCGACGACCGGCGCGTAGTGCTGAACGTTGATCAGATCGAACGGAACGAAGAACAAGGCTGCACCGAGCGCCGCGTACAGCAGCAGCGTATAGAGATTCGCCACCGCGAAGCCAGGCGACGCAAAAATCCCCAGCGGAACCATCGGCGCGGAAACGCGATGCTCCAGGTACGCGAACAGGCCGAACAGCGCCAGGCCGCAAGCTACCGCGGCAAAACCCACCATCTCTACGTGCGTGCCCTGCAGCACGATGAAGCCGTACGTGAGCAGCCCGAGCGCTGCCGTGACGATCGCCGCTCCCGACCAGTCGATGCGCCGTCCGCTTCGCTCGTCGCGGCTCTCGGCGACGTAGCGACGCGTGACGACGACGATCGCGAGCGCGATCGGGAGGTTGATGACGAACACGAAGCGCCACGACACGACTTGCACGAGCCAGCCGCCCAGCAGCGGTCCGATCGCCATCGTCGCGGCGAGAGAGCCCGACCACGTTCCTATGGCGGCGCCGCGGCGGCGCTCGTCAAATGAGGCCGCGATCAGCGCGAGACTCTCCGGCACCAGCAAGGCGCCGCCGATTCCTTGTAGGCAGCGCGCGGCGATCAGCTCGGCGATCGTCTGCGAGAGAGCGCACCCCGCAGATGCGCCGGCGAAGACGAGCACGCCCAACAAGAACATCCGCCGCCGCCCCAGATGATCTCCAAGCGATCCGCCGACGAGGACGAGCGCGGAGAGAAACAGGGAGTAACCCTCGACGACCCATTGTGTCGCATCTGCGCCGGCATGCATTTCGCGCTGCAGTACGGGGAGCGCTACGTTGACGGCCGTTGCATCGATACCGGGCATCGCGGATCCTAAAATCGTCGCAAGGAGCACCCAAGCGGATCCCGTGGCATCGTATGCGGGGTGCTTCGGCACGCTGGAAGACGGCCGGTCGTCGCAAGGGAGTCTGACGTACACAACCTTACCTCGAGATCAGAGGATGCCCTATTTTCGTGTTCATTCCACGGTCAAGTAGAAGACATCCCACGTGTGGGCACCGTCGCGCAGCCGCTCGCGCAGACCCACTTCGTGCTCATCGCGATTCCCTTCTCAAACGAGTTACGGCACGCGTCAGGCGGAGGCACAGTGTGTGTTTACAAAGCTAGCGCGCGGGCAGCCCCGGACAGGGCTCGACCGACGACCTCCTCCGAATCTCCCTGTCCATAGGCAGGAGCGGTGTCGATGAACGTGATGCCGGCATCGAACGCTCGAGCGGTCGTGGCAATAGCCGCATCGTCGTCAGCGCCTCCCCACATCCATCCGCCCATCGCCCACGTTCCGAGACCGATGCGTGAAGGGCACAGTCCCGTGTCTGCTGCCTGCGTGAACTCCATAACGCCACCTCCGGAAGCCGCTGAACGCTCTTTCTACGAATGCATCGGCCGCTGCTAGAATTGAAGGCGGCTGGATGCTTCATTATGCTCGGTTCCAGTTGGCTCGGTCGTGAAATGAGCTACAGGGAGGCGGCGGCATCTCCGGAGGCGTCGTCGATATTCGTGATCTGGTCGCCTCCGTGGATCAGCTCCCGTACCGGCGGTTCGCCTTCGCGGAGGGGGGCCGAGAAGACGGCATAGTGCCGATGCCCGTGCCCGTGATCATCGCTGGCGCGCAGGACCCCTGCGAGAACGCGCCCGTCGGCAAGAGTCACGCGAACGGGCTTGCCGACATAGGGTTTGATTTCTTGATCGGTCATATTCGTGAAGTCGCTTCAAGGCCACCGCAGGTTTCACCCGCATGCGGTCAGCCACTGTGACCGGCGGCGTTCAAGATCAGAATCCGTGATCTCGTTCGGATGCGAAATCAAAGACAGAACCCGACGCGGAGATCGAGGCGAGCCCAAAGCAAAGATGGTGGAGCTGTCGGGGTGCTGCCCCCCGAGTCCGAGAATCCCGGCTGCCGCTTTCTCCAGGCTCAGCTTCGCATTTGTTTTTGAGCGAGCGTACGCCCCGAAGCCGGGCTTAGCACTCGCCGTAGATCCTTAGGTTCGCGAAGGCGGCGGATCGATTGCCTTCGCTAGCCGGATTTCATGGCGGTCGGCGAGATGGCTCCGGCAGCCTCTCGCGTCCCGTGGCTACGCTAGATTAGGCAGCCAGTGCGTAGGTATTGTCGGCAGATATTGCCGTTGCGATCGTTTTAGGAGAGCTCGCAACTCCGCCTGCTTGCGTCAACCGCGGATGTTCCCGTCGAACCTATCTCAGCCCCGCGGACACCCATTCTAACACACCGGAGCAAGCGCCGGTTTCGCACCGGCCGTGAAGGCCCCGTGAAGAGGCTTCATCGGTTCGTCACAGCCTCCGGGTATACTCTGATCCATGCCCAGCTATGGAAATCAGGTAAAAACCACGCTCCCGTATTCGGCGGCCGTCGACCGCGTCAAAGCCCTCCTCAGGGAAGAAGGCTTTGGCGTGCTCTGCGAGATCGACGTCGCAGCAACGGTTCGAGAAAAACTCGGCGAGACGTTTCGTCCGTATTGCATCCTCGGCGCGTGTAATCCTCAGCTCGCACATCGTGCGATCTCGGCCGAACCGCAGATCGGTCTGCTGCTCCCGTGCAACGTCGTCGTTCAAGAATTGGACGGCGCGACGTCGGTCTCCGCCGTCGATGCGGGCGCGATGCTCGCGATCGTCGGAAACCCGCAGTTGGACGGCGTCGCGAGCGATGTGAACGCCCGCCTAAAACGCGTGCTCGACGCGATCTCGTCAGCGTAGCGCGCGTTTGGCGCCGTTGCCTGACGTCGGCGGCAAACGCTCCGCGGGAGAGAAGCCTGCGATAGCCGCGCGAATACGATCCGCCTCGTCCCGCAACGAAAGCGTGAGCGCTTTGAGCTCGGCGGAGGCCGCCGCGATTCCCTCGCCGCGGCTGGCAACGGCCTGTACGTCCTCGATCGTCGATCGTGCTGCTTGTTGACCTTGCGCCGAGGAACCCCGTAAGTCTCCCGCCAGCTTCGCAAGAGTCTTCGCGAGTTGCGCGTTGTCCGACGTTAAGCGCTCGACCAAACGGGTCGAGTCGACCAGCGAGTCGGTGGCGCCTTTTTGCTCGCGCTGCGCGAGCACGACGGCGTCGATCCGCGCGCGTACGGCCTTCACGTTGTCCACGATCTGCACGAGAGCTCGTGCGACTTGCGACGTCTTGACGCGCCCGTGCGCGACGGCTTCGTTTCCACGCCTCGCGACGAACACGGCGCGATCGATCTCTTGCTGCACCGCGCGAATCAACGTCGAGATCTCGCGCGTAGCGGTCGCCGAGGAATCGGCAAGCTTGCGAATCTCGTCGGCAACGACCGCGAACCCTCGCCCGTGCTCGCCCGCACGCGCCGCCTCGATTGCGGCGTTGAGCGCGAGAAGGTTCGTCTGATCCGCGATCTCGTCGATTTTCTCGGTGATCGACCCGATCTGCTCGGACGTCAGGCGAAGGGAATCGATCCCTGAGACCAGCTCGCTCATCACGACTTCCGTGTCTTGCGCGGTGCGGTCGGCCTCGGTGATGGCGAGTGCGGCGTCGTCGGCGCTGCGTCCGGCGGACTCGAAGATGTCGCGCGCGTCACCGGCAGCGTCGATCGTTGCGGCCGCCGTGCGCGTGAGCTGGTCGAGCCCGGCAGCATTGTTCTGCGCGGCCGCTCCCAAGCGTTCTGCAGTGTCTTTCGCGCGCGCCGCCATCGACGAAAGGTCGACCGCGCCTTCGGCAACGCCGGCAACGGTTTCGTCGAGCGTCCCGACGGTGAGCACGGCGCGCGCGAGGTCGGTTGCGTTCGCGCGAGCGTCGCCTGCGAACTCTTCCGCGCGCACGCGCAGTGCGTCGGCAGAGTTCTCGAGCAGCTCTGCCGTCGTGCGCACGTCGCTCACCACCGTACGCATCGCGTCGACGACCTTGCGGAAGGCGATCGCAACCATGTCGCGATCGCTGCTCGGGACGAGCTGCACCGAAAGATCGCCGCCTGCGAGGCGCTCGCCGCCGCTCGCGAGCCTGCCGAGTGCGGCATTCGCGTCGGCCACCGCTGCCACGAGCAGCCCCGCCTCGTGGGGCACGCGCGGCTCGCCGAAGAGACCCGGATCTTCGACGATGTCGCCGGCGCGAAATCGCTCGAGCAACGAAACCGTGCGCAAGATGGGACGCGCGATCGAACGAGAGAGCGCGTGGGCCGCGAGGAGGCCGACGGCGAGAATGACGACGAAGAGCGCGGCTGCGTCCCACGCCCCTTCGCGCAACACGGCGGAAGCGCTGCTCCGGCCCGAAACGAAGTCACCGAACAAACGCACGCCGGCGCCGGACATCGTGGCGACGAGCACGGCGACGACCATGAAGACCACGATCGTGAAACGGCGACCGATTCCGCCTCTCGACCGCCCGGCGAGCGGCGGAGCGCGATCGCGGACGCGGCAAAGGATCGCGATGAGATCGGCAACCAGCGTCTCGGCGTTGAGCGTGCTGAGCACCACGTCGATTGCCGCTCCAGCGAAAGCCGCGAAAACGCCTACGCCAAGATTCTTGGCGAGGGGCAGGCCTGCCAATGCGTTTGCGCCTCCGATGACCACGATTGCGCCGACGACATAACACGCGACGTAGATCGCCGCCACGTGCCACGCGAAGTTTCGTAGGCGCCGGACCGCCGACGGGAAGTCCAGGGCGGATTCGTCGGCGAGCCTACGCCGGACGTAGGACAGCTCGTGCCGGTCGACGACCGAGGCCAGCCAATACGCGACCGTGCCGAACGCGGCGATGAGGACCGCGACGTACAGCAGCTCGAGCGCAGAGAAGTTGCCAAGGACGGCGGCGATGATGCCGACGCACGAGAGCGCGGCGAGGCCGCTGCGCCACATGCCGCGTTGGAAAGCGCGTACGCGTTGTCGAAACTCCCGCGCGGCCGACGCCACCGTTTCGGAATCCATGCTTCCGGCCGGTATTCTCGGTGGAGGATTACGCATCATTCGCCGTGGCGCGCCTCCAGCGCACTCTTTACGCGCGCGGCGAGCGTGGGCGTCATCCCCTTCACCGCAGCGATCTTGTCGAGTGGAGCCCGCTCGATCGCCGCGACCGAACCGAATGCGGTCAACAGACGCCGCCTGCGCACCGGACCGACGTTCTCGAGCGCGTCGAGCGCGGAACGCGTCATGGCTTTGCGCCGGCGCTCCCGGTGAAAGGTCACAGCAAACCGGTGAGCTTCGTCACGAATCCGCATGACGAGATGCAGCCCCGCCGAGTTCGGCGAAAGGACGACCGGCTCGGAAGAGCCCGGTACGTACAGCCACTCGTGCTCTTTTGCCAGCCCCGCCACCGGGATACCCGTCATGTCGAGCTCCTCCAGGACGTCGACGACGGCCGACAGTTGCCCTTTCCCGCCGTCGATGAGCAGCAGGTCCGGGGTTTTGTCGAAGCGCTCGCGCATTGCGAGATGGCGCGGCGGATCGCCGTCGACGTCCTCGTCGGTCGCGTGGCGAAGGTAACGCAGCCTGCGCCGCAGCGTCTCCTGCATCATTGCGAAATCATTCGCACCGCGATCGTACTGGATCTTGAACTTTCGGTAATCGCTCTTCTTCGCCCGTCCTTCGACGAAGACGACCATCGACGCGACGGGGTGAGCACCCTGGATGTTCGAGATATCGTAGCATTCGACACGGTGCGGCGGACGCGGCAACTCGAGCGCATCGGCGAGCTCCGTGAGCGAGCGCGCCTGGGCCGACTCCTGCACCTCTTGATGCGCGAGGAACGCGCGAAGATTCTGTTCCGCATTCTCACGCACCAGCGCCAAATACTCCGCTCGTGGCCCGCGCTGCGGTCGTACCGTCCGCACGCGCGCGCCCTTCAGCGTAGAAAGCCACGCCTCGATCGTCTCGCGTTCGTCGGGTATCGTTTCCAGCAGGATCTCTTTGGGAATCGCGGCGCTCGCGAGTGCCGCGTCGCCACGCCGTCGCAGCGGCACCGGCGCTTCGTTCTCGCGCGCGTTTCGCGTGGGAAACGCCGAAGCCCCCTTCGCTTCCGGCGCGCTCGCCGTTCGCGCCGTGTAAAACTGCTTCAAGAACTCCGCCGCCAAGAACGCGTCGCTTTGGTCCGCGACGCCGTCGAGGACGAATCGCTCCTGCCCGATGAGCTTGCCGCCGCGCACGAAAAATACCTGCACGCACGCCTGCCCTTGCGCGCGCGCTACCGCAACGAGGTCCATGTCGAGCCGCGATTTCCACACGACCTTCTGCGACTCGGTCACGCGGCGAATGTGCACGATGCGATCGCGAATGTGCGCGGCCGCCTCGAAATGCAGCGCTTCGGCTGCGCCTTGCATCTCGCGCTGCAGACGCACCAAGAGCGAGTCCTGCTTACCTTCCAAAAAGAGCACGACTTCATCGATCATCGCATCGTATTGCGCCTCGGATTGAAAGCCAACGCACGGGGCGAGGCAGCGTTTGATATGGTACTGCAAGCACGGGCGTTTGCGGCGCCCGTCGATGGGCTCGCGGCACGTACGCAACGGGAACACCAAGCGAACGAGATCGATCAGCTCGCGTAGCGCCTGCGCGTTCGTATAGGGCCCGAAGTAGCGCGCGCCGTCGTCTTTCACGACCCGCGTGAAGACGATACGTGGAAACGCCTCGTTCGTGACCTTGAGGTATGGATAGCGTTTGTCATCGCGCAGACGCACGTTGAAGGCGGGCTGGTGCCGCTTGATGAGGTTCGCTTCGAGGATCAACGCTTCGATTTCGTTCGTGACGACGATCGTTCGAACGTCCGCGACGCGCTCGATCATCGCAGCGATGCGCGGATGGTGCGCGGCACGCTCTTGAAAGTACGAACGCACGCGGTTGCGCAGCGAGACCGCCTTCCCGATGTAGAGCGTCTCTGCGTCCTTCGCAAGCATCATGTAGACCCCGGGAGCGTCGGGAATCTGCGCGAGCGTGCTCTCGAGCTGCGCCGTCACGGACGGGAGCGAGGCGTGCGGCGTCCGCGCGCGCGGGCAATCAGCGCGAGGGCGGCGGCGAGCACGACGGCCCCCGACACGATCGCGTACTTCCACCGATCTAGCGCCGGCAGAACGCTATCGAGCCGAGATCCTAGAGCATAGCCGAGCAGCGCCAGGCCGCCGCAGAAGATCGCCGAGCCGAGCAGCGTCCACACGTAGAACGGCATGAGATCCATTTCGGCGACGCCGGCGACGAAGGGCGACAAACCGCGCACCATCGGAATGAAGCGGCAGATGAAGACGGCAAAGCTTCCCCAGCGCTCGAAGAAGGCGTGCACCGCGTCGAGCCGCTCGTGGTGGAACCCGACGTACTTGCCATAGCGCTCCGCCACGGTGCGCCCGCCAAAGCGGCCCACCGCGTAGCCGAGCGTCCCGCCGGCGAGCTCGCCGCCGAGCGCCGAGACGAAGACGAGCGCGAGGCTCAGATGACCTTTGGCGACCAGCGCGCCAGCCGTCGGAACGAGCACTTCGGCGCCGGCCGGAAAGCCGACGTTGCCGAGCGTCAGCCCGACGAACAGGCCTAAGTAGCCATAGTGATGGACGAGCGCGAGGACCGCGTTCTGAAAGTGCATCAACGTCGATAGCTATTCGGCGGCCGGTGCCGTGTTTCGTGTAGCCAGCCTGCGCAGCACCTGCGCGGCCGTACTCCCTCCCTCCGCGCGCAGCGCGTTGAAGAGGTCGAGCGGCGTCACCTCGCGACCCGCGGCCGCTTGCTCAGCCAAGGTGACGATCGTGCGTACGCGCGGCGTCACCAATATCCCCTCCCAGAGCCGCTCCCCGGCATTGCCAAGACAGCGGCGCGCCTCCGCGTAAACCTCGTGAAGGTCTATGCCGGATGCGCCGAGTGCGGAGAGGACGGCCGGGTCGCGCTCCTCCAGGAGCGCCGCGAGCAAATGCTCGGCACCGATGAAGTAGTCGTTGTGGTTCCGAGACTCTTGCTCGGCCGCCCGAACGACGCGCCACGACGCGGGGGTGAAGTGCGAAAACAACCGGTGAGCCGGGTCCTTTACGGAGCAGCGGGAAGAACTTTCGGGGCGACTGGATTCGAACCAGCGACCTCATCGTCCCGAACGATGCGCTCTACCAAGCTGAGCCACGCCCCGAGGGATGGGGAGGTTTCGCAGCCGCCGGCTCGCAGGCCTCTCTTGCCTTGTTCGCTCGCTCGAGAGACCCCGCGCAAGGGGCGGCGCCGTCGCAGCATGAAGGTCACGAGGCGCACATGAGATTCCTAATCGTCGGGTGCGGCCGCGTCGGCTCCGCGCTCGCGAAACTCCTCGATGCTGACGGCCACGAAGTGATCGTCGTCGATGAGAACCCCAACGCATTCAAGCGGCTCGGCCAGAAGTTTCGCGGTCACATGGTTGTCGGCAACGGCATTGACTACGAAGTCTTGAGGAACGCCGGCGCTGATTCGGCGGACGGTTTCGTCGCCGTCACCGACGGCGATAATCGCAACATCATGGCAGCGCTCATCGCGCAGCGCATGTTCGAGATCAAGCGCATCGTTGCGCGGATCTACGACCCGCCCCGCGGGCAGATGTATCGGGAGCTGGGCGTGGAGACCGTCTGCCCGACAACCGTTGGCGCCAAGCTGATTCGTGATCGGCTAGTCGACGCGCCGTGGAACGGCATGCAGCCGTTCGATTACGGACGTTTGACCGCGCTCTGCGCGGTGGTCGGAAACGAGGCTGCAGGCCGGCGCGTCTCGGAGATCGAGTCGCGCGGGCGCATTCGCATCAGCGCCATTCGCCGCGGACCGGGGAAGGCGGTCGTTGCGACCGACGACGCGGTGCTCGAGCGCGGGGATGAAGTGCAGGCCGTCGTCGCACCGGACGCCATCAGCGATTTTGCGAAGCTCTTCAAAGAGGCGACGCGCGCCGAGGTTCCGGCATAGTGTTCATCCTCGTCGTCGGCGGAGGAAAAGTCGGCTCCTATCTCACGCGAGCGCTCATTGGTGCCGGCCACGAGGTCGTCGTCATCGAGAAGAACGAACGCAAGGCGAGGATGCTCGAGCGTCTCATCGATCGGCAGGTCGCCGTCGTCGGAGACGGGTGCGACCCAATCGTGCTCGAAGGCGCCGGCCTCGAGCGCGCGGACGTCGTGGTCGCCGATACGGGCGACGACGAAGACAATCTCGTCGTCGCGCTCATCACGAAGAAGCGATCGAAGGCGCGCTGCATCGCCCGGGTTAACAATCCACGCAACCGCCAGATATTCGAGTCCCTCGATCCTAAGGATCCCGTCACCGTCATTTCGTCGACGGAGATCATCCTCGACGTGCTGCAAGATTACGTCAACGCTGCAGGTAACGCGCCGGCCGTCGAGACGCTGCATCTGTTCGGCAAGGGCGATCTGCGACTCGTCAAGGTCAGCGTTCCACCGCATTCGCCGCTCGCGGGGAAGCCACTCTCCGAGGTGCAGTTTCCACACGGCTCCGTCGTCGTTGCTATCAACCGCGCCGAGCGTGACTTCGAGATTCCCACCGGCGACACCGTGCTGCGGCCCGGAGACGAAATCATCGCGATCGTGAAGAGCGGCGCGGCCGAGCGAATGTTCGAACTCTTCGGCGCGCCCGCGTAGCAAAGGTTTCTAGATGTACCCTCGTCGGAGGGCGACAACCGCCGCGTGCGTTCGATCCGACGCCGCGAGCTTCTCGAGAATGTCGCGAACGTGCCCTTTTACCGTGCCGAGCCCGATGTGCAGATGCTCCGCGATCTCCGCGTTTCCGATGCCGTCTGCAACGAGCCGCAGGACGTCCGTTTCCCGCGCCGTCAGCGGCGATGCCGTCCCGCTCGGCTTCGCGCTACCCCCGAAGCGCCGCAGAACGATGTGCGCGACACCGGGATCAAAATATGCGCCGCCTTCTGCCGTAACGCGCACGGCCTCAACGATGCGCTGCGTCTCTCCGCTCTTTAGGCAATACGCATCCGCACCGGCCGCCAGCGCCGCGAGCACTTCTTCCTCGAGATCGACCATGGTCAAGATCACGACCCGCGTATTCGGAAGGGCGGCGCGAACGCGCTGCGTCAACGCGACGCCGTCCACGCCGGGTAGGCCGATATCGATGACCGCAACGTCCGGGCGCTCCCGCTCGATCAACTCCCATCCCGCGACGCCGTCAGCCGCTTCACCGACGATGGTTGCGCTCCCGGTCAGCGCCGTGCGCAGCCCCGCTCGGGTCAGGGCGTGATCTTCCACGATCGCAACGCGCGGCGTCACGCGCGTGGCGGCTCGCAGCGCTCGAGCGTCAACGTGAACTCGCTGCCGGGCTCGCGCGGAGTGTACGCGACGGAACCGCCGTGTTTTTCTGCGATTCGCCGCACGATGTAGAGGCCGAGCCCGCTTCCGCCGCCTGGGCCACGCGCGGCAAATCGTTCAAAGAGATTCGAGCGACGTTTCTCGGGAATCCCGTATCCGTCGTCGCGAACGGTCAGCGTCGCACGTCTGTTCCGCGCCGCACTCTCGATGACGACGTGGCCGCCGGCGGGCGTCGCGGCGATGGCGTTGGCCGCCAGGTTCCCGAGCGCGCGCCGTAGCTCGCCCTCGTCGCCCTCCACATAGACCGGCTCCGCCGCCGTTTCGGAGGCGATCGTGACGTTCTTGGCCTGCGCGACCGGCTCGATCTCGGTGGCGACGCGCAGCGCGAGCGCATTGCAATCGAAGGGTTCGCGCACGTCCGAGGCTTCGCCGGACTCGTATCGCGCGACCAGCAAGAGCGTTTCGAGCAAGCGGCGCTCGTCCGCATTCGACGCGAGGGTCGTCGTTATGACGTCGCGGTAGCGTTCCGGCAGCTCACCGTACGCACCGTTCAACGCCTGCTTCATCGTCACATCCGTCGCCGCGAGCGGGGTCCTGAGATCGTGCGCCAGCGCGTACACGATGTCGCGAATGATGTCTCCGCGGCGCGCGATCTCGTCGCGCTGCTGCAATATCTCCTGGTTTTGTTGTCCAAGGCGCGTAAAGAGCTGCGCCTGGCCGAGCGCGATCTCCCCCTGTTCGGCGAATCGGCGCACCGTGTCGAACGCGTCGTCGTCGAAGCCGCCCCCACCCGACGCAAGGACGAGCACCGGATTCTCGGGATCGTCGGCGCGCAATGTGACCGCAAGGGCCTGTCGCGCCCCGAGCGCCGCGAGCGTCAGGCGCCCCAGCGGGTCGCCGGCATTCACCGCGACGATGCCTCGCTCGCGCGCGCGCTCGACGAGCGTGGCGATCTCCGTCTGTAATGACGTACGTTCGTAATCGACGTCGCCGCGACCCGATACATACGAGAGCACGCTGGGCATTTCGAAGCCCGAACGCAGCACGATCATGCCGCGCGACGCCGAAAGAAGCGAGACGGACTCGCGCACGAGGGCGCGCAAGACGAGTTCCAGGTTAAGACTCGCTCGAACGCCCGCGATAGCCTCTCGAAGCGCGTGCTCGCGCTCGACTTGCCGCGCGCGCAGCGACGATTCGCCTGCCTCGCGCGCGTATCCCTGCGTCTTTATCGAGAGCGAGCCTACTAAGACGAAGGAGAGCGCGCAGAGTATGCGGTCGCCGACGGCGATGCCGCCCCAGTGGCCGTGACTCTGAACGCCGTTGACATAGCCGGCAGTGATATTGGCGACCTGCGCGACGATCATGAGGCTCGTGGTCAGCCGCCTGTCCAGGGCAAGACTGCTGAGCGCGATCGGTCCGTTGAGCAAGATAGCCGCGATGAACAGTTGCGGCGTGAAGAGATCGACGATCCACGCGCACACGAGCAGCGCATAGCACAAGAAGGCCATGGCGCATCCGGCGTTCGAATGACGGTAGCAATGGACCTGCGGCGCTCTCCCGAGGAACTCTTACGCGAGCTAGGCGGGAGGCCGCGGCTGACGGTGTACGTCGCAAGCGCTCCGGGCGCGGGTAAGACGCGGCGTCTATTGGAAGATGCGAGACGGATGCGCGATGCGGGCCGGCGCGTCCTGATCGGGTGGATCGAGACGAAGGGACGCCCCGACTTGGAGCGCGCCGCCGCACTTCTGCCACGGCTTCCGCCTCGCACGGTGCAGATCGGCGAGCATTTCTTCGAGGACTTCGATTTCGACGCAGCGGTACGCGAGAAACCCGAAGTCGTCATTCTCGACGAGCTCGCCCACGAGAACCTCGGTAACGCAGCGCACGCGAAGCGCTGGCAAGACGCGCTCGCCTTGCGCGACGCCGGCATCAGCGTAATCGGTGCGTTCAACATCCAGCACGTCGAGAACGTGGCGCCGGCCGCGGAGCGTCTCATCGGACACCCGGTCCGCGAGATCGTGCCGTTTTCGTTTCTGCAGGCCGCCGACGCCGTCATCGCGCTCGACGTGTCGCCGCGTCTCCTGCAAAGCCGCGTGCGCTCAGGGAAGATCGTCAACAGCAACGACGTCGAGCGCGCACTCAGCGGCGCATTCAAGGAACAGACGCTCGTGATGCTGCGGGAGCTGTTGTTGCAAACCGTCGACCGCTTGACGTTGCCCGCCGTGCGCGCCGGACGGACGTCGAACGCCGTGGCGTTCGTCTGGCCGGATACGGACGTGGCTCCCTTTCTTCGCAGATCATCGGCCGTGGCGCACGCGCTCGATCTCGCGTTCGAGGTCGTCGCGGTGCCCGGGGTCGACCCGGGCCCGCTCGAGCGCGCAGCGCGCGATGCCGGAGGCGAGCTCCTGCGCGAGCACGTTCAACCGGAGAGTTCTGCAGCGCAAGCGCTCGGTGCCGCGCTCGTCGCACTCCCTCACTCGAAGTTTGCCGCGAGGATGGCGAGCGCGCCGCTCCCCTGCGACCTCTTCATCGTCGGAGCCGGCCAGACGTACCTGAGCGAGAACGTTGCGCGTTCCCCGTATTCGGGGACGGTCGGAGACCGCATGCACGTCGGATACGGACGTCTCACCGTCTACATCGGCCCGGCAGCCGGCGCCGGAAAGACGTATGCCATGCTCGATCGCGCGCACCAGCTCGCGGCCGACGGCATCGACGTCGTCGCGGCGTTCATCGAGACACACGGGCGCGCCGAAACGGCCGCGCTGCTCGACGGACTTGAGGTGCTGCCGTCCAAGATCGTCGTGAGCGAAGGCATCACATACAAAGAGCTCGACCGCGACGCACTCATCGCACGGCACCCGCAGGTCGCGCTCATCGACGAGCTCGCACACACAAACGCGCCTAGCTGCATCGCCCCGAAGCGCTATCAGGACGTACTCGCAGTGCTGCGCGAAGGCATCGACGTCATCACGACGCTGAACGTCCAGCATCTGGAGGGCCTCGCCGACACGGTCCATCGTCTCACGGGCACCATCGTGCGGGAAACACTGCCCGACGGAATCCTCGCGCTCGCCGACGAGATCATCCTTATCGACATCACACCCGACGCGCTTCGTCAGCGGCTCCGCGAAGGTAGTATCTATCCGATGGAGCGCGTCGATACGGCGCTCGCCTCCTTCTTCCGACGCGAAAATCTCTTTGCGCTCCGCGAGCTCGCGCTGCGCGAGGCGCTGCGATCCCACTATCGCGAGCACGTGAGCTCGCCGTTCGACCGGCTCATGGTCGGGGTCGGAACGCGCGCGATCGACGTGCCGATGATTCGGCGCGCGAGCCGCATCGCAGCGCGGCTCGCCATCGAGTTCGCAGTGGCGCACGTCGTCGTGCCCGACGACCGCGTAGACCCGGCGATCGCGCAAGCGCTGCGCGACGAGGCCCGCAAGACGAACGCCGACTGGATCGAGGAGCGCGCCGCAAACGTTCCGCAGCGGCTGCTCGCGCTCGCGCGTATGAAGCCGCAGACGACCCTCGCAGTCGCCGGAACGCACCGCAAGCCGCGTTGGCCGCAGCCGCCCGCGTTCGCCCGGCGCATCTTGGACGCCGGCGCGCAGGAGCTGCTCGTCTTGTTACCGCCGGAGCTCTCCGGCCCTGACGCCCCGGAGTAGCAATCGCTCAGCGCGTTGCGGCGTCGAGAGCGAGATTGAGCTCGAGCACGTTCACGCGGGGCTCTCCGAGAAAGCCGAAGGTTCGCCCTTGCACGTGCTTCGCGATGAACGCGTCGACGGTGCGGAGCGGCACGTGCCGCGCGCGCGCAACGCGCGCGGCCTGGTAGTAGGCGCCCTCCGGGCTGACGTCGGGGTCGATTCCGCTCGCGCTCGACGTCACGATATCCATCGGCGGCGCGCAGTGCGCGGCACAGCCCGGATAGGTACCTTCGGGATTCTCGCGCTCTAGCTTCGCGATCGTGACGCGCGTCGCGTCGATGAGCTTCTTCGACGACGGCGCCAGGTTCGTACCGCCTGTTTGCGTCGGATCGTACCCCTTTCCAGCAGCCGACGGGCGCCCGTGGAAATACTGCGGCTGCGTCCAGAGCTGCCCGATAATGGCGGAGCCGACGACGCGCCCGTTCACCGTTACCATCGACCCGTTGGCCTGCCACGGGAAGATGAGCTGAGCGAGGCCCGTCATCGCAAAGGGGTAGACGAAGCCGAAGATCACGATGCTGATGATCGTCACGCGAAGGGCGACGCCGAGATGCTTGATCATGTGAGGTGCAATGCCGCCAGGAGCATGTCGATGATTTTGATCCCGATGAAGGGCACGATGATGCCTCCGATGCCGTACAACAGCACGTTCTGCCGCAATACGGCGTTCGCGCCGCGCGGCTCGTATCGCACCCCGCGCAGGGCAAGCGGGATGAGCGCGATGATCACGAGCGCGTTGAAGATCACCGCCGAGAGGATCGCGCTCTGCGGCGTCGACAGGCGCATCACGTTGAGGCTTTCCATGGCGGGATAGGCGATCGCGAACATCGCCGGCAAGATCGCGAAGTACTTCGCGACGTCGTTGGCAATCGAGAACGTGGTCAGTGCGCCCCGCGTCATCAGGAGCTGCTTGCCGATCTCGACGACCTCGATGAGTTTGGTCGGATCCGAGTCGAGGTCGACCATGTTTGCGGCTTCCTTGGCTGCCTGCGTTCCCGAGTTCATCGCGACGCCGACATCCGCTTGCGCGAGCGCGGGCGCGTCGTTCGTGCCGTCTCCGGTCATGGCGACGAGCCTGCCCGAGCTCTGCTCGCGCCGAATTAGCGCCATCTTCGTCTCGGGCGTCGCTTCCGCCAAGAAATCGTCCACGCCGGATTCGTTGGCAATTGCGGCGGCCGTCAGCGGGTTGTCGCCGGTGATCATGACCGTGCGAATGCCCATTGCGCGCAAACGGTCGAAGCGTACGCGCATGTTCGGCTTCAAGATATCCTTGAGATGGATGACGGCGAGCACCTCGGCATTGCGCGCAAGGAGCAGCGGCGTACCGCCGGAGCGCGCGATACGCTCGACGTCTTGTGAGAGCCCCGCTGCAGGCGATCCGCCCTGTTCGCGCACCCATGCGACGACGGCGTCCGGCGCGCCCTTGCGAATCTTCGTGCCGTCGGGAACGTCGATGCCGCTCATGCGCGTGTAGGCCGAAAACGGGACAAACGTCGCGCCGGCCAGCTGGTGCTCTTGCGCGCCTTGCTGTTTCGCGAGGGTCACGATGGAACGCCCCTCCGGCGTCTCGTCGGCGAGTGAGGAGAGCGCCGCGGCGTGGGCGATCGTCGCGGCATCGAAGCCCGGCGCTGCGATGAACGCAACGGCTTGGCGATTCCCGAGCGTGATGGTGCCGGTCTTGTCGAGCAGCAGCGTGTCGACGTCGCCGGCCGCCTCGACGGCGCGCCCGCTCATCGCGAGCACGTTGCGCTGCATGACGCGGTCCATGCCGGCAATGCCGATCGCCGAGAGCAAGCCGCCGATCGTCGTCGGAATGAGGCAGACGAGCAGCGCGATGAGGACGGTGACGCTCTGGTACGCACCCGCGTAGATCGAATATGGCGCAAGCGTCGCGACGGCTAC
>VFSW01004093.1_pt1 | contig 21738 bp, 21 predicted proteins | sample 5358111 | NCBI WGS metagenome assembly VFSW01 (sample SAMN11554181, study PRJNA540505) | mine drainage metagenome | isolation source: sediment from site ElyBrook_90M | place: USA: Ely Copper Mine, Vershire, VT | collected 2017 | reverse complement strand
GTTTCTGTGGGTTTTTTTTTTTTTTAATCCCCCCCCGGTGCCCCGCGGGCCCCGGGGGGCGGCCGCCCCCCCGCGTCAGGGATGACATCACTGGCGTGATGTCAGTTCGTCTGCCTGCGCAGGAACGCCGGGATTTCAAACTGCTCGTCCCGCTTGTGGTCGGGGAACAGGTCGTCGGGTTTGGGCGCTGCCGTGCGCGGCTGCTCGACCGGCGCGGTTGCGCGGGTCATGACCTGCGAGGTCGCGCGCTGGGCGGTCGTCACCGGACGCGGCGCCGCGGCGGGCTCCATCCGCGGTTCATCCTTGTGCTTCTTGCGGCCGAGGAACCAGCCGCGGCGTTCCGGCTCCGGTTCCGGCGCGCGCGCCATCGCGGGCGCCATGCGGATACCGGGCATTGGAGGTACGTCGTCCTCGTCGATCCGTATCACCCGCGGCGCAGTCTCGCCGCCCAGGATCATCGCTTCGGCGGACGCATGCTCCGCCGTGGCGCCCAGTTCGTCGGCCAGTGCTTCGACCTGGCGGCGAACCGGGTTGTTCGACGGCGCGGGCGCGGCCGCGACGGGCCTCGGCTCCGGCCTGGATTCGGGCCTGGGCTCGGGCACTCGCGCCGGCATCGGCTTGATGTGCGGGCGCAGCGGCTCGACGTTCTTGGGCATGCGCATCTCGGCGGCGTCGATGCCGGTGGCGACGACGCTGACGCGGATGCGGCCTTCCATGTTGTCGAGAATGGTGTTGCCGAAAATGATATTGGCGTCGGGATCGACCTCGGCGCGAACGCGGTTGGCGGCCTGTTCGACCTCGAACAGCATCAGGTCCGGACCGCCGGTGATGTTGATGAGCACGCCGCGCGCACCCTTCATCGACACGTCGTCGAGCAGCGGGTTGGAGATCGCCATGTCGGCAGCCTTCTGGGCGCGGTCTTCGCCCTCGGCCTCGCCGGTGCCCATCATCGCCTTGCCCATCTCGGAGATCACGCTCTTGATGTCGGCGAAGTCCAGGTTGATCAGGCCCGGCATGACGATCAGGTCGGTGACGCCGCGCACGCCGGCATGCAACACGTCGTCCGCCATGGCGAAGGCCTGCGCGAAGGTGGTGCGGTCGTTGGCGACGCGGAACAGATTCTGGTTGGGGATGACGATCAGCGTGTGGACGTATTGCTGAAGATCGAGGATGCCCTTTTCGGCGATGCGCAGACGCTTGTCGCCCTCGAAGGCGAACGGCTTGGTCACGACGCCGACCGTGAGGATGCCCCGCTCGCGCACGGCGCGGGCGATGACGGGCGCCGCACCGGTGCCGGTGCCGCCGCCCATGCCGGCGGTGATGAAGACCATGTGGGAGTCGGCGAGATGTTCGAGGATCTCCTCCAGCGTCTCTTCGGCTCCGGCGCGGCCGACATCGGGCTGGGCTCCGGCGCCCAGACCTTCCGTGGTATGCGCCCCGAGCTGGATGCGCCGTTCCGCCTTCGATTGGGAAAGCGCCTGCGCATCGGTGTTCGCCACCACGAAGTCCACGCCTTCGAGCTTGGACGCGATCATGTTGTTGACCGCATTGCCGCCAGCGCCGCCCACGCCAAGTACCGTGATCCTTGGACGCAATTCCGTCGTCTGGGGCGTCTTAAAATTGATCGCCATTCCTACTCTCCTTGGCTGCGCGCTTGTTCATCACCCTTGCACTACCCATCCGAATCGAATCACTCGATTCTTTGTTGAATCATCCGAACAGCCCACCGGTCAACCGAGAAAGCCAACCTTTCGAGCCTGTTTCGGTCGGCGACAATGCGAGTTCGGGATTGAGAACCTCCGGCGGCATCGTTGCGCCCGCCATCAGCAAACCCACCGCGCTGGCGTAATCGGGACCCGCCGACGCGGCCGGCAGTCCGGTGAAGCTTTGCGGACGGCCGATGCGGACCTGTTTGTTGAGCAGACGACCGCAAAGCTCGCGCGCGCCGGCCAGCTGGCAGGCGCCGCCCGTGAGCACGACCCTGCGGCCGGCCGCGACGTCGTAGCCCGAGGCGCGAAGGCGCGTCTGGACCTCGCCGAAAATCTCTTCCAGCCGCGCCTGGATGATGCGCGTCAGCATGGAGCGCGGCACGCGCAACGCCGTTTCTTCGCCATCCTCGCCCATTTGCGGTACGGCGACGACGTCGGCCCCCACTTCGAGGTCGCCCAGCGCCGCGCCATAGAGGACCTTGGTCCGCTCGGCCGCCGACATCGGCGCCGACAGCATGCGGGCGAGATCAGCCGTGACCTGGCTGCCACCGATCGGCACGACATCGGCGTGCACCAGATGGCCTTCCAGGAAGACGGCGATCGAGGTGACCCCGCCGCCCATGTCGATGACGATGCTGCCGAGCTGCTTCTCGTCGTCGGTGAGAACGGCAAGCCCGCTGACGAAGGGTGCGAACAGGCTGCCGGCGACATTCAGATGGCAGCGCTCCACGGCGAGCTTCAGATTGGCCAGCGGCGACGGTTTCACCGCCACGGCATGCATGGAAACGCCGATTCGCTGGCAGAACATGCCGGACGGATCGCGCACCCCGCGCGCTTCGTCGACCACATAGCTGGTCGGCGCACTCTGGATGATCTCCAGACCATCGGTGGTGCATTTGACGCGCCCTTCGGTGAGCAGCTCGCGCAGATGCGCGTCGGACACCAGGGCGCCGTCCAGCGCCATGGAGGCGCGCGACGTGACGCTTGTCGGATTGCCGCAACTGACCGAGATCAAGACGTTCTGGATGCGCGCGTCCGCGAGATTCTCGGCGGCTGCGACGCAATCGCGGATCGATTCCTCGGCGAGCGCCAGACTGGTGACCGTTCCGGCACGGATGCCCTGGCTCTCGCGCAAGGCCGCCCCAAGCACGCGCAGCGTACCGGGCTCCGCCTTGCCGATCAGGCAGATCACCTTCGACGAGCCGATGTCGAGGGCCGCGACCAGACCCGTGCGATAGGCGGGTATCTCGCCTCCCGTCCGCAAACGCACCGTCTCGCCCATCAGATCGCTCTCCCGCTTTCGGTCTTCTTGTCCTTCTGCTCACCGGTCTTGGTGACGAAGAAGTATTGCGTGGGCGACCTCAGATCGATCTCGACCACGTCCCGTTCCAGAATTCCCTTGTCGACGATAAGATGCTCCAGCGCACCGAGCTGCTTGCGCCAACCCGTCTCCGGCAGCTTCACGACCACACCGTCGTCGAGCAGCAGGTTCCAGCGCCGGTCCGACTGATACTGATAGGCGGAGACGCGCGCCACGATGGCGCGATAGCCGGCCACCGCCGCGACGAACGGCGCGGCCACCTGCGGCGCGCCGTCGCCCAGCAGAAGCGGCAGATGGCGGAACCGGTCCACGCCCTTGTCGGTGATGAGCGCCCCCGATCGCTCGACCACATAGGAATCCTTGGCCGTCTGCCAGCGCGCGAAGGGCTGCTTCTCGACGATGCTCACGCTGATGTCGTCGGGATAGCGGCGCTTCACCTCGGCCTCGGCCACCCAGGGAAGCTGCATCAGCCTGGCGCGCGCGGCGGGCAGATCGGCGGCAAAAATGGACTGACCCGGCTCGAAGCCCAAGACGGCCATGATGGTGACCTGCGGCGTGCGGACATTGCCGGACAGATGCACCTGCGAAATGCCGAAGCCCGCATCGGCGAGGAGGCTGTCGAACCCCGCCTCGGTGCGATGGATGGTGCGGCCGATCACACCGCTGGCGAACAACGCCGCCAGCGCGGTCAAAACGACGATGACGAGCGTCATGATCAGCATCGGCCGGCGCAAATCGACGAAGGCGTGTATGGTCCGCAGCGCGCGCGAAACCGGATTGTCGCGCAACGCCTTGCGGCGGCCGAACGGCTGTGGCGGCGCGGCGCCGCGCGTGACGCCGCGCGTCGCCGAGCGGCCCTGCTTGCCGCGCCCGTCGCGGGGCTTGCGCGCCTGTCTCACCGATCGCATGAGGCATCCTCCACAATCCAGCGGCACAGGGCGCGGTAGCTCATGCCGACATGGGCGGCCTGTTCGGGAACCAGCGAGGTCGGCGTCATGCCGGGCTGGGTGTTGGTCTCCAGCACGACCAGGCGATGCTTGCCCTGCGTGTCGTCGTAACGGAAATCGGTGCGCGAGACGCCACGGCAGCCGAGCGCCACATGCGCGCGTTCCGCCAGGCGCATCGCCTCCTCGGCGATGGAGGCAGGAACGGGCGCGGGCAAGGTGTGGGTCGAGCCGCCAGCCGCATATTTGGCCTCGTAGTCGTAGAACTCCAGACTGGTGGTGATCTCGGTGACGGCCAGCGCGCGCGTGCCCATGACGGCGACGGTCAATTCGCGGCCCGGCACGAATTCCTCGATCATCATCTCATCGCTGAGGTTCCATTGATCGCCGCCCAGCGCGGCGGGCGGCCGGTTGTCGCCCTTGCGGATGATGAAGACGCCGACGGACGAACCCTCGTTCACCGGCTTCACGACATAGGGCGGGTCCATCAGATGGCCGGCGGCCGCCGCATGGCGATCGGCGACGATGGATTTGACCAGCGGCAGGCCGGCGGCCCGGAACACGTCCTTGGCGCGCTGCTTGTGCATGGCGAGCGCCGAGGCGAGCACGCCGGAATGGGTGTAGGGAATAGCCAGCAATTCCAGCAGACCCTGGACGCAGCCGTCTTCGCCCCAGCGGCCGTGCAGGGCGTTGAACACGACATCCGGCCTGGCGGCGTTGAGCTGCGCGGCGAGGTCGGAGGCCTGCGGATCGATCTCCACGACGTCGAAACCTTCGTCGCGCAGCGCTTTGGCGCAGCCGTGGCCTGACGTGAGGCTCACATCGCGCTCCGCCGATCGCCCGCCGAGCAACACCGCCACCGTCTTGATCGTCATGGCACGCCCACCCGCTTGATTTCCCATTCGAGGTCGATGCCGAACTTCGCCTTCACCCGGGCGCGGACCTCTTCGCCCAGCGCCTCGATGTCGGCGGCATTCGCCTCTCCGGTGTTGATCAGGAAATTGCAGTGCTTCTCGGACACCTGCGCCGCGCCATGCCTGAGGCCGCGGCAACCGGCCTCGTCGATCAATTGCCAAGCCTTGCGGCCCGGCGGGTTCTTGAAGGTCGAGCCGCCAGTCTTCGATTTCACGGGCTGCGAGGACTCGCGTTCCGCCAGCAGCGCATCCATGCGAGCCCGCACGGCGGCAGGATCGTCCCTGGCGCCTTCGAACACGGCTTCGACGAATATAAAATCGTCCGGCACCGAGGACTTGCGATAGATGAAGCCCATCTCGGCCGCGCCCATCACATGCTTCTTGCCCCGGCCGTCGATGGCCGTGGCTTCGACGAAGATATCCTTGACCTCTTTGCCGTAGCAGCCGGCGTTCATCTTGAGCGCGCCGCCGATGGTGCCGGGCACACCGCGCAGGAACTCCAGGCCCGCGATACCGGCATCGGCCGCGGCACGCGCCACGGCGGCGTCGAGCGCAGCAGCACCGGCGCGGATGCGCATGCCTTCAATGGAGACCTTCCCGAAGCTCGCCGGCAGACGGATCACCACGCCGGGGATGCCGCCATCGCGTACCAGAAGATTGGAACCGACGCCGATCACACTGACGCGCATGTCGCAGGATTTCGCGGCGAGAAAGGTCGCCAGATCGTCGGCGTCAGCCGGACGGAACAGAACCTCGGCCGGGCCGCCGGCGCGGAACCACACCAGGTCTTTCAGCGGCGCGCCATGGGCGTAGCTGCCGCGAACAGGAGGAAGCGCATCGCAGGGGCGGGTCATCATCACGTCTTGCCCCCAGATTTTTCCAGCGCCGCCTGCAACCCGTGCGCCCATTGGGTGATCGAACCCGCACCAAGCAGCACGATGGCGCCGCCCGGCTTGGCGTAAGGCGCGACGGCCGCCGCCAGATCGGCCTCGCCGTCGACAGTCTGGACGTTGCGATGGCCGTAGGCGCGCAAAGTCTCGGCATAACTGTCGCGGTTGAAGCCTTCGATGGGCTGCTCGCCCGCGGCGTAGACCGGCGCGACGATCGCCACATCGGCGTCGTTGAGGCATTTGGCGTACTGATCGAAGGTATCGCGCAGGCGCGTGTAGCGGTGTGGCTGAACCACGGCGACGATCGGGCCGGCATAGGCCTGACGGGCGGCCTTGAGCGCGGCGGCGATCTTGAACGGGTTGTGGGCGTAATCGTCGATGATCGCCGCGCCGTTCCATTCGCCGACCTTGGTGAAGCGCCGGTTCACACCCCGGAAGCTGTCCAGCGCCCGGCGGATGGTCTCTTCCTTCACCCCAAGTTCGCGCGCCACGGTGATCGCGGCCAGCGAATTCTGCACATTGTGCTCGCCGGGCATGGGCAGGCGCAGGCCCTCAAGGCGGTGTTCCGTGCCCTTGAAACGGTCGGTGAAGACGACATCGTAATGCGAAGCGCCTTCGGAGAAGGTGACGTTGACCGCGCGCACCTCGGCCTGGGGCGACAGGCCATAGGTGATCATCCGACGATCGACGATGCGGCCCACCATGGCCTGCACTTCCGGATGGTCGATGCAGAGCACCGCGAAGCCGTAGAAGGGCACGTTCTCGATGAAGCGCTGGAAGGCGTCGCGCATCCGGTCGAAGGTGCCATAGTAATCGAGATGGTCGGGATCGGCGTTGGTGACGACGGCGACCGTGGACGGCAGGCGCAAGAAGGTGCCGTCGCTTTCGTCGGCCTCCACCACCACCCACTCGCCCTCGCCCAGACGGGCATTGGTACCGTAGGCGTTGATGATACCGCCATTGACGACGGTGGGATCGATGCCCCCCGCATCCAGCAGCGCCGCGACCATCGTCGTGGTCGTGGTCTTGCCGTTGGTCCCGGCGACCGCGATGCAGGATTTCAGCCGCATGATCTCGGCCAGCATCTCGGCGCGGCGCACCAGCGGCAGGCCTTTCACGCGGGCCGCGTCGAATTCCACATTGCCGGCCTTGACCGCCGAGGAATAGACGACGACATGCGCGTTCTTGAGATTGTCGCCGGTATGGCCGACCGTCACCGGGATGCCCATGGCGCGCAGACGCTTGACGTTGGCGTTGTCGGCGGCGTCCGAGCCCTGAACCTTGTAGCCCAGATTGTGCATGATCTCGGCAATGCCGCTCATGCCGATGCCGCCGATGCCGATGAAATGGATGGCCCCGATGTCGAGCGGAACGCGGGTGCGGACGGGTTTCGTCATGCTTGCGCCTCCAGCTTCTCGACCAAATCAGCGAGACGGAGCGTAGCATCCGGCTTGGCCAGTTTGCGCGCGTCGGCGGCACAATTGGCCAGGGCCTGAGGATCGGAAAAAGCAGCGGTCAGCATGCCGGCGAGTTTTTCCGGGGTCAGGTCTTTTTGCGCCACACGCCAGCCGCCGCCGACCCGGACGAGTGCGTCGGCATTCGGCGTCTGGTTGTCATCGAGGGCATGAGGCAGTGGCACCAGAATCGCGGGACGGCCGATGGCAGCCAGTTCGCTGACCGTTCCGGCGCCGGAGCGCGCGACGACGAGGTGGGCCCGGACCATGCGCAGCGGCAAGTCCCGGAAGAACGGCGCCAGCTCTGCTTTCACCGTCATCGCGGAGTAGGCGACGCGCACCGTCTCCAGATCTTCTGGCCGGCATTGCTGGACGATCACCAGGCGCGATTTCATCTCCGCTGGCATCAAGGCGACGGCCGGCGGCACCAGTTCACTGAAGGCGCGTGCACCCTGGCTGCCGCCGAACACGAGCAGGCGCAGCGGACCGTCCCTCGACGGCGTCTCATAGGGCGCGCCAGCCAGGTCGATCACCTCGGGTCGCAACGGATTGCAGGTGTAAACGACCTTCGACAGGTCTTTGGGTACGAAGCGCACCAGCGGGAAATTCGCGGCGATCACGCGGACCCAATTCGCGACGAGGCGGTTGGCACGGCCGAGGACGGCGTCGGGCGCGAGGACAGCAGTGGGAAAACGCACCAGACAAGCGGCCACCATCACCGGCACGCTGGGATAGCCGCCGAAGCCCACCACCGCCGCGGGACGGATGCGCAGCAGCTTCGCCAACGACACGGCGATACCGGCCACGATCTCGAACGGGGCACTGAGCAGACCGAAGACCGAGCGGTCGGAAAAAGCCGCCGAGGGCACGATCTCGATGCGCGCACCGGGGAAAGCGTCGGTGTAGCCGCGACCGCGCGAATCCGTCATCACCACGATCTGTTTGCCGCGGCGGACCAGTTCGCCCGCCAGCGCCTGCGCCGGAAACAGATGGCCGCCCGTGCCGCCCGCGGAGAGAACGATCGTCGTCATGCGCGCGCCCATTTCGGGAAGACGAAAGACGGCGCTTCGCGCGAGGCGAGCTGCGGGCGCTGGCGGGTGAAGGCCAGCGCGAAACCCATGGTCAGGGCCACCGCAAACAGCGACGACCCGCCATAGGAGATGAAGGGCAGTGTCATGCCTTTCGCCGGGAGGAGGTTCACCGCGACGCCCATGTTGATGAAAGCCTGCACGGCGAAGACGATGGCCAGCCCCGCGCCCGCGAGCTGCGCGAACGGTTCGCGCGCCGCCGCCGAGCGCAGCAGCAGCCTGACCGCCAGAACGCAGAATAAAAGCGCGATAATGGCGCACAAGGCCAAGCCGAATTCTTCGCCGGCAACGGCGAAGATGAAATCGGAATGGGCATCGGGCAGACGGTATTTGATGGTGCCGGCGCCCGGTCCCACGCCGAACAGACCGCCATGGGCGAACGCCTTGAGCGACAGCGACGCCTGATAGCCCGCCTGCGCCGGATCGAGAAACTGGGCGATGCGATGATGCACATGCGGAAACAGCAGATAGGCCGTGCCGCCCAGTACCGCCGACGAGCCGCCGATGACCCAGATCCATTTGAGCGCCAGCCCTGCGAAGAACAGCATCGCCGCCCATAGCGCCAGGATCAGGAAGGTCTGGCCGACGTCCGGCTCCAGCAGAAGCACCACAAGGGCGGGCAGCAGCAGCACGAAGGTGATGACGGGCTTTGAAAAGCGCGTTGGCGCGCGATCGGCCAGGATCGCTGCGGCGATCACGGCAAAACCGGGTTTCAGGAACTCGGACGGCTGAAGAGTTATCCAGCCCAGATCAAGCCAGCGCCGCGCACCCAGGGTTTCGGTTCCCAAGAACAGGACGACAACCGACGCGAACAACGCCGCCGCGTACCCCACCAGCGCGACGCGGACGACCTGCGCCGGTGTGAGCATCGACGTGCTGCACAAAATGAAGACCGCGAAGGCCGCGAAAGCGACCTGCTTGGCCGCGTAATGGAAATTGCCGCCGATCAGCGGACTGCCACTGGCGGCCGGGCTTGCGGCAACGGCCAGCATCAAACCGATGCCGACCAGAGCCAGCATGGCGGCCAGCGCCACGCGGTCGACCGTCCACCACCAATCGGAAATCTCGCTGCGGTTGGCGCGGCCGAGGTTCATGATGCCTCCCGCACAGGCGCCGTGGCCAGTTTGGCGACGAGGCGGCGGAACGCATCACCCCGCTGCTCGAAATCGCGGAACTGATCGAAGGACGCGCAAGCCGGCGACAAGAGGACAACCGGCGAAGGCGCCGGCGACTGCGCCGCATCAGCCGCGGCAGAAGCCACCGCGTTCTCCAGAGACCCGGAGATCTCATGCGCGACCTTGCCTTCGAGCGTTGCGGCGAAGGCGTTCGCCGCCTCGCCGATCAGATAAGCCTTGCGGATGCGGGAGAAATGCGGTGCCAGCGGCGCGATGCCGCCTTCTTTCGGCTTGCCGCCCGCGATCCAGAAGATATCGGGGAAACACACCAGCGCGCGCTCGGCGGCATCGGCGTTGGTTGCCTTGGAATCGTTGACGAAGCGGACATTGCCGATGCGGCCGACATCCTCGATGCGATGAGCGAGGCCCGGGAAGTCGGCGATGGCCGCCGCGATGGCGCGCCCGTCCCTCGCGTAGGGCCTGGTCGCTGCATAGGCCAGCGCCGCGTTCTGCCAATTGTGCGCGCCAGGCAGGTGCTCGGCCGTCTTCAGGTCCATCACCTTGGTGGCGCGTTCGCTTTGGGCGTCGTACAGCACGCCGTCGAGCACGAAGATGCCCCGGCCGAGAACCTTGCCGACGGACACGGGCACGCAAGGCGGCCCGCCATTGGATGTGAGTCTGGTGAAGATTGCTGCGCCGTGCGGATCGTCGACGCCGACGACGTTCAGCCCCGGTTTTGCCGTTTGCTTCAACAGCCTGGTCTTCACGGCGATGTAGTTCTCCATCGAACCGTGGCGGTCGATATGGTCCGGCGTGATGTTGGAAAGGATCGTCACGTCAGGCCTGAGCCCGGACGACAGGTCGATCTGATAGGAAGAAATTTCCAGCACATAGACCGTCTTCGGGCCCGGCGGGCCAAGCTCAAGCGCCGGTCTGCCGATGTTGCCGCCGACCTGCGCGTCGAAACCGCAGGCGGCAAGGACATGGCCGATCAGGGCGGTCGTTGTCGACTTGCCGTTGGTGCCGGTGACGGCAATGACGGGCGCCCGACCGGGCGCTCCCGGATCGGAACGGATTTCGCGCGCGAAGAGTTCGATGTCGCCGATGACCGCGATACCCATCTCCTTTGCCTTGACGACGATCTCATGCGGTTTGGGATGGGTGAGCGGCACGCCCGGGCTGAGCACCAGCACGGCGATCTTGTCCCACGACCACTCCTGCCACGGCGAGGCCACAGCGCCTTCGGCGGCGGCGCCGCGGCGCAGATCGTCCTTGTCGTCCCAAGCCACGATCTTCGCGCCGCCGGCCTTCAAGGCGCGCACGCAGGCCAGTCCCGAGCGCGCGAGCCCGAAGACGGCGACCTGCCTGTTTGCGAAGGAGCGGACGGGGATCATGCCTGCATCACCTCAGCTTCAATGTGGCAAGGCCGATCAGCGCCAGCACGACGGCGACGATCCAGAAGCGGATGACAATGGTGGATTCCTTCCAGCCCAACTGCTCGTAATGATGATGGATCGGCGCCATGCGGAAGACGCGCTTGCCCGTCAGCTTGAACGAAATCACCTGCACGATCACCGAGACGGTTTCGAGCACGAACAGCCCGCCGACGATGGCGAGCACGATCTCGTGCTTGACGGCGACCGCAACCGCGCCGAGCGCGCCGCCCAGCGGCAGCGAGCCCGTGTCGCCCATGAACACCATCGCGGGGGGGGCGTTGTACCAGAGAAAACCGAGACCGGCGCCGATCAGCGCCGCCAGGAACACCGCCAGCTCGCCGGTGTCGCGGATGTAGTCGAGTTGCAGATAGTTGGAGAACTTCTCGTTGCCGACGAGATAGGCGATGAGCACAAAAGCGCCGGCCGCGATCATCACCGGCATGATAGCGAGCCCGTCGAGGCCATCGGTGAAGTTCACCGCATTCGCGGCACCGGCGATGACCACGCCTCCGACCAGAATGAAGGCGAAGCCCAGCTGGAGGAGGATGGACTTGAAGAACGGAACCGCCAGGACGCCCCGGAGATGCGGCTCTTCGACCTGCATGATCAGCCATGTCGCCAGGAAAGCCACACCGAACTCGATCAGCAGACGCACGCGCCCGCTGACGCCGTCCGACGAACGTTTGGTGACTTTCAGGTAGTCGTCGGCGAAGCCGAGCAGGCCGTAGCTCACGGTCACCAGCAGCACGATCCAGACATAGGGGTTCGACAGGTCGGCCCACAGCAGCGTCGCCACCAGCACGGGGACAAGGATGAGCAGGCCGCCCATGGTCGGCGTGCCCTGCTTCTCGACAATGTGGCGCTGGGGGCCGTCGCTGCGGATGGGCTGCCCCTTTCCCTGTTTCAATTTCAGCCAACGGATAAGCGGCGGGCCCATCATGAAGGCGACGAAAAGCGCCGTCAGCACGGCGCCACCCGAACGGAAGGTGAGGTACTTGAACAGGCGCAGCACCGCGTACTGGTCCGCGTGGGGGAGAAGAAAGAGAAAATGGAACATGGTCCCCCCTAGCCTGCGCGCGCCTTCAGCGCGTCGATGATCACGGACATGCGGATGCCGTTGGAGCCCTTGACCAGCACCGTGTCGCCCTTGCGCAGGGCCGACGTCAGACCCGCGACGAGTTCGGCGGAGGTTGGCGCATAAACGGCGCGGCGCTTTGCCGGCAAGGCATCCCATAACGCCTTCATCAGCGGACCGCACAGGAATACGAGATCGGCGCGGGCGGCGTCGATCGGCTCGACCAGGCCCGCGTGATGCGTGCGGGCGTCGGCGCCCATCTCCAGCATGTCGCCGAGGACTGCGATGCGCCGGCCTTTGGCCTGGCCCAGCAAGGCCAACGCGGCCGCCATCGACGCGGGATTGGCGTTGTAGCTTTCGTCGATCACGTCGATACCACCGGCACTGAAGCGCGCACCGCGGCCCTTGAGCGCGGAGAACCCCTTGAGCGTGGCCGCGGCGTTCAACACGTCGCCGTCCGCAGCGGCAACGCACAGCAACGCGCCCAAGGCATTGCTTGCGATGTGGCGACCCGGCGCCCCGATGCGGAAATCCACCGGCCGGCCGAGAATGTCAGCTTTCACGCGCGCGCCATCGCCGCTTTCTTCGTAGGATAACAGCCGCGCATCGCTGCCGGCCTTGGCGCCGAAAGTCAGAAGGCGTCCGACATGGAACAACCTGGCGCGCGCCAGAAGACGCTCGGCATAAGGATTGTCGGACGGGATCAGCGCCGCGCCGCCCGGCACGATGCTCTCGAAGATTTCGGACTTGGCGTCGGCGATCGACTCGCAATTGCCGAAGAATTCCAGATGCGCAGGGGCGACGGTGGTGATCAGCGCCACATGCGGACGCACGATGGAGACCAGCGACCGGATTTCGCCGAAATGATTCATGCCGATCTCGAAGACGCCGAACGCGGCTTCGCGCGGCAGCGAAGCCATGCTCAACGGCACGCCCCAGTGGTTGTTGAAGGAGGCGCCGGAAACGTGCGTCGGCCCCAGCGCGCCGAACGCGAGCTTGAGCATCTCCTTGGTCGTCGTCTTGCCCGCGCTGCCGGTGACGGCGACGATTTTCGCATCGCTGCGGGCGCGCGCGGCGCGCGCCAGATCCTCGAGCGCACGCAAGGTATTGGCGACGGTGAGCAGCGGCGCGTCGTCGGAAACGCCGTCGGGTTTGTGCGAGACAATCGCTCCGCTCGCCTTCGCTTCGAGCGCAGCATGAACGAAATCATGACCGTCACGGGTTTCGCCCTTGATGGCGACGTAGAGATCGCCTTCCTTGAGCGTGCGCGAATTGATCGAAAGCCCGGTCACGGCAAACGGGCGCGAAGCCAGGCCAAGCGTTGCGCTTTCGGCTTCCGCCGATGTCCACAGCGTGCTCATGCGCCACGCTCCAGCGGCCGGCCGCCCAGCGAAACCGCCGCCTTGATCGCCTCGTCGCGGTCGGAAAACGGATGGACGACATTGCCGACGATCTGGCCGCTCTCATGGCCCTTGCCGGCGATGACCAGGACGTCGCCGTCGCCGAGAGCCGCGATGCCGTCGCGGATCGCCGCGCGGCGGTCGCCGATTTCCTGCGCGCCGGGACAGCCGGCCAGCGCTTCCCGGCGGATCGCGGCGGCGTCCTCGCTGCGCGGATTGTCGTCGGTGACGATGACGCGGTCGGCGAACCTGGCCGCCGCGGCGCCCATCAGCGGACGTTTCCCCCTGTCACGATCGCCACCGCAACCGAAGATCACGGCGAGCTTGCCCTTCGTGTGCGGGCGCAGGGCGAGCAGGATGGTTTCCAGCGCGTCTGGCGTGTGTGCGTAATCGACATAGACCGGCGCACCGGATTTTGCGCGAGCGACCTTCTCCAGACGCCCCGGCGCGCCCTTGAGCCCGGCCAGCACCGCGAACACGGCGTGTGCCTCTTCGCCGAGCCCTATGGCGAAGGCGGCGGCCATCAGCGCGTTGGATGCCTGGAAGGCGCCCGCCAGCGGCAATTCGACCGCGTAGGTGTTTCCGTCATAAGCGATCTGCAGCGACTGGCCGTCGCCATGCGGCGCACACGACAGAAGCGTCAGGCTCTCGCCCCTTTCGCCGACGGTCAGCAGGCGAAGCCCGCGCGCCCTGGCAGCGGCGATGAAATCCTCGGCGTTGGCCGTATCCGCGTTCACCACGGCGATGCCGCCCTCGCGCGCCAGATCGGTGAACAGCCGCAGCTTGCAGGCGAGATACGCCTCGAACGTCGGGTGGTAATCCATATGGTCGCGAGTGATGTTGGTAAACCCAACTGCCGCGATGTCCATGCCGTCCATGCGATATTGGTCGAGGCCGTGGCTGGACGCTTCCACGGCGAGCCGGCCGACGCCGTCGCGTTTCAGCTCGGCGAGAAGGCGGTGCATCTCGATCGGCCCCGGCGTCGTGTGATTCAACTTCGTTTCGCCTTTGGACGACACCACGCCGATCGTGCCCATGCTGGCCGCCGGTTTGCCCAATGCCGTCCAGATTTCGCGCAGGAAGACAGAAACGGAGGTCTTGCCGTTGGTGCCCGTCACCGCGGCGACGATCTCCGGTTGCGCCGCATAGAACGCCGCGGCGTACCGCGCCAGCGCGAGGCGCGGATTCTCGTCGACGATGACGCGCACGCCGAGTGCCGCCGCGCTCGCCGCGATTTCCGGCCGGCCGAGTACGGCGACGGCGCCGCGCGACACCGCATCCTTCACGAAGGAAGCGCCGTCAGCCTTGGTTCCCGGCAATGCCGCAAAAAGATAGCCGGGTTTGACCTCGCGGCTGTCGCTCGCGATGCCGGCGAATTTCTTCACCGCTTCCATGGGGCTTTTGCCCACCTTACCCGTCGCGATATTCGCGCCTGAATGTGGTCCCATTATGAATTCTCTTTGGCAACCGTGACAGGTGTCATCGGTACGCCCAGCAACGGCGCGATCCGCGAGATCACCTGACCGGCGAGAGGTACTGCCGTATAGCCGGCGAGCGCAAAGCCGTCCGTCGCCTTGGTGCCGTGAGGCCGATCCATCAGGACGAACACCAGATAGCGCGGATCCTCGATCGGAAAGACCCCGCAGAACGACGTCACGAGCTTGCCCGGCATGTAGCGCCCGTTCGGACCGACAACTTCGGCAGACCCCGTCTTGCCGCCCACGTCATAGCCCGGCACATCCGCCTTCTTGCCGGTGCCGTTGGTCACCACGTAACGCAGAAGCCCGCGCATCGTGGCGCTGGTTTCGGGCGAAATGAGCTGTTCGCCGCGGGCGTCGCCGGGATGTTTGAGAAAGGTCGGCGTGATCCGCCTTCCGCCATTGACGACGGCCGCCGCGGCGGCGGCGAAAGCGAGCGGGGTGACCGAAATCCCGTGTCCGAAGCCGATCGTCGCCGTCTCGATGGTCCCCCAATCCGAGGGATAAAGCGGACGGGCGTTCTCGGGAAGCTCGGTGTGGATCGGAGACAGCAGTCCCATCGTCGTCAAGAACGCCCGCTGGCGGATGCCCCCGGAGCGCATGGCGATCTGCGCCGCGCCGATGTTGGAAGACAGCGCCAGGATGTTCTGTATCGTCAGCGTGGCGGGCATGCGTTCGGCTTCGTGGATCGTATATTTGCCGATCTTGAGACCGTTGCCGATGGGAAATTCCTCGCCGAGGTGGATCGAGCGATCCTGAAGCGCCATCGCGAAGGTGAATATCTTGAAGACGGAACCCAGCTCGTAGAGGTTCTGCGCCATGATATCGCGACCGGAATTGCCGTCGCCGAAATCGCGCGTGTTGGGATCGAAATCCGGCAGAGACACGAAGGCCAGGATCTCGCCGGTGCGCACGTTCATCACCAGTCCGCCGGCGGCGTGCGCCTTGAATTCCTTCATGCTCGCCTCGGCTTCGTGGGCGAGGATGAACTGGACGCGCATGTCGAGAGAGGTTTGAACCTGGTCGGCCTGCCCCGGCGGCTTGTCGCGAAGCCGCTGGTTGAGACCGAGTTCCAGCCCGGAGACACCCTTGCCGTTGCCGTCCGTTACGCCGACGACCTGCGCGGCCAGACGTCCGTCCGGATAGTAGCGTTTGCTGTCCGGCTGATATTCGACGCCGGGCAGCTTGAGGAGCTTCACCTTGCCACGGATGCCCGGCGAAAGCTGACGGGCGACCAGCACATAATTGTGCTTGCCGGCGAATAGCTGCGCCAGGCGCTGTTCGTCGGCGCCGGTAGCCACCGCGAGTTCGCGGGCGGCGCGGATCTTGTCCTTGAGCAGTTGCGGGCGGACGTACAAGTCGTCCGCCGGCAGATTGCGCGCAATCAGCTCGCCGTTGCGGTCGACGATGTCGGCCCGCGACAGCACGGGAAGATCGCTGGGCCTCACCGTGTTGACGCCCGGCGTGAACACCGTCACATCGACCAGCCGCATGCCCACCAACAGGAACGCCGCGACGCAGATCACCGCCCCGATGACGATGCGCCGCTGGAAGACGGTGGGCGGTGGGTTCATGAGAATCCTACATCCCGGTGTGGGCGGCGATCCTGACGAATCGTGCCTGTGCGGATGTCGGGGCCTGCACGTTGGGGTCGGCCGGCATTTGGGCGTTGGCGTCGCGCATCCGCGCATCGCCAAGCGGCGCGTCGCCGCGGCGCGGCAGAAGCTCAAGCGAAGAAAGCTGCAGGGTCGCCGTGTCGCTCATGCCGAGCGAGGCTTCGGCGAGCCGCTGGATGCGCGCCGGATTGGCCACCTGCACCCACTCGGTCTGCAGCACACTTGTCTTGGCGCGCGCCTCGGCGATGCGGTGTTCGACCTGGCTGAGTTGGACGCGTGCGATGCGTGTCTGTTCGGAGATGTGATAGAGCGCGAGAATCGTAAGGCCCATCGCCGCCACGCAGAAGAAATTGAGGACACGGATCATGTTCTTCTCCTATGCCGCCAGACGTTCGGCGACCCGCAGCTTTGCGGATCGGGCGCGTGGATTGCTGGCGATCTCGGCGTCGCCCGGTCCAAGCGGGCGACTGCCGAACAGACGATACTCGGGGACATGGGCGCGGCGCGCTTCGGGGGCGTGGCGCGAGCCGCGCGGCGCCGCGGCGCTGTGCTCGCTGAGAAACCGCTTCACGATGCGGTCTTCCAGAGAATGGAAGGAGACGACAGCCAGACGGCCTTGCGGCTTGAGCACACGCGTCGCGGCATCGAGCGCGCGGGTCAACTCGCCCAACTCGTCGTTCACGTGGATGCGCAAGGCCTGGAAGGTGCGCGTGGCGGGATGGATCGGCTGGCGCGCGGCGGCGGGGCCGAGCACGCGCGCAACGAGTTCGGCCAATTCGGCGGTGCGCGTCAGAGGCCGCGCCGCGACGACGGCACGCGCGATGCGCCGCGCCTGACGTTCCTCGCCGTATTGCGAGATGATGCCGGCGAGTTCCTTTTCGTCGGCTGTGTTGACGACATCGGCGGCGGAAAGGCCGCTGAGGCTCATGCGCATATCGAGCGGGCCGTCGGCACGGAAAGAAAACCCGCGCGCGGGTTCGTCGAACTGGAACGAGGAGACGCCGAGGTCGAGGACCACGCCGTTGGTGCCTTCTTCGCCGCTGTCCGCCAGCAACCGGTCCATCTGCGAGAACTCGCCGTGGACCAGCGTGAGGCGGCCGGGATAGAGCGCCACAAGCGCCTGGCCGCGCGCGATCGCTTCCGGATCGCGGTCGATGCCGAGCACACGGCAGTCGCAGGCTTCGAGGATGGCGCGCGCATAACCGCCACCGCCGAAGGTTCCGTCGATGTAATGCGCGCCGTCGCGCGGTTTCAGCGCCTCCAGCACTTCGGCAAGCATCACGGGGAGATGGCCCATCATGCGCCTCCGCTGAGGGAGGCGAGCGCGCGCTTGAGACGTTCCGCGCGCATGGTCTCGAAGCGCACGGGTTCCCAGACCTGGAACTTCGTACCCATGCCGACGAAAACGACACGGTCCGTCAGACCCGCATGGGCGATGAGATCGTCGGGCAGGCGCACGCGGCCGTTCTCGTCGAGCGGAAGATTCTGCGTCATCGACAGGACGGCGAAGACCTTGTCGTTGAACGCCGGCGTGAAGAACGGATCGGATTCCGCCTGCTGACGATGGAAGGCCTGCAGCACCTCGTCGCCGAAACCTTCGAGGGTCGCTTCGGAGAAGGAGGGGCAGAAGTAGACGCCGGGCGTGCTCTGCGCGGCAAGAATCTGGCGATAAGGCGCAGGGATGCAAACCCGCCCTTTGCTGTCGAGCGTGCCCGTCACCGTCGAAATGAACGGCTGGACCTGCGCTGACATGATCGCTGCCCCCTAAGTCCCGGGGGGAATTGGGCTTCGCTTCCTAACGAGCGGATTTCCGCGCCCTTACAGTCCCTGGGACAGCATGGGATAACATGGGCGAGAATGGAGAGTCAACGAAAAGTCTAGGAATTTGAGGGGGTTGTGAGTCTACATGTGGATGTCAGGAGTCTAGGGGTTGGGACCCCAGGAACAAAAGCTAAACACGGAAAGATTAGAGTAACCACCGTAAATTATCCCTTAAGTATAGGAGCGTTTTTTGTTCTTATTTTGTTCAGAAGCGCCATGAGCGAAGAGATTGTCCTGCGGCCGGTCGGCCACGTCCGCAGCGAACGCGGCCAGGCAACGGACGATGGCTGGGACAGGATCGAGGCGCGCATCGAACTCGATCCGGTGCGGTTCACGGCGGAGTCGGTGGCCGGCCTCGGCGAATTCTCGCATGTGGAAGTGCTCTATCATTTCCACAAGGTACCGCCCGCGGCGATCGAGACCGGCGCGCGCCATCCGCGCGGCAATATGGACTGGCCGCGCGTCGGCATCTTCGCCCAGCGCGGCAAGGACCGGCCGAACCGCGTCGGCGCCACGGTGTGTGCGCTGCTGTCGGTGGAGGGAGCCGTGCTGCATGTCCGCGGACTGGACGCCATCGACGGCACGCCGGTGCTCGACATCAAGCCGGTGATGCGCGGCTTCTTCCCGCGCGGCGAGGTACGGGAACCTGCGTGGGCAGAGGAGTTGATGAAGGGGTATTGGTGAAGAGCTGACGTGGCTTGAGAAATTCAATGCTGCCAATTTTGATCGTCAGATTGAACGCGACATCAGAGCCGAAAAGTCCGACAAATTGGCGGACAAAACACTCGCGGATTTGAAGAACAACCGCCTTCGCAGGCCATGACAAGGCATGCGTGACCGTGCAGCGGACAATAGTGCGTCAGATGGCCTGTAAGCCGGGTTCTGTCCGCCCGCCGACGTAGACGAGCTGTATGGCCATTCCTCTGGGACGTTCGTTGCCGAACGCCTCACGCGACCTACCCGGACGGCTATCCGGAAACGGATTACGTGCCGTCCCTATTTGGTCTTGCTCCCGGTGGGGCTTGCCTTGCCACCTCTGTTGCCAGAGACGCGGTGCGCTCTTACCGCACCATTTCAACCTTGCCGCGGCTTTAGGCCGGTAGGCGGTGTCATTTCTGTGGCGCTTTCCCTGGGGTCGCCCCCGGCGGATGTTATCCGTCACCGTGTTTTCGTGGAGCCCGGACTTTCCTCTCCCACCCTTGCGGATAAGAGCGGCCATCCGGCCATCTGACGCGAGTTCAGTATACGGGACGGCTCAGGCCAGCGCCAGATCGACGATCGCCATGGCGTGCAGCGCCATCGTATCGAACTGTGGCACAGCGCCGTCTTCGGGCTGCAGGATCAACGGCAATTCGGTGCAGCCGAGCACGATGCCTTGTGCACCGCGGGCCACCAACCGGGCGATGATATGTCGGCAGGTGACACGCGAACCGGCGAGGAATTTCCCGCAGCCCAACTCTTCGTAAATGATGCGATGAAGCTCCGCCGCGTCTTCGCCTTCCGGCACCAGCACGCGCAGGCCGTACTTATCCGTGAGACGGTCGCGCACGACGCCTGGCATTTCCATCGTGTAGCGCGTGCCCAGCAGACCGACACACGACAGATCCGCGTTACGGATGGCTGTGCCCAGCGGATCGGCGATGTGCAGCAGCGGCACGCCCGCCTCCTTCTCGATCACGTCCGACACGCAATGCATGGTATTGCAGCACAGGACGAGGAACTCGGCGCCGGCTTGCACCAAGCCACGGCCGGCCGCCGCCAGATAGGCGCCCGCTTCGTTCCATTTGCCTTCGCGCTGAAAGCTGGCGATATCCTCGAAGTCGACGGAATGCAGCAAAATCTTCGCGGCATGCAGGCCGCCCAGGCGCTTCTGAATTTCACGGTTGACGATCTGGTAGTAGATCGCCGTGGATTCCCAGGTCATTCCGCCAAGCAGGCCGATGGTTTTCATGCGCATTGCCTTTTCCTGGAACGCTACGCGTCGAGCAGCCTTTCGAGAAGGACGGCGCATTCGCCATCGGCAATGCCGTCGATGCATGACGGCCGGAAGTGGCGCTGGAAGGCGGTGACGACGGCTTCGAGCGGAACATCCGGAAGCACGCCGTAACCGAAGCGGGAGAGGTTGGCGGCGAAGGCTGCCCCCTCCGGCGCTGTCGCGCCACCTCCCCCATGAACGGGAGAGAAAAGGTTGGGCCACACACCGATGTCGAAGTCGGCGAGATGCCGCCAGGGGAACAGTTCGCCGGGGTCGGTCTTGCGGGCCGGAGCCACGTCGGAATGGCCGAGCACGCGGCGCGCCGGAATGGGATGGCGCGACAGGATGCCCCGCGCCAGGTCGATCAGCGATGCGATCTGGTCATCCGTAAACGGAATATACCCGAACTCGTGGCCGGGATTGACCAGCTCGACGCCGATGGAACGCGCGTTGACGCCGTTCTCGCCCGACCAGAACGACACGCCGGCATGCCAGGCGCGGCGCTCTTCCGGGACGTGGGCGTAGACCGTTCCGTCGCGGTCGATGGTGTAGTGCGCCGAAACCTTGGCCGCCGGATCGCAAAGCCGCGCCAAAGCTTCTTCCGCCGTCTTCATGCCGGTGTAGTGCAGCACCAGCATGTCGATGGCGGCGCCTGCGGGGCGCGCATCGTGATTGGGCGAAGGACGGTCGACGAGGCGAAACGGCATTATACGAATATCTTATAGGCGACCGTCTCGCCGTCCGCACGCTTCAGCGAGAACTCCGAGCCTTTCTCGTGCTCGTCCACCAGCGCCTCGAACAGGCGAAGTGCGTTGCGGATGACCTCGGCGTAAGAGGCCGCTTCGGTGCGGTCCTTCAGGCGCTGCAGGCGTTCCATGGCCTGCGGCGGCATTTCGAGCTGCACCCGCGTGGTGGTGCGCCCGACGGTTTCCCCGGAGGTTTCCATCGCGTCGGCCGCGGCGCGCATGGCCTCCGCGGTCATGCCGCGGAAACGTCCGCGATGATGATGTCCATGCATGTTGCGATCCTCAATTGTCGTGGTGGCGGCCGAACAGCGCAGCCAAGCCGATGAGCGCCAGCGCGCCAATCACGAAATGGTGCGGCTGCGGACGGTGCCGATCATGCTCTGCGGGACCGGCTTCGGGTGCTTCCCATTGACCGCGGCGGAACTGCTCGCGCATGGCGTGCTTGCGGGCACGCCAATCGGCGCGCATCTGCTGACGCCAGTGGTGCCAAGCCTCGTGCTGATCGTGGTGTGGGCCGCCGTGGCGGAACCTGAAACCGTTGCCGTGGCCGCCCCGCTCCGACGATGCCTCTTCCTGCTGCATCTTCTCGTCGACCGGGAAATCTTCGCCGACGCCAACGCCAAATTTGCTCATCCAAACCTCCTTGCAGCCAACTGCGGCTGTCTTCTTGAGGAGAATATCATCACAATATCATCAAATGTCAACCGTATTCATCAAAAAATACTCAAAGACCAATAATTGAATTCGAGGTCTGTG
>VFSW01004092.1_pt1 | contig 21740 bp, 21 predicted proteins | sample 5358111 | NCBI WGS metagenome assembly VFSW01 (sample SAMN11554181, study PRJNA540505) | mine drainage metagenome | isolation source: sediment from site ElyBrook_90M | place: USA: Ely Copper Mine, Vershire, VT | collected 2017 | reverse complement strand
GTGATTGGCGAGCACGCTCATGTCGTATTTGAGATTCTGCCCGAGCTTGGCCTTGGCGGGATCTTCCAACAGCGGCCGGAGTTTGTTCAACGTCGCCTCGCGATCCAGTTGCTCCGGCGCGCCGACGTAGTTGTGGGCCAGCGGCACATAGGCCGCTGTCCCGATAGCGATGGCGAAGGACACGCCGACGATCTCGGCCTGCATGTAATCGAGGCTAGTGGTTTCAGTGTCGAAGGCGAACAGTTCGGCGGCGGCGAGCTGCGTCAGCCAGTGGTCGAGCTGTGCTTCGGTGAAGATTGTCTGGTAGTCGGTATTTGGCGCGGCGGCTATCGGCACGGCGACAGGCGTGGCCGTTGCGGCTCGCGGGGGCGCGGGCGCCGCGCCTTGCTTGCGCCAGCCGGAAAATTCCAGACGCTCGGCCAGAACTTGCAAGGCGGCCTCATCCGGCGACTGACGTTGCAGATCAGCGGGACCGACGTCCAGTGGCACATCGCAGCGGATGGTGGCGAGCTGATGCGACAGCGGCAATTGCGCCAGGCTGGCGCGCAGATTCTCGCCGACCTTGCCGGGAATATCGGCGGCATGCGCGACGATGCCCTCGAGGCTGCCGTAGTCGGTCAGCCATTTCACGGCGGTCTTGGGGCCGACCTTGGGCACGCCCGGGATGTTGTCCGAGGTGTCGCCGATCAGCGCAAGGTAATCGATGATGCGTTCCGGCGGCACGCCGAACTTGTCGATCACGCCCTGACTGTCCATGGCGGTGTTGGTCATGGTGTTGATGAGTGTGATGCGGGGATCGACCAGTTGCGCCATATCCTTGTCGCCCGTCGAGATCACCACCGCCATTCCCGCGGCGCTGGCCTGGTGCGCCAGCGTGCCGATGACGTCGTCGGCCTCCACGCCGCTTTCCAGCAGCAGCGGCAGGCCCATGGCGCGCACGAACTCATGCAGGGGCTCGATCTGCGCCACCAGATCGTCGGGCATGGGCGGGCGATGGGCCTTGTAGTCTTCAAACAGTTCATCACGGAAGGTCGGGCCCTTGGCGTCGAACACCACGGCGATGTGTTCGGGCTGATACTGATCGAGCAGCCGCCGCAGCATATTGGCCACGCCCAGCACCGCGCCGGTCGGCTCGCCGCGCGAGTTGCTGAGCGGCGGCAGCGCATGGAAGGCGCGGTATAGGTACGAGGAGCCGTCGACCAGGATCAGCGGTTTGGCAGCGGGATTGGGCATGGCATCGGGTTCATGGCGGTGTTGATGGTATTATCGCCGGATTGTCGGCCGCGTCACCTTTTTCCGGTACGACTATTGCTCATTTCTTTCCGGCGGGCGGCCTGTGACGGCGGCCCAATGCATGACAACCGGCGCGCGTGGCGCGCCCTACGTGGATGACTATGGAAGAAAACGGCAAATACGATCATCCGGGCTTGAATCCCGTGAATGATGCGTATCTCACCCGCGAGTCCTGGAAGATCTTCCAGATCATGGCGGAATTCGTCGAAGGCTTCGAACGACTGGCGCGCATCAAGCCCTCGGTGAGCATCTTCGGCTCGGCGCGCACCAAGCCCGACGACCCCAATTATCTGCTGGCCGAGCAGATCTCGCGCATGTTGTCCGATGCCGGCTTCTCGGTGGTGAGCGGCGGTGGGCCCGGCATCATGGAGGCGGCCAACAAAGGTGCATTCGCGGGCAAGTCGCCGAGCATCGGTTTGAACATCATGCTGCCGCACGAACAATCCGGGAATCCTTATCAGGACATCTCGCTCAGTTTCCGCCATTTCTTTTCGCGCAAGGTGATGTTCGTCAAATACGCCGCCGCTTATGTCGTGCTGCCGGGCGGTTTTGGCACGCTGGATGAACTGGCCGAAATACTCACGCTGGTGCAGACCGGCAAGACGCGGCGCATTCCGATCATCCTGGTGAACTCGAAATTCTGGGCCGGTCTGATCGACTGGTTCAAGGCGTCGCTGATCGCCGAGGGCACCATCAGCGCGGGCGATCTCAACCTGTTCCAGATACTGGACAACCCGAGTGACGTGGTGGATGCTATCTTCAAGCACTACGAAAGCCGTGGCTTTGAGCCTTCCGCCCAGGAACGCGAACTGCTTCTCGAACTCTAAGGATTAACGAGGAATGACGATGCGTAAATCAATTTTTCTGCTGGCCCTGCTGTGCGCAACGGCGTATGCCGCCGAACCGCCGCCACCGCCGGCAATGAAACCTGCGCCTGACGAGTCCAAACCCGTGCCGCAGACCGGCGAGGCCGTGGAACCGCAGGTCACGATAGTGCAGCATGAAAAGGAGACGATCGAGGAGTACCGCATCCACAATCAACTCTACATGATCAAGGTCACGCCCAAAATCGGTAAACCCTATTATCTGGTCGACACTACTGGCGACGGCAAATTGAATACGCGCCGCGACACCTTGGGCCCGAAGATGGTGATACCGTCCTGGGTGATTTATAGATGGTAGCGGCATGACGATCGCGCGCGACCGCGGCAGACAAACAGGGTAATAAAATCAGGAAGCGCAGCCACGCCGCGCGACAGACTACTTGAAGCTGTAGTGGATGCCCGCCGAGAACAGACCGATGCCACTCTGGTTAATGGTATAGCGATCCCATTCCGCATGCAGGCTCAGGCCGGTACTGAAAATGTATTGACCACCGGCGCTGTAGCTCAGATCCATCCCGGGAGCGTCACCCGATATGAACAAGCGGGCGCCGCTGTCGGTCCTGCTCAGATTCGCGACACCCAGCTTGCCGAACAGCGACAAGCCCTGGTTGATGGGCAAGGTGCCGGTACCGGACAGCCGGATACCCCGCAGCGCATAAATACCGCTGTTATCCGCGCCATTCAGGCCGCTCGCGGCGCTCTCGCCGGCCAGTGGAGCGACGGAGCCGAGATCAACCGCATCGGCACTCAAGGACCATTTCGGTTCTAATTTGAAGCCGCCGAGCATGGCGCCTCCGGCCAGGCCCATGCCGCCGAGCGAGTGGCTTTGTGACAGCGCACTGATGCCGGCGTCCGCCGCGTCGGCCACCCCGACCAACTGCGGTAGCGCGAACAACAGACACAGCAACGCGACCGCCTGTTGTGGCAGGCTGAGCGGGCTGTATCGACTGGTTGCGGCGGACATTTCAGGCCTCGATAACCGTGGCGCTATTCACACCTTTTCATCATGAAGTAGCGGCTGCAACGATAATCCATTTAGCGGCCACTGCCTAGTGCCCGAAGGTACGGGTTCAGCGCTGCATCGGCTTGCAACAGAAGCGCTCGATCAACCGACCGAGCAGGTCGACAGTGGGGGTGATGCGGCTCAGCGCCAGATACTCATCGGGTTGATGGGCCTGCGCGATATCACCCGGACCCAGGATCAGCGCATCCATGCCGAGTTCGCTGAAATACGGGCCTTCGGTTCCAAAGGCGGCGGCACCGGCGGCGGCGCCGGTGAGTTGCTCGGCGGCCAACACCAATGGCGAGTCAGCCGGGGTTTCCAGGGCCGGCGTGCCGCAGAACATAGGGGTAACTTCCCACCGCAGCTCACTGCCGACCAATGCCTGCGCGGTGCGCTGTTTGAGCAAAGCGCGCAACTCGTCGATGTCCATGCCCGGCAATGGCCGCAGGTCGATGTGCAGTTCACAGTCGGCGCAGATGCGATTAGGGTTGTCACCACCGTGAATGTGGCCGAGATTCAGCGTCGGCACCGGCACCGAGAAACCGCTGTGGTGGTACTTGGCCTGCAATTCGGCACGCAAGGCCAGCAGCGCACCGATCACCTTGTACATGCCTTCCAGCGCGTTGACACCCAGGGAGGGATCGCTGGAATGACCGGAGCGGCCACGCAGACGGATGGCCTCCATCAAAATGCCTTTGTGCATGCGTACCGGCTGCAGATTGGTGGGCTCGCCGATTACGGCATAACGGCCGCGCGGCCGGCCGGCGCGCACTAACTCCAGCGCACCCTCCATGCTGCTCTCTTCATCGGCCGTCGCGACCAGAATCAGCGGCGCGGCGAGGTCTTCGGCGCGGTAGCGGCGCGCCGCCTCAATGGCCAGGGCGAAAAACGACTTCATGTCCGATGTACCCAGACCATAGAGTCGGTTATCGGCCTCGCTGAGCGTGAACGGGTCATGGCGCCAACCCTCGACGTCATAGGGCACGGTGTCGGTATGGCCGGCCAGCACCAGGCCGTCCGGTCCCGAACCCAAGCTGGCGATCAGGTCGAACTTGTCCGGGTGATGCGGCAACGGCAGGATCTCACAGCGAAAATCCAGTCCCTCCAGCCAAGTCGCCAGAATTTCGATGACGGCGCGATTGCTCTGATCGAACTGCGGACTGACGCTACTTATCGATGGCGCGGCAATCAATGCGCGCAGCATTTGCATCAGGGTCGGCGCGGTAGTCATGGCACGATTCTGGACGTGCTCGCGGAGTGACGCAAGCGCAGGATGCGCAGATTCGCTGCGCGCCCCCCGATGCTTTACAATTCCGCTCTCGTAGATCCTTGCATTGAGAGACAGTCCACGCTGCCCGAGGGCGATATGCCGCAGAAACTCAACCGCTACAGTTCCCGCATCACCCAGCCCAAATCCCAGGGCGCTTCGCAGGCCATGCTCTACGGCACCGGCATGACCGAGCCCGACATGGACAAGGCACAGATCGGCATCTCCTCGGTCTGGTGGGAAGGCAACACCTGCAACATGCACCTCAACGATCTCGCCGCCGAAGTGAAAAAGGGTGTGGTCGCGGCCGGCTTGGTGGGCATGCGCTTCAACACCATCGGCGTGTCTGACGGCATTTCCATGGGCACCGACGGCATGAGCTATTCGCTGCAATCGCGCGAGATCATCGCCGACTCCATCGAATCGGTGATGGGCGCGCAGTGGTACGACGCCAATATTTCCATCCCCGGCTGCGACAAGAACATGCCCGGCTGCATCATCGCCATGGGGCGCCTGAACCGCCCGTCACTGATGATCTACGGCGGCACCATCAAGCCCGGGCACTCGCATGAAAAGACCCTCGATATCATCTCGGCCTTCCAGAGTTATGGCGAGTTCATCACCGGCAAGATCGACGAACCGCAGCGCCAGGACATCGTCAAGCATTCCTGCCCCGGCGCCGGCGCCTGCGGCGGCATGTACACCGCCAACACCATGGCTTCGGCGATCGAGGCGTTGGGCATGAGTCTGCCGTACAGCTCATCCACACCGGCGGTCGATCCCGGCAAGATTCAGGAATGCCACGCCGCCGGTGTGGCGATACGGCATCTGCTGGAGATCGATCTCAAGCCGCGCGACATCATGACGCGCGCCGCGTTCGAGAATGCCATGGTCATCGTCATGGCGTTGGGCGGTTCCACCAATGCGGTGCTGCATCTGATCGCAATGGCGCGCGCCGTCGCTGTGCCGCTAACCATCGATGATTTCCAGCGCGTCTCCGACCGCGTGCCGTTCCTCGCTGACCTGAAACCTTCCGGCAAATACGTCATGGAAGATTTACACAATGTCGGCGGCACGCCGGCGGTGATGAAATACCTGCTGGAGCAAGGACTGATCGACGGCAGTTGCCTGACCGTGACCGGCAAGAGCATCGCCGAGAATCTGCAAGACCTGCCCGGCCTCAAGCCTGGCCAGGATGTGTTCATGCCGATCGAGAAGCCGATCAAGCCCTCCGGCCACATCCAGATCCTCAAGGGCAATCTCGCGCCCGGCGGTTCGGTGGCGAAGATCACCGGCAAGGAAGGCATGAAGTTCTCCGGTCCCGCCAAGGTCTACGACTGCGAAGAAGAGATGCTGGCGGGCCTGGAACGCCAGGAGATCGTCAAGGGCGATGTGGTGGTGATCCGTTATGAAGGCCCCAAAGGCGGCCCCGGCATGCCGGAGATGCTGACGCCGACGTCGGCGATCATGGGCGCGGGACTCGGCAAGGATGTCGCGCTGCTCACCGACGGCCGCTTCTCGGGCGGTTCGCACGGCTTCATCATCGGCCACATCGTTCCGGAGGCACAGGAAGGTGGACCGATCGCGCTGTTGCGGAACGGCGACATGATCACCATCGACGCGGACAGCAAGACGCTCGGCGTCGCCGTCGACGATACCGAGATGGCGCACCGCAAGTCCGCCTGGATCATGCCGCCCTACAAGGCCACGCGTGGCACACTGTACAAATTCATCAAGAACGTCAAGAATGCGTCGCTGGGTTGCGTAACTGACGAATAGAGCTGCGCTCTGAGTCGATTGTCACTCCGAGATTAAGTCCCCACCCACCGGGCGAGGGATAGGGTGAGGGGAATAATACGGCACCGCCTATCCTCCTCGCCCCCACACGATACGAGCGATACACCAACCATGAAATCACCCGCGAATCTTCCAAACCTGCCGAAGTCGGGGTCAAGCGCCTTGGTGATAGGTGCAGTCGGGATCGTGTATGGCGATATCGGAACCAGTCCCTTGTACACGATGAAGGAGGTCTTCGATGGCACACACCCGGTACCCCTCAGTCACGACAATGTCCTGGGCATCCTTTCGGTGTTATTCCTGTCGCTGGTGATCGTGGTGTCGCTCAAATATGTGCTATTTGTGATGCGCGCCGATAACCGCGGCGAGGGCGGCATCATGGCGCTAATGGCGTTGACGCAACGCGTCTCGGCCGCTGACTCGCGTAACCGCTGGATCCTGATGGTCATGGGCATCTTCGGCGCCGCCTTGTTCTACGGCGACGGCATGATCACACCGGCGATATCCGTGCTGAGCGCCGTTGAGGGCATTGAAGTGGCGACGCCGCTGCTCAAACCTTATGTCATTCCAATCACACTCGGCGTGTTGATCGGTTTGTTCATGATCCAGCGCAAGGGCACGGCCGGTATCGGTGCTCTATTTGGCCCAGCCATGTGCCTATGGTTCGCGGCGCTGGCTGTGATGGGGACGATGAATATCCTCCATGAACCGGCGGTGTTGCGCGCCCTCAATCCGTGCTACGCGATCGACTTCTTCGTAACGCACAAATGGCACGGTTTCATGTCTCTGGGCGCGGTGGTGTTGGCGCTGACCGGCGCCGAGGCGTTGTACGCGGACATGGGTCATTTCGGTCGACCGCCGATCGCCATCGCCTGGTTCTGGCTGGTACAGCCGGCCCTGTTGCTCAATTACTTCGGGCAGGGCGCCCTGCTGCTCCACGATCCCACGGCGTTACGCAATCCGTTCTATCTGATGGTGCCCGCGTGGGGGCTGTTCCCCCTGGTGATCTTGGCGACGGTGGCCACCATCATCGCCTCACAAGCCGTCATCTCAGGCGCCTTCTCGCTGACCCGTCAGGCGATTCAGCTCGGCTATTGTCCGCGCATGGAAATCCTGCACACCTCGGATGAGGAGATCGGACAGATCTATATACCCGGCATCAACTGGACACTGCTGATCGCGATCATTGCGCTGGTACTGGGTTTCCAATCATCGAACAGCCTGGCGGCCGCCTATGGCATCGCGGTCACCGGCACGATGGTGATCACGACGGTGCTGGCATTTGTGGTAGTGCGCCGGCTCTGGAAATGGAGTCGCTTTACCAGCGGCCTGGTGTTGGTGGGATTCCTGACCGTCGATCTGGCCTTCTTCATCGCCAATGCCGTGAAGATCGAGCACGGCGGCTGGTTCCCGCTGATTATCGGTGCCGCCATCTTCACGCTGATGTCGACCTGGAAACGCGGCCGCGAGATGGTCTTTGAGCGCCTGCATGCCAATGAAATAGCGCTGGAGCCTTTTCTTGCCGGGATCGCCAAATATCCTCCGCTCCGCGTGCCCGGCACGGCCGTGTTCCTGACGGCCCAGGCCGAAGGCGTGCCGCATGCCTTGCTGCACAACCTTAACCACAACAAGGTGCTGCATGAACGCGTGGCGCTCCTCACGGTGGTGACGGAGGATGTCCCCTATGTCGGCGATGGCCGGCGCCTGACCGTAACCCCACTGGGCAGCAACTTCTATCGCATCACCATCCGCTATGGTTTCAAGGACGATCCCGATATCCCCAAGGCGCTGATGCAATGCACCGGCCACGGCGTCGAGTGCAATCTGATGGAAACATCGTTCTTTCTCAGCCGGGAAACGCTCATTCCGAGCATCGCGCCGGGCATGGCGTTGTGGCGCGAACGGCTGTTCGCCAGCATGACCCGTAATGCCGGCGCGGCCATGGCGTTTTTCAAGATCCCGACCAACCGCGTGGTCGAACTGGGCACACAGATCGAGCTGTAGCGCGCCCACAACGGCTCACCTGGAGAGTCGGACTGCGCTCAGGATGATTGACGCAGACCGTTCAGCGCCTGCCGCACCGCGCTCAATCGCCGTTGCTGATTTTCCACGGCCTTGACACAGACATAGGGAATGGTTTCGCCCAATTTCAGTTGCCGGTAGGCCAGCTCGATGGTCAGCTCTTCACACAGATCGAAGGTGTCGATGACCGGCGTGCCGGTCAGGTCCATTAATTTCCGTGCGGCATCCCTGGTCTGGTAGTGCAGATCGTTGAGCCGCTTGGCGGCATCCGGATGCACCAGGGTGGTCACCGCGCGTTTCGGATCCATTTCAATCGGTGCATCACGATGCGACTGCCAAATGGCCAGAGCATCCTGCATGCGCTCAGCAATCAGCTCCAGCAAGGCTTGGCACTGACCGCGTTCCTCGACGCGCGATGCGCCCCAACCGGTGACTGCACTGACGACCTGCTCCAGCAGTGTCATGCGGATTTCCTCTGCGACGGGTATGAAGTGCGGTTATGCCTGAGAGGCATCATTTTGGCGGTTCCGTGGTCATCAGCAACCGGGTGTTCTGTATCTCACCGTGGGTATCGATATCGACGCCTTGCACGCCCGGCATGTGGGTCAAGATATAGCCGGCCATCAGCATCAGCAGATTGCGGTTGTCCTTGTGCAACGCGGTGAGCAGCTTGTCGGCGGCGATCTGACAGCGGTCCAGCGTGCCGGGATTGTCGACGAACTCTCGACTCATCTGCCAACCGCTGTCCATGTCCTGGTCCATGCGCGTGAAAAATTCCTGCCCCTCGTCCAGAACTTCCTGCGGGACATCGACCTGGAAGGTCCGGTCGTCCACATATACATTCAGAATCATTTCCGGCTCCAGCAACTGAGAGGATGAGAAGAGTACCGCGCTATTCTATCAGCAGACCCCTGGGGCGGCGGAATACCACAGTGGGTGTATTACCTCAGCGCAGCCAACACGATGCGCTGCCGCCTTTTACAAGGAATGATGGCAATGACGCGGCGCGCCTACCGGAAATGTGACATGCTCTTGGCCATCAGCGTGGGGATTTTCGCAGATCGACGCAGGCAATACGGATTTGCGGCTGTCAAAACCACCAATCCGCTCTTCGCTTTTTTAGATCCTCGATAGCCACCAAGCCACTCGCCCCGTTACTTAAAAAACTCCAAGATCCCTTCCAACTGTTCCAAATTGCCGTACTCGATGATCAGCTTGCCCTTGCCTTTGGCTGAATATTCAATAGCCACGCGCGCGCCAAGCTTCTCGCACAGATCGTCCTGCAACCGCCGTACATCGGGGTCGATGGTCTTTTGGGCCGGCGCCTTTTTACCCTGCAGCAGGTGCCGCACCCATTGCTCGGTCTCGCGCACCGACAGGCCACGCGCCACCACGCGCTGCGCCGCCTCGCGTTGCGTGGCGCCGGCCAGTGCCAACAACGCCCGGGCGTGGCCCATCTCCAGCTTGCCGTGCTCGACCAGTTGCTTGACTTCATTGTCGAGAGCCAACAGCCGCAGTAGATTGCTCACTGCGGTGCGCGAGCGGCCCACGGCCTCGGCGGCGGCCTGGTGGGTCATGTCGAATTCATCGATCAGACGCTGCAATGCCATAGCCTCCTCCAGTGCATTGAGGTCTTCACGTTGGATGTTCTCGATCAGGGCCATGGCGATGGCGGCCTGGTCGGGAACGTCGCGCACCACGGCGGGGATGTCCTGCAGGCCGGCGAGTTGCGCGGCGCGCCAACGCCGCTCGCCGGCGATGATCTCGTAGCCGCCAGCGGCCACGGGGCGCACGACAATGGGTTGGATCACGCCCTGCACGAGGATCGAATCGGCCAACTCCTGCAAGGCCTGTTGATCCATGTGTGTGCGCGGCTGGTACTTGCCGCGTTGAATCAGGTCGACAGGCAGGGTCTTGAGTGCATCGCGTGCCGGTTCTGCGGGCGTACTCGGCGCGGCGGGTGCGCGGATTGGCACCGCGCTGCCCAACAGGGCATCGAGCCCGCGTCCCAAACCGTGTTTTTTTGTCGCCATGGAGTTACTGCCGTTCCTGCTCGAGCGCCGGGTCGGGCTCTGTGTTGGGTGGTTTGTTGGCCTCGCGACGCAGGATCTCGCCGGCCAGGGCCAGGTAAGCGAGCGCGCCGTTCGAGTTCTTATCATACAGCAACACCGGCAGGCCATGGCTCGGCGCCTCGGCCAGGCGCACATTGCGCGGGATCACGGTGCGGTACACCTTGTCGCCGAAGTGTTGTAGCAGTTGTGCGGATACTTGATTGGTGAGGTTATTGCGCGAATCGTAGAGCGTGCGCAGCAGGCCTTCGATCTGCAGGCCGGGATTGACCGACTCCTGCAATTTGTCGATGGTCTGCACCAGCGCCGACAGGCCTTCCAGGGCATAGTATTCGCACTGCACCGGGATCAGCACGCCCTGCGCGGCGGCCAGTGCGTTAACGGTGAGCATGTTCAGCGAGGGCGGGCAATCGATGAGGATGTAGTCGAAATCATTGCGCACGCGCTGCAAGGCGAAGCGCAACCGGTGCTCGCGCGGCTTGGCATCCATCAGACCGACTTCGGCGGCGGTCAGGTCGCTGTTGCCCGGCAGCAGCGTGAAGCCGCACTCGGCCAGCGGCAGCAGCGCCCCGGCGATGTCGGCGTCGCCGAGCAGCACGTCGCAACTGCTGTAGGCCACCTCGTTCTTGTTGACGCCGCAGCCCATGGTGGCGTTGCCCTGCGGATCGAGGTCGATGAGCAGCACGCGGCGTTTGGTGGCCGCCAGCGAGGCGGCCAGGTTGACGCAGGTGGTGGTCTTGCCGACCCCGCCCTTCTGATTGGTTACCGCGATGATTTTGCCCATGGCTGGCGCGTCAGGCGCGCTGTCTCGCATTTAGGTGTTGAGCCGTCAAGCGTAACCCAGCACAATTCATCCGCGCAACGCGCCGCTTCAAACGCATGGCCGGATCACCAGCAGATGGCGCTCGGCATCGAGACCGGGAACCCGCAGACGGATGGCTTCACGCAAAGCGTAACCCGGCGGCAGGGCTTCGAGTTCCGTGATCGGATAGGCGCCTTTCATGAGCAGCAACTGGCCCTGCGGCGCGCACAAGCGGCCGGTCCCGGCGACCACATCGGCCACGGCGGCGAAGGCGCGGGTGATGACGGTGTCGAAGCTGACCGGCGCCTGATAGTCCTCGACGCGGCTCTGCACCACGCTGACATTGGCCAAGCCCAGCTCCGTCACGGCCTGGGTCATGAAGCGGGTTTTCTTGCCGTTGCTGTCGAGCAGCGTGAACTGTAGATCGGGTCGGGCCAGGGCCAGCGGGATGCCGGGCAGGCCCGCGCCGCTGCCCACATCGAGCACGCTCGGGCCTTGCAGATGGGGCAACACGGTCAGACTGTCGAGCAGGTGTCGGGTCAGCATCGCGGCCGGTTCACGCACGGCGGTGAGATTGTAGGCACGGTTCCATTTGGCGAGCAGCGCGACGAATTGCAGCAGTTTGGCCTGGACGGCGCCGGGCAGATCCAGCCCAAGCTGCGTCAGGCCCCGTGCCAGGGTCGCGGCGAGATCCGCGGGCGCGGTGCCGTGCTCAGTTCTGCTCAAGCTGCACCGGACGCAGATCGGTCTTGTCCGCAGCGAATTCCGACCACAACTCGGCAAAGCTGCGCCCGAGCACCGGATGACGTACATTCCCGGCGATCTCCGCGAGCGGACCGAGGACGAAGGCGTAACGGGTGATCTCGCCGCGCGGCAGTTGCAGACCGACCTCGTCCAGTACCAGATCGTCGTATAGCAGCAGATCGATATCCAACGTTCGCGAGGCGAATTTGCCGCCCGTGCGCAGCCGGCCGTACGCGGCTTCGATGGCGTGCAGCGCGGCCGAAACCTCCTGCACCGCCGCATTGCTGTCGAAACCGGCGACCAGATTGTAGAAATCCGCGCCGTCGAAGCCGACGGAACTGGTCTGATACACCGTGGAAACGACCAGTTCGCCGAAGCGCGCGCGCAGAGCGTCGAGCGCGGCACGGATGTGCTTGTCGCGCTCGATGTTGCTGCCGATGCTGACGTAGACCCGCGCCATGGCGGCTGAGCTGCTCAACCCGCGCCGCGTTCGATGACGATGCCGACGTCGCGCGCGCCGCGCACCGCGCCGGTCTTGTTCACTGTCAGGCGCAGCCACGGTACCTGGAATTCGCCCAGCACCAGTTCGGCGATGCGCTCGGCCAGTGTCTCGACCAATTGGTATTCGCTGGCGCCGACGAATTCGATCAGACGCTTGGCTACCGCCTTGTAATTAAGCGTGTCGTCGATGTGGTCACTGGCGGCGGCCTTGCGGATGTCCGCGCCCATTTCCAGGTCCAGACTCACGGTCTGTTTGATGCGCCGTTCCCAGTCGTAGATGCCGATAATAGTCTCGATGCGTAGATCGCGCAGAAAAATGATATCCATGGATACAAAATACTAGTAGCGAGTGGTAAGTAGCAAGTGGCGAGTGAAATTCGCCTCCTGACTGTTCCTCGCTACTTGCAACTTGCCACTTGCCACTCGCTACTCCCGGCTAGTATCTTCCCGCGCATGCTGACCGATATCACCTGCGTTGTCTTCGCCTATCTGCTGGGCTCGATCTCCAGCGCTATCCTGGTGGCGCGTCTGCTGGGCCTGCCCAATCCGCGCTCCCACGGCTCCGGCAACCCCGGCGCGACCAACATGCTGCGCCTCGGCGGCAAGGGCGCGGCCGTGGTGACCTTGCTCGGCGATATGCTCAAAGGGGCGCTGCCGGTGCTGCTGGCGCGCGCACTGGGCGGCTCCGAGCTGGCCTTGGCCGGTACGGCGGCGGCAGCCTTCCTTGGTCATCTCTACCCGGTATTCTTCGGTTTTCAGGGCGGCAAGGGCGTGGCGACTCTGTTCGGTACACTCTTGGGGCTGAATTGGCTGGTCGGCGTGATGGTGCTCGGCACCTGGCTGGCGATGGCGATCCTGCTGCGCTACTCCTCGCTGGCGGCGCTGATCGCCAGTGCGCTGGCACCCGTCTATCTGGGCTGGCTGCAACCGGTGCCGGCTTTCATCATCGCGGTGTGCGGCATGGTCGTACTGTTGTTCTGGCGGCACCGCAGCAATATTGCCAAGCTGCTGGCGGGAACCGAGGGGAAGATCGGGGGAAAATCAGCGTAACCCGACGGATGTATACCGCCGTGACCCGTAATTTTTTGTTGCGTAGCCCGCCTTTCAGATGAACCTGACGTAGACCAGGAGTGGACTCTGTTCTGCGACCGGGCTTCCCAGGCTTATGACACAGTTACTGACCAGCGTGTGCTCTTCGTGATGCAGATATCTGTCCTGGTTATCGGAAGCGCGGTTGCCGTTGCCGGTGAGCACATGCGTGCCATTGGTGCTGCGGTCCGAGAGCACGAGGCAACCGCCCTGGAACTTCAGTGTCGCATGAATGCGCGACGCACGATCCGACTCGATGCGGAGGCCGCAGACGTCGCCGCGCCCGACAAGCAGCTCCGGACTGCCATTGAGCATCTCCAGTTCGGTCTGGTTGCAGCGCACGCGCAGTGATACAGGCCTGCGGCGACGGTCCGAGGGCGGCGTAAACAAACTGGCGCTCACCACGGTGCCGTCACTGTGATTCCAGATGCCTTCATGGATTTGCGTTGGCCTGAATTTGCCCTTGAAATGCGTCTGGCAGAATTGTCGCGTATCGATCTTGTTGTCAGCGGAAAGTTGCGCGTAGATATCCTGTGTCAGCATTATCTGCCCCGACTTGGCTAATGCCGCCGTGCGCGCGGCGACATTTACCGTATCGCCGTACGGGTGGCCACTGTCGATCCCCGTCATCCCGCAGTGCATTCCTATCCGCACGCCCAATCGGTTAGCGGTGTTGGCGCTCACCGTCCGCTGAATCGCGACCGCGGCGACAAAGGCGTCATCGGCGCTATCGAATGAGCACATGGCCTCGTCACCGATAATCTCGGTAACCTTGCCATTGTATAAATTGATCTGAACGGATACCGCCGTCAGGAAATCAACGATGCACTGATGGGCCTTAATGTCGCCCAGGCGCTCATGCAATTCCACGCTACCCGCCACATCCGCAAACATGATGGTCATATCCCGGTTGGCGTCGTCGGGGTCGATGTGTTCGCTCATCTCACCATACTCGTTACGGCACGGACCACGACGGTCCGTGGTCTACTGAGCCCTCAAAATCAAAGTTGTCCTCAAGAAACTGATCATATAACCGCGAACTCATGATATGGGTACCGTCGCAATTGAACTGCATGCGGATCACATCCTGCACAACACTGATACTGAAGTTGCGCAGGTAGAAATTTGGCACACTGCGCAGATCTCCGAGTTTCGACATGATGTGTCGGACTTCACCCTTGTCGATAGGTTGCCACTGCCGGCGCGCGCGGCTGAAAATGTTGCGCCATTGCTCCGGCAATTGCCCATACTGCCGGATCTCCGGCATAAATTCATAGATACGGCGGATGAAGGCGATCTTTTCGTCATAGTCCATGATGGGAAAGTGCCGGTTTATGTAGGCCGCATCGATCAGCCGGTCGGAGATATGGACATCCTCGATAAAAGGGTCGAACACCGATGCGGTGCGCACCTCGCCGCTGTTCATGTTGACCATCAACTGATACACACTGCGATTAAGAATTAGTTCCTGAAGATTCGGAAGCAACTGGCTGCGGAATTTGTCCACCACACTCTCATAGCGCTCCCGGAACAGCGCGGTTTCCCGCAACGACGGATCGCCCTTGATGCTGACATACAGCTTGTTTGGATCGACGCCGGTGGTATCGATGAGACTTTCGCGCAAAATCAGCTCTTCGTTGCGCCGCACAATGTGATGATTGATCTTCTCTGCCAGATCGGGATGCTCTTGGGTGAAATCCAGAAATACATCGCGATTGATACACAGTAGCGTGGTGTCTTCCAGAGTAATGACGGACGCCGAGCGCCGATCCCGATTCAGCAGCGCCATCTCGCCGAAACAATCGCCTCGCCCCAGGACGCTGAGCGGCTTGTCCATGCCGTCACAGACGCAAAAGGCCCGCACGCAGCCAGATTCAATGATATAGAAAGAGTCGGCAGTATCGCCTTCCGAGAACACCAGGGTATCGACCGGCAGGGTTTGTCGCGAGGCGCTCTTGAGGAACGTGCCTACTTCAGACTGATTTAGGTTTTTGAAAAACACGCCGTCGGTATTCATTCCGCTTTCACGCCGCAATGTTATTGTTCCAGCCCCCCTTTGGAAACTACTACAAATGCCTCGGGGAATCTAGTGCGTGATGCGCTCTTGATGGAACTTAGAATCGACCGGGAACCCGCGCAGATACTAGCGTTCATAGGGTTTCATTAGCGTGCAACACTACACTGCATACCGACGCCCCTGAACCGTTAATTCGGGTGTCGCAACAAGATGATGGCGGAACTTGCGGGCGCTACCTGCCGATCAAGACAGGTTTAATCCGGTCAAACCACTCAAAGTCCACCGTGGCAACGCAGTGATCGCCAGTGGCTCACGCTGCCCCACCGCCAAACGCCGATAACCCGCATACGCGATCATCGCGCCGTTGTCGGTACAAAATTCCGGGCGCGGGTAGAATACCTGTCCGCCGAGCCGGCCAACAGCTTCCCGCAATGAGGTCCGCAAATGGCGGTTGGCGCCGACGCCACCGGCGACAATCAGTCGCGCGCTACCGGTCTGTTCCAATGCGCGGCAGCATTTGATGGATAAAGTTTCGACCACGGCATCCTGAAAACAGCGCGCGATGTCGGCGCGGGTTTGCGCGTCGTCACTGCTGTTGCGCAGGGCATTCAGCGCCGCAGTCTTCAGACCGCTGAAGCTGAAATCCAGGCCGGGCCGATCGGTCATGGGTCTTGGAAATTTGAAGCGGCCCGGATCGCCCTGTTCGGCCAGTTGCGCCAGCGCCGGACCGCCGGGATAGGGCAGGCCGAGCAGCTTGGCGGTTTTGTCGAAAGCCTCGCCGGCGGCATCGTCCAGCGACTCGCCCAAAATCTCATAGCGGCCGACGCCCTCGACCCGCACCAGTTGGGTGTGGCCGCCCGAGACCAGCAGGGCAATAAAGGGGAACTCAGGTGCCGGGTCTTCCAGCATGGGCGCCAGCAGGTGGCCTTCCATATGGTGCACACCGATGGCCGGGACACCCCAGGCATAGGCCAGACTACGGCCGATCGAGGCGCCCACCAGCAGGGCGCCGATCAAGCCCGGGCCGGCGGTATAGGCAATGCCATCAATCTGTTGGGGCCGGGTCCGGCACTGCGCCAAGATCTCGCGGATCAGCGGCAGGGTCTTACGTACGTGGTCGCGCGAGGCCAGTTCCGGGACCACGCCGCCATACTGGGCGTGCAGGGCCACCTGGCTGTGCAGCACATGGGCCAACAGACCGTCGCGGCCGTCATAGACCGCCACCCCGGTCTCGTCGCAGGAGCTTTCAATACCTAAGATTCGCATGGCGGCATTCTCACCGCCCCTCGGCGCCCCGACAAGTGTTTTGCCTTTTGCCGGTTGCGGGTTTAGAATTGCCGACCTTTCAGCAGTGGGGAAAATCCCCGCTGAACTTGTTCAGCTTTGTTCAGGGTGAGATTTAGATGCCATCAGTACGTGTAAAAGATAACGAACCGTTCGAAGTCGCCATCCGCCGCTTCAAGCGCGCCTGTGAAAAGGCCGGCCTGATGTCGGAAGTACGCCGCCGCGAGTTCTACGAAAAGCCCACCGCCGAGCGCAAGCGCAAGGCCGCCGCCGCTGTGAAGCGTCACCTCAAGAAACTGTCCCGCGACACCACGCGTCGCGAACGTCTGTATTGAGCGGCTCCGTTCCGCTCTTTCCCACCGCATGAGCGAAGCCACCGCCACATTGAAGGCGCGCATCACTGAGGACATGAAGTCCTGCATGCGCAGTGGCGACAAGCAACGCCTCGGCACCATCCGGCTGATCCTCGCCGCCATCAAGCAACGCGAAGTCGACGAGCGCATCGAGCTCGACGACACTCAGGTGCTGGTGACCCTGGACAAGATGCTCAAGCAGCGCCGCGAATCCATCGCCCAATACCAGAACGCCAATCGCCAGGATCTGGTCGACCAGGAAGTCTTCGAGGCCGGCGTCATTCAGGGCTATATGCCCGAGCAGCTCGGCGATGCCGAAGTCGACGCCCTGATCCAGGAAGCCATGACCGCTACCGGCGCGACCACCATCAAAGACATGGGCAAGGTCATGGGCCAGCTCAAAACCAAACTGCAGGGCCGTGCCGACATGGGCGCGGTGGGCGCGAAGATCAAGGCTCGCCTGGGCGGCTGATTTATAATAATTGAACCGCCAAGGGCGCTAAGAACGCCAAGGTGATTGGATTGTTCGCTGGAAATCGGTCTCCGGATCCTTAGTCCAACCCAAGTAGAATTTCTACCCCTATTTCATGAAGTCTTGGCGTTCTTGGCGGTTCATGATTTTTTTCTTGTCTATAACTACACTGCATCATGGCCGGCAAGATTCCCCAGCAGTTCATCGATGAGCTCATGACCCGCATCGACATCGTCGATGTGATTGATGCGTGCGTGCCGTTAAAAAAAGGCGGCCGCGATTACATGGCCTGCTGCCCGTTTCATAGTGAAAAGACCCCATCCTTCAGTGTCAGCCAAACCAAGCAGTTCTATCACTGCTTCGGCTGCGGCGCGCACGGCACGGCGATCGGCTTCCTCATGGAATATGAGCACCTGGGCTTTGTCGACGCGGTGCAGGAGCTGGCCGGGCGCGTCGGCCTGACCGTGCCGCGCGAGGCGCTCGCGGCGGCCGACGACAGCGGCAACCAGGAGCTCTACGACATTCTCGAACAGACCGCCGCCTATTACCGTCGCCAGCTGCGTGAACACAGCGGCGCGGCGCGCGCCGTGGAGTATCTGAAAAAGCGCGGACTGAGCGGCGAGATTGTGGCGGCCTACGCCATCGGCTACGCACCCCCCGGTTGGGATAATGTCCTCAAGGCGCTGGGCGGCGACGCGCAGCGCGAACTGTTGCTGCTCCGCGCGGGACTGTTGATCGATAAACCGGAAGGCGGGCGCTACGACCGCTTCCGCGACCGCATCATGTTCCCGATCCACGACCGGCGCGGCCGCATCATCGGCTTCGGCGGACGCGTACTGGACGACAGCACACCCAAATACCTCAACTCGCCCGAAACGCCTGTGTTCCACAAGGGCCGCGAACTCTACGGTCTCTACTTGGCGCGCAACCGGGTGCGCCGCCTCACGCGGCTGCTGGTGGTGGAAGGCTACATGGATGTGGTTGCACTGGGTCAGTTCGATATCAACTACGCCGTCGCCACGCTCGGCACGGCCACCACCAATGAGCACCTCGAACAGTTGTACCGCGCAACATCCGAAGTCGTGTTCTGTTTCGACGGCGACCGCGCCGGCCGCGCCGCCGCCTGGAAGGCCCTGGAAACGGCGCTGCCGACCCTGCGCGAAGGGCGGCAGGCGCGCTTCCTGTTCCTGCCCGACGGCGAGGACCCTGACAGCATGGTGCGCCAGGAAGGCAAGGAGCGCTTCGAGGCTCGCCTCGCCGAGGCCACGCCCTTATCCACATTTTTCTTCTCTGAATTAGCCAAGCAGGTCGACACCGGCAATGTCGACGGCCGCGCCCGGCTGGCGGAACTTGCCAAGCCACTGCTGTCCAAACTGCCTGAGGGCGTGTTTCGGCAGATGATGCTGGAGCAGCTTGGCAGCATCGTGGGTCTGGGCGCGGAAAAGTTGACTGTGCTTATGGGCACGGGAAGCCCGCGAGCCGCAGAGAACAGGATTCCGGCGCAGCGTCCAACGCGCAAGGCCTTCCAATCCGCAACAACCAAATCCCCGGTGCGCCGTGCGATCGCCCTACTCCTGCACCAACCTGCGCTGGCGCAGCAGGCCGGCGATCCCCGCCGTCTGGTGGATTTGGACATGGCCGGCGTACCTTTGTTGGTCAAGCTGCTGGAGCTGCGGCAGGCGTATCCACAGCTCAGCCCCGGGGCCTTGCTGGAGCATTGGCGTGACAGTCCGGCGGAGGCTGAATCACTCATGAAACTTGTCGCCCTGCCGCTGGAAACCCCCGAGGCTGGGATGGCAGCGGAATTTGTCGGTGCCATACAAAACTTGGAAGCGCGCCTGGACGACCAGCGCGAGGAACAACTTTTAAGTAAAGGTATGAATGCCTTAAGTGCGGAGAGCAAGGCTGAATTGGCACGCATTCGGGCGTCAAGGAACATCCGCGACCGGACCGGTAAGCCGTAATTGAACTGGAAAGCACTGAGCGCGTTGACTATACTGTTCGATTAATTTTGCGCCGACCCCGACGCGGCCCACCACCGCAAGAGTCACTATGAATCAAGATCAAGAGTCCCAGTTGAAATTGTTGATTGCCAAGGGCAAGGAACAGGGCTACCTGACCTATTCCGAAGTCAACGATCATCTTCCCGACGATATCGTCGATCCCGAACAGATCGAAGATATCATCAGCATGATCAACGATATGGGTATCACCGTGCATGAAATCGCACCGGATGCCGATACGCTGATCCTGACCGATGCCGCCGCGGTCACCGATGACGATGCCGCCGAGGAAGCCGCCGCCGCGCTCGCCACCGTCAACAGCGAATTCGGCCGCACCACCGATCCGGTGCGCATGTACATGCGCGAGATGGGCACGGTGGAACTGCTGACCCGCGAAGGCGAAATCGAAATCGCCAAGCGCATCGAGGACGGTCTCGGCCAGGTACTGTCCACGCTCGCCACTTATCCCGAAACCGTCGCCGAGTTGCTGCGCGAATACGCCAGGGTCGAACGCGCCGAGATCCGCCTGTCGGATGTCATCAGCGGTTTTATCGATGCCGAGCCGGCGGAAGGCGAAGCGCTGCCTGCCGCTGTGATGAACGAAAGCGCAACGACCGACAGCGATAGCGAAGACGACAGTGACGATGATGAAGAGGGCAGCGACGACGAGGCCGAGCCACTCGACACCGGTCCCGATCCGGAAGAGGCCCGGCGCCGCTTCGAAGAGCTGAACGCCTTGTTCGCCAAGGCCGTGGCCACTGCGGCCAAGCACGGCAAGAGCCACCCGCGCAGCCAGAAACTGTTTGCCGAAAGCGCCGAAAGCTTCATGCGCTTCAAGCTGGTACCACGCTTGGTCGACCGCCTGACAGTCAGTCTGCACGAAATTGTCGCGCGTATCCGCACCCACGAACGCGTCATCATGGACATCTGCGTCGGCAAGGCGCACATGCCGCGCAAGGATTTCATCACCTCGTTCCCCGACAACGAGACCGACCTCGGCTGGCTAACCAAACAGATCAAGGCCGGCAAACCCTACTCTGCCATACTCGCTCAGTACGAAGATGAAATCCTGCGCGCCCAGAACAAGCTGGTGCAGGTCCAGGAAGAAAGCGGCCTGTCGATCGGCGGCATCAAAGAGATCAACCGCCGCATGTCCATCGGCCAGGCCAAGGCGCGCCGTGCCAAGAAGGAAATGGTCGAGGCTAACCTGCGCCTGGTGATTTCCATCGCCAAAAAGTACACCAACCGCGGCCTGCAGTTTCTCGACCTGATCCAGGAAGGCAACATCGGTCTGATGAAGGCCGTGGACAAATTCGAATACCGGCGCGGCTACAAGTTTTCGACCTACGCCACGTGGTGGATCCGTCAAGCCATCACCCGTTCGATCGCCGACCAGGCGCGCACCATCCGCATCCCGGTGCACATGATCGAGACCATCAACAAACTGAACCGCATCAGCCGGCAGATGCTGCAGGAGATGGGACGGGAACCAACGCCGGAAGAGCTGTCGATACGCATGGAAATGCCGGAAGACAAGGTCCGCAAAGTGCTGAAAATCGCCAAAGAGCCGATCTCGATGGAAACGCCGATCGGCGACGATGAAGATTCACATCTTGGCGATTTCATCGAGGACACCAGCATCCTGTCCCCGACCGACGCCGCCGCGATGGAAGGCCTGCGCGAAGCCACCCAAGCCGTGCTCGCCGGCCTCACACCGCGCGAAGCGAAGGTGCTGCGCATGCGCTTCGGCATCGACATGAACACCGACCACACCCTGGAAGAAGTCGGTAAGCAATTCGATGTCACCCGTGAGCGCATCCGCCAGATCGAAGCCAAGGCGCTGCGCAAACTGCGTCACCCGACCCGTTCCGAAACGCTGCGCAGTTTTCTCGACATGGAGTAAACCTTAGCTTTTTTGTAGCGCACACAGCGGCCGCATGAGCGGCCGCTGTGTTTTCAAGACCGGCCATTTCCCGCATCTTCACGGGTAGCCTGGGTTGAATGTATCAGACCCCCTTCTGACCATCCCGATCAAAAAATATGAACACGGCATGATACGTTGTAGAATAACCCGCGTTCGGGCCTGTAGCTCAGTTGGTTAGAGCAGGGGACTCATAATCCCTTGGTCGTAGGTTCGAGT